>Ga0180432_10000049_pt1 | contig 166561 bp, 175 predicted proteins | sample SS_ome_10_FD_132414 | JGI IMG/M metagenome (GOLD analysis project Ga0180432, IMG submission 132414) | Hypersaline lake sediment archaeal communities from the Salton Sea, California, USA - SS_1_MS_2 metaG | ecosystem: Environmental > Aquatic > Non-marine Saline and Alkaline > Hypersaline >... | reverse complement strand
TATACAACTCGGTGTTTGTAAGGGGCTGCTCTGCCAGCAAGCCCAGTATTTTAAGCCTTGTCGGGTCACACAATGCCTTCAATTTTTCTGTATCCATCCAAATGTAACGCTATTGCCCGATAAATACATTTGTTGCCTGACAGGCAATAGGATTTAAATAGTTTGCCGTCCTCTTTTTTTATGGTTCAGCAATGGTTTGCGCAAACCACTGGAGGGCAGGGAACGGCGGAGTGAATGGGGGAGATTTTTGTTAGTGATTTGATTTCGATGATTTCACCCACGCGGAAAAGAATCAACAGGGAAATAAGGACTCTTGTCCCTGAATTGAATAGGGGCGGGGTTAAAATTTTAGAGGTTGGTTGTGGAAAGCATTCGCGTAAGAAATTGTTTCCTTTGACTAACTGGTTGGCAACCGATGTAAAGAGGCACGAGGGCGTGGATGCAATTGCCGATGTTACTCGTTTGCAGTTTAAGAGCAATTCTTTTGATGTTGTTTTTTGCATTGCCGTATTGGAGCATGTTTTTGAATGCAGGAAAGCAGTCAAAGAAATTCACAGAGTCCTAAAACCCAACGGCTCACTAATACTATCAGTCCCCTTCCTATACCCCATTCACGACCCTCCAAATGACTACTGGCGTTTCACCGAGTTCGGGTTAAGGGAATTGCTTTCAGGTTTTCTCGTGACAGAGGTTAAGTCCTTGGGGTTTTTGTGGAAAAGAATGCCGTTATCTTATTTTGCAAAAGCAAGAAAAGGAAAAAATGAAAATGGTGGCTTTATTTGCGTGATTTGCGGCAAGGCAACGAATAGCCCAAATGGTTTTATGAGGCACCCGATTTGCCAAAAGTGCTTTAAGGATAAGAAAAAGCGAGAGGAATGGAAACGCCAGTTGAAAATAGTCCACCCTGAATTGTTGGAAGTGGGAGATTGAGTGACTCGGAGTGCGTTGGAGATTTGGCTAGTTTTTTTCTCGGCCTGGTTGTTGGAGTGAGCCTCTGCCTTGTCACCTGCCTTTGCGGGGGGCTGACTTGCCTGGAGAGTGGCTGAATGCGTTTGGATAGAGTGTTTTCCCGCTCGGGAAGGATTAAGCCCAGGTTCTCCCATGTCAAGAATTTTTTTAGAGGAGTGTTTTTTTGGAAGAAAGCGAAAGACTTGGACGGGGAGTTAATGATTCCCTGGAGCGTGCTTGAGAAGGAAGTGTCAAGGATTTTAAGTGACCCGGAGTTCTGGGGCTATCCCTCTTCGCCGGAAGCGAGGGCGATTGAAAAGGCATTTGATGCTCTGCTTAAACGCTTGGAGTAAATTATTTCTTTTTCTTGAGCACGCCTTGCGCTGCAATCATGCCGGTTACTCCCGCGTAGACTATGCCGCGCGAGTATCCTGAGGCGTCTCCCGCCACAAAAAGGTTTGGAGCGCTTGTTTCAAGGAATTCGTCCGTGAAATACTTTGTATCATAAAATTTTATTTCCGGCGCGTAGATGAGAGTGGTGTCGGAAGCGATGCCGGGTATGACCAAGTCGAGCTTTTCAACCGCTTCAATAATGTTTGTCACTATGCGCTGGGGTAAAGCCATTGAAATGTCCCCGGGAGTAACGTCTTCAAGCGTTGGGCTTATGGGCGAGCGGCGCAGTCTTTCCCAGGTGCTCCTCCTTCCCTTCTCCAGGTCTTTGTACCTCTGGAGAATGGGCTTGCCTCCGCCGATGTTCGTGGCAAGCATTGCAATGCTTCTCCCGTATTCCGTGGAATCCTCCACTGGATCGGTCAAATGAACGCGCGTGAGCAAAGCGAGATTGGTATTGCTGCTTTTTCTCTCGTGTTCCGCGTGCCCGTTCACGAGAACAAATTGCTCGTATTTTTCCGTTGAAACGAATCCGCGAGGGTTAGTGCAGAACGTGCGCACCATGTCGTCGTAAGTGCCTGTATAAAGCCTGAATTTTGCGTCATACATTACCTTTTCGATTCCCTCGTAGACTTCGGCGGGAAATTCCACTCTCACGCCGACATCAATGGGTCCGAATTTTGTTTTCGCCCCCAGTTTTTTTGCCTGTTCCCTCAGCCAGTAGGATTTTGCCCTGCCGCAGCACGCTATGAGGTAAGCGCACGAGAATTCCCCCTTGCCCGTTTTGAGAATGAATTCCTTTCCTTTCTTTTTTATTTCCTCAACGCTTGTTTCAAGCTGGAATGAGATGCCGCTCCTTTTGAGGCTCTTGTACATTTTGTCTATTACTTTTTTTATCCTGTCAGTTCCAATATGCCTCTGTTTGCCGGCGACAAATTCTATTCCCGCCTTGTTAGCTTTACGCTTCAGTTCGCTCAGTTCTTTGCCGTTTGTTCCCGAGTACGATTTGGGTGCGCCGAAGTGCAGCATTGTTCTGTCCAGCTTGTCAATCATTCCCTGTATTTCCTTAGCGCTGAATTTCAGTTCCAGGGGTTCGCCGCCTATTTCGGGGCTTAAATTCATTTTCCCGTCGGAGTACGCGCCTGCTCCTCCAACGCCGAAGACTGCGTCTTCCCTGTATTTTGCGGCGTTCCTTTTAAGCGGCTCCTTTCCCTGTTCTATTACAAGCACGCTCTTTTTTTTGCCCGCGAGCTCGTTTGCTGCGAACAGCCCCGCGGGACCCGCTCCCACAATTATTACGTCGAATTTTTTCATCCAAAACCCATTAAGTATGCCGAGAAAAAGAATAAAAAGGGCGCTCTTTCAGCGCTTTCCGCCGACAGCGCGATGGAGCCTTCTGAGAGTTTCTCTTCCTAGTATTCCCCGTATTTCTCTTTGCTCTGCCGCTGTTATGAACCCGCTATTGACATGTCCTACAAGCGTATGTATTCTGCCAGCCATTTCAATATCGGGGTGGTGCAGCCCCACTCGGGCTATTCTGGACGCGCCATCCGAGGTCACGGAAAGCCGGTGCCTTTCTTCCTCCAGTGCTTGAACAATCCTTTCCTGCTCTTTGAATTCTAGGGGCACCACGACCTGTTTTATTTCAGCGTGCTGCCTCCTGTTAATTCTCCCGCTTTCAACCGCTTCAATAAGCGCTTTTATTTCGTGCTCCATGGCTGTCCTGGCAAATCCATTCAAATCCCTTCTCAGGGGGAGTTCTCTCAGCACTCTCCCCAGAGTGTTGCAGTAACCTGTTACTTCGCCTTCAAGAAGCCTCATTTTCAGAAAAGGCGAAGGCCTGCCTCTTCTGGTTTTCACTTCTCTCTTTTTTGTTTCCTTTCTTTTGCTTCCGCCTCTCGCTTTGGGCAATTTAACACCACCTTTAAAATTAAACCCGCTTTCCTATTTAATCCTTTTGCCTCCCTTTTTCTTGCGATGGAAGCGGGTGAAGCAGGAATGCTTGAGGAGTGGAAGATTGCAAGAATGCAGCGGGCGCAGTTCCGCGTTGTCGGAAACCATTCCGCTGTCAAGATATGCCACTGGACAAAGCAGGTGCTGCGGGGCATTGCACCGTGCTACAAGCAGTCCTTTTACGGAATTCACACCCACAAGTGCCTGGAGATGTCCCCCGCGCTGACATGCAACCAGCGCTGCCTGCACTGCTGGCGCGATACATCCATTTTCTCGAAGGACTGGACAGGTCCAATAGACGAGCCCTCTGACATAATCGAAGGATGCATTGCCGAGCGAAAAAAGCTTCTGACGGGATTCGGCGGCAATGAAAAATGCGACCCTGAATTTTTTCAGGACGCATTGGAACCGGACCAGGTCGCAATCTCCCTTACGGGAGAACCCTGCATGTATCCCCGCCTGAATGAACTGATTGACGAATTTTTCAACAAAAAATTCCGCTCCGTTTTTTTGGTGACAAGCGGCACCGTGCCGGATTCACTCCGCTCTCTGAACAGGCTTCCCACTAACCTGTATGTTTCACTGACCGCGCCCGATCCTGAAAAGTACAGGGAACTGTGCAGGCCCGTTATCCCTGGTGCCTGGGAAAAATTGAACGAATCGCTGGAATTGCTTTCAAAAATGAAAACAGGCACGGTGCTGCGCCTGACATTAATCCGCGGAATGAACATGTCCGAGCCGGAGAAATTCGTTCCGTTGATTGAAAAGGCAAAGCCGGAGTTCGTGGAATGCAAGGCATACATGTTCCTGGGGCATTCGAGGAAAAGGCTGTCCGAGGAAAACATGCCCGAAATGCCCGAGATAAGGGCTTTTGCGGAAGCGATAGGGGAAAACTCGGATTACAGAATAGTGAACGAGAGGAATGATTCACGGATTTGCCTGCTTGGGCGGGATTAGTTTTTCCAGTGCCTTTCCCGGCTTTTTCTCCAGTTCCCTTAATTCAAAGGTTTTTAGTTCTATTTCCGCTTTAAGCACTCTTTCCCTGTATTCCCTTTCGGAGATGTTCCTCTTCAGGTATTCCACTTTGAGCTGTTTTATCATCCTGCGGAGTCTCGCCTTCTCGAGCATTACCTTTTCCATTTTTTCCCCGTGTACCCTGAACCTGTTCTTCAGCGCATTGAGCAGGAAAAGGAAGACCATGGCTGTTATTGCCAGCGCCACAAGAAACGGCCAGTCAATCTCCGGGTTGACGTCCACGATTATTTCCTCGCTTCCTTCCAGCCCGTTTTGTATTTCCAGTCTCAGCGAATGCTTTCCTATGGGGATTCCGTTCTCCAGCGCTATTTTGTAATAGGGCGAGTCTCTCTCGGATTGCAGCATGAGGTTTACGTCGCGCGGCTCGCCGTTTACTTCAAGTACAGCGCCAATTTTTTCCTCTTCCACTTCCTTTCCGTCGGGGTAGAATACTTTTACCTTTATTTCCTCTATTTTGCCCGTGGGGGTGAGGAAAGTGCCCTGGCTCGGGTCAATGAAGTTTATGTCCACGTGCTTTGAGAGCAAGAGTTCTCTTTCCGTGGAATAGTTGAGGGGAGTGCTTTCGAGCCAGGATTCAGCGCCTATTTCCAGGTCAAATTTTTGAATGCCGGATTCCAGGGGCGGAGCGTCAATAACCGCAGTGAACGCCCGTCTTTCCGGGTCGAATTCCATTGCTTGGTCCAGTCCGAGGCTTTCGGATTCCATTCTCACGGTGGTGTCCCTGAGCCTGTTCCAGGCGGAGGACTTAACCGTTACCACAACCTCTATTTTTTCACTGTACCCGAATTTGTCTTTTGCGGGGGCGATATTGAGGCTGAAAAGCGGGTTTTCCCCTTTTTTGAGGGGCACTTCCGCGAAAAAGCCTTCCAGAACGTTTCCGAATTCATCTTCGCCGAATACCTCCATTAAAAGCCCGTTCTCTATGTCCAACTGCGTGGGCGAATAGTCAATGAATGCCCTGAATTCCCCCCCCGCCCAGACCAGGGGCGTGTCAAGTGTTTTCACAGCGCTCTTTATGCTTGCGGTGAAATCTCCTCCCTCGACCTTCTCTCCTCCGGGATATTCCGCGGTGAGTGTTATTTTCCCTATTTTTTCCCCGCGGTAGTATTCCTTTCCCTCGAAACAGTCCGAAAAAATTATTTCCTCGTTTTCAAAAAACAGAGCAAAGGCTCCCGATTCCTGGAGTTCTTTTCCCCCCAGTTCAACGGATACGAGAACCTCGAGCGGCACAATGCTTCCTTTCATTTCCCCGGGCAAAAGCGTGACAGAAACAACGCATTCGTCCTCCGCGGTTTCAAACTCCTTTTCGTTCCCGTTGAAATTAACCTCAAGTGATTTCACGTTTTCCGGGTGAATGCTCGAGCCATCGACTTCGCTTATGCATATTTTTATTTCCTGCTCCTTCATTCTCCCCAGCGGCGAAATTTCCGAAATCACGGGCTCGGTTATTTCAATGGAGAGCTTTTCCTTCTTGACAGAAACAAAAGCCTGCTTTGTTTCAGTGCCGCCCCTGCCGTCCCTCACGGTCAAAATAACGGCAAAAATCTTTGACCGCATTCCCCCCGGCAGTTTACCGAACGCATGGGAAACGCTTTGCCCCTCCTTCCGCGTGCCGTCCTCGAAAACCCAGGAGTAATTCAGTGCGTCCCCGTCAATATCGGTTGCCCTCGCTGAAAAATAGAAGGCATCGCCCTCATGGAGTTCCTTTCCGGGTTTGATGTCGATTGAATGAATAACAGGACCGCGGTTCTGCAGTTCTCCACCGCTTGGAGAAGGACTCGGACCGGGAAAAGGGCTCGGACTGGGAGTCGGCTGGATTGCCGGCGACGGGCTCGGCGAGGGCGAGATTCCGAAAGGACTCTGGCTCGGCGACGGGCTGGGGGAAGGGCTAGACGACGGGCTCGGTGACGGACTCGGAGATGGCGAAGGGCTCGGTGACAGACTGGGAGATGGACTCGGTGAAGGACTCGGGGATGGTGAGGGGGAAGGAGAAGGGCTTGGTGACGGGCTTGGTGATGGAGAGGGGCTCGGTGACGGACTCGGTGAAGGGCTCGGGCTGGGGCTCGGCGAGGGCGAAGGGCTCGGAGAAGGAGAAGGACTCGGCTCGGCTTCGGGAATGCACTGGTTGCCTGAACAATAGTATCCTTCGTCACAGTTCCCGCAGTTAATTGCAGTGAGACAGCTGGGTTCTATTATGGTTCCGCATTCCGCGCCCCATTCCTCGCAGGTGTCGGGCGCGCAGCAGCCGGCCTGCTGCTGGCAATCGCTTCTGTTCGTAATGGACGAGCATTGCGTTGCAGTTCCAGTGCAGCCCTCCCAGCTGCAACCCCGCTGGTCTGAGCAGTTTGAGGGGGAAAGCTGTCCGCATTCCACAGCGGTTCCGTAGCAGTCGGCGGTTGATGAGCCGATCCACGTGCAACCCACTCTCCCGCACAACCAGGCGCTGTCATAGGTGGAGCAGCCAGCCGCTGTGCCGACGCATCCAGTGAGAGTGCATCCCTGTTGTTCCTCGCAGTGCAGTGCTCCCACACTGGAGCAGCTTTTCGCTGTTCCGTTGCAGTAACCCCAATCGCAGCCCTGCTGCGAGCACTGGCTTTCACTTGAAATGCTGCTGCAGGGAGCCGGGTTCCCCTTGCAGTATCCATCGTAATAGCATCCTATCACTTCCTCGCATACGCTTATGTGAAGTCCCGCGCAGTACTGCCATTCCGGCGTTCCATAGCAGGGCGTGCTGTCGCTTCCGGACCAGCTGCATCCGTCCTGCTCGTCGCACTGGTCCCTTTGCAGGAAGGAATAGCCGGAGCACTGAATCGCCAGGCCCGTGCACCCTTCCCAGAAGCAACCGCTCGCATAGCCGCAGTCGGTGCTCAGCGTTATGTCGTCGCACTGTGTCGGACTTCCGCCGCAGTGGCTCCAGCTGCATCCCTGCTGGTCGAGGCATTCTCCCTCGGTGTTGAAAACCGTGCTCGCGCAAGGTGTCGGTGTTCCGGTGCAGCCCTCCCATTCACATCCCAGCTGGCCTGCGCCCGTGCTCAAACCGCACTCGCTTTGGCTCAGTCCGCTGCATTCTTCCGCGCCCCAGCCGATGTCAACGCATACAGCCGCCTGGGCGCACGCGCACAGCAGTAAAAGAAATGGCGCAAGAAAGTACAAATTGCTGTATTTTCTCATTTCAAGTCAATAAATAAAGCGCTTTGCTTTATTTAATTTTTGCGGGTTTGATTCCCGAGAGCTATTTTATGTCCAGCAGGCGGAGCATTATTGCCTTTTGTATGTGCAGTCTGTTTTCCGCCTGGTCGAATACGATGCTCTGCTTTCCGTCGATTACGTCCGCGGTCATTTCCATGCCGCGGACAGCGGGCAGGCAGTGCATGAAGTTCGCATCAGGTTTCGCCAGCGCCATGAGTTCAGCATTCACCTGGTATGGTCCAAGTATTTTTTTTCTCTTTTCCTTTTCTTCCGGCGGAACATAGTAGGAAACCCAGGTGTCTGCTACAACGATGTCTGCATTCTTTACCGCTTCCTTTGGGTCGTGCCCGATTCTTATTTCGCTTCCGCTTGTGCTTGCAAATTCCTTCGCTTTTTCAATTACCTTTTTTTGCGGCTCGAATTTTTCTCCCTTGGGAGTCGCAACGGAAAGTTCAATGCCGACCTGCGGGCAGGCGTAGAGCAGCGAGTGGGTAATGTTGTTGTTTCCGTCGCCGACAAACGCAATCTTCAGCCCTTCAAGCTTTCCTTTTTTTTCTTTTATTGTAAGAAAGTCCCCGAGGATCTGGCAGGGGTGGGCGAATTCGGTCATTCCGTTTATTACCGGAATGGTTGAATTCTTCGCAATCTCTTCCAGTTGTTTTTGTTTAATTCTCGCCATTATTATGTCAACATACCTTGAAATGTTCCTCGCGGTGTCCTGAATGCTTTCCCCCTTCCCCATGGGCGAGGTGGCTATGTTGAAGTAGATTGCGTGCCCTCCAAGCTGGGTCATGCCCACTTCGAAGCTGATTCTTGTGCGCAGCGAGGCTTTTTCAAAGAGCATTAAAAGAGTTTTATCCTTCATTTTCACGTTATAATCCCGCGGGTTCTTTTTTATTTTCTCCGCAAATTCAATCGTTTCCAGAATTTCTTCTTTGTTCCAGGTGTCCAGTGACAACAGGTGCTTCATTTCAAACCCGCTAAGTGAGAAAGAAGGAAAGAAATTTAAATTTATGGAGTAAAAATCGCACCCTTTTTAAACTTTTCCTAAAAAAAGGAAAAATATCGGCAATCGCCGGCTTTTGCCCAAAAACTGCCTTTTTTTGGCGGGAAATCATCCCTCAAGCGCGAAGTACAGCCTGCGGTTGTTCGCGCCCTTGCTTTTCGTGCGCGTGATTTTTATGCTTCCGATTTCCTTTGTGTTACGCACATGCGTTCCGCCGCACGCGTTCACGTCTTTCCCGATTTGAATAACTCGAATCATTGGAATGCTCGGCGGCAGCACATCCTTGAGCTTGAACAGCTGCGGAAGTTTGAAGGCTTCCTCCCGCGGCAGTTCCTTTATTTCCACTTCCTGTTCCGCCTGCACTATTTCGTTCGCCTTTTTTTCAATCTCCGAAACCATTTCCTGGCTCAATTCCGGCACGGAGTAATCGTCGCGGCTTTCCTCGAAGCCCAGCTGCCCGCCGGTGACTAGGGCGTCGGGCACGATTGCCTGCACCGCCGTTGTGATAACGTGTGCGGCGGTGTGCATTCTCATCATATTGTACCGCGGAGCCCAGTCGATTTTTCCCTGCACTGCGTCGCCGGCTTTAGGCCCCTCGCGGTCGATTTCGTGCATTACTTTTCCGCCCTGCTTTCGTGCCTTAATGACTTTGAATTCCTCTTCCCCGCGGTGTAGTGTGCCTGTGTCGGAAAGCTGTCCCCCGGATTCGGGATAGAATGCTGTGCGGTCCAGTTCGACCATGTTGCCCTCCGCATGCTTAACGGTTGCATCGAATTCCTTCATGTAGCAGTCCCGCAGGTACAGCAGTTCGGTCATGGAAAACTGGAAGGAGGGAAGGGATTAAAAGTTTAATTTCCCTTTCAGTTTTTGCAGGGCAAAGGAAAAAAATTAAAAACCATTGTTCAGATTATTATATAAATGATTAAATTCTTTAGACAGTGATTTTTGTGTCTGGTGGGAGCAAAAAGAAGGCAAAGCGCCCTGAAGGGAAAAAGAGTCCTCTGAAGGCATTGAAGGGCAAAATAAGGGTGCTTGAAGGGGAAATGGAAAAAAGGGAAAAAGAATTCGGCGAACTCAAAGAGATTCTCCAGAGAGTCCAGGCAGACTACGAGAATGCAATGAAGCGAAAGGAAAAGGAGACGGAAATAGAGAAAAAAAGGGCGGAAGCGGAAATACTGAAAGCATTCCTGCCGGTGCTTGACTCGGTGGAGCAGGCATTGAAGCATTCGCAGGATTCCGGGCTGAAGGAACTTCACTCGCAGTTGCTCAATGCTTTCAGGCAATGCGGCGTTTCGGAGATAAACTGCGGGGAAAAATTCAATCCCGATGAAATGGACTGCGTTCTCAGGGCAAGCGATTCCGAAAAGCCCGAAGGCGCGGTTCTCGAGGAATTCCAAAAAGGCTACAGGTTCGGCGGCGGAATACTGCGACCCGCAAAAGTGAAGGCAAATTTCCCCGAGGAAAAAAAGCAAGGAAAAGAAAAATAAAAGTGAACGGACGTTTATTCTTTTAATTGGCAAAGGTGATTTGTTATGGCAAAGGTTATAGGAATTGACCTGGGAACAAGCAACAGCGCTGCAGCCGTGCTGGAAGCGGGAAAGCCCCGCATTATTCCGAGCGCTGAGGGCACAACGCTCTACGGGAAATCCTTTCCGAGCGTTGTCGCATTCACAAAAGACGGCCAGCGCCTGGTGGGAGAGCCCGCGAAAAGGCAGGCGGTGAACAATCCCGAGGGAACGATTACTGCAGCGAAAAGAAAAATGGGCTCAAAGCACAAGTACAAGGTTTTCGGGAAAGAGTACACGCCCCAGCAGGTTTCCGCCTTCCTTTTGCAGAAAATAAAAAAGGACGCGGAGGAATTTTTAGGAGAAAAAATTGAAAAAGCGGTCATTACAGTGCCGGCTTACTTCGACGACAACCAGAGGCAGGCGACAAAGGACGCGGGAGAAATAGCGGGGCTTGAAGTAATAAGGATTATAAACGAGCCGACAGCGGCAGCGCTTGCTTACGGTCTGGACAAGCACGAAAAAGAGCAGAAAATCCTGGTGTTCGACTTCGGCGGCGGAACCCTGGATGTAACGGTAATGGATTTCGGTGAAGGGGTTTTCGAGGTAAAAAGCACGAGCGGCGACACGCAGCTTGGCGGAACCGACATGGACAGCATGCTGATGGATTACGTGCTTGAAGAATTCAGGAAAAAGGAAGGCGTTGACCTCGCAAAAGACAAGGCGGCAATGGAGAGAGTCAGGGAGGCATCGGAAAGGGCGAAAATCGAACTGAGCACAGTGCTTGAAACAGACATTAACCTGCCGTACATTGCCTCGGCAAAACAGGAACCGAAGCACCTGAACGTGAAAATAAGCAGGGCAAAACTCGAGCAGCTGGTTGAACCTGTAATAAAAAAATGCGAAAAGCCGGTGCAGCAGGCGCTGGCGGACGCAAAACTGACCGCAAGCGAAATAAACAAGGTGATTCTTGTCGGCGGTCCTACGAGAATGCCGTGCGTGCAGAAATTCATAGAGCATGCCCTGGGCATAAAGCCCGAGCGAGGCGTGGACCCGATGGAATGCGTCGCAATGGGTGCCGCGATACAGGCAGGCGTGCTAAGCGGCGAAGTAAAAGACGTGCTGCTACTTGACGTCACGCCGCTTTCCCTCGGAATTGAAACGCTCGGCGGGGTTTTCACAAAACTCATAGAGCGCAATACGACAATTCCCACGAAAAAATCGCAGGTTTTTTCAACAGCAGCGGACAACCAGACCGCCGTTGACGTGCACGTCCTCCAGGGCGAAAGACCTATGTCGAAAGACAACAAGGAACTGGGAAGGTTCCAGTTGATTGGAATTCCCCCGGCTCCGCGGGGCATTCCCCAGATTGAGGTCACGTTTGACATTGACGCTAACGGAATAGTGCACGTGAAGGCAAAGGACCTCGGAACCGGAAAGGAACAGAGCATTAAAATAGTCGCATCGCAGAAACTCAGCAAGGAAGAAATTGAAAAAATGAAAAAGGAAGCAGAACAGCACGCGGCGGAGGACAAAAAGCGCATGGAGGAAGCGGAAACGCTTAACCAGGGCGAGGCACTGGCATATGCCGCGGAAAAAATGCTCTCCGACCTCGCGGACAAAATTCCGGACGAAAACAAGAAAAAAATATCCGAAAAAGCCGAGGCGCTGAAAAACGCCCTGAAAGACAAAAACGTTTCAAGCGTGAAAACGGCAATGCAGGAACTCAACAGGGAAATGCAGGCATTCTCCGCAGAACTCTACAAAAAAGCGCAGGAAACCAAAAAGCCCGAAGGCGCGGGAGAAGCGCGGCAGGAAGCCAAGGGAAAAAAGGAAAAAAAGCCGAAGGACGGCAAAGTAGTGGACGCGGACTTCAAAATGGAAGACGATGACAAGGGCAAAAAGTAAAGTGAAGGAATTGCATGGCGGAAAAGGACTACTATAAAATTCTCGGGCTTGGAAAAGGGGCTTCCGAACAGGAAATAAAGGCAGCGTACAAGCGCCTGGCGAAAAAATTCCACCCCGACATAAGCAGGGAGCAGAACGCGGAGGAAAAATTCAAGGAAATACAGGAAGCATATTCGGTTCTCTCCGATTCGCAGAAAAGGCAGGCATACGATTCCTACGGCCACGGATTCGAGGGATTCAGGGGCTTCAGCGGCTTTGGCCCGGGCTTCAGCGGTTTTTCGGGATTCTCTTCAATGGACTTCGATTTCGAGGACCTGTTCAACATGTTCACCCGCGGCGGTTTCTCAGACATATTCTCCTCGCAGTTCCGCAGGGAAGGCACTCCCGAAAAGGGAAGCGATTTAAGGGTGAACATGCCGGTTTCATTCGAAGAAGCGGCATTCGGCGCGGAAAAGGAAATTTCCGTGCAGAGAATTGTGCAATGCGGTGAATGCGGCGGAAAAGGCTATAGAAAGGATTCCGACATTGAAACATGCAGGCACTGCAACGGCCGCGGCGTCGTGACCAAAACGCGGCGCACCGTTCTCGGAATGTTTCAGACCACTTCAACCTGTCCGAACTGCCACGGTTCAGGTCACGAAATAAAGAACCCGTGCAGGAAATGCAAAGGCAGGGGTTCATTCGATGAAAAAAGAAAAATCAAAGTGAAAGTACCTGCTGGAATCAACACCGGCAACTTTTTGCGCCTTCGCGGGCAGGGAAACGCGGGAGAACGCGGTGGGACTCCGGGCGACGTTTACGTAGTAATATTCGTGGAACCGCATGAAATATTCAAGCGCGACAACTCCGACGTGTACGTGGAGATTCCCATTTCCTTTTCCGAGGCAGCGCTCGGCTCGGAAATCGAGGCGCCGACACTGCACGGAATGGCGAAACTGAAAGTGCCAAGCGGCACGCAGAGCGGGACAATTTTCCGCCTTAAAGGAAAAGGCATTCCGCACCTTAATGCCCAGGGAAAAGGCGATGAATTCGTCAAGGTTACAGTGCAGACGCCCGAGAGACTTTCAAAAAAGGAAAGGGAACTGCTGGAACAACTGCGAAGGATGGAAAGACTCCGCAGGAAAAGAAAGAGCGTGTTTGAAAAATTCCACGAAAAAATAAAAAAGAAATTCGGCGAATGAAAACAGGTGGATGAAAATGCAAAGGGCAAAAGGACTGCTGCTTTTGAGCGGAGGCATCGATTCCCCAGTTGCGGGCAGCATTGTGGCAGAGCAAGCAGAGCTTTTCGCTCTCCATTTTTCAAACGAAAAATTTGCCGGCTCTGAGTCGGTTGAAAAATGCCGCAGGATTTCAAAAAAACTCGGAATAAAAAAGCTTATTGTCCTGGACATTTCGGAGCAGCTTGAGGAAATAGCGAAAAAAACCGCGGAAGCGTACTATTTCATTTTAATGCGCCGTCTGATGTACAGAATCGCGGAGCGAGTTGCAGAAAAGGAAAAATGCTCCTTCCTCGTTACAGGCGAATCCCTGGGGCAGGTTTCAAGCCAGACTTTGTCCAATCTTGCAGCAACAGCCCGCGCCGTGCAAATTCCTGTCGTCCGCCCCCTGCTGGGCTTCAACAAGCGGGAAACCACGGCGCTCGCCCGGAAAATTGGCACGTTTGAAATCTCCAAAGGACCAGAAATGTGCGATGTGCTCGGGCCAAAGCATCCGAGCACCCACGCCTCGCTTGAGCGCGTGGAAGAAGAGGAAGCCAAGCTGGATTTCGGGAAGTTAGTCCAAGAAGCAGTTTCCAAGCTTTAAGTACTTAAAAGCTCTATCTTTTCAGATTTCAGCCATTCCAGGAATTCTCCCGGGAGGTCGATTTTTGACTTGTCCGCCCGGTAGTCAAGCAATTCTTTCTCGGTGAAAGGCGCTCTTTGGGCGATAAACTCTTCAGCCAGTTTTGCGCCTTCTTCTTCCCAAAAGTGTCTGGCGGCAGAGACAAGGCCGTTCCGGAGTTCGCTGTTAGCGCGCGCAAACATATCCCTTCCCGATATGCCCAGCACTCTTTTCCTCGCATTGTATTCATAGAAATCTGCAAACCTTCGCTTGAAGACAGTAATAGTCAAGGCATTTCTCAGTACGTAATTGATTGCCGATATCCTTCGAACCCCTCTCAATTCATTTTGGGTAAGCGGGGGGTGCCTACTGTGTTTCTTATACGCTTCTCTCCCCTGAACTCCTTTTTGGCTTATATTTCTCCGGTGGGAGTGCTTGCCGCCCTTCCTTTGCTTTCTCCTGCGCCTTAAATTGTGGCGCTTGTGCTTTTTTTTGATTTGGTGACCTTTCACAATGGGCATAACCAATTTATGGCTCCAATGCTATTTATTTGTTTCTCACAAGAAATAGACGAGCGAGAGAATCCCGTAAACTATCCCAAAGCCGATGCAGAATTTCGAGAAGTTTATTTTTTTCGCTGCGCGGAGCAGCAGGGAAATGGAAACAAAGCCGACCACTGCTGCAACCAGCACTCCGAGAAGTGCTTCCGCTCCAGCCGGGAAGCCTTCCCTCATTCCGTAAAGAACGTCCATGACAAGAATGCTCGGAATTGAAAGCAGGAAGGAAATCCGGAACGCCTGCTCCGGTTCAAAGCCTTCGAACAAAAGCGTGCTCGTGGTCATGCCGCTCCTGCTTATGCCCGGCAAAACCGCGAGACCCTGCCCCAAGCCCAGAAAGAAAGCGTTTTTGTTTCCCAGGGAGGTTTTTTTCACGAATTTCTTCTTCCGCTGGATTATTCCCATTACCACGAGCAACGCTCCTATTAAGAGCAGCACGCCCGCGGGATGGAATTCCCCGACCGCGGTTTCCAGGAGCAGATACATTGGAATTCCGGTGATTGCTGTCGAGAGCAGCGCGATGAGAAGGAATTTTCCCAGCGCCCTGTCTTTTCCCTTAAGGATTTTTGCTGCCTCCCTGCGGAAGTAATAAAGCGCCGCGAAAAACGTGCCAATGTGCAGGAATACTGCCAGGCGCAATGCCTCTTTTGCGTTTTCCCCGAGCGCAATCGCGAGAGCCATTACCTGTCCCTGGCTGCTCAGGGGCAGCCATTCAATTGTTCCCTGTACCAATCCGAGTAATAATGCCTCTACTGGCTCCATGAAATTATACAGGGCAGAGAAATGATTAAAAGGAAGTGCAGCAGATAAATTTATTTGGCGAATTATGTCGTTGAAAGGAATTGATTGGAAAGCCAGGCAAAGGAAAAAAAAGCCCCCCGAAAGAAGGGAGATGAGGGCTTTAAGGCGTACTGGAAGAATTGCCAGACGCACCTATCGCTGGTACCAGCGGGTGGGAATTAAATTCATTTCAAAATCCGTTGACTGGGCTGAAAGCGAGGGCAGGATAAGCGCGGAAAAAGCCGCGTTTTTCCGAAGCCAGATTGGAAGGGGAGAGCTTGCCGATTTCCTTGCGGGATACAAGGCACATTTTCTCCTCGGAATAATCCCCGTCCTCAGCGCTACCTGGTCTTCTGTGATAAGACCCTCTTACACTATAAGCGCAAGGCTGAAATCCGAGTACCGCAGGCGCATTTCCAGGACTATTTCCAGGGAAGAACACAAGCGCGCTGTCCAGCTGCACAGTCCCGAAGCGGTTATTGTTTCCGCAATCCCCTTTTTCGGAAGCGTTGCATACCTGCTCTCGAATTCGGTGAGGGACCCGGAATTGATGCAGATAATCGCAAACTATTCCGCTTACAGGCTGCTCGGGCGAAGACTGTATGAAAAATCGAGGGTGAAATTCGGCATCGAAAGGGCGGGCAGGCAGGTCCAGAGATACTATACATTCAGGGTTCAAGTGGGTGAAAGACTGGTGAAAGTGTTCTGGCAGCCCTCGCCCGGCGGACCGCTCATGCCAAGGGAGGTCAGGGAACTGGAGGCCGAGGCTGAAAGGGTTCTGCGCGGGCAGCAGAGAATGCCCGCTGTGCCGCATGTTGAGGAATATTTGAAATGCATAGAGGAATTCCTTGGCAGGGAGAGAATAAAGCCCAAAGAAGTAAGCGAGCTGGAGCTTGCGGCAAGGAAGGAACTCCGCGAGCAGGGAAAGATCCCTGTTGCGCCCGCCATTGGCGGGTATGTGAAAAAGCCCAGTCGCAAAAGAGCACCTATTGCGCCCTCCATTGATGAATACGAGGAAAGCATAGAGAAACGCCTGAAGAAAGAGCGAAGGAAATCTGGCTAAATGCCCCTGCTGGGGCACAATTCGAACAGAACGCATTCCCCGTGCTTGGGATTGCGGGCGGTGCATACAGCTCTGCCATGGAAGATTAGGATGCTGTTCACAGTGCCCCATTTTTTCCTCGGCAGCAATTCCATTAAATCCTTTTCCACTTTTTCCGCGGTATTCGCACTGCTCAATCCCAGTCTGCGGCTTAACCTGAACACGTGCGTGTCGACCGCTATCCCTTCATCCTTTCCGAAGCCGTAACTGAGAACGATGTTCGCGGTCTTCCTGCCGACGCCGGGCAGTTGCACCAGTTCATGCATGGAGCGCGGGACCCTGCCGCGGTATTTTCCGGAGATAATTTTAGCGCTTTCCTTTATGCGGCGGGCTTTCTGGTTGTAGTAGCCGGCGCTCCGCACTATTTTTTTCAGTTCCCGCAAGTCCGCGCGGGCGAATTCCGCCGGTGTGCGGTATTCCCTGAACAGTTTTTTTGTAACCCTGTTCACTTGTGCATCAGTGGACTGAGCGCTTAAAATTGTTGCCACGAGCAGCTGGAATGCGTTCCCGTGCAGCAGGCGGGTGCCTGCTTCCGGGTATTCCTTTGCAAGCCTGCGCAGCACTTCGCGTGCTCTACGTTTACTTGTTCCTTTCGAGGTCAATTCTTTCCCCCACTTTGCGGAAATGCCCTTTTGCCACGTGCATTATTGGGTCTATTGCATCGAGGTCCGGCTTGCCGTCTTTTTCGCATTCGCATTTTCCTCCGAGCACTTTTCCGATTAGGAGCACGTGGTCTGAATCCTTCGGGTCCAAAACTTCAGCCAACTCGCATTCAATTGTTGCCTTTGCTTCCTTCACGCTCGGTACAACAACCTTGCTGCTTGCGGTCATGTGCAGTCCGAATTTTTCAAGCTCGTTTTCTCCAAGGGCAAGTTTTGCCTCGCAGTTCACCGCTTTCTGGGCAAAGTCAGCGCTGACAAGGTTAACGACAAACTGCCTTGTTTCTAGGGCGAATGCCTCTGTGTCCTTGCCTCCCTTTCCCACGGAAACATAGCAGAGCGCGGGATTGATGCTCAATGGACCTACAAAAGAGTAGGGCGCAGCATTCACCCTGCCGTTCTTTCCCATTGTTGTAACAAGCGCGGTCAGGCGCGGGCTTAAGAGAAACAGCGCCTTTACCGGTTCAAGTTCCATGAAAAACACCTCTTTTTTCCTTGCGCAATAAATGAATGGAAGAAAAAGTTAAATTGCTTTTCACAGCACAGTGAATGCCACAAAGAGCGAAATGCCGGCGCACATTGCCGCCATAATCCTGAATTTTGTGGAGCAAAGCAGGTGCTCTTTGACTCCTTTTCCCTTGAGGTTTTTCCTCTCCACGCAGGCAAGAAGTGAAAGGAACACAAGGAACGAGATTATTCCTCCGGCGTTGGGTTTTACGGAAATTTTGTGTATTCCCTTTACCAAAAGGAACCCGTATTCTTCCCCGGAAAAACTTGCCGTTCCCCCGCCTGCGTTGACGCAGTTGACTACTCCGGAATTTTCAAGCTGAATGCTTTCCTCCTCTATTATCCAGGGGTCAATGTTTAACGCGTAGTTTACAGAAGACCATTTTTCTCCCTCGCCTATTTCCTCGCCGTTAACCCTAGGTTTTCCGTTGTCCCTTTCAATGGTGAGACCGCCGTTTGCCGGCAGGTAAAGCGTTTTTTGCTCCGTGGTGCGCCAGTCGCAACTTCCCCCGCACGTGCCGTCGGAAAAATAGTTAATCGCGGCAACAATCTGCGTCTGCGGGGTGATGCCCTCCTTTGTTCCGATATAGCACTTGTTTTCCGAGCTTATTTGGGTGAAGCAGGGATAGCCAATGGTCTGAGGGCATCCCATAAAGGAAAAAGTGAGAAAAAACATCACTATGTAATAAGCGATGATAGCGTCCAGCGCAAGCTTTGCAATCCAGCGCTTGCCCGGGACTCTCTTTTTTTTGGCGTTTCCCGAAGCCTTTTTTCCAGCCATCCCGAAAGCAATAATGTTCTTTCTTATATTTATTTTTTCTCCTTTTCCCCGCGGAGAGGCAGGGAAAGATTTAAAAAGCAAAAACGCTTAATAGGTGTGATGGAAGGCGGAATAAGCGAAGTTTCCTTAAAGGAAAAATCTGGAAAAACATCCCTGCCTGAAGGCAAAACCCCTGAGCAAAGCGATGTGCAGAGCCTGAGGCAGTCCATTATCTCGGAGAAAAAAAAGCAGTCCGAAGCAGGGAAGAAGGAAACGCAGGGCAGGGAAGAAGGTGAGGAGGAGTACGAAACAGACCTGATTGCAGCGCTCTTCGCCCTGCTCGTTGTAATAGTTACCGCTACCGCCGGCTTTGTTTTTTTCTCCTCGTTCGTTTAGCGTTCAACGAGAGAAGGGGCAAATCTTTCCTTTTTTACATTCTTCCCTGGTTTTGAATTAGAAAATTGTAGAATTCTTCCGCATGCCTGATGTAAATGGTTGCGTATCCTCTTGTGCGGCTTTCCGCATATTGCGGGTCGAGGAACACTTTTGCCCTGTCCACGAGGTATTCCAGTACTTGGTTTTCTCTCTGCAGCCTTTCCTGCAGTTCTCTGAACAGCGGCTCGTTTCCGAGTTTTTTCGCCTTTTCCAGTTCCGACTCAAGGGTTTCCTTCAGTTTTCTTAGCGTTTCCATGTCTCTTGGATTGCTTATTCGTTTTGCAAGGTAAGTGGCGCGCGTTACCTGAGGTTTTTCTTCCGTCGGGGGCTTGAATATACCCTGGAGGTGCCTCGCTCTCCTCCGCCTTTCCTCGATAACCTCACTCATTCTTATTCTTGAGCCGATTTCCCCCGGCAGCGGAACCCTTTTTCCGGCTGCTTTCCTGTCTTTCCCGGCGGGCATGTCGCGGGGTTTTTCTCTCATAAAATAACCATGAACAGAAATCAATTAGTTTTTTTCTCAAGCGAGCAGCCCTGCCTGCCAGAAAAGGGTTGCAATTCCCAGGAATGCGAGGAAGCCCATTATGTCGGTTGCGCCCGTTATGAGAACGCTTGACGCCAGCGCCGGATCTATTCTGCGCCACTTGAACAGCACCGGCACCAGAGTTCCGGCTAACGCTGCAGTGACCTGGTTTGCGAGCATTGCCAGGAGGAGCACAAAGCCGATCATTATGTTTCCTTTCCACAGCGTTGCAATCGCTCCAACCAGGAAACCGATTATTATTCCGTTGATCACTCCCACCACGATTTCCTTTTTCAGGGCGCGCTTGTATTCCTTAATGCCTATTTCCCCCAGTGCAAGGCTGCGGACCATGACCGCAAGGGTCTGCGTTCCCGCATTGCCGCCGAGATTGGCGACGACCGGCAAAAACATTGCAAGCACAATCAGTGCGGCGAGCGTGTCCTCGAACAGGCTGATGACCGAAACGGAAATCATTACAATAATGAGGTTGAACGCGAGCCAGGGCGTTCTGCGGGCAATTGAATTTTGGGGGGAGGAAAAAACGCTTTCCTCTTCGTCCAGCCCGGCAAGGCGGTAAATGTCTTCCGTGGCTTCCTCCTCGATTACGTCGATTACGTCATCAACCGTAATAATTCCCAGCATTTTTTTTTCCGAATCCAGGACAGGCATTGAGATTAGGTCGTATTCCTTGAATTTTTTTGCAACGTGTTCTTGGTCTTCGTCGGCATAGGAGAAAATTACGTTGGTGTTCATGAGGCTTTTTATTTTTTCCGCGGGCTTTGAGAGGACGAGTTTTCTCAGTGAAACAACGCCCGCAATGCGCCCCTTCTTGTCAACGGCAAAAACATAATGCAGGTTCTCCCCTGCCTCGCTTTCCCTTATTTTTTCGGTCGCTTCCGCCACGGTGCTGCCCTGCTTAACGGAAATGAACTCGGTTTGCATCAGCGCACCGGCGGTTTCCTCCTCGAATTTGAGCAAAGGTCTTATCTTTTCGAGTTTTTTCTTTTTAACGAGTCTCAATACGCTACGCGTTCTTTTCTTTTCAAGGAGCAGCACGATGTCGGCTGCATCGTCGGACTTGAGCCGTGAAATTATTGCCGCTATTTCCTTATCCGGAATTCCTTCGAGGAATTTCTTTCCCTGCTCTTCCTCCATTTCGAGCAGTGCTTTGCCGAACATTTTCCTTGAAAGCATTCTCGCGGCAGCGAGCCTCAGCTGCGGTGCCTGCTTGGACAGATATATGGCTAGCTGGCTGGGATTGAAGGAGGAAATTCTCCTGATTAGGGAAAGCTTCTTTTTTTCTTCCATCGGGCTCACCTGAAATAAGCGGAAGAAACAAGTAAATAGGGGGAGGGTAAATTATTAAAGGAGAAGGTAACCCGCGTTGTCACAGAATTCCTTCGATCGCTTCCTTTAACCCCGGCGAGGTTTTCTCCTTCAGTTCGTATGTAACGCGCGTGAAGGGCTTTTCTATTTTAACAACCCTCGCAAGGTCGATAGGCGTGGCGACAACGACGGAATCGCAGTCGCAAGCGTTGATTGTTTCCCCCAGGTCTTTCACCTGTTTGCCCGAATAGCCCATCGCCGGCAGCAGCGTTCCTATTTCCGGGTAATGCGCGAAGGTTTTCTTCAGTTCTCCCTTCAGGAAGGGTCTCGGGTCAACGATTTCCGCTGCACCGTGCTTTTCCGCCGCAACTATTCCCGCGCCGTATTTCATTCCGCCGTGCGTCAGCGTAGGGCCGTCTTCTATCACGAGAACGCGCTTTCCCCTTATCACGCTCTCGTCCTGCACTGTTATGGGGGAATCGGCGTGCACTATTTTCGCGCGTGGGTTCACAGAGCGGAGGCTTTTTTCAAGTTCCTCGATTTTCCCTTTTTCCGCGGAATCCTCCTTGTTTATTACGAACACGTCCGCGAGTTCGATGTTTACGCCGCTTGGGTAGTATGCTTTTTCGTGCCCTGTTCGGTGGGGGTCGGCTACTGTTATGTATAGGTCAGCGCGGTAGAAGGAATAGTCGTTGTTGCCGCCGTCCCACACGATTACATCCGCGGACTTTTCCGCTTCCTCCAGTATTTTTCCGTAGTCAACGCCTGCGAAAAGGATGTTCCCTCGGGAAATGTGCGGCTCGTACTCCTCCATTTCCTCTATAGTGCACTTGTGCCTTGCCAGGTCTTCCAGTGTTTCGAACTTCTGAACTGCCTGTTCCGCCAGGTCCCCGTAGGGCATTGGATGCCTTATCACCGCAACCTTTTTCCCGGCATTCTTGAGAATTTCGCAGACTCTGCGCGTGGTCTGGCTTTTCCCGCAGCCGGTCCGCACCGCGCAGACAGCGATAAGGGGCTTTTCTGATTTGATCATGGTGTGCTCGGCGCCGAGCAGCCAGAAGTCCGCTCCCCGGGCATTCACAAAAGCGCTCTTTCGCATCACATAGTTGTAGGTCACGTCGGAATAGGAAAAAACGACTATTTCCGCGTTGTATTCTTTTATAAGCTTCCCCAGGTTTTCCTCGGGTTCTATGGGAATTCCTTTCGGGTAAAGGTTTCCCGCCAGTTCTGCGGGGTATTTTCTTTCCTCAATGTAAGGAATCTGCGTTGCGGTGAAGGCAACAACCTCGAATTCTTCGTTGTCCCGGAAGAATGTGTTGAAGTTGTGGAAGTCCCTTCCCGCGGCGCCCATGATTATTACTTTCTTCCTCAAAAAAAGCCCTTCTGAAAATTGTTGCAACAATCTGGAAGGGAAAATTTAAAAAGTGAAGGCTTTTTTGGCGTTCACTGTGCCGGAGCTCCGCCCCCGAACAATCCCAGAATTATTCCCAGTATCCCGTTTGCTGCATTGTTCTTTGCCGTGCTTGAATTGGTCAGTTCCTGCTTTTGCTGCTGCAGGTCTTTTATTCTCTCAAGCAGGTTTGACTGCACTACCGGGTCTTCCACTTCCTCTGCAATGGCTGAAAGTGATGCAATTGTTTCGTCCAGCTTTTCTGCCTGTTCCTTGAGTCTCTGGGCTTCCTCTGATTCTTTCTCCCTCTGCATTCCGATGAGCATCGTTAATTGGTAGATTATGTCCTTTTCCTGCTCCGACAGATTAATCTCTTCAAGTTCATCTGACACGTCCGCAAGCCTGAGCTTTTCCGCGGAAACCCAGTCCCTGTACTGGTCTGCCACTTCTGTTTCGGCAGCGTCAAGAACTGAAATTGTCTTTATTATTCCCTGTTCCGCTTTCGTTTTTTGCACTATTTTCCCCTGCTGTACTTCGAGCACTCTTGCCAGGTGGTCAAACTTGACGTCGAGGGCAAAGGGCAGTTTTTTGAGTTCCGCGGTATTGGAAGCATTCACCCTTATGGAATAAATCCTCATTCCCGAAATTGTGTTATACCCCTGCACTTCGCCCAGTCTCCTCAGTTCCGCTTCTTCTACTGCAGTAATTGTGTCGCTCGTGGAAACGATTACTGGCACGACCTCGCCTGTCTCCAGTTCATCCAGTGACCTCATTTCCACCTGCACCCTGTACGGTGAAAACCTGCACATTTCGTGGATTTTTTTTCTTATGGTGTCCGCAAACCTCGCTTCCTGCACGACTTTCTTGCATTCTTCAAGCGTTTCCTCGATTACGCTGCAGCCCTTTTCCGTCTGTTTGAGGCATTCCTCTTTCCCGCGCTCTTTTTCCTCGCAGAACCTCTCCAGGTGGCGCATGCTTCTCTTCATTTCAAGCTCGCATATTCTGGTGTAATCCCTCGTTTCAAACTCTTTCGCCATTTTCTCCCTTCTTTCCTCCGCGCACTCCTTTATGTACCTTTCCTTGTCGCAGTAAATGCCCCTGTCGTCCCTGAAATTCTTTTCTCCCATGCCTCCGGAATCGGTCTTTTTTTCTGACTTGACAACTATCCCCATTGCCACCTGCCCGGTGGGCATCCCGTTCTCCGGCGAGGGCTCGGGCGTCGGCTCCGGGGTGGGTTCCGGTGTTGGTTCTGGCGTCGGCTCTGGAGTGGGCTCGGGTGTTGGTTCTGGCGTTGGCTCTGGAGTGGGCTCGGGTGTGGGGCTTTCCTCTGGTGTTTGCGTTGGGCTCGGCGTGGGCGTTGGTGTCGGGGTTTGCTCCGGTGTTGTTTCGGGTGTGGGGCTTTCCTGTGGTGTTTGTGTCGGGCTTGGTTCCGGCGTGGGTTCTGGTGTCGGCTCTGCATACTCGCACTTCACGTATCCGCAGCCCTTGCTGTCCGTCTCCCTTACAGGCGTTCCGCCGGCATTTGAGCATTCGATTTCTTCTGCCCGTATTTCCTCTTCGCTGGGGCATTCTGATGGTTCCGCCACCCATTCGCATACAATGTAGGGGCAGCCGCTTCTGTCAATTTCTTCTCTCCACTCCTGCCCGCTGTTTTCGCATTCTTTTATCTTCCTGTCAAGTTCTTCCCTGTCGGGGCATTCCTGTCCCCATTGCCCGCCCGCGGAAACGCATTCGATGTTTACGCAGCCGTCAGGCGTCCTGTGCTCGCGGAAATCCATTCCCGCATTCCTGCATTTTTGCCTCTGCCTTTCAACCTCATCCCAGTCGCAGTACTCGCCTGGCTCTTCCCATTCGTCCCGTTCACCGCGTTCCTGTTCTTCTTTGTATTCCTCGCACATTCTCTCGAAGTGGAATTTTTCCCTTTCCCACTCTATTTCGCAGTCGATTTCCATTTCGTCCTTTTCTTCCTCGAGGAACCTGCGCTCTTCCTCTATGGTTTTTTCAACGCACAGTTCAACGAGTTCGTCGATCTGCGGCGGGCACGTAATTTTGAATTCCTGCTCTTCTCCGGGCTCTGTCGGAAAGGGCATTGGAGCGTATTCCGGACCGAACTCCATTTCCTCGCAGAACTCCTTCGACTCCTCGCACCTTTTGAGTTCCTCCTCCAGCGGGTCGCATGCCCTTTCAAGCTCGCTTGCATCAATTTCCGCCATCAATTTGTCCATTATTGCGTCCTCGTCTGGGCACATTTGCACGATGTCCGGCATTGAGTATTCCCCGAAAATCTTTTCGCCTATTTTCTGCATTACCATTTCCTCAATCGGCATGTGCTCGGGAAACATTGGCGGCAGCATTACGGCTTTTCCCATCATTTCCTCTACGCCAATCCTGCCTTCAAACGCCGTTACAGCGCTTACCGCTTGACCGCCTCCCCCGTAACCCTGACCAGTCCCGGAACCATAATCGTATTGGTAATCGTCAGCGTATTCCTCCCCCTGGTATTCTTGGGCGAGAGCACAGGAACAGAACACGGAAGCCATAACCACGGCAGCCAAAAAATAAAGGATTCTGTTCCCCCGGAAGAGTCTTGAAGAAGGCATGCCTATTATAAGTGAAAAGTGATATTTAATCCTTTCTGCGGTAACGGCTGCTTCAGCGAGGTTTTTTCCTTTTTTGCCTAAAAAAGCCCGTTGCCATGCCCTTAACCCATGAAAAATGCAGCGCCAGGTGCAGGGCAATTGCTATTGTAAGCGCCAGCCCGCTCCAGTCATGCAATGCGGTGTTAAACTGCCTGTTCACGAACAGGTTTTCGGTTGCATAAGAGGCATTCCTGCCGCCTTGGTAGCCCCCAGGAATGAAAAACCAGAGCATGAATCCGGTGTAGGCAACGGCAATGAACGCTGCAAGCATTGCCGCGTCAATCCAGAAGTTCATTTTGGCGCGTTCCATTTCAGTTTTCCCCCTCTTTTTTCTGCTCAGCCGGCTCTTCCGCTGGAGCAGGCGCTTTCCTCGCCCCGAGGTATTTTCTCAAAACCTCGTAATTCTTGCCCAAAAGCGAGCCGCAGGCGAAAAGCAGGAGGATTGAGGCGAGAAGCGCGGAAGAAACATGCCTGTTTTGCTGTAAAAAGTCAACAGCACTCGCTTTCACCACCAGCACCGCGAACCAGAAAACAACATAGAAAACCGAGCCCCTTGCAATAATTTCGCCTTTCTCGTTTTTTTCCACTTTGGTGAGCTTTCCCCGCCCCATGCCGAAGTAAAGCCCGAGACCGAAAGCAAAGGAAAGCGCTGCCAGGGAAAAAAAGGAGGCAAAGAATTCATCCCTCACCAGCACGAGAGTAGCGAAAAAAACAGCCGCAGGCACAAGCAGAATCCACAGAGGTCTTGCCTTTTTTTCCCTTACATCAAAAAAGAGCATTGCAAGGGCAAAAAGCCCGAGCGCGAACGCCGTAAGCTGTGATTCCATAAGAAAACATTGCCCGGAACGGTTTAAAAACTTCGCGCACCGCGCGGGGAAACCGAAAAGTTTTTTAAAGCCGCAAGCATACTCTTTTCATGCCGGCAAAAGACACGCGCAATATAGGGCAGAAGGCAGCGGATTTCATCACGAAATGGGCGGGCTCCTGGACATTCATTCTCCTTCTCTCGGTTTTCCTTATAGCGTGGATGGCAATCAACACGCACATAATCCTTTTCGGTACCTGGGATCCCTATCCCTTCATCCTCCTCAATTTAATGCTTTCCTGCCTTGCCGCCATGCAGGCTCCCATAATCCTCATGAGCCAGAACAGGGAAATGGAAATCGACAGGAAGCGCTCCCAGCGCGATTATTACATTGACAGGAAAGCGGAAAAGGAAATAAAGCTGATTCAGCGCGAATTGCTCGAAATAAAAAGCGCTTTAATGAACCAGCCCCAGCACGCCGAACTGCAGGAATTAAACGAGGAAATAAGGCTCCTGCAGGAAGAACTCGAGGCACTGGAGCAGAAAATAGGGAAAAAAGCAATTCCCAGAGAGGCAGTCCAGGAAAAAAAGCCCAATTAAAAAAAAGAAAAATTATGAAAATTATTTTTCTGCGGGTTCTTCACACAATTCGATGTGCCTCTTGCTGCAGTTGTCTTTTGCGCAGGGGCAGAAGAATTTTTTGCACGAATGTTTCCCGCCCGAAACCTTCAAATGCGCGCACTTCTCCCAGTCTTCCCCGGCTCCGCCCTGTTCTTTTTCCTCTTTTATTTCTCTGCTCCGCACGGAAGCGTCAACAAACCGCGGCTCTGGCTTCCTGTAAACAATTTTCTGCTGTGTTCTTGCCCCGCTGTGGCGCGCCGCCCTCACATAGCTTTCCAGTGCAGGCATAGTTATAAGAATACACCAATTAAACTTTTAAAACAAAGTATTCCAACTATTTCATGGATTACATTTCAACCTTTTTCTCTATTTTCGGCGGTCTCGCGGTATTCCTTTTCGGCTTGAAATTCCTCTCAAGCGCGCTCAAGAAGGTCGCGGGGGAAAAACTAAAAGCGCTCATAGAAAGACTAACAAAAGACCGCTTCCGTTCAGCCGGCGTGGGCGCCCTCACAACGGCAATAATTCAAAGCTCTTCAATGACAATGGTCACCCTTATAGGATTCCTCAACGCCGGCCTCATCGGGCTGCAGCAGGCAGTATGGGTAATGTTAGGGGCGGAGATAGGAACAACAATCACAGCCCAAATAATCGCCTTCAATGTAGGCATGCTCTTCCTCCCGATGCTCGCCCTCGGCTTCTTTATTTCCTTTTTCAGCAAGAGCCGCAGAACGCGCCATGCAGGGGAAATAATTTTCGGCTTCGGCTTGATTTTCCTCGGAATGACAACAATGAGCGCGGGCGTTTCACCCTTAAAGCAGGATCCCTTTTTTGCTGAAATGCTTTCATCTTTTGCAGTCAATCCATTGCTCGGGGTCTTGGCGGGAGCAGTGTTCACGGGAATAGTGCAGAGTTCCTCCGCGACTACGGGTCTTGTTATAGCAATGGGCTCCTCCGGCGTAATAACGCTGCCGGCGGCAATCTCGCTGATTTTCGGCGCGAACATAGGCACTACGATTACAGCGCAGATTGCATCCATTGGTTCCAGAATTTCAAGCAAGCGCCTGGCGCTCGTGCAGCTGCTGGTGAACGTTTTAGGCGTTCTTTTGTTCCTTCCCTTTATTATCCCTTTTGCTGGCTGGATTGCGACAACTAGCACGGAACTGCCAAGGCAGATAGCCAACGCCCACAGCGCATTCAACATTATTGTCACAGCAGTAATGCTCCCCCTCTCCGGAGCATTGGTGCTAATTTCAAAAAAACTGATAAAGGGCTCTGAGCCAAAATTTGAAACAGGGCTGAAATACGTGAACGAAAGCCTTTTGGTCGTGCCGTCAATTGCGGTCGGGCAGTGCAGGAAGGAAGTAGAGAGAATGGCAGGCATTGCAGTGGAAATGGTTTCCCTCTCGGAAAGAGCATTACTCAAGGGAAACCTGAAAGGCGCACGGGAACTTCCCGAAAAAGAGGACACAGTGGACGAAATAAAGGAAAAGCTTTTCTTTTTCCTGAAGGGACTGGAAAAATACCCTCTTTCCCCCCGCGACAAGCGCGAGGTTGCGGAACTCAAAGGGCACGTAATAGACATTGAGCGCGTGGGAGACCACGCGAACAATTTGTTCGAACTTGCGCAGAAAAAGAAAAAGATGAAAATCTCTTTCCCGAAGAAAGAGTTCCGCGATTTGGAGGAGTATTTCTCCCTTGCCGCGGAGGCGTTCTCCGCGAGCGTAAAAGCAATGAAGAAGCGCGGCGACGGGCTGTTCGACAGAGTGATAGAGAACGAGAGAAAGCTTGATTCGCTGCAGGAAAAATACGAAAACGCGCGCTTTAGGTCGGCGAAGAGTTCCGATGTCCTTTTTGTGGAGGCGATAGTGAACCTTGAAAGGATAAGCGACCACGCGAAAAACATCGTGCGCACCATACAGCAGGGCTTTTGATTCCGCTTTTCGGGAACGCGGGAGCGATAGGTTTTAAAACCCAACAGCGCATTATAAATGCACTGCAATTGCATTGCAATTGCCTTGTTTAAGTTTTTGTGTGAACCCCATGGAGATCGTGATTGCGATAGTTGCTCTCGCCTTTATCTTTGAGTTCATGGACTCAAGCGCGGGAATGGGCTTCGGCACCTCTCTTACACCGCTGCTCTTCATAATGGGCTTCAACCCATTGCAGGTTGTTCCTGTAGTGCTTGCATCCGAGGCAATAACAGGCTTTGTGTCGGGGTTTTTCCACCACGAATTCGGCAATGTGAAATTCTCGGTTCAAAGACCTTTCAACAAGGCGACAAGGCTTGTTTTGCTCATTGCCGTCAGCGGCTGCTTTGCAATAGTGCTTTCCGTTTTCCTCGCCTATTTTGCAATAAACCTCCCCAAGGACTTCATAAAACTCTATGTTGCAGTTCTAGTCCTCTTAATGGGGGTTTACGGGATTATAAGGCTCAAATTCCGCACGAGCAAGAAGTTCAGACCCAAGCTTTTGGCGGGATTCGCCTGCCTCGCCGGCTTCAACAAAGGCATAGGCGGCGGGGGCTACGGTCCGGTTGTAACGCTGGGGCAGATTTTTTCCGGAGTGCACGAAAAAAGCGCTGTTGCGATTGTTTCCGTTGCCGAGGCGTTCGTTTCCGTGTTCGGGGTGCTTACCTTTATTTTCATAAGTTCCATGGGGAAAGTGGTTGATTTTTCGCTGTTGCCTTCCATTTTTACCGGCGCGTTTGTGGCAGCGATACTCTCCCCCTACATTGTGAGGGTTTTTCCCACGCGCTGGTGGCGCAAAATAATTCCTGTTTACGCTTTCTCTCTGGGAAGTTACCTCTCCCTGAAAATTGCCGTGCCGGGGGTGTTTTGATGTCGGTGGACGAAATAGGAAAGGAAGCAATTGAAATTGAAAAAATGGGTTTCAAAAAAAGAAGGAAGATTGAAAAAAAATCGGTAATAAAAGTGCTTGCCGCAGTTGCATTCTACTTTGCGGCGATGATGCTCTTTGCGGTTTTTCTCTGAAACGCTCTGACTCGAGCCGGCGCGAAGTGAAAACATATTTTAACCTTTCGTGCCATAAAATTGAATTGAAATGCCTCGTCAAACTGTTGTAAAGGGGAGAAAAACTGGCGTAAGGTTTCTCACTTTTAAAAGTGGTGAACCCGATGTGGGGGAAATACGCAATGACCTCAAGCTCGAGGGAATGCTAATTGTTGAAAAGGGAATGCACATCTCCCCCGAAATCGAAAGGATTGCAGCACGCATGGGCGCCCCCATAAGATTCTTTCACCCCAACGATCCAGCTGGAACCATTAAAGCAGCCGTCGATGAGGGAAGGAAAAAAGTGCCAAAGAGACCGGTTTTGGTGATTGCCAGCGAACATTCCTGGGAAATGTACCGTGTTTCCCCACATGCCCCATTTTTAGTAACGAGAAGGCGCGGCGAGTCCTCACGGCTGGCTAGAGCGCCCCCCAGGGACAGAAGGGCTGCCAGGGCACGTGGCTCCGGGGCACGGCCGAAAGGTGGAAACCCCCTGTTGGGAAAAGTGCGGAGAACAAGGCTGCGCTGATCCGTTAATTTTTTTTGCTCTGACTCGTTCCTTTTTCTTTGTTCTTTTTTCTTTCCGTTGCGCGGCAATTCCATTCAGCCGGCTCCACCGCCGCCCCCGCCTCCCCCTCCGCCTCCACCGCCGCCGAATCCTCCCCCGCCGGACGTGGCGGTTGCGGAACTGAAAGCGGAAGAGAACGCTCCGACAGCTGAACCAAAGCCCTCTGCCGAAAAGCCCGCATAGCCCGCGCCCACAAAAATGCTGGAATGGTATTCTCCGTGGTAATCGCGGAAAACATCGTCCATTGCCTTTTGCACTTTTTTTGCGACCCCCAGCGGAATTGAATACACCAAGTATTTTTCCCACAGCACTATTGCATCTGGAGGCATTTCCCTGAGGTTGGAGAAATCGGAGAGGAATTTTTTCAACAGCATCCAGCGCTTGTAGTGCTCCGCTCCGACTTTCGAGCGGTTTGGCAGCATGTTCGGAAACAAAGCGTTTAGCAGCAATGCAACAATCACTATTTCAATAAAGAGGTAAAGGTAGAAAAGGGAAAAAACAATTACCATTACCGCACTGCCGAGAAGGAAGGGAATTATCGCGCTTTTTTTTGAGAACAGCCCCATTTCCATTGCCTTGTCCGAAACCGACTGCTTCCACTGCTCCAGTATCGTGCGGGATTCCGCGGGATTTTGCCGCAGGAATTTTGTGATTTCGTTGAGTGTCACCTCGTCCGGCGTTCCGTCCGCTACACGCTTCTTGAAGATTATTCCCTCGGTCCTGAATTCCGCGGCATCCTCCAAAAGCGCGAACAGTATTCTCTCGCTTTTTGGCATTCCTTTCAGAGAGCGGTCGATGATGTGGATTTTGTAGGAATCTTTCCCTCCCCAGAAAGTTTTCTCCCTTATTTTCTCCAGTTTTATTTTTTTCTTGAGGCACAGGTGCAGTAGTTCCGCTATCATGCTTTTCACCGTCGGCTTTTTCGCCCACTGGTGGAGCAATGCCTCGACCACTGCAGGGCTGTAATCGAACGGAACCTCCCTCTCGTACAGGGCGGGAATTTCCACTTTTGGCTCCCTGCCCCAGAAATGCCAGCAAATGGCAAAAACAGCGCATTCCGCAACAGCGGCAAGCAGGACGAGCGGGATTCCGGCGCCGACCCACCACATTGAAACGGGAAAGCCAATGAGGATTAAAACCCCTACAAAGAATACTGCAATCGGGCTTTTCCTGCCTCCCTTTTCAAAGGTTCCGCGAAGCAAGGCTGCAATGAAAAAAATTCCCACAATTATTGCAATGGGCGCAACCGCAAACCCAAGCATTTCACTGCCAGGCGGCTCCGGAAAGCGGAACGCAAAAGGCGCAGCGTATTCTCTTTCTTCTTGGATGATTTTTTCCAGTCCCTCACTGCTGACAGCAACCGCGTTTTCCGTGCTTTCAAGCAGGGAACGGGGGAAAGCAATCCTGATTTCAACCCACTGCTGTGCGGGAATGTTGAACGCCTGGAACAAAAGCTTCCTGTTTTCAAGCAGCCCCATTTTCCCGTTTATTGCGGGATGCCCCCAGGAATAAACCTCTTTCGCGTTTCGGACTTCCGCTGGAAGTTCAATATATCCGATTATTTCCCCGAGCGGTTTTTCCCAGCCGCTTCCCCACACCTTCCAGTAGAACTCCGCAACATCGCTGTATGCCTTTACGGCTTTTGAAATGGTGTAATTTATTTTGAATGTTTTCCTTTCGTCCCGCGCGGAGTAATGCCACGTAACCCTAAAATCGCTTCCGTGGTAGGACCTTTCCGTCATTAGCTCCGCGGGAGTTCCATCGCTCACATCGTAAACCTTTATTTCCCCGTATTCCCATTCCCCGCGGGGAAAGTTCCTGTAAGCATAGGTGAAAGAGCCGGAAAAATTGAATGTTATTTCTTCCTCCGCTTTGACCAGTCCGTTCGGTTCAATTTTGTAGTACACTTCCGCCTTTTCCAGGGAGTAATATTTTGCATTCGCCACCGCGGAAAAAATAAGGAGCAGGAGAAAAACAAGTGCAATCCTTTTGCAGGGCATGCTAATAGTAGAATGTTACTAATTAAAATTGCTTTTGCCAGCCGCTTTCACCCGAGCGTTGCAACAAAGCCCCCGACGAGGTGGGTTATTATTATGACCGCGGCAGCGATTGAAAGGTGTTCAGCGACAACGGCGTGAATTTTTTGCTTTTGCTCTTTTGCCATTGCCGCGCTGACAATTGCAATAAGCAGCAAACCATATACAACGCTTGCAATTATCGCTTCCTGCAGGGGGAGAAGCAGAACAGGCGCAATAAAAGTGAGGGCGAAGAAGAATTTTGCCCCGAGAGTGGAAAGCGTTGCCTGCCATATTTCCTTTGGGGAATGCTTGTTCTCGGATTCCTCGGAGATGTGTATTCCCAGTGCATCGGAGAAAGCGTCGGCTACAGCAATTGCGAGGATTCCCCCGATTACAACCATCTGCGAGTGGGTGCTCGAATTCAGGCCGACAATCATTCCCAGTGTTGTAATTATTCCGGAAGTGAGCCCGAAACTGAAGCCCTTTCTCCAGGAAGAACGCATGCAATAATATCATGGGGTTTTATTTAAAACGTCTATGCTTGCGCCTTTCAGAAAGAAGCCGGTTTTCCGTAAGGGTCATTTCTTCTTTTCCGCTATTTTGCCTATCCAGATTGTTACAGCCACGGCGATTATTGTGACTGCCACCGCGTACGCCAGCATCGGGCCAAGGGTTTCGGCAGTCCCGAAAATTTCCTTGAAAAATGCCTTTATTGCGTCGTTCCATGCAAGCGCTGCAACAAGACCGAATGCTGCGGTGAGAAGCGCGGCTATTTTTTCAATTACCTCTGATTTCATGCAACCACCAATCCACATGAAAAGGTTATGAATAAAAACAAATCAGTGCAGGCTCTCTCTGCGCCTTCACTGACAGGTTCCGACTATGGGTTTTTCGCCTGCCAGGGTTTCGCCGGAAATCTCCCCCGCGATGTCGTAGGAGATTGAAATGTCGTAACTGTAAGCCTGGTCAGGAGTGCACTTTACGTCCGGATCCGCGGCAGTGGTGATTGTTTCCCCCGCGGCAACGTTTGCGTCAGCCAGACCGAGTGCAGTGTTGTTTACTGTAATGTCTGTCATCCGGATTTTGTCTCCGCTGTTGTTATGCACGACGAACGTTCCGTTGCTTGCGGTTATACGCCAGCCGGTCAGTGCGAGCGGCTGGGTGTTTCCCCAGTATTCCCTGCTCTGCTCCTCTGTTATTTCTCCCGATTCGGAAAAGCCCGGCAATCCAGCTGAAACCAGCGAGATTGCTACGACAGCAAGCGAGATTACAATGATGCCCGCGATGATTGTGAGGTATTCCTCTGCTCCCTGCCCTTTTTTGTCCATGCATTCAACTCCGCTGAAGTTTGAACGTAAAAGCTGTAATTAATTGGGTTTAATATTATAAAAACATTCCTCCGGGCGTTCTTTTCAGTATGGCCCTTTTTTGCCGGGCTTCCCGCGGCGATAGGTTTAAAAGGTTAATGTTAGATATATACAACATTAAGTTCGATATTTTTAACAAAAAGTTTGTTTTGTTTAACAAGGAGCGTGGTTTTTTTATGAGTGGTAAATTCAGGGCGGCTGTCATGGTTTTTCTGCTGGTTTGCGTGGTTGTCTCCATCGGGGCTTTTGCAATCAGCAGCTACCCTATTGAGCCGTCGGAGCTGGTTATATTCCCGATCGCCGGTGTTTTGGTGCTCGGGGCTTTCTTTATAATCCAGAAGAAGGTCAGGGCAGTAAGCAGGGGTCTGCCGGTGAAGGATGAAATGGAGCGCAGGGTCAGCCACAAGTCGGGCTACTATGCGTTCATTGCTTCAGTCTGGTTTTCGCTTGCGGTAATGTTTTATGCGGGAGTGGGCGTTGAGGAATTCAACCTCCCGGCGCTTTTGCCGAGGCATTACCCTGCAGTGATTCTGGCTTTCACATGTTTTGTCTTTGTTGTTTCATACCTTGTCCTTGAAAGGAAGGGTTCCGTGGAGTGAGGTGTTTTTGGTGAAAGGCAAGGGAAAGGTTTTGCTGTGGGCGGTTTTTGCGGTCTACGTTTTCTCGGTTGCAACTCAGTTGTTCTGGGAGGGCATTCCTGCCTGGGTGCCCCTCGTGCTGTTTTCTTTTGGTGCAATGATGCTTGCCTATGCCTTGAGGGTAATCAGGCACGGGGACGAGCCCAAGCACGACGAGCGGACAAGGAAACTTGGCGCTTTTGCCGCCTCCTGGTCGTGGTTTTTGACACTGCTGGCTATCTCCGTTCTTTTCTGGCTGGACTACCTTGAAATTTTCAGGTTTTCCTCGCAGGAATTGATTGGCTTCACGCTGTTCTTCATGGTTTTCACCATGATTGCCTTCAGGTGGCATCTTGCAAGGAAGGGTGACCTCGGTTGAAGAACCGCATCAAGGAGCTGCGCGCCCGCTATAATCTGACACAGGAAGACCTTGCGCGCAAGGTCGGCGTGCGCCGCGAGACCATCCTCTTCCTTGAGAAAGGGAAATACAATCCCTCGCTGAAGCTCGCGCACGAGGTCGCAAAGGCGCTCAAGACCACAATCGACGGGCTCTTTGAGTTCGGGAAATGAGCGCAAAGCCCGCTCTTTCGGCAGGCTTCTTTTTCTCCTTTTTTCCCATATCCTGCACTGCCGCGGACGGAAATGCCGTTACAGGCCCCTAAATTGCAAAGCACTTTGCACCGCAAAGTATATAATGGGTTCTGGTCATTGTAGGTGTATGGTGATACAATGACTGAGAATATTTCTGAAAAAATTGACTTAAACAAGATTGAAAAAAAAGCCTATGGTTCTTTTTTCCAGAAATGGCTGTATGATGTCGGCTTCGGCGTGTTATTGCTTTCATTTGCTGTTGCGCCGACGATAAGGGCGTTATTCGGATACGTTTACATCCTTTTCTTGGTTGTTCCGGCTTCCTTGGTTATGTTCCTTGGGTTTGTTTATGGAGTGCTGCCAAGGGTCGGCATTGCTAAATTCAGCAGGAAAAGACAGCAAAAAAGAAACAGAATAGCGATGGTTAACGCTGTTGGAGTGATTGCTCTTATGGCTTTAGTGATTCTGACATACTATGGAGTTTTCCCTGGCCTGGAAATAACTGGCTTGCTGGGCGGGCTTGGCTTAATGGCTGCAATCGGAATAGCGGTTATTGTCGGAATTGGGTTTTTCGCATACGTTATGGATTTCCCAAGAATGGCTCTTTACGGAACAATAATCGGTGTCGGGATTCCCCTTGTGGAATTCATTAAGGGAACATTCGGCAGCGAGCTATCCAATGCAATGGTTTGGGTTATTCCAGCCTTGATATTAGTCATTCTCGGACTGATTGAATACAGCAAGTTCAAGAAAGAGTATCCATTGGATGGGGGAAAGAAGTGAAGGGGAAACCGCTCTCGGGAATCGACAAGCTCGTCCACGAGCCGGCGCGCCTCAGCATCATGGCGCACCTGTATGTCGTGGAGAGCGCTGACTTCCTCTTCCTCAAGCGCCAGACAGGGTTAAGCGACGGGAACCTCTCCTCGCATTTGAGCAAGCTGGAAAAGGCAAATTATGTAGAAGTAAAGAAGGAGTTTGTCGGCAGGAAGCCCCACACCATGATTAGTCTCTCGAAAAAAGGCCGCTCCGCTTTCAGGGATTATGCGAAGAAAATGAAGCGTGTGTTCAAGGAACTGCCAGGGTGAAGAAATTTTAAACCTAACCCCGCAGTATTTGGGGTATGAGTGCAAAGCCGAGGCTCATGCCGCCGGCGTATTTTTTCATATTCCTGGCGCTTTCCATCGCGCTGCATTTCTTTTTTCCCGTAAAGAAAGTGATTTTTCCTCCTTACACTTACCTTGGCTTTTTGATGATTGCATTCGGCGCTGTCCTTAACCTCTGGGCCGACTATCTCCTGAAAAAGTGGAAAACCACTGTAAAGCCGCACCTTGAGCCCGCGGCATTGGTTGAATCAGGGCCCTTCCGCTTGAGCAGGAACCCGCAGTACCTCGGCTTTGCGGCCATTCTTTTGGGCGTTGCTTTCCTCCACGGAACAATAATCACCTTTGTTTTTCCAATTGCCTTCGCGGTTGCAATGCAGTTGCTCTTCATCCCGCTTGAGGAAAAAAATATGGAGAATGCTTTCGGCAAAAAATACCTAGAATACAAGAAAAAGACAAGGCGCTGGATTTGATTATTCCCTTGCGGAGAGCTTTTTTTTCAGGCGTCTTTTTCTCCTCACGCTTTTCTTTTCCTCTTTCCTCGCCTTTTCGAGTTCGCGCTGCAGTTTTGTGAAGTACCTCATTCTCCTGTTCAGGGTATCCTTCTTGGGGAACGAAATGGGAACTTTTTTTATGCGGTCCTCTTTTTCATCGTATATGAACGCCTGTACTTTGACGAAAAATTTCCTTCCAATGCTTCCGCTCAGCGCCTTTTTCTCCACGTTGTACTTCCACCTGCTTGTCTTTTTCGTCCGCGAAATGTTCACGAGCAATGACACAAAGCCAGGGCCTGCTTCAAGCAAAAAATCCTTGTCGTCGTCGCTCAGGCATTCCGTTCCGTTTGTGTGCGAGTGGAAGTCCCCGACAAGCTTCCACGGCGTTAAAAGCTTGAGGGTTTCGTTCACGCGCCTTTCCCTGAACTCGAACACCGAACTGGAATAATAATCGCGCATTGCGGTCTGGAATCCGAAAGCGTCCCTGATCAAAGTCCTGTTGCCCCCTTTCTCCCCGACCAACAGGCCGTAGCACTCTTTCTTGTAGACTTCTATGGCGGCTACAATTATTGCCACCAAGGCATCCTTTTTCAGTTCAACCCTTGCCATTTTTTTCCCGAAAAGCAATCAGTTCTGTAATAATGCTGCTAAAAGAGTTAAAATATTTATCGCTTTTTTTTGGCGTGGAATGCCGCTATTCGTACCTTAGCGCTTCCACTGGCTTGAGTCCTGCTGCAGCACGTGCAGGCATTATTCCCGAGAGAATTCCGATGACCGTTGAAAGCCCTATGGCAACAAGTATGAGTTCGGGCGTGACAAGCGTCATCATGCCTCCCCTGCCCCCAACCATTGGGAGGGATATTCCTGTCATCCCCGACATTGCGCCCGATATCAGGCTTCCGAGAAACACGCCGAGCATTCCGCCAACAAGCCCGAAAAGCCCTGATTCTATTATGAAAATCGTGAGTATCTCCCGGTTTGTTGAACCGAGGGCTTTCAGAATGCCTATAAGTTTTGTTTTCTCCAGAACGGATGTGAACATGCTGTTTGCAACCCCGATTGCGCCAACCAGCAAAGACACTGCTGCTATCGCCCCCAAGAACAGTGTGAGGGACTCCATTGTGCTGCTTATCTGCTCCTTCATTTCCAGAGAGGAGCTGATTGAGAAATCTTTCGTGCTCTCACTCACTTTCCTGAAAATCATGAGGGATTTAGACAATTCCTCCATCGTTTCCTCGATTAATTCAACATCCTTGACCTTCACGCTCAGTGAGGAAAAAGTATTGTCCTCAAGCGTTTCTTCATCGGTTATCCTCCAGACCGCTTCGTTTGTCATGTAAACCCTGTTGTTTCCGCCTCCCATGCGACCCATGCCGCTGCTGCCGGCTGCCTCAAGGATTCCGACTACGGTGAACTGCTGGTCCTCGATTGTAACCCTCCTCCCGAGCGTAATCGGCTGCTTGAAGACATCCTCCGCGAGTTCACCGCTTATCACAACTGCAGCGGAATCGCTTGGGGAAAGCAGCCTTCCTGCCGCGAGTTCCGGTGCCTCAACTTTCTCCCAGGCGTTGGGGTTTACCCCGGTTATTGTCACATTGTCCAGTTCTTCAGCGAGAAAAATGAAGTTGCCCCTTGCGCTCGTTGTCTCGAGAACTTCGAGCACGTTCTGGTTCTGCTTTATTACTGTTGAATCTTTTTGTGTCAGCGTCGGGTTTTCTTCCTCGGAACTGGTTCCTTGGCTTTGCATGCCCGGCGGTCCTCCGCCGCGGAATCCTCCGCCGAAGACCATTGCCCTGGAGTAACCTGGGCTGACAGTTATTATGTCCGCGCCGAAACCTGACAGTTCCTCGCTGATGCTTGCCTGCGCGCCCTCGCCTATGGAAACAATTGCCACTACTGCCGCTACACCGATGACAATGCCCAGGAGTGTCAGCCAGGACCTCATGCGCCTGTGCGTAATGCTGTTTATTGACAACTTGAAGGAGTCAGAGATTCTCATCCGGTCTCACTTTTTTCTCTTTTTATAGTACACTATTGCGGCTACCGCTATCACACCTGCCGCAATATAAAGCGCGTAGTCCGTTATGTCAAAGGAATCCGACTGCATGGCTTCGCTGAAGGAGGATTGCATGCTTGTTATGTCAAAGTCGATTTCCACGGTTTTTTTGATTACCTGTCTTTCGCCAGTGGTGTCGGTGTATTCTATTTCGACCGTGACTTTTCTTGATCCTACTGATTCCCCTGGCGGGCTTTCTATTGACTGCTCCGCGACCGGAGGCGTTCCGGCTGGCGTGCCTCTGAAGCCCTGCCTCATTCCCTGCGCTGTTCCGGAGAATCCGCCCGTTGCCCCGCCTGAAACCGAGAAGTTGGCAAGCGTATAATCCCCTTCGTTGAGGTTTCCGAGAATTGACACATTGCTTCCGCTGACTTTTACGCCCTCCTGTTCCGGTATCCTCACGACAACGGCTCCCGCGTTGTTTGAGCCGACATTGGCAATGCTTATTGTAATCTGGTTTGAACCGCTCATTTCAGCGCTTACCTCAAACTCTGTTCCGCCGCCGACAATCAGCCCCACTTCGGATTCCTGTGTTTTTGTTCCGCTTACCTCGGTAAAGGTCATTGTTATGTCCAGCGAATAGATTCCGGGCTCGATGTTGGGGTCTGCAGCGACAATGTAGGAAATTTCCGTATCGCTTCCGGTTCCCAGAAAGGAGACATACCTCTTGTTGTCCGAGCCAAGCGGGAGAACCAAATCGTTTGATTCCTCCCAGGAAAATGAAATGTTTGAAACCGAGGTGCCGCTCACGTTTTTCAGTGTGAAAATCATTTCTGTCTGCTTTCCGGGGTTTATTACCCTGGGCTCTATTGTGACGTCCAGGTTTTTCTCGCTCTTTGAAACCGCGATAAGGATGCTCTCGGACTGCTCCTGCACCGCCTTGTTCTCGCTCCTCACATAATCCATTGTTAGAACAAGCGAATAGTAGCCGGGCAGAGTGTCCTCCTTTACCTTGAACTTGAACACGAGCGACTGGCTGGAGTTCGGCTTTATTGATTCCACGGATTTGTTCACCTCAACGGCGTCGAAATTGTTGCCTATGTCAATGCAGGCATTCAAGTCCTCTATCAAATTGGTGCTTCCCCTGTTTTCAATGTCCACTCTCAGATTAACAATGTCGCCGTTGTATATTGTTTCTGGCAAAAAGCTTGTTTCCTTCACCTTTATGAGATAGGCGGGGTCCGCCGCATTAACTGGGCTCAGAAAAGCAAAGAAAGCCCCGATTACTAAAAAAGTGCAAAAAATTTTACCATTCATTTCCCATTCCTCCTTTTGTGGTTTTTTCTGTCGTAAGAGATTTTTCCGTCTTTCAGCTCGATAATTCTTTCAGCATATTGCGCGATGTCGGGTTCGTGCGTCACGACTACTACGGTCTTGCCCTCTTTTTCGTGCAAGTCGGAAAACAATTTCATTATCCCGTAACTTGTCTTGGAGTCGAGGTTCCCCGTCGGCTCGTCCGCCAGAACCATTGAAGGCTGCGTTGAGAGCGCCCTGGCGATTGCAACGCGTTGCCTTTCCCCGCCGGAAAGCTGTCTGGGCAGGTGCTTTATCCTGTGCTCCAATTCAACGAGTTCCGCGAGTTCCCTCACCTTTTCTTTTATGTCGCTTTCGCTGAATTCGTGGATTCTCATCGGCAGGGCAATGTTTTCGAAAATGTTGAGCGTGGGATACAAGTTGAACATCTGGAAAACGAATCCGATGCTTTTTCCCCTTATCCTCGCGAGTCTTGATTCGGGCAATTGGCTGATTTCCGTTCCGTCCAAAAAAACCTTTCCCTTTGTGGGCATGTCCAGCGCGCCCATTATGGAAAGCACTGTTGATTTTCCGCTGCCGGATGCTCCCACAACGGCAACAAATTCGTCTCTGTGTATTTGCATGTTTATTTCTCTTGCCGCTGTGACTTCCACTTCGTCCATTTTGTAGATTTTCCATACGTTCTTCAGTTCAAGCACGGTTTTCATTTTGGTCTCCTTTTTCAATCATCGGAAGCGGCGGGATTCCCCGCCGCCAAACGGTCATTCCAAGGAATGTTCGTGTCAAATTTCTTACCCTTCTCGGGAATTGTGCCAGCAGCCCATTCTGAGGTGCCGCATTCCCAGCAGTTCTTTGTTTTCCTCTCCCCATTCCTTCAGTGCGTCGAGCACTTCTTCCTCGGATGCATCCTCCGGCAATCCGAGCTTTTCTTTCACTTTTTGCACCTGTGCCTCGCGCATTGCTTCCATTACTTGTTCTCTTGTGGCGTCTTCAGGCAGGCCGAGTTCTTCTCGGATTTCTGCCGTTTGCTCATCCATCTTTTCTTTCATTTCTTCCGTTGACTGCTCCCTTGCAGGACCGCTTTCAGTCCACGGTCCTTCCCCCCGCATGCCTGGCGGGAAATGTTTAAAGCCGGACATTCTGTGGCAGAATCCAGTCTCTGGGAAAGAGCCAGGTTCTTTTCCCCTGAAAAATCCTGTTTCGGTTGCAAACGCAATTGTTACACTCATTAATAGCAGTGCGGCGATTCCGAATATTGCCAGTTTCTTCCTCATTTTTGAACCTCCTTTTTACAGACATGCGCTTACCGCATGATTTAAATACTTTTGCAACTATTATTAACTCTGGCTGTAACGAGATGAAACCGTTATTAAGGTCTCATGAAACGGGTTGAAACATGAAACCAAATGAAACGTTTTTCAGGGCGAGAAAGAGGCATGTAGCGGTAATGGTCCTCTGCTTCCTGTACGGCGGATTCGCAATTTTGCTGTTCCTTTTCCTTTTGTACTCTGCCATGTGGATGCCTGAACAGGCAAACTTGTGGGGCGTGGGGGGCAGGAATCCTGACTTGAACAGGGCTTCTCCCGAGGACATAAACAGATTTCCGGATTTTAACCGAACAATGCGCATGCCGAGGAGTTTTTTTGACCCCTGGGGTTTTTTCTCTTCGCCCCTGGCGCTCGCCTTCCTGGTCAGCGGCGTGATTTCGCTGATTGCGGGAATGACTATCTGGAGCCTGGTCAGGGAAAAGGAAATAAAGAGCGTTAAGCAGCAGACAGCGAACAACCTGCTCTTGCCTGACGAGAGAAAGGTAATAGACGCCCTGAAGGCTTCTGACTACGAATTGACGCAGTCAAAAATGGCGAGGGAAACGGGCATGAGCAAGGTGCAGGTGCACCGCGCCCTGAAAAGGCTTGAATCAAAGGGCGTTATTGAAAAGCACGGCTATGGTCTTACGAACAAAATAATTCTCAGGAAGGAGTTTTTTGAATAATTTTTGGAAGGGTTTTTAGTGGGTAAAAAGAAAAAAACTGATGGGAGGAAAATTCCTTTCTGGGTCTGGGTCTTCTTCATCTGGGAAGGCTGGAGCGCTATTGCGATTGCCCTCGGAATACCGCTTTCTTTCGAGGTTTACTCCCTGCTCGCGCAGCCGTTCAATTTGGTATTCCCTCTCGCGGAATCCGCGGTTTCCGTTGCTTCGATTGGTTTCATGTTTTATGTTTCCTGGTTGCTTTATTTTTCCAAGCCCAATGCTGTGCCGGCGGCAAAAGCATTCACGCTTTTCGCGGCGTTCATCAACGCGTTCAGTTTTACAACGCTTTCCTTTTCGGGCATTTATTTCTATCCTGTCCTTGCCGGCGTGGCTGTAGCGCTGGGGTGGTTTTTCTATTTCAGCAAATCTAAGGGGATTGAAAGGGCGTATCCCCCCAAAGAGAGAATAATCTTAAAGCGCGACAGCCTCATTCCCGTGCTGCTCGTTCTCGGATTTTCGGCTACCTTTTTGACCGGGCTGTTCTGGGAAGTGCAGCCGGATTCCTCATTTGAGTTCGGCTACTCTGACTGCGTTTCGGCGTACGGCGTGGAGGAATGCAATTCCCTGCTCTACGAGTGGTGCGTTGCGGAAGTGATTCCCCCGGAGGACATTTCAGCAGAGGAGTTCTGCTCGATGTTCAAGGATTGCTTGGATACCCTCCAGGACATAGAGTACTGCAATTCCGAATTCTTTGAAGCGGCTTGAGCGCAGGCAAAAGCGCGGCAGAATGCCCCTGCAGGGAATCGAACCCCGACCTCAGGCTCCGGAAGCCCGCGTTCTGTCCGTTATACTACAGGGGCGCTTAATTCAATTTCCGGCATACTTAATAAAAACTCTTTTTTTTGAACGGAAACAGAAAAGCCTTTTTTTAAAAAAGCAGGCATTCTTTGGAATTAATCCTTTTTTTTAAACGAGCAGGTTTTTTTGAAACGGAAAAGAATATTGCAGTGCGGTTTCAGGTCACGCGCTTCTGGCCTTTCAGGCGGAACAGTTTTTCGTTGTTTTTTCCCTCGGAGAATTCGGCTATTCCCAGGGCTTCGAGTTTTGCAAGGCGCTCTGAAATAATTCTCCTGGATGCCTTTCCGCGTATGGCTGCAACGCTTTGCGAAAGCTTTGTGATGTTTTGCCCTGGTTTTTCGAGCAATGCTTGGATTATTGCCTTGGAGATTTCGTCTTTTCCCACTTCCGGAATTTTTTTCTTCAAGCCGTTCAATACAAGCAGTTGTTTCAGCTGTCCACTGTAGAGGTTCAAGGGGATATTAAGGGACTCGCTCAAGTGCAGTAATTCCTGCACCAGCGGCACCGCCTTTTCAACGGATTCCAGCCTGTCCTGCAGAATTCTGAGCTTTTTCTCCAGTTCCTCAGTTTTTCCCACTGAAGCACCCCCTCGCAACCCTCTCCGCGTCTCTTTCGGAGAGACCGGCTTTCAGGAGTCCCTGTCTGAAATGCTTTTTGGATTTTCGCTTCTTGAGCCTTATCTCTAATCCGAGCAGGACCATTCTTCCGCCCAGTGCCATTGCGGGGGGAAGTATTGCCGTGTAGCCGGCAGCCTTTCTCAGCTTTCCTTTTTCCATTTTTCAGTCATCTCTGCCTTGGCGGGAGTTTATATTCCAGTGTCCCTTGTCGAACATCCTTCCCATGTCGAGGACATAGCCTTTGGTCATTTCCAGCGCTGCCTCTTTTGGAATGCCTGCCTCGATAAGGGTTTTGTAGTATATGCCGACTGCTTTTCCCATGTCCTTTGCCGCCTTTTCGCTGTAAAGGAGATCCGCTATTTCGCGAATCATTCCCGGCACCTCTTTTCTCACGACATGGAGTATTTCCCTGAGCTTTTCCGGGCTCGGAATGCTTTTGTCGATATCGCTCTCTTTTTTTCTTGCCAATTGAACCACCTCAAAAAATTCACTGAATCAAATGTGGCTGTACACTGTATTTATAAATGCCGTTCACAGGTGAACAACCGATTTGTGGGAAAAAACAATTAAAATAAGACGTGAATCGCATTGCAGTACAACTTTCCGGTCACCGTATTTGCTTTTCAACGTGGTAAACGCCGGGTTCGCTGAATCCCCTGAATTCGAATTTTTCACTGCGCATTAGCTTCATCATTTCAGTGTTGTCTGAAAGGATTCTTCCCCAGATTTTTTTTATGCCGCGGTCTTTTGCGATTTTTTGTATGAATTTCAGCATTTCAGTGCCAAGCCCTAATTTCTGCCATTTGTCCGTTACCACTATTGCGAATTCCGCGGAATCCTTTCCAAAGTCGCGCATCAGCCTCACGACTCCGACAAGCTTCCTTTTATTGCCCTTCCCGATTTCCCCCACGATGGCTATTTCCCTGTCGTAGTCGTTGAAGCAGTATCTTGCCAGCGTTTCGTGGTCCATGTCGCGAATCATGTGAAAAAACCTCTGCCTCACGGTGTTCGGGGAAAATGTGTGAAACAAGGCGTGCATTCTGCGCTCGTCCTCCGGCATTATTGCTCTCAGCAAAACCCTTTGACCTTTTTCAAGTTTTGCCTTTTTCCTGAACTCCTCGGGATAAGGCACTATTGAGAGATTCCCGTGCTTTTTTGCATTTTCTTGAGAAAAATCGAGCACAATCCTTGCGTCAACCACCCTGAATTTCCTGCCGGACGGCATCACGGGATTCAGGTCGGCTTCCCGTATTTCGGGAAAGTCAACAACGAGTTTTGAGAAATGCATCAGAATGCGCTGCAGTTCTTGCAGGTTAGCGGCGGGCTTTCCCCTGTGCCCTTTCAGCAGACTGCTTACCTTGGTGCTTCCGACCAGTTGTTCTGAAAGAGTCTGGTTCAGCGGCGGCAGTCCTATCGCTTTGTCCCTGTAGAGTTCCACCGCAGTGCCTCCCCCGCCGAACAGAATAACCGGACCGAATATGGAATCGGTTGCAGAGCCGATTATCAGTTCGGGTCCGGTTGCGGAAACCATTTTTTGCACGCTCACGCCCTCGATTTCGCAGTTCGCCTTTTCTCTTGCCCTTTTTTTAAGTTCACTGAACGCTTTTTTCAATTCGCCCTCGTTGGGAATGTTGAGTATTACCCCGCCGACATCGCTTTTGTGGGTTATTTTTCCCGAAACAATTTTCATTGCAATCGGGTAGCCGATTTTTTTGGCTTTCCTTGCTGCTTCCCCGGCGTTTTTCGCAAAAAGCGTCAGGTTCACGGGAATGCTGTATTGTTCGAGCACTTTTTTTGAGTCGGTTTCGCTCATCGTCCTTACGCCTTTGCCGCGGTATTCCTTTATGAGTTCCCTTACCGCGTTTTTCGCGCCTTTTTTTACCTTCAGCGGAATTTCCTTGGGCGTTTCGTACAGGAACTTGTGGTTGCGAACAAAGGAGTGAAGGTAGTGGAACACGCGCACCGCCTCTTCAGGCGTGTCGTAATTCGGGACCCCGTTTTTGCCCAAATAGTCCCTTGCTTCCGCGACAAAATCTTCACCGATCCAGCTCGCGAGAACGGGTTTCCGTGAATTTTTCGCTGTGCTGATTACAGCGGAAGCCATTTCAAGCGGGTCGGAAACCGCCTGGGGTGCGAAAAGCGTGATTATTCCGTCAACGTTTTCGTCTGCTGCGACAATTTCAAGCGCTTTTCCATATTTTTCGGGCGGGGAGTCCCCCAGGATATCGACCGGGTTATTCCTGCTCCAGTGCATTGGCATTTCCTTTTCCAGTTCCTCCATGGTTTTTTTTGAGAGTCGGGCGAGCCGGCATTCGTATTTCACTATTGCGTCCGCTGCCATTACCCCCGGACCGCCGGCGTTTGTCACAACCGCCAGCCTGTTTCCCTTCGGCAGCGGCAGGCGCGAAATGGCTTCGCTGCAGTTGAACAGGTCTGTGATTGTTTCAACGCGGATTATTCCCGCGCGCTTGAACGCCGCGTCAAAGACAGCGGAATTTCCCGCCATCGAACCGGTGTGGGATATTGCCGCCTTTGCGCTTTCCGAATACTTTCCCGACTTTGCCACGATTATGGGCCTGTTCCTTGAAAAGGCTCTTGCCGCGGACATGAATTTTCTGGCGTCCTTTATTGACTCCATGTATATGACAATGCTTTGTACTTCAGGGTCTTCGGCGAAAAAGTCAATCAAGTCCGCAAAGTTAACATCCAGCATTGCGCCCACTGACACGAAGTACTTGAAGCCGACGTTCTGCTTCAGAGCCCAGTCGAGTATTCCCGAGCAGAGCGCTCCGCTCTGGCTTATGAGCGCGATTTTCCCGCTCAACGCGTTCCTTGTCGCAAAGCTTGCGTTGAGGTTTTTGCCGGGTCTTATGAAGCCGAGGCAGTTCGGTCCGAGCAGGGTTGCACTGCCTTTTTCGATTGTTTTTTTCAGTTCCCTCTCTATTTTCCTCCCGTCCTCTCCTATTTCCCCGAATCCCGCGCTTAAAACCACAAAGGACTTTGTTCCCTTTTCAATGCATTCTCTGACAACTTTTGGCACGACAAGGGCAGGAACGGCTATGACCGCCAGGTCCGGCGTCACCGGCACTTCATTAATGCTCTCATAGCAGTGAATTCCGAGAACGTTCTTCCTTTTGGGGTTCACGGGATAAATTGTGCCCTCATAGCCCGAACCCACTAGGTTCTTCATTAAGGCAAAGCCGACGCTTCCCTCCCTGTTGCTTGCTCCTATCACCGCAATGGATTCGGGGTCGAACAGCTTTGACAGTCCTTCAGGATTCAGGCAACCACCCCTTCGCTCCAACGAAAATAAAGCCCGCTTGATTTTTTAAACATTTCACCCACCCGCGCGTAAAGCGGGAGGTCTCCCTGCTTTTTTAAACCTTTTCATGCGAATTATTTCAACGCATTTGTTCGGGGGTGCTTTTATTGTACTGGAACAGGAAAGCAGAAACAATGACCTTGAAGGAAAGGGAAAGAATTCAGCTGAAAAGGCTGAAGCGGGCGGTGCAGCGGTGCGCAAAAATACCGTTCTACAAAAAAAAATTCAGGGAAGCCGGCTTCAAGCCAGCCGACCTGAAAACCCTTGAAGACCTCAAAAGAATTCCCTTCACCGTAAAAGACGACTTGCGCAAAACATACCCTTTCGGGATGTTCGCGGTGCCGCTGTCCGAAATAGTTGAACTCCACGCGTCCTCGGGCACCACGGGCAAACCAATTGTTGTCGGCTACACCCAGAGAGACATCGACGAAGTGTGGAGCGAAGTGATGGCGCGCGCTTTTACCGCGGCAGGCGTTTCCAGCAAGGACGTGGTGCAGAACGCGTACGGCTACGGGCTTTTCACCGGAGGGCTGGGCTTCCATTACGGCGCACAAAAAGTGGGCGCGGCAGTAGTGCCGATTTCCACGGGCAACACTAAAAGGCAGGTAATGTTAATGCAGGATTTTGGAACAACCGTGCTTTGCTGCACTCCCTCTTATTCGCTGTACCTTTTCGGCGCAATGGACCAAATGAACACCGACAAAAACAAAATCAAGGTCAAAACAGGCTTTTTTGGCGCGGAGCCGTGGTCAAACAGCATGCGCGAAGAAATAGAAAACAGAACCGGAATAAAGGCATACGACATGTACGGTCTGACGGAAATAATCGGTCCGGGCGTTGCATCCGAGTGCTCCGAGCAAAACGGGCTGCACATTTTCGACGACCACTTTATACCCGAAATAATCGATTCCGTGACAGGCGAAGTATTGCCCGATGGAGAGGAAGGCGAACTCGTGTTGACAACCATAACAAAAGAGGGATTTCCCGTGCTGCGCTACAGGACAAAGGACATAACAAAACTCTACTACGATAAATGCAGCTGCGGGCGAACTCATCCCAGAATGGAGCGCGTTTCCGGGCGCGTGGACGACATGCTCATAATCCGCGGGATAAATGTGTTCCCGTCGCAGATTGAAACCGTTCTGTTGGATACCGAGGGACTGGAACCATTTTACCAGATAATTGTCGACAGGGTCAACAACCTGGACACAATAGAAGTGCAGGTTGAAGTTTCGGAAAAAACATGGAACGACAAGAATGCGCTGGCGGCAACGGAAAAAAAGCTTTCCGAAAGCCTGGTTTCTGTGCTTCAGATAAGGGCAAAAGTTTCGTTAATGGAACCCGGGGCACTGCCGCGCACGGAAGGAAAATCAAAGCATGTGACCGACAAAAGAAAGCTCTGAAAATTCCGCGAAAGAGCCCGGCATTGGACCTGCGATAGTATTAAATAAAATAAAGCAATAAAAAGTAGCAAAAAGTAGCAGAATAAAAACCGCACAATAGGAGCGATAAGAATGGCGCCATGGGGAAAGGACAGGTTAATCGAAATTGTTCCCGTGCTGTTATTCCTAGCGGCGCTTTTGCCTTTTTCTTCCGCGGCATGCGAGGAAATAATACTCACTCACATGGATTACTTTGACTTCTCGGCGGGTGCAGTCACTGATGACCAGTTTTCAGGCGATGTGAGGGTTGTATTCTGGTACAGCACTCCAATTTCCGGCTATGGAGACGGAGCCGGCCTGGACACGGGAGGACAGGAAGAAACTACAAACTGCGAAGCGGATGAAAATTACTTTTGGCTAAAATGCTTCAAGGACGCCGGGTCGGTTCCCCTTGACTCAGTGACCTCACTTCCAGAAGGGGACTGGGTGTGCAACCCAAAAGCGATAGTTGGCCACACTTACGTTGTAAAAACAATAGAAAACACCTACGCAAAAATGAATCTTTCCAACGTTTCCCCGACCTTCGATGAAATTACATTCACCTATGCGCCAACCCTGGCAGGGCAATGCGCGGGCGAGGAGCCCGAGCCCTCCCCATCGCCTTCTCCGAGTCCTTCCCCGAGCCCGAGTCCAAGTCCTTCTCCCTCGCCGAGCCCCAGCCCGAGTCCATCCCCTTCCCCCAGTCCTTCGCCGAGTCCCTCTCCATCGCCTTCACCCTCGCCCTCGCCGAGTCCTTCTCCTTCCCCCTCTCCTTCGCCCAGTCCCTCTCCGTCCCCTTCTCCAAGCCCTAGCCCTTGCCCCTCCCCGAGTCCTAGTCCATCGCCCTCACCTTCACCCAGCCCCTCTCCAAGTCCAAGCCCTTCTCCCAGTCCGAGTCCTTCTCCCTCGCCAAGTCCATCTCCTTCGCCAAGCCCTTCCCCGAGCCCAAGCCCGACTCCGACCCCTACTGCGACTCCCACACCTATACCCCTTGAGGGGCGGGTTGTTCCCACGGTAACGCTCCTCACTCCGTTTACTGCAGGCGAGACAAGCGCGAGGAACCCCTCGATTTCCTTCGACGGGAGCAAAGTTGCTTTTATTGCGGAGTATTGGCTGAGCGACGAGCGCTCTTGGACAAAGGCGCACTACAGCATTTACACAGTGAACGCGGACGGCAGCAGCCTCACGCGCGCCTTCGAGGGCAAGACCGTTGAAGAGGGCAGGTCTGGGAGCACAACCTATTACTACATGTCGAGGTTCAACACTCCGCTCCTGAGCAGGGACGGCTCAAAGGTGGTGTTTTTTGCCCAGAGGGCAAACCAGAACAACCAGACAGCCTGGAGCTGGGGCGAGTACTTTGGCTTCATGAATTCCGATGGCTCAGAGCTCAGCTTCAGCAAGCTGGCGGTGTTTCCCGGCTACGACGGCTCGATTTTCGAAGCGATTGCGATAAACGAAAGCGACGAAATCGTTGCGCTGGTCTCGCTTGTCAAGAGCGGCCACAGGGGAAACGACAAGGCCGACATGGGCCTGGTCAAAGTGGGCTGGGACGGCTCACAGGAACTCATATTCAAGGCTGCACTGGACCAATACCCTAACTTCGGCTGGGGCTCTTACATCATGATGTCTGGGAGCGATGTTTTCTTCCAGCTCGACAACTCCTCGGACATCTATGACAACGACGTTTACTCTTTCAACCTTGACACCGGACAGCTGAAAAAGGAAACGGATTTCGGCGCAGAAAACGACTACCCCTTCACAAACTTTGCCGGAACGCAGGACTATGTTATCACAAGCAAGTACAACGGCCCTTCTTTCGCGTGGGACAGGGCATCAGGCGAGCACTGGCCCATCACCGAAAGGGAGAGCAGCGGCGTGCAGTGTTCTGTGAACAGCACAGGCTCTGCAATAGTGTACAGGGACGGCGCCAGGTGTTACATTTTGAACGCGCAGGGAACGCGCGAAAACATACTGGTAGGCTCGGAAGGCGATTACCAGGACCCACACCACGGATTCTTTGGCTGGGCCGGCTGGAGCGCAGGCTTTGACGGCTCTTACATCGACGGCGCAGGGCAGAACATTGTGCTGGCACACCATCCCGGGGGCTGGAGCGCTTACCCTGAAACAGACCTCTACCTCTTGTCTTGGGGCTCTTCCCCTGCCGCTGTGGTGGAGGAAATAGTGGACAGCGATTCAGACGGCTCTGAAGAGGAAATTGACTGCGACGACAGCAACGCCAGCATTCACCCCGGGGCAGAGGAGAAATGCAACGGCGTGGACGACGACTGCGACAACGTGGTAGACGAGGGCTGCCTGGTTGTTGAGGACACCGACGGCGACGGCATTCCTGATGACATCGACATGTGCCCTGAAACTCCGGAAGGCTCGGAAGTAAACGAGTTCGGCTGCAAGACTGCAAGCGATTCCGTGGTAAAAGAACACTCCCTCGAGACATTTGAGGAGGAGACAGAGAGTTGGGTTGAAAGGGATTACTTCTATTACGGAAAGGAATACCTCTACAGCATCGTGTCTTTTGAAAAGCTTGCCTATTCCGATGCGCTCAAGTGGGATTTCGTGTACATTGACAGGGAAACCGGGGAAGAGCAGGTTTCAAGGGAAATCGTTAAGAACGTTTTTGAGCCAGGCGAAGAGCTTATGAATTATGCGATCATCAGCCTTGACCCTGGTGACTGGCCGCAGGACATCCCCTACGATGCGGTCAGTTTTGACTGGCGTGTTGACTTTTACCTTAACGGCGAAAAGCAGTTCTCCGACGCGTTTGAAATAAAATACCGCGAGGATGATTCGGACGGGGATGACGTCCCCAACGACAAGGACCAGTGCCCTGGCACAGAGCCAGGCACGTATGTTTCGATGCTTACAGGCTGCGAGATTTCCAGCGAGACAAGCATAAAAGAGCACAGCCTGTGCAGGGACATCGACAAGGAGTTCCACTGCATCGGCAAGTCCACAAGCTTCAAGGATTCCGACCCCTACATCGCTTCCTGGGTGAACATCGCAAACCCCAGGAAGGGCGATACATTCTACTGGGTTTTCAAGAACTCGCACGGCACAGAATTCGCTCCTTATTTCAAGGAGGCATACGAGGTCGAATGGGAGTCAATCGGCGAGTTCCAGTACGCCAACTACCTTGACTTGGACGGAATGCCCTATACAGAGCTCTTCAGGAACGACTGGATTGTCGAGTTCTATTACAACGGCGAGCTGAAATTCACGGATTCCTTCAGGATAGAGCCTACCATGGAAACCGACCATTTGTTCATCGAGCTTGTGACAGCCCACGGTCTTTACACCGACGGCACGCCCTGGGCCGCCGCCGACAGGTTTTCCACAAACGACGAGTGGGTTATTGCAGTGCTGACTGTTCCGGAGGAGATAGTCGATACAGTCGAGGGCAGCACGGTTGTGCACACCTTTGAGCCCAAGGCATACAGGTGGCGCTGGGTCTGGCCTGACGGCACTTCCGGGGACGAGACGCCGGGCGAAAGCTATGACTACATCTCGCCCTCTTACATAAATCAGGCGGGCTATGGAAAATACCTGGTCGGAACGTGGTGGGTGTTCGCCTCGGTTGACGTTGCGCTAGACGGCTCTAGGATGATTACCTACAACTACAAGGCACCTTTCTATGTTTCAAGAGGCAACCTTGTGGAATCCCACGAGCTATGCAAGTACCTGAACGACGACCTTTCCTGCAATGTCCCGAGTTCTAGTTTCAAGTTCACTGACCCCTGGCTCATCAGCAGGGTGCACTTGGGGAATGTCGGGAAAAACGCTGAATTGAAATGGGTGTTCACTGGACCGCAGGGAAAAATCAGCGAGGTGGTGAAGCGCGCCGAGAACAGCGGCAGCTCCATTACCTACGCTTTCATGGAAATCGCGGGGAGTGATAAAGAAATGGCATACGGTTCCCACACCGTGGAGTTTTTCGTGAACGGCCAGAAGCAGTTTACCGACAATTTTTCGCTGGAAAAGCCCGACTTTGTCATCGGTGTTATCCCATTGAACTGGCAGGGCTCAATGCAGGAATTCGAGGAAGAGGCGGAGCGGCAGTCGAATTTTTTCATTGAAAAATCAGGGCTGGAGAAAAAATTCAATGTAACGGTGAAAAAGCTCTCGGATGCGCCCTTGAACCTCGACGATCCCTGCTACCAAGTGCTATGGAAGATCACAGATCACGGCATCAACAACGCGCCGGCTGACCGCTATATTGGTCTTACGGATTCGGATTACTGTAGCGCCATGGGCTTCACTTACCTTGGGTATTCGAGTGTTTACGCGGAGGGCGTTGAGGAACAGGTAAGCGCGCACGAGCTGGGGCACACCTTCCTGCTGTGCGACGAGTACGGCTACGCCTACTGGCAAGATGCAGACGAAGAGCTCCAGGAGCGCTGGGGGATAAGCTGCCCCAATTCCTACCCGGAGCACTGCGAGAAATGCGAATGGGAGGTCTGCTGTGACGGCGGCGTAACAGCAAACGGCGGCAGGAGCATCATGGGGCCAGGAGGCATGGAGGGCGTGCCCAGGGAGTTCACTGACGAGAGCCTTGAATGGTTTGACGACATATTCGACTTGTTTGCAAAGGGGTGGAGGTAAATGAAGCTTTTGGGCAGAAAAAAAGGAAAAAAGGAAAAAAAGGAAGAAAAGCCCGAGGGAAAACCCCAAAAGATAGAAGAGACTGAGAAGACCGCGGAGAGAAAGGGGAAGCCAAAGGCAAAACTTGCAAAGAAAAAAACGCGCACGGTTTTGATTTTTGTTGTAGTTGCCCTGATAATTGCTTCCATTGCAATAGGGGCATTCTTTGTGGTGGATTTCCTCTCCCGCGCCGGCTTAATTGACATTGGCATAGGTGGCGAGGGGCCCTCGGGGGTGGGGGATAAGCCGATGACTGGGGCGATGCAGCAGGTATTGGGGGAAGCGAGAAACCAGGACATAAATGGAGTTGAAGTAATTGAAGGTGCTGATTATGTTCCAGAGGGATTAATCAACCCAATGGAAGGCGCTGGAACGGAAAAATTCGAGGATTTGAACAACCTCCTCAAAGTAACCTTTGAACTCACTGACAAGGGCGAGGCAACAATTGAGGAAGTTTCAACCCTCGCCGAAGGGAGAATAAGCGTGGTGCCTGCTGGCGACTACTCGGTGCAATTGCTCGATTCGAAGGGAGGCATTCTATATGAGCTTCCATTCAACGCTGTTTTCTTTATAATGAGCAATCCTCCCACAAAAGTGGACAGCCTAAAATTCGTGTTTGTTCTGCCGCGCAAGGAAGGCGCGGAAAAAATTGCAATAACAAAAGAAAGAAGAACGCTGGCAGAAAAGGAAATCTGATTACGCAGTTCAGGCAAGGGCTTTCTTTCCGAGGGCGAATGCTTTAAGGTTGATTTTAAGGATTTCCCCGTCCCTGGAAGCGAATGCTCTTTCCAGTGCCTGCTCCAGCGCGCCTTCCTTCAATCCGAGCGCGGGGCTCACGGCGCCGAGCAGTACGACGTTTTCCGTGAGGGCATTTCCGGCTTCCTCCGCAAGCTTTCGGGAATCCAAGGGGTTTCCCCCCAGCGCGCGGATTTTTTCTATTGTTTTCCCGTAATCGTATTCGATGTTCTTAACCTGCGCGGAACTTGAAACGAAAACACCGCCTCTGGCAAGGAAAGGGGCATAGCGCAGTGCCTCCATCGGCTCCAGTGAAAGGACGATATCCGCTTCCCCCTTGGGAATGATGGGGGAAAAAATTTTCTCGCTGGACAAACGCAGGTGAACGTACACCGAGCCGCCGCGCTGGCTCATTCCGTGGACTTCGTTCTGCTTGAATTTCACTCCCTGGCTCTGTGCCGCAATCACTATTATTTTGGCAATTGTCAGGACGCCCTGCCCCCCGACTCCGCAGATTAAAATGTTCTTTTTCATTTCTTTTTCGCCAGCCTTTTCAGTATCTGAATGCACGCGCGCTTTGAGATCACCACGCTCGCTCCATTGTACGAAATTTCCCCTTTGAGCACTTCAGCATTCTCCCTATGCTTTCCGGGCAGCGGCTCTATGACTTTAACGTGCTCTTTTTCAATGCCCAGTCCTTCGCAGATTCTCACAAGTTCTTCGCCTTGCGCGATTGTTTCCTGCCCCCCGGTCATTGCAACCGTGCTGTTGTCCAGAACAATCAGGGTGATGTTTGATTTCCTTTTCGCCGCTTCAGCCAGGGCGGGCATTCCCCCGTGCACAAAAGTTGAATCGCCTATGACCCCGATTGAATGCCTTGCCCCTGCAACCGAAGCGCCGCGGGACATGTTAACGGAGGAGCCCATTTCAATGCAGGTGTTAATTGAAAGAAATGGTTTTAATGCCCCCAAAGTGTAACAGCCGATGTCGCCGAAAACCATTGCACCGGGAAATTCCTTTACGGCTTCATTGAGCGCCCTGTAAAGGTCTGAATGCGGGCAGCCCTTGCACGGCTGCGGCGGTCTTCCCGCCAAAAATTCCTTTTCAACGGAGAAAGGAATTCTCGCCCTGATTCCAAGCGCCTTCTTGACGCTTTCGGGCGTGAGTTCGCCGTCCTTCGGAATGAGCCCTGAGAGCTTTCCGAGCACTTTTTTTCCCTGCAGTCCGAACATTCCAGCGAGTTTTTCCTCTATGAAAGGATAGCCGTCCTCGAGCACGACAATCTCGTCAAGACCGGCGATAAATTCCCTTATTTTTTCCTCTGGCAGGGGATAGGAGGAAATTTTGAGGCAAGGGATTCCGCTGCCCGCTTCCATGAAATAATTGAACGCGTTTCCCGCGCAAATAACGCCGCGCTTTCCTTTTCCCTTCCCGCTTTCCACGAATTCCCCGGACTTTTCCAGAAGAAGGGGCTTTTTTTCCAGCAGTTTCCTGAACTGGACCCGCGCGTTCAACGGCAGCAAAACCCATTCGTTCCACTTCATTTTCTCGTCCAGCGCGTTCTGCCCGCGCTTTTCCCCGCGCTCTATTTCCTCGCGCGTGTGCGCAATTCTCGTGACCAAGCGCACCATTACGGGAATGCCCAGTTCCTCGGAAAGGGCGAATGCTTTGCGCGTGAAATCGTATGCTTCCTGCGCGTTGCAGGGCTCCAGGCACAAAATTTTGGCAAAATCCGCATAATAGCGAGAGTCCTGTTCGTTCTGCGAGGAATGCATGCCCGGGTCGTCAGCCACCGCAACAACCAGGCCGCCTTTCACTCCCGAGATTGCGGAATTCATGAAAGCATCCGCTGCAACATTCAATCCAACGTGCTTCATTGAAACGAGAGCCCGCTTGCCGGCGAACGAGGCGCCTAGCGCGGCTTCGAACGCTGTTTTTTCGTTGGCGCACCATTCCGCGCGGATGCCGAATTCTTTTTGCCCTGAAATGAGGAACTCGGCTATTTCCGTGCTCGGCGTTCCGGGATAAGCGAAAGCGCATGAAATTCCCGCGTCAACCGCCCCCAGAGCGAGCGCTTCGTCCCCGAGGACGATTTCTTTTTTCATTTGATTTCACCCGCCAGTTCGGCAAGCCTTTCCGCGCCCAGTTCAATTGATTCTCTGTCGGTTGCGTAGGAAATCCTGAAATAGCCCTTTCTCCCGAAGCCGCGGCCCGGCGTCACAAGCACGAGTTTTTCCGCGGCTTTTTCAACGAATTCCAGTTCGTTTTCCAAGGGGCTTTTCGGGAAAAAATAAAACGTTCCCTCCGGTTCCGTGAATTCATAACCGGCTTTCCTTAAAGCCGGGGAAATAATTCTTCTTCCCCCCCTGTAAGGCGAAATGTCCACTGTCAGGTCCAGAACGTCCGCAACCGCTTTCTGCATGAGCGCGGGGGCGTTCACATACCCGAGAATCCTGTTGGTGAACGCGAGCTTTCCGTAAATGCGCTTGTCGTCAAGTTCAGGGTGCGCGGCAATGTACCCTATTCTTTCCCCCGGCAGGTTGAGGCTTTTCGACCAGGAGTAAATCATGAAGGAATTTTCGTAATAGGAGCATATGCTGGGCGCGATTTTTTTGCCCTCGAACACTATTTCCCTGTATGGCTCGTCGGACAAAACGTAAATCTGGGAGTTAAATTCTTCCTGCTTCCCGCGGAGCAGTTCCGCGAACTCCTGCAGCTCTTTTTCGCTGTACACCTTTCCCGTGGGGTTGTTCGGGGAATTGAAGATTATTGCGCGCGTTTTTTCCGTGATTTTTTTTCCGAGTTCTTTGAAGTCGAGGTCGAAGTTTTCCCTTGTCCGCGCCACTGTTGTCCTTCCCCCATGGTTTTCTGCGTAAAACTTGTACTCGCAGAACCAGGGCTCGAGCAGCAGTACTTCTTCACCGGCATTCAGCACCGTTTTCAGCGCGGCATTCATTCCGCCTGCCGCACCAACAGTCATGACAACGTGTTCCGTGCGGAAAGGAATGCCGAATTTTTTTTCCAGCCATCCCGCGATTCTTTCCCTTACGTCCGTAAAGCCGGCGTTGGGCATGTATCTATGGATGTCCTTGTCCCCCGCGTGCGCGCGGAGCGCTTCAATAAATTCTTTCGGCGGGGAGAGGTGCGGGTTTCCTATTGAAAAATCGGCTATTTTTTCCCCGAGGTGTTCTTTCCTCATTTCAATGCCTAGGGAAAACATTTTTCTTATCCACGAGGAATCGCGCTCCGCTTCTTCAATGTAATGTGCTATGGGCACTTTAAAACCCCCGCGGAAAAACAGGCATGGAAAACTTAAGCCGGCTAAAGCTTAAAAAGCTTGGGCTAGTAATTACTTTATGCGCAGAAGGCATGTTTACAGGGACGGAAGAGGTCACGGCTCGCCCAAGAGCAGGGCTCGGCGAGAGGTTGAAGAATGGGGAAGAGCTCTCACCCAGCCGGGTTCCGCGGTCGATTCAGCAACAGCGGAGAGGGAAATAATTTTCTGGAAAAAGCGCGGCGGAGAGCCGGCTCGGCCCAGCCGCAGAAGACGCCGCGGGAAAAAATAATCACTTCTTAATCGTAAGAATGAACCCGAGCGCTGTCGAGAGGAGCGCCGCCATTAAAACGCGGAGTTCTTCAGGCAGCATGAAGGTAATTGTGTGAGCGGGCAGCCAGAAGAACACTATTGTCAGGGGAATGAACCTGAACCAGGCGCCCTTGTCCAGTTTTTCGCCGAATTTCGCCGGAGAAACAAATCTCCTCTTTTCAATCACCCTGTTGCAGTACTCGTGCAGTAGCATCATGGGCCAGGCGTAAAGCGCGAGCAGATTCATGAACAGGCTTGTGGAAAACGCTGTGAACACAGGACCAAAATCCGGCCAGAGCCCCTTTTCAATTATTGCCGCAGTTCCCGCGCCGAACAGCGGAAAAATTATCGCGAACCATATGCCGAACGCTCCCCACACAACGAGTTTGGGAAGCCAGTCCCCGAAGTCCCATTTTCCGGTAGAGCGGCGTATCTTCACAAATTCGCCGAAAGTGGCGAGCGCAGCAAACTTGAGGAATCCCATGGGCAGGGGGAACGCTGCGGTCAGGGCAATAAAGGAATCCAGGTGCAGAAAAATAAGCCCCAAAACCGCCGTTATGTATAAGAAAGCGAGGAGGTCAATTGCTCTTTTAGGAACGCCCATGGGAAAATTGGATGGAAAGAGTTTAAATATTTTTTTCCGCGTCCTAGCGCTCGAACAGGAGCGCTATTGCCGCGCCTATTCCAGTCACAGCCGCTCCAACGAGCATTACTTCGGGCTTCACGCTCGCCGTGAGCACAAGCGTTGAGAGAATGCCGAGCACGGGCAGCACCGGCATTCTGCCAATAGAAAGCGGCACTCTGAAAGGTCTTTCCGCTTCCGGCTCTGAGAAGCGGAGCTTTATTACCGAGAAATTAATTATAATGAATATAAGGAAAAGCGCGAAGTCCACGGTGCTTGCCACAAACCCGATTTCGCCCAGCGCAATGAAAAGAAGCGCGAGAACAGCTGTTGCCAGAACAGCAATCCACGGCACACCGTTCTTCCATGTTCTGTGCAGCGCACTGGGCAGAACGTGCACCTCGCTTATCCCGTAGAGAAGGCGCGATGCAGCCAGCATTACAAGCAGAACGGTATTCGCGGTTGAAAAAAGCGCGATGACTGCGAGCGCTGTGAAAGCGTTGTTTCCGGCAACGCTTTCCGCCACGAGCGCCAAAGGGCTGTTTGACTGCGCTAATGCCTCCCAGCCCACAATGCTGACCGCGGCAATTGCAACAAGCACGTAGAGAACCGTGGAGGCAACAATTGAAAGAATGAGCGCCTTGGGAATTGTTGTCCGCGCATTTTTTGTTTCCTCGGAAAACCTGACAACTTCCTCAAAGCCGAGAAAGGCGAAGAACACTATGACTGCGCCGCTTAACACCCCGCCGGCCGGAGGAAATTCCATGAACTCCAAATTGCCGAGGAATGGAATGCCGATGAAAACAATGAACACAAGTCCAGCGGCTTCTATAAGCGTGATTATTGCGCCGAGCCTCGCGGACTGCTGCACGCCGAGCAGCAGCACGAGAGCGGAAATCGCTATTATGAGTATTGCTCCAGCAAGCCAAGGCAGCGCGAAAAATTCTCCGAAATATTTGCCGAATCCAATTGCCACGGTCGTGGCACCCAGAATTGATGCGAATATTGCAAGCCATCCCGTAATGAATGCAGCGCGTTTGCCGAAAGCCTGCATTGAATAGTCGTATTCCGCTCCGGCTTTCGGATACATCGATGCCAGTTCAGCGTAACTCAGCCCGCTCAGCGTCGCTATAACTGCTCCGGCAAGAAAGCTGAGCCACACAGCATTCTGCGAAAATGCCGCGCCCTCGCCTATGAGTACGTAAATTCCCGCTCCGAGTATTAGTCCTATTCCGCAGAGCGTCACTTCCCACAGCGAGAGTTTTCTTTTCAGCGGCATTAAAGAATTACTGCTCCGCAATTTTTAATCCTTTGCGGCAAATTTTTTCCGGGAAACCGGAGCAGGAGCGATAGGGTTAAATATAAGATGTGATGTATAGTATAGATTTTAGGCATGGCAGCATTTTTGCTGTGGCAGCTCAACTGATTCTAGCAAATTGCCTGATTCTGCCTTTAATTGTAAAGGAGGAATTAAATGGGTAAAAGGAAAACAAAAAAGTCCAAGGCGAAAAAGAAAAAATCTTCAAAGCCTAAGGCAAAAAGCAAAAAGACAAAAAAGAAAAAGAAATGATTTTCGTAATTGCAAAGGGTGATTCAGGGGGCCTTGTGCCCCCCCTGTTTTTTTGGGGTGAAAAAAATGCCTGAAACAACATGCGTTTTAAAACTCAAGGATGATTCGGACATAATGAAGGAACTTGAGAATCTTGCAAGGGACAACAGCATTTCCTACGGCCTGATTGTAAGCGGTTTCGGCAAGTTGAAGGAATTTGAACTTGTATCGAACGCTCCCGCGGGCGGGGTCAACAAAATGAATTTTGCAAGCGCTTTTGAGCTTAATGCAATAAGCGGAAAGGTGCAGATTGAAAGGGGGAAATTCGTTCCCCACATAAGGGTTTCTGTCACAAGCACCGGCTTCACGCCCGTGAGCGGGCAGCTCATAAGGGGGAAGGCAGCGGGAAAACTCGAGATAGGGATAAGGAAAATAGACACCAGCAGGATAATCGAGGCATGAAAGCGTTCCCTGGAACCTTTTCCATTCCTTCCGCTTTTATTTTCCCTTTTCTTGTTTTTTTATTTCGCGATGTGATACGCTTGCAGGGCACAGGGAATCCCGGTTCCGCTGTATAACAGCGGTCTTTCCATTGTTCCCAAAACTTCGGAGCGCCATTTTTCGTCAGTCAAGCGGTCGTCCATCGGCCAGGCGAACTCGTAGTAGGAAAACATAGGTCCTGCTGCTATGCCAATCCTGCCGTCCTTTGCCTTGTGCGCCACCAACAGCCAGTCAACTTTGCCCGTTCCCACTTCAAGCACGCGTTTGGAGTTTGTTTCAGTGTGCACGTCGGCAACCATGCTTGTTTTGAACGCGTCGTCCTTTCCCTCGAGGGAAGTGCTTTTCTCCATATTCGGGCCCGGGGCTCCCTCTGTTACGGTAAGCGCGGATGCCAGCTCCGTCAGAATGGAGTCGAACAACGAGCCAATGTTTTTAATGTAGTCGTATTCCCCCTCGCTCAATTCTTCCCCTTCAAGCTCTTTTTCCGCTATTTCCTGCAGTCTGCCCATCATTTCAGAGCTCCTTTCCAGGGCGGTTTTCACTTCGCCGGTCATTACGCCTCTTTCCTCCAAGCCCTGTAGCAAAAAGTCCGAGGAGTACTTGGCGCGGGCGAACAATTCCGGGTTTGCTTCAACGTAACCGTAGTATTTTGCCTCTATTGGTTCCGCGCTTGTTGCCATTATTCCCGCAGCCCATGTGTAACTCTGCTTCACGTAAAGAATTGTGTCGTGCCTCAGTTCAGCCCAGCTTGCAAGCGCTGTAATGAGGTCTTTTGATTTCCATGTTTCCGAGCGCATCCATTCAGGGTAGCCGGCAGGTTTCTCCCTGAGAACCGGCTGCAGCATCCAGAGCCATGCGTTGTACAAGTTCTCGGTCCACTTTTCCTCTGAATAGGAATCAACCAATGATTTCATTTCCCCGGTTTTTCCGTCGTAATTGCAGTATCCCGCCTTGTAGTTCTCTTCGAGAACCTGCGATGCTTTTTCCGAGCCCAATGCACTCATTACGTCCAATCCGGAAGGCATGAACCTGCACACGCTGTAAAGCTTTGCAATGTTTTCCCCCGGGGTTGTCACGCTGCATCCAGAGCAGCCGCAGTAAAGTTCAACCGCAGAACCGCACACTTCATTCCAGTATTTTTCCCTGTCTTCCTCCATGCTTTCGCAGGAATGATAGAATTCCCTTTCCCTGCTGCAGGCGGGAATGCCCAGGCAGCTCGTCGTAGTGCAGTAGTCCAGCACTTCGCCGTAGTACGGCGAATCAACGTTCGGTCCAACATTCTTGTAAACCATGTCGCCCAGTATATGGGAATCGAGAGCGTACCTCTGCCCCATCAGGCGCATGCCCTGCGTCAGGTCCTGCAGGTTTCCCGCTATGTCGATTTCAAATCCGCCGAGTATTTTGGGACCGCGCATTTTCGCTATTTCTCCCTGCATTTCCCCTGCGATTTCTTGGTTCAGGGATTCTTCCTCGCTGAATTCCGCTCCGAACAGTTCCTGCACGGCTGAGTCGTATTCGTAGAATGTCAGGTCGTCGCTTGCTCCTGCAAAGAATCCTGTGATGTTGTAAATGCTGTCCCAGAGCTCTGATGCCTTGTATTCTTTGCCCTCGAATTCCGCTTTTGCGGATTTTGCCGCGTCCGTGAGAAGCACTGCCTGCTTTGTCCAGTTTTCGCCGCGCGCTTTGAACGTCATTCTTCCCAGCCACATCATTGACTTGAAGTAGCGCTTCAGTCCCTCGGTTGCGGTGTAGTGACCTCTGGGCACGTACTGCGAGTAGTCCTCACAGTAGCATTTTTTTGTGCAGACATCCCTGTAGAATTCCAGCAGGTCCCATTCTTCTCCCTGGTATGTTATTTTCAGCCCTTTAACTGCCTGGCTGCATTTGTAGTCTTCGCCGGGAGGGAAAAAATAGTTCACGCATTCCTGCGGGCAGTCCTTGCTGAAAAGTTCTCCCAGAAAAAAGCCCTCATGTTCTTCAATTCTTTCCAGTTCTTTTTCCACGTCTTCTTCCACGAATGCAGGAACGGGATAATCCGGCTCCAATAGCTTTATTGCCACTGAAAGATAGGCGATGTTCCTTCCGGACAGTTCTTTCAGTTCAGTGTTCTCCAAGCCATTGTACTGCTCCGTTGATTCAACGATTAAGGATTCGAGCAATGCCTTGAGCATTCCAGAGAGCTTTTTCATTTCCAGGTTCTTCAGAATTTCGTTGAATTCTATATGGTACAAGTGCAGTACGGAATCGGAGGTAATGAAGACAGGCACGTCCATATTGCTCAGCCTGCCGAACGCGTGCTCAAAGCGGTCGAATTCCTCCCCCGGAACGATTACCGCGCCGTTCTGGAGCAGTGTTTCCTGTTCCCCGTAGCCGAGTGAAAGCTGCATCCTTTCCCCGATGTCCCTTGCATAGTTTTCCGGCATTTCTGCCAAGGGGAGTGAGTATTCCGGGTTGCTGAATTCTTTTTCCTCGTACGAAAATTCCGGCGCCGCCAGCAGGAGCATTGGATTCGGGAATTCTCCCGCGGAATAAGTCGGAGTTTTTGCACCGGTTATTGACGGGGTGGGCGTCGGCTTTGGTTTTATGTCCGGAGTCCAGGGGCAGCCCGAGAGAAAGACAGTGGACAAAAAAAGAATCGCAAAAACAAGAGTGAAAAAAACATTTTTCTTATAATTCATTAAAATACCTCCAACCGCTCCGAACGCTTACTCTGAATGCCTAGATTGGGGGAATATGTTTATTTATTGGTTTCTTTTTGTTCAGGCGCCTGCCGCTTATGCACGCCATCAGGCGAACAGACGGCTGCCGGGGAACAGTTACCTTTTTTAAGTTTTCAATTCCTATTTTTTCACACTCCTGTTTTTGGGGGCTTTTTTTTATGGGGGGCGGGGTTGCCGGCAGTACGGAAAAGAGCGGTTTTTCCATTCCCGAAGAATGGATGCCGAAGGAGGAGAGCATTCCTGAAGTGCTGGAGCGCACTGCCTCGCTGCATCCCGACAACGACGCTCTGGTCTACCCTGAACGAGGTTTGAGGCATTCCTACCGCGAATTCAACGAACTCTGCGGCAAACTGGCAAAATCCCTCCTGGCACTCGGAATAAAAAAGGGCGACCGCATAGCAGTCTGGGCTTACAATGTCCCGGAATGGGTTCTCCTGCAGTTCGCGACAGCCAAAATCGGCGCTGTTTTGGTCACAGTGAACACCTCCTACAAAGCCAAGGAACTCGAATATTTGCTCAAGCAGTCGGACTCCGTTGCTCTTTTTTTGATTCAGCAGTTCAAGGACGTGAATTACGTTGAAACTCTTTACAGCGTCGTTCCCGAACTCCGCGGTGCGGAGCCAGGCAAACTTGAAAGCGGAAAGCTCCCGCTTCTGAAAAACGTTGTGTTCATCGGAGGCGGCAAGCACAAGGGAATGCTTTCCTTTTCCGAATTCGCGGAACTCGGAAAAGAAGCGAGCGACGAAGAGCTAGCCGAAGCAAGAGCGCAGGTAAAACCGCACGACGTGATAAACATGCAGTACACTTCCGGCACAACGGGATTTCCCAAGGGAGTGATGTTAACGCACTACAATATAGTGAACAACGCGCGCTTCATCGGGAAATTCCAGCGCCTGACGCACAGGGACAGGATGTGCATTCCCGTCCCCTTTTTCCACTGCTTCGGCTGCGTTTTGGGAACGCTCGGCTGCGTTGTGGCAGGCGCAACAATGGTTCCCGTGGAAATCTTCAACCCGCAGCAGGTGCTTGACGCAGTGCAGTCCGAGAAATGCACCGCTTTGTACGGCGTTCCGACAATGTTCATAATGGAACTCAACCACGAGGATTTCAAAAAATGCGATTTGTCCTCGCTCCGGACCGGAGTAATGGCGGGCTCACCCTGCCCAGTTGACACGATGCGCAAGACAATTGAATTAATGAACATGAAGGAAATAACGATCTGCTACGGTTTGACTGAGGCGTCCCCGGTCATAACCCAGACGGCGATAGATGATCCAATAGAGGCAAGGGTTGAGACCGTGGGAAAAGCGCACCCCAACCAGGAAGTCAGGATAGTAAAGCCGGGCACGAACTTGGAGCAGCCGAGGGGCACTCCGGGCGAACTCGTCGTAAGGGGCTACAATGTGATGAAAGGATACTACAAAATGCCCGACAAGACAAAAGAAGCAATTGACGGTCAGGGTTTTCTCCACAGCAAGGACCTTGCGTCAATGGATGAAAGCGGATATGTAAAAATCCACGGCAGGATTGACGACATGATAATCCGCGGCGGCGAAAACGTTTACCCGAGGGAAGTGGAGGAATTCCTCTACACTAACCCCAAAATAAAGGACAGCGCGGTGATAGGAGTGCCCAGCGGCACTTACGGCGAGGAAGTAATGGCATACATTGTACTCAAAAAAGGTAAGTCCGCAACGGAGGAAGAAATAATAAAATACTGCAAGGAGAATTTCTCCCGCTACAAGGCGCCCAGGCACGTGAGGTTTGTGGAAAAATTCCCGCTGACCGCGAGCGGGAAGGTGCAGAAATTCAAGTTGAAGGAAATGGCGTTAAAAGAACTCGGACCGGGGGGAAACTGATGGCGGGGAGCAACATGGAGAATTACGAGGAAGCCCGCAGGAATTTCAAGTGGAAAGTGCCGGAATACTTCAACTACGGGTTTGACGTGATAGACAAGCGCGCCTCAGAGAACCCCGAAAAAACCGCGCTCATTACAGTTGAAACAGGCGGCGTAGAACACGCAAAGCACTCTTTCAGGGAACTGAGCGATGAATCCAACAAAGCGGCGAACTTTTTTCTCAGCATGGGAATAAAAAAAGGGGACCGCGTTCTTGTAATGCTGCCCCGCATTCCCGAATGGTATTTCTGCATTCTGGGTCTGACAAAGCTTGGCGCAATATTCATTCCCACGACGACAATGAGCACTGAAAAAGACCTCGAGTTCAGGATAAACAAAGCGGGAGCGGTAATGGCAATAACAAACACGGAAAACGCGGAAAAAATAGAAAAAGTGCAGGCAAAATGCAAAACCCTCGGGAAAAAAGTGCTGCTTGAAAGCCCCCGCGAGGGCTGGGCATGCCTGAGGGAAAAATGCAGTGAATTTCCGGCCGAACTGGACACTGAAAAAATAGGAAAAACGAAGAGTTCGGATGCAATGCTCATTTATTTCACCTCCGGCACGGAATCCTATCCCAAAATGGTGTTACACGAGCAAAGGTATGCACTCGGTCACGAGGTAACAGCGCGCTTCGCCCAGGATTTACGCCCGGAAGACATTCACTGGACTTTGGCGGATACCGGCTGGGCGAAAACCGCCTGGGGCAAGTTGTTCGGTCAATGGATTGTCGGCTGTACCGTTCTGCAGTACAACCAGCAGGGAAAGTTTGACGCTGACGTTGCGCTTAAAATAATACAGGAATTCAAGGTCAGCACTTTCTGCGCTCCCCCCACGGTCTACAGGATGATGATACTGAAAGAAAACCTGAAGGACTTTGATTACTCGAATTTGAGGCACTGCATGAGTGCAGGCGAGCCGCTGAATCCCGAGGTAATAAAAACATGGAGGAATGCAACAGGCACGACAATCCACGACTTTTACGGTCAGACCGAAACAGTCTGCCTTGTTTCCAATTACTCTTGCGTTCCCGTAAGACCCGGCTCGATGGGGAAGCCTACGCCAGGTCACATTGTCGGCATCGTCGACGGGGAAGGGCGCGTTGTTCCTGCGGGAGAAGAAGGACTCATTGCCGTGAGAATTGAGCCCGCAAAGCCGCCTGGAATTTTCAGGGAATACTGGCAGGACCCGGAGAAGAACGCCGAAGTTTTCAGAAACGGCTGGTATTTCACCGGCGACAAGGCGTACAGGGATGAGGACGGATACTTCTGGTTTGTGGGAAGGGCGGACGACGTAATAAAGGCTTCGGGTTACAGGATAGGACCGTTCGAAGTGGAATCCGTGCTTATAAAGCATCCGAGTGTGGCGGAAGCCGCGGTTGTCGGGCATCCTGATCCGGTGCGCGGCATGGTTGTAAAGGCATTCGTTATTCTCGCTCCGGGTTACAAGGGCTCGGAGCAGCTGACAAAGGAACTTCAGGATTTCGTTAAAAAGGAGACAGCTCCCTACAAATACCCCAGAGTCATTGAATACGTGAAAGAACTGCCGAAAACAATCAGCGGAAAGATAAGGAGAGTGGAACTGAGAAAGAGGTGATTTGTTATTGATTGTGGAAAGCGGGAGGAAAAAATTTTCCTACGGTCTTGAAGCGGGGAGCGAAAAGAATTATGTGCGGCTGGCATACGATGCGGGAGTGGATGCCTCCGCTGTAAGGGAAATTTTAAGCGTTACCCAGGGCAGACCTGAAATAATTTCTTTGGCAGGCGGACTGCCCGACAGCGACTTGTTTGCCTCAGAGGAGTTCCTTGAAATTATCGCTGATTACACCAATGGAAAAATAAGGGATTACAGGGGCAGGACAATAAAGCCCGGCAGCATGTACCAGTACGCTCCGACGGAAGGCGCTCCCTATTTTGTTGAAAAACTCAAAAACTGGATCGATGAGGAAGAGGACTTCGGGGAATTCGGAAAGGAAAACATGCTCGTCATAAGCGCCGCGCAGCAGGGCCTGGACATTGCCGCGCGCGCGTTCATAAGCCCGTGCGGGAAAAGCACCGTTATAGTGGGCTGCCCGACATATCTGGCTGAACTGAACGTTCTGGACGGACGCTCGCAGAACCTTGAAATTGTGGGCATTCCATTGGATGAAAAGGGAATGCAGGTTGAGCAAATATGGGAACTTCCCAGAGAAAAACTTGAAAAATGCGGCTACATTTACGTAGTGCCGACATTCGACAATCCTGCGGGAACGGAGTTAAGCGAAAAAAGGAGGAAAGAACTCATTGACATTTCGAACGAATTCGGCATTCCCGTAATAGAAGACGAGCCCTACGCCTGCCTGCGCTACGAGGGAAAAAAACTGCATTCAATAAAACACTACGACGACATAGGCTGCGTTTTAAGGCTGCAGACCTTTTCAAAAATGGCTGCCCCGGGACTCAGGCTCGGCTATGTTCTCGGGTCAACGGAACTGATAGCGAAAATGAGGGTAATGCTCCAGAACGCCACGCTCTGCGCCAGTTCGCTGAGCCAGTACATTATGGCGGAATTCATAGGGCGCGATTACATTAAAGAATACTGGAACAGGGTAATACCAGTTTACCGCAAGCGAAGGAACGCAATGCTTGAAGCAATGGATTCAAACCTCAGGGAATACGGGCAGTGGGTGAAGCCCAAAGGCGGGTTGTTTGTATGGCTGCGCCTTAACGACATAAACGGCGGCGACCTGTTCAAAGCCGCGATAGAAAAAGACGTCGCAATAGTCAAGGGAAGCGCTTTCTTTCCAAAGTGCAGCGACAAAAAAATGCACAATTCCGCAAGGCTGAATTTCAGCAAACCCCGCGAGGAAATGGTCCGAGAGGGAATAAAAAGGCTTGCCGCAGCCTGCGGGGAACTTTCGAAATAAGGAGAAGGAACATAATGGGAAAAATAAAAGCAAGGGTTCTGGAGGAAAAGTGCAAGGCATGCGGGCTCTGCATAAGCGTCTGCCCGAAGGAGGCAATCTCTTACAATGAAAAAAAATTCAACGCCAAAGGAGTGCACCCCGCAGTCGTGGACAAAAAGAAATGCATTGGCTGCAGGCAGTGCTTTTTGGTGTGCCCTGACACGGCAATTGAAATAGTGGAGGAGTGAGGAATGCCGAAAATTCTCATGAAGGGAAACGAGGCAATAGCGGAATCAGCGCTCAGAGCGGGCTGCACCCACTACTTCGGGTACCCCATTACGCCGCAGACCGAGCTGAGCGAATACCTCGCAAGGGAAATGCCCAAGCGAAAGGACTGTTTTTTCATGCAGGCGGAAAGCGAGGTTGCAGCGATAAACATGGTTCTGGGCGCGGCTTCGGCAGGCGCGAGGGTAATGACCTCCTCCTCTAGCCCGGGCATCTCCCTCAAACAGGAAGGCATATCCTACATTGCCGGCTGCAACCTGCCCTGCGTAATAGTCAACATGGTTCGCGGTGGACCAGGTCTTGGCAACATCGCGCCCTCGCAGGGGGACTACTTCCAGGCAACAAAGGGCGGAGGGCACGGGGATTACAGGCTCATCGTGCTTGCGCCCAATTCGGTGCAGGAGCTCGCTGACCTGACAGTGGAAGCATTCGATTTGGCGGATAAATATAGGATGCCTGTAATGGTTCTGGGCGACGGGCTGATGGGGCAAATGATGGAATCCGTGGAATTCAGCAAAAGTTCAGAGAACGATTTGAGCAGAAAGCCCTGGACGACCCGAGGCGCCCGCGGCAGAAAGCCGAACATAATCAACTCCCTTTACCTGGAGCCCGAGGAACTGGAAAAAGAAAACCTCAAATCATTGCAAAAATACCGTGAAGTGGAGAAAAACGAAAAGCGCATTGAACTCTTTGAAATGGCTGACGCGGAATATGCAATTGTGGCTTTCGGCATTGTTTCAAGGATTGCGAAAAGCGTTGTGAAGGAGGCAAGGGAAAAGGGAATGAAAGCAGGGCTTATAAGACCGGTTACCCTCTGGCCTTTTCCCTCGGAAGAAATTGCAAGGCAGGCGGAAAAAGTGAAATCGTTTTTGGTCGCGGAACTTAACATGGGGCAGATGGTTGAAGACGTGCGCCTTGCAGTGAACGGCAGAAAACCCGTTCACTTTATTGGCAGATTGGGGGGAATGCTTTTGACGCCGCAGCAGTTAATGGAAAAACTGGAGGAAGTGGCAAAATGAGGGTATTGCAGGGAAAGCCCGAAGCTCTTGTTGATGTTTCAACCCATTACTGTCCGGGATGCGGTCACGGGATAGCGCACCGCCTGCTTGCGGAAGCAATAGACGAATTCGGGGTGAGGGAGAAAACCATAGGAATTGCGCCTGTTGGCTGCGCTGTTTTCGCTTACAATTATTTCAATGTGGACATGATTGAGGCAGCGCACGGCAGGGCTCCGGCGGTGGCAACGGGAGTTAAACGCGTTCTGCCCGATTCTTTCGTGTTTTCCTACCAGGGAGACGGCGATTTGGCTGCGATAGGCACGGCGGAAACAGTGCACGCCGCGAACCGCGGGGAAAACATTACCGTAATATTCATAAACAACGCTATTTACGGAATGACCGGCGGGCAGATGGCGCCAACCACCGTACTGAAACAAAAAACCACCACAACCCCTTACGGCAGGGAAAAGGCGGTGCACGGCTACCCCATTCGCATGTGCGAAATGCTTGCCACGCTGGACGGCGTGGCGTTCGCGGAACGCGTCACCGTTACAAGCCCGGCCAGTGTGATTAAGGCAAAAAAAGCCATTAACAGGGCGTGCGAAACCCAGGTAAACAAAGAGGGCTTTTCAATCGTCGAAGTGCTCTCGCAGTGCCCGACAAACTGGAAAATGAAGCCCTTGGAAGCAATCAAATGGGTTGGCGAGGAAATGACCAAAACGTTTCCCCTGGGCAGATTCAAGGACGTGAAGGGGGAAAAGTGATGGAGGAAAAAATTGTTTCAGCCGGCTTTGGCGGTCAGGGCGTTTTGCTCATAGGAAAACTGCTCGCGCTCGCGGGCATGAGCGAGGGAAAGCACGTTTCATGGGTTCCGAGTTACGGTCCCGAGATGCGCGGCGGCACGGCGAACTGCACAGTCATTATCTCGGACGAAGAGATAAGCTCTCCCCTGGCTCCGACACCGGACACAATTATTGTAATGAACAAGCCCTCGCTTGAAGCCTTTGAAATCCAGTTGAAAAAAGGCGGCTTGCTTGTGATGAACTCGTCCCTTATTGACGTTAAAACCAAGCGCTCGGACGTCAAGGTTGTTTCAATTCCAGCCAACGATTTGGCGGAAAAAAATGCCGGGAACGCAAAATCGGCGAACATGGCAATGCTCGGCGCTTATATAGCCGCTTCTGGGAGGGTAAAAATGGAATCCGTGCAAAAGGCGCTTATGGAAGAGATGGCGGGCGCAAAGGAAAAATTTTTGCCCGCAAACCTTAAGGCTTTGGAACTCGGTGCGGTGCAGGTTAAATGATTTCAGTTCCATTCGTGCTTGGGATTCCTCGGGATTAAAATCCATGCAAGGAGGTAGAACACTATTGAAATTCCGCCCAGGGGCAGTGTGAAAAGCGTCAGCGCGATGAGCCCAAGCCTTATGATTACCGGGTCCAGGTTCAGGTATTCTGCTATGCCGCCGCAGACTCCCCCCAAAACTTTCTGGTCTCCGGAGCGGTACAGTTTTTTCACTTTGTTTTCTTTTTTTGCCCCTGCCATTTTTTTCCGCTCCTCTTCAGTGTTTCCATTCCCCCCTGTTTACTCCGGGGTATTTTCCCACGAAAAGCAGCAGGTAGCCAACCAGCGTGAAGAAAAGGAAAACCCATGCGAGCTTTCCCTGGAAGAACGAAACCAGCGATTCAAGCACGGCGTTCTGCAGCGAAAGGTTGGAGACATCCGCTGCTTTCACGAGAATCCACACCACGATTGTGAGACCGAATGCCCCGAGTATTGGTGAGAGAGGCTTGTATGCTTGTGGGAATGCTTTTGAAAAATAATCCTTGTAGCCGGAGTAAAGGAACAAAAGGAAAAACACGGCAATGTTTTTCAAAAGAAAGGTGGCGAATACCTCAATGAATTCAACGCCTGCCAATGCTGCCATTCCGTAAACAATCCAGAAAACAATAGCGAGGAACAGTGTTCCTACGAGAGAGCCGATTATCGGTCCGATAAGTCCGAGTGTGCTGAAACACCACCAGTGGAATTTGTGCGCCCTGTGCTCCATTTCCCTGCCGAATGCTTCACCGAACCTTTCCCCGAATTCTTCTCCCAGTTTTCCGACTTCCTCGCCGAAGTCCTCCATTCTTTTATCGAAAGAATCCTTCCCTTCCGTTTTTTTACTTTTCCTTCCGCTTTTTTTGCCTGTATCCTTTCGCGTTTTTCCTTTTTTCTTTTTTGTCCTGCCGGCAGCCATTTTTTTCACCTTTTACCGTTTCCCTCTCACGAGTTTGAGCAAAACCGCCAGTGCGACGGCAAGCGATGCAAGGTTCAGGAAAGCGGTGTCGCTCATGCCCTTTGAGAAGCCGTCCCATGCAAGCAATGCGGCTCCCAGGCAGTAAACGGCAACAAACCCCCTGTTTACCTCCTTTTTTCCCTTAAATGCGCCCGCAAGCTGCAGTAGCCAGCCGCAGGCGATTAATACAAGACCAGCCAATGCAATCATATCCAGTCACCGCTTTTATAATGGGGTTGTTTTACCAATTTAAAAACCTTTTTGTTGCTTTGCGCTGCCGTCTTTCGGACTAAAACAGCGGGAATTCCGTTTTTAGGGGAATTCCACTACGCTTCCTTTTTTAATTGTTTCCCGCCATGCTAATCTTACCATTGAAAAATGAAAGAAAGGAAGTGGTTTAATGCTTGTAAAGGATTTGAAGCCCCGCACTGGCGTGGAAGAACTCGAACTGGAAATTGTCTCAAAAGGCGATGTAAGAGAGTTTGCAAACGACCGCGGCTCCGGCAAGGTATGCTCCGCGGCAGCAAAGGATTCAGAGGACGCGGAGGTTTCCTTGACGCTGTGGAACGAGCAGTGCTCCGAATTCGGCGAAGGCGACAAGGTGAAGTTGAGCAATGGGTGGTGCTCGGAATTCCAGGGCACGATTCAGGTTAGCACTGGAAGGAACGGAAAACTGGAAAAAATCGAGTGAAGTGCTTCCGTAAGGATTTTTATTACTTTTTTCTTTCCATTGGATAATGGATTTGCTTGTCGTTGCAGCGTTCCTGCTCGTGGCAGCGCTTGAAATTCTCGTTCCGCTGGGAATTGCCTTCTGGCTTTCCCGCAGAACAGGAATATCCAAAAAGGTTTTCGCTTACGGCGCCGCCTTTTTTGTTCTCGTGCAGGTTTTTCACATTCCCCTGATTCAGTTCACGCAGGTTCCGTTCGCGGAATTTCTCCGCGGCATGGGACTGGAGCAGCCTTTTCTCCTGCTCGTTTTTTCCGCTTACGCCGGCTTGCTCGCGGGATTGTTCGAGGAAATTGGCCGTTGCCTTGTGTTTGTAAAATTTTTTCCCCGGAAGAAAATAAAGCCGGACAGGAAGAATGCCGTAATGCTCGGTCTGGGCTGGGGGGGAATTGAAAGCATTGCCGTTGCAGTGCTCGTGGCATTTGCCCTCCTGGCTTACCTTTCCGCGGCGCCCCTCACCGCCGGACAGATATCGGACATTAATGCAGCATACGGCGGCAGTCTCACGGCAGAAGAAGTACAGTCAATGCAGGAACAGATAGAGCAGTTAATGAATTTGAACCCTTTGCACGTCCTGCTAGGGCTGGCGGAAAGGCTTATGGCGATAACCCTGCATGTTGCATGGACACTAATGGTTTTGACCGCGGTTTTGCAGAGAAAAAAGCTTTGGCTTTTCCTCGCGGTTCTCTGGCATTCCGCGGTTGACGCTGTAGCGGTGTTCGTTGCAACGAATTACGGCGCAGTGCAGGCGGAGCTCGCGGTGTTTGTTTTCTTCTTGCTCGGCGTTTTCTATATTTATTTTAAGTGGAAGGGAGAATAGGAACAGAAAAAGGGCAACTTCCAGGGTGTGTTTTATTAATTTTAACGCGCATTATTTTTACCGAATGAAAAGCCTTCTTTTTTAATTGCACGCGATTTTGTTATGGACGGAAATTATTTTGAAAAAATAAGAAAGAGTCTTTCTCTGGCGATAGCCGAGGGCGCTTTTGCAACGGTTTTCCTCAGTCTCACGACTCCCTTTCTCGTGGCTTTTGCCGTAACCCTGGGGGCGAACAATTTCCAGCTCGGCTTGATGGTTGCTTTCTTGGCCCTCTTCAGCCTGCTCGGGCAGATTCCTTCCGCTTTGCTTGTTGAAAGAAAGGGCAGGAGGAAACTGATTGCAGTGGTTTCTTCCGCTGCTTCGAAGTTTTCGTGGCTGGGAATAGCGTTAATCCCCCTCTTTTTCCTGCAGGACTGGTTTTTTTTCCTCCTCCTCTTCGTCGTGGTTTACGCTTTTTTCCTGAGCGTCATGTCCCCTGCCTGGAGTTCCTGGATGGGGGACCTGGTCGAGGTTAATTCCCGCGGAAAGTATTTCGGCAAAAGGAATTATGCGATGGGTCTTGCCTCTTTGTTCAGCCTTTTGCTGGGCGCTCTTTTTGTGGCCGTTTTTTCCCGTGACCCGCTTTGGGGCTTCCAGCTGCTTTTCCTTATAGCCATTGCCTTTGCCGTTGCAGCGGTCTTACTGGTTTCCTCCATTTACGAGCCGCCTGCAATAAAGCCCCTTAAGTGGGAATCGCTGAAAACAAGTTTCAGGGCACTGCTGAGAAAAAGAAATTTCAAGTGGTTTGTTGTTTTCTTTTTGCTGTGGAATTTCGGGCTCGGAATTTCGAGCCCTTTCTGGGACGCCTTCATACTCAAAAACCTTGCCGCGGAAGCGTACTGGGTTCCCCTTGCGGCGTTTTCGCTCGGTCTGGGAAGCGTTTTTTCCCTCAAGCACTGGGGTCCCCTGGCGGACAAATACGGAAACCGCGCGATATTGATAATTTGTGCTGCGGGAATTTCTTTCGTGCCTTTGGCTTGGCTTTTTGTAACGCGCCCCTGGCATGCCGTTGCGATAAATTTGCTGGCGGGAGTTTTCTGGGGTGGTTTTACCCTTTCCGCATTCACTTACCAGCTGGACATTGTTCCCGGGGAACGCAAGCCGAGGTTTTTGGCACTGCTTGGAACGATAGTGGGCGTTCCCCTTGTTTTCGCTCCAGCCATCGGGGGAATGCTCGCCGAATTTTTCAGTGGTGCGGCGTTTTTTTTCGTTGAGGACCTCAAATTCGTTTTTTTGCTCTCCGCGGTTTTCAGGTTTTCCTCGCTGCTTGCACTGAAGGGAATCGACGAGCCGAGAACCAGGAGGGTTCCGTCAAAAATAGTTTTCTTTGAAATTGTTTCAGGAAGCCTTGCCTACGCCCACATGAATTTCCAGAACATTGTTGTGCTTAAGAGCAGGAGCGCGGCTTCGCTTATTTACGCCAACCTGGGCAGGGTAATACTTCCCGAAATACGGAAGCTCAAGGGAATGAGAAAGAGGGCAATGGGGCTTATCTCCCTTTCGGGGATTTCGAGAAGCAGATGGGAACTGCTCAGGGCGCTCTATGCTTCGATTAATTCTGAACTGAAAAAACTTGCTGCTCTTGAGAGAAAAATCCGCCTGATTGAAAGAAAATCCGTTTTCGTTGAAGAGGAAACGATGAGGAATATTTTCCGCTCCGCTCTGAGGGAGAGAAGGGCTGTTGCGAAGATAAAGTCAAGACTTGACCGGGCAGTGAAAGGGCTGAAGCCGGGGAAAAGCCCCGCGGAACACAGAAAAGGAAAGTCCCTTTCCGGGGCAATAATGAGGTTTTTTTCTGATTAGCCGTAGAAAAAAGCGGTTTTTTTGCGGCAGAATTCAAAAGCAAAGCCAATTTAATGCCTATCGCGCCAATAATTTAATGAATTTAAAGAATTCAGTAAAAGCGGGCTTTAGTTTTAAAAACCTGTTTTTGCTTGTTTTTTCCGTCTTAATATGCCTTTCCGCCGGCTTCATTGGTTCAGTCTTCACAGCGCCGAGCATTCCGACATGGTATGCCTCGCTGAACAAGCCCTTTTTCAGCCCGCCCAACTGGCTTTTTGCTCCTGTGTGGACGCTTCTCTACGTCCTCATGGGAATCTCCCTTTTCCTTGTTTTAAGTAGGGGAATAAGGAAAAACGAATTTCCGCTGTCGGTTTTTTCAGTCCAGCTTTTCCTCAACGCGCTCTGGTCCTTTCTTTTTTTCGGGCTGCGCAGCCCGCCTTTCGCTTTCCTTGAAATAATTGTCCTTTGGCTAGCAATAGCCGCAACCATTTTCCTTTTCCACAGGATTTCGAAAACCGCGGCATTGCTCCTGCTGCCCTACATTGCATGGGTTTCGTTCGCGGCATTCCTGAACTTTTACGTAATGCTCCTGAATCCCTAGCATGCAATGCCTCATTCCTCTATCCTGTTGAAGAGAAATATCGCGAGTGAAACGAACACCGCTGTAAAAAAAGAAATGACGGCAAGGCAGGCAAAAAATCCGATGTCAGAATGCCCCAGCAAAAGGAATCTCAGACCGTTCACCCCGTAAGTCAAAGGATCAAGGAAAGACGCGATGCGCAGGAATTCCGGCGCGGAGGAAAGCGGAAACAACGCGCCGCTCAGGAAAAACATTGGCATCAGGAGAAAATTCACTATCAGCTGGAACCCGTGCATGTCCTCGAGCATTGAGGCAATCGCTATGCCGAGGGAAACAAACATCAATGAAACCAGAAACATGAAAGGCAGCACGAGCAGCATTCCGCCCAGCTGCATTTCCGCGCCGAGGAGGACTGCAATCCCCATTATTATGGCGCCCTGCATTACCGCGGTTGTCGCCCCGCCCAGTGCTTTTCCGAGCACGACCGAAAGCCTGCTTATTGGGGCGACAAGTGTTTCCTTGAGGAAACCGAACTGGCGGTCCATTAAAACAATCACGCCTGCAAAAATCGAGCCGAACATTAAAACCATTGCAACTATGCCCGGGGCAATGAATTGAAGGTAATTGCCACCGGAAGGAACGCTGAATACGTTGTTGAGTCCTGTTCCGAGGATTGCAAGGAAAAAGAAAGGCATTCCAAGGCTTCCTATGACCCTGCTCTTTGAGCGGTAAAACCTTATGATTTCACGCTTCCAGAGGGCGTAGATTCCCTCTATTTCGCGGTTCATTTTCTTCCCGTCCTCGCCTTTCTCCTCAGGCGCATTGCCTCCAAAGGCTTTGCTTCCTCTTCCCTTATCGTCCTCCCGGTGTAGTGGAGGAACACGTCGTCCAGGGAGGGCTTTCTCAGGCTCACCGATTCAACGCTCACTCCGTTTTTTTCCATCAAGAAGAGTATTTTTGGGATTTTTTCCTCGCCCTTTTGCACGCGCACGCTTATGAAGCCGTTGTGCCTGACCGCGGATTTCACCCATTTCAGTTTTCGCAGTCCATCAACGCATTTTTCGCTGGCGGAGCACTTGATTGAAATTATGTCGCCGCCCAGTTCGTCTTTCAACTGTGCGGGAGCGCCGGAAGCTATTATTCTGCCGTGGTCTATTATGGCCACTTTTCCGCAAACGCTGTCCGCTTCGTCCATGTAATGCGTGGTGAGAATTATGGTAATGCCCTCCCTTTTGTTCAGTTCCCTTATGTGCTCCCATATTCCGGCTCTTGTCTGCGGGTCTAGACCGAGAGTGGGCTCGTCAAGGAAGAGAATACGCGGATGGTGCACCAAGCCGCGCGCTATCTCAAGGCGGCGCTTCATTCCGCCTGAAAACTTTTTCACCTGCATTTTTGAATTCTTTTCGAGCCCCACGAGTTTTAGTACGCCCCCGATTCTCCCCTTTCTCTCCGCTCCCGGAACGCCGTAAAGCGCTGCATGCATTTCCAGGTTTTCAATTGCAGTCAACTCCTCGTCGAGGCTCGGGTCCTGGAAAACGATTCCTATGCTTTTCCTGACCGCTCCGGGCTGCCCTGCCACGTCGAAGCCGTTGACTTCAGCGGAGCCGGAGGAAGGCTTCCGCATTGTGACAAGCATTGAAATTAGCGTTGTCTTTCCAGCGCCATTGGGTCCGAGCAGCCCGAAAATCTCCCCTTCCTCGATAGAAAAACTTACGGAGTCAACTGCTTTCAGTTTTCCGTAGGACTTGCCCAGACTGCGGACATTTATCGCTTTTTTTTCCCGGTTGCCGGAAATTTTTCCCATACAGCAGTAACCCAAAGAAAGCTTTTTAAATTGTTTTCGCGCCTGTCTTTGCTCAGCCCGAAATTTCCACTACCTTAATCCAGAAATTGAGCGCTTTTCCCGCCAGCGGCGGGTTGAGGTCCAGTCTTACAAAATCAGCATTGAAGTCAAGGATTGTTGCCGGCACAAGCGTTCCGTCGGGCTGGTTCAATGCAACCATCAGCCCGGCTTCCAGTTCCTGTTCCATGACTATCTGCTTCCTCGGAACCAGCATTACCAGTGCGGGATTGTATTCTCCATAAGCTTCCTCCGGAGGCAAGCGCACGTTCTTCTCCTCGCCAATTTCCATCCCTATCACAGCGGCATCGAATCCCCCGATCATTTCTCCGGCTCCTGCCTCAAACTCAAGCGGTTCCTTGCCGAGCGAGGAATCGAATTCTGTGCCATCATCAAGCGTGCCAACGTAATGAACTTTTACGTTGTTTCCTTTTTCCACAGCCCTCGAGCCCGTGGTTGAAATCGCGTGCTCCGCCACTTCGCCTTCCCTTATTTCAACCAGCGCATAAGCGGTTTTCACTTCCTTTGCGTTTTCGTCCGTCAAAAAATCGAATTCCAGTTTCAGTGCCCAGCAGCCCTTGCACTCCAGTTCCTCCGCACTCGCGGTCTTGAGGTTTATTCCGGTGTTTTCCCTGTACTGCCCCATTTTGCGCACGTACCTTTCCGCTATTTCCTTCGCTTCCATTTCCGTCATGCCCGTTCCCTCCGCGTCGGATTCCTCGCACTTCCAGGCGCACTTGTTGTTTTCGCATTCCCAGTGCCCCACGCACATTATGTGCGCCAGGTCTTTTTCCTCGCAGTCCGCTGCTTCCTCGCAGTAATCTTCCGGCTCACATGCGATTTCAGTGCACGCTGTTCCGTGCTCGGTGCAGGTGCAGGTGTTGCAGTTATCGTCAGCAATCCATTGCTCTCCCAGGGAATGCCCCCCGCAGTCCGGCTGCTGCGGGCAGCCGGAAAGGAAAGAAAAAGCGAGCAGCAATGCTGCCAATGGAATTGTTGCAGCCAATCTCATTTGCTTTCCCCCATAAACCAGAATGGCAAAAGACGAACCGAAGTTCGCCAATTGCCTGATTCGCCTTGGCCGGGAATCGAACCCGAATCGCAGCCTCGACAGGGCCGCATCCTAACCTTTAGACTACCAAGGCACTGTTGTATGTTACTACTAATATTTTTGCGCAACGCTTTTAATGTTTTACCCCTGGCGGGCACGGGTTTTCATTTGAATTCACGGAAGGTCCACGCCGCAATTATTCCCAGCACCGCGAAGTAAACAAGGTCCCCTGTGAATTTTGTGAGCAAAAAGGTTTCACCGTAGTCCATTGAACTCCATATAAGGAACAACCCTGAAAGTGAAAATAGCACCCAGACCGTTATGCCGAATGCAAGCCCCTGCTTGAATAACGTGTCTTCCTTTACCGCTGTATGCAGTATGCTGTAGGCAATGTTGAAAAAGAAAGCCAGAACGAAAGGGTAGGCATAAAACCACGCCAGCACCGGGTCGTCAACCGACCGCATTCCCCCGATGCTGAAAATATTGTACTGCGGGAACAATGCACTCCAAATCGCCGTGAAAACAAATGAAAGCACAAAGAGAGCAATTCCCCCCAGGACTGTTGATATTATTATTTTCTTCCAGTTGAGTTTCTTGAAGCATTTTAACACTCAAACCACCCTTTTAGAATAGCCCTTTACTGCTTAAAAAGATTGCTTTTCCAATAATACTGAATGCCCGAGGAAAAGAAGCTCAGGAGCACGAAAGAGATTATAAGCGTTTTGGGCCATCCCTCAGAGCTTGTAACTGTCTTTGACAAAAAGGGAAAGGTACTGCACAAAATGATAAAGCCGGTAATGGTCAGGTTTTATCCGAGGGATGTGATGCAGGTCATTGTCGGCGCGTCAATTCTGGCTATTCCTGTCGCTTTCACGGAGGAAACGTGGAGGCTCGGGGAAACACTGCCCCTGCAGAACGTTTTGGGGCTCCTGTTCGTCTCCCTTGTTTTCATAAGTTCCTTTGTTTACTACAACTATTACCGCGGGCAAATGAAAAGGCACTGGCCGGAATTCGTCAAAAGAGTTGTGGTTACCTATTTTGTTTCCTTTTTGGTTGTATCCGCGCTTTTAACGCTGATACAGCGGGCTCCCTGGGATTCCGCTCCTCTTGTGGCATTCAGCCGTGCCGCAATTGTTTCCTTTCCGGCGTCAATGAGCGCAAGCGTGGCGGACATGATAAAATAAGCAGGTAAAAAGAATCACTTGAATTTTTCAATTGCGTCCCTGTAATGTTTTTGAATCCTTTTCGTATCCTTTTCCGTAACCTTGCGCACATACCTGTCGTCCTTGAGTTTTGCATGGTTTCTTTTCTCCCATTCCTTCGGGGAAATGGAATACTCCCTCTGCACTTTGTCGCGGTAGAGTTCTGGAACAACATTGTGCGCGCAGAAAGGCACAATCCTGCCGTCCGGCAGGGCGTAATGGATGCAGCACCTTTCAACGCGGTCAACGTCGAAATTGTAGAGGTCCTGGAAATGCATCATTCCGAGGAACAGGCTCTTGTAATGGAATTCCTTTAAACCGTCGTATGTTCCTGAGATCAGCGCGCGGGTGAGAAGCTTTCCCAGTTCGAGGTTCTTCGGTTGTTTCCCCCTGTCGATGAATGAATTGAGGTTGTACAACAGCCTGCTCGCGCTTATAACTTTTCCCACGCTCTTAATGGGCATTTTTTTAATCTGCCTCGAAAGCCCGTTGAGGTAATCGAACAGTCCTTCGACATCCACGAACCGCGTGATGGGCACAAAGTCGTTTTTCTCGTCGATGAATGCATATGTTGCGGCACCGCAGACAAAGTGTGTTGAAAACCTGTACTCCGGCTTCTGTGTAATGGATTCAACGAAATTAGTGATTGCGGTAACGCAGGGCACGGTGTAAAAATCGTCCAGCGTAATCTGCCCCGAGGTCTGCTCTTCTATGAGTTTTATTGTTTTCGGTATTGTGATGCGCTGTTTTTTTCGCTCGTTGTGCGGCATCATTCCGACCAGGGAAACCGGCTGGAAGTTTACTCCGCGCACAATGTCAACCTTGGCTGCGGCATAGCGTATAATGTCCCCTATTTCGTGCGTGTTCACCCCGTTTATTACTGTTGGAACCAAAACAACGCCGCAGTTTTTCGCCTTCCGCACGTTTTCAATCGCTTTTGGGATTTCCCAGAAGTTCTTGGGATTGGACTGCGGCGTGACGCCGTCAAAGCTCAGGTAGAGCACGTTAGCGCCGGCGTCCACAAGTTTTTTTGCAAGCGCCGGCTTTCGAGAGAGTTCAATTGCGTTGGTGTTGAACTGCACGTGTTCGAAGCCCTCTTCCCTGCACAGTTTCACTATGTCCACGATGTCCTTTCGCAGTGCGGGTTCGCCCCCGGTTAACTGCACTGCATTGGGCGAAACAGGCCTTTCCGAGCGCAGCACGCGGAGCATTTTTCGTATCTGCTCCATTGAGGGCTCGTAAATAGGGTCGTTTTTTTTGGCGTAAAAAAAGCAGTACCAGCAGGTTAAATCGCAGCGGTTTGTTACGACAATGTTCGCAAGCGAGGTATGCGATTTATGCTGGTTGCAGAGGCCGCAGTCCAGGGGACAGCGAAGTTCCCTCAAGGGCTTGTCCACCTGCACTTTTTCCAACTCTATGCCGGGGTCAGCGTAAAACATCTGCCTGTAATAGTAACCAGCGTCCTCCCAGTATTTTTCTTCAATAGTGCCGTGCTTGCTGCATTTTTTGCGCATCCATATTTCGCTGTCGCGTTCGAAAATCAGCGCTGGCACGCGCATCTCCGAATACTTTTTCTCCTCATAGCATTCGGGGCACAGGCTTATTGTAAGGCGCACGGGCTTTTCGCCCTTTCTCAGGAGTTTTCTGGCGGAAGCAAGCGCTTTTTTTTCGCTCAGGTTTACGTTAACGCTTATTGTTATTGTATCATCGCCTATTTCCGCAACCCTGTCGCCGGAATAAATTTTTCTCAGTGTGATTTTTGGAGTGCGCATTTCCACACCTTTTTCTTATAGAATAAAAACCAGGCAATTGTTTAAATGTTTTTTTATGCCTCTTTTCGAGCTCATTTGAGCGACAGCAGGAAATAGGTCAGAGCGCCTACCGCGTATCCCGCGACAAAAAACGAGAGGTCCACTATAATGTACCACAGGTCGCCTGCGGTAACCCTCTTGAATACCTCGGGATAGACGGCGAGGTAGGAAAGGTTCATTACAACGAGAACAAAGGCCCATCCCGCTATGATTCCCATAAACGGAATTGAAAAAACAGTTATAAAGAACGCAGTGAAACCCATGAGCAGGCCTATCATTACCGCGAAATGCGGCGACGGGGCTCTCATTTTTTCGGCGGCTTCTTCCGCCTTCTCTTCCTCGAGTTTCCTTATTTCCCATTCACTGGGCATACATTAGACTTTGGCAATTCCTTTTTTTAATACTTTTCCATGCATTTAATTAGTGCCCGGCTGCTGAATGGAGGGGTGGCCCAGTCCGGTCTACGGCGGCAGCCTGCTAAGCTGCTGGGCATTGTGCCCGCGCGGGTTCAAATCCCGCCCCCTCCGCTTTTCCCTGCGCGGATCAGGCCTCTGGTTTTGCTATTACTTCCTGTTCTCCCTTACCTTTTCCGCGTCGGTGTAAAGTTCAACGTACCCACAATGCAGGCAGACGCAGGAAATGACTTTGGGGGGTATTTTAAGCGCCTTCTGCTTGTCCGATATGTACCTCGGCTGCCAGCTGCTTGACGTAATCCTTCCCCTGTCTATCTCCCTTGAACCGCACTTGGGGCATTCACTCATCTCCATAAAAACACTCCATTATACCAGTAAAGGGAAGAGGAAAGGTTTTTATATTTAAAAGCGTTATTTTATTTGTTTACGCTTTGCAGTGGTTTTAATGGAGTACAAGTATAAGTCAAAGCATTCAATGGTTTTTTTGCTTGGCGTGATTTTGGGAATGCTGCTTATGGCTTTGCTGCAGGCGCTCGAAATAATATGAGAAAAATTAACCTTTTCCGCCCGTTTTGCTTAATTTTTAAACCAAAAGGTTGCTTTTCGTTTAACCTTGCCTATATAAATCCGCACTGTTGCTATTTTTATGTTCTGGAGGAAATGGAATGGGCGGAGACCGCGGCAGGATTGTTCTCCTTGAAAGGGACTGATTTTATTCTTTGAGGCAGAATTGCACCGGAGAAAGAAATAAATACCTCGGGAACATTAAATTACCTGAACTCCATGGTCGTAAGGGAAAGGGACTATTACAAGAAGCGCTATGAGGCGGAATACCGCAAGCTCCGGAGGGGCAGGAAGTACGAGGGAACCTCTTTTATTCTCATTTCAATTGCCCTGATTCTCAGCATAATTGACTGGCATTTCGTGCTGCGCGCCACTCATCCACTGGACCTCACCCCTTACACAATCATTCTTCTTGTCGTGGGCTGGATTCTCCTTCTTACAGGCCAGATACTCGAAATGGGCAAATCCAGCATTGAGCGCTCCTGAACCCGGTTTTCCTGTCCAAGGCAACTTTTTTAATCGTTTTTAGGAAGAAAGTTAATTATAGGCGTGTTTGCAGGTGGTCAGATGGGAATAATGCAGGTTTTGGCAAAGCCGAGGAAAGAGCACAGGTTAGGCGTGTGCGTTCCCGAGCACCAGAAGAAAAAGATTGACCTTGAAATAGAGGAAATACGGCAGGAGAAAAAAGCAGCGAGCGTTGAAAACAACGCTTTCGAGGTTTCCGGCTATTACGAAGTGCACGACCTTGCCATGGTCAAAGGCACACTGCTCCGCGGGAGAATCACTTCAAAAAACAGGGTGCTGCTCGGCGAACAGGATTTCAAAATAAGGGAAGTCCAGCAGAACGGGCGCAGGGTGCGGGCGCTAGAAGAAGGCGATTCGGGCGCGGTATTCCTCAAAGCAAAGGGTCTGTTGATTCGGGCAGGTCAAATACTCGACATAAAGTAGGAAAGGCACCGCAAAGGCGGCGAAAAGGCGGCGCAAAAACGCGAGTGAAAGCAAAGCGGCAGATTTATTAATTTCCTTTTCCAACTTATTATTACTTCTGCAATACCAGACAATGCGCGCAGTGTTGCACGGGTAGGGAAGTGGCCAAACCCGCGAGACTCAAGATCTCGTCGCTTAGTGCGTTCGGCGGTCCGAATCCGCCCCCGTGCACTCAATTCTTGCAGACTTTTAACATCAGCTTCTTTGTTTATTTAAGCTTGCTTGCGTCAACGTAGAATTCAACATAGCCGCAGTTTTTGCAGGCAAAAGGAGTGAACCAGTTTGCGCCTCCAAAAAAGTCCTTTTTGGTATCTGAAGACTTATAAAGAATTCTTGCGCCCGCGACCGCTCCCTTGCTTATTTCCGTCGAACCGCATTTCGGGCATTTGTCCATAACCATTGAATCACCAACGGAAAAAACAGCAGAAATTTATTTAACTTTTTTGAATTCCTTTTCGGCATGTCAGAAAATTCCCCTTTCACTGCCTTTTAACAAACAACCCGCACCAACAGCGCCCTTGCTCGCGCCAGGTGTCCTGCGCCTTGAAATTGCACGGACAGATCAGCAGCAAATCGCGCTCCTTTGTTCCGTCGCGGATGCGGCAGGGGCAGAGCTTCAATCCGAACCTTTTTTCGTTTTCAAGGATTCCGTCGATGAGCTTGCCCAGAAACTCTTTTTCGGCGTTCAGTTCAAAATCGTTCTTTTCAGTAAATGCCTGGAATGCTTTCAGTATTTCTTCCCTGTTCATGCAAAACCCATTACCTTTTTCGCTTCCGCCTCGTCAATCTCAACGTACGCGTTTTTCGTGTTGCAGGTAGGGCATAGCTCCGGACCGGCAACGCCGTAATGTATGTCGTTGCACACATTGCAGCGCCAGAACTTCTTCTCCATTAAACTCCCAAAAAAAGAAGGGCAACCAGTTATTTAATCATATTGGTCGAAGTGGGGGCGGGCTAGGTGTCCCGCGTGCTTTTCAAGTTCTAAAAGGGTTTTTGGGTCGGTTACAGGAGTTCCGTTTTCGTATCTCCAAGGATTGGACTTTCCGGGATGGCAGAAAATTTTAGGACCGGTGTAGCCCGGAGGGCTCTTTACTTCCGTTCTTTTCGGGCTCTTTGGTCTGGCCCTGAAAACGCCCGGTCTGTTGAATACGCCCATTTCCTCACCGCAAGTTATTTATATGAAATAGGGGTAATCTAATTATAAACATTTATCGGAGCGGGGAAAAAATGGTTTTTGAATGGATTGGCGCCGGTGGACTGTGCCTTATACTCATAGCGTTCTTCATGGACGAATTCAACAAGTGGAGCGACGACGATTACGTCTTCAATTTCATGAACTTGTTCGGCGCGCTGTTAATGCTTGTGTACGCCATCTGGCTCGGCGCAGCGGCAATAATGTTCGCAATACTCGAAGCGGTATGGGCGGGCATTGCCCTCGTGAAACTGGGAAAAATCACGCGTTCAAGGAGAGCGGGAATAAAGCCCACGGAAGATGAAGCGATGGGCGCGCTGGAAGCAGCGGGCGAGGAAGAATTCCGCGAGTGAAAAATCAGAGCCCGAGTTTTTTTCTCGCTTTTGCGGTCATTCTTTCAGGAGTCCAGCGTGGATTGAACACGAGTTTTACCTCCGCCCTTGAAATCCCTGGAATTTTTGCCACTGCTTTTTCAACATCCCCCGTAATCATTCCCTGCATAGGGCACATTGGATTGGTCAAAGTCATTTCAATCGTTACATTCCCGTCTTTCACTCGGATATCGTAAATGAACCCGAGTTCCACTACGTTAAGCCCTATTTCGGGGTCGATCACGCTGTGAAGCGCTTTTTCAATTTCCTCTTTTGAAACCATTAAAATCGCGTAATCATTTCACGGAAATCGCGGAAACAGGGCAGTTTTCCGCGGCCTGCTTCGCGCAGCCGCTGTCCTCCGCGGATTTCACTTTCGCTTTTGCGCCGCTCATTTCAAAATTCGCAGGGCATAGCGCAACGCAGGTGCCGCAGCCGATGCACTTGTTCTCGTCCAGTTCAACTTTTGCCATGAACAAACCTCCTTCTTAAAGTGTTGAATTTTCAGTGTCCTTATTCAATGTTCAGGAGCACTTTCAGTTTCGGGACATCGTATCCCACGACAATGCTGCCGTCAATGTCTGTTACGGGAACGCCCATCTGCCCGGATTTTTCAATCATCTCCCTGGCTTTCCCCTGATCCGAGGAAACGTCAACGTCCTCAAACTCAATTCCGTGCTCTTTGAGGAATTCCTTCACTTTGGAACAGTAAGGGCACACGGGCGTTGAATACACTATTGCTTTTGCCATTCCATTACCTCCCTCTTCTCCTTTCCCAAAAAAACAATAAAAGAAAATATAAGAAGGGCAATGTTTTTATTAGCACTGCCCTGATGCATTGCCGGAAATGTCGCCGAGTTCCTGCGAGCATTCTTCCGGTTCCTGGTTGAACGCCGAGCAGATTGCGAGCTTGTAGTTCTCAGGCGCTCTTCCGCCGCTGTATCTTGTTTCGTTTATTAAAACCGTGGGAGAGCCGCTTACTCCATACTGGTTGTTTAACTCTTTTTCCGCTGCCAGGAGTTCAAGGGCTTCCTCGTTGAAACACTGCTCTATTTTCTCCGCGTCTATCCCGGCTTTTTCCGCCTGCTCTTTCCAGCATGTTTCTATTTCGCTGATTGAGCAATTCGCGTTGATTCCGCTTACGTAGTCCCAGAACTTGTCTTTTTCGTATTTCCATATGCACAGCTGTCTTACGTCCTCGTTCAATTCGCTTATTCCATGCATGGAGCAATATTTGTTATTCTCGTCAAAGCAGTATTCGGGGTATCCCGAAGCATAGTCGGAGTAAATCACGAAATGTGGCTCGAAGTCTATGGTGTTGCCAAGAAGTTCAATCGCGGGCTTTAATCCTGTTTCAGCCTGCTGCCCGTAAGGGCAGTAACTCATTACGAACATTTTAACATTTGGCGTGTCCGATTTTGCGAGTTCAGGCGTCGGCTCGGGAGTCGGCTCTGCCAGCGGTTCGTCCAAATCGAAAATGCTGCCGCCGAGTATTATTTTTCCGCCCTCTTTTGTCACGTAAACCTGCGCCTCTTGGACCATTGCGTCGTCCTGGAGGAGGTTGAACGCCACAGAGTAATAAAAGTCATCCTCGTCATTTACCTCTGTCACTTCCGCCGACATGTTATCCATTCCCGTCAAGGCAGGCATGCTTTCGTTGAGGAAGTTTTCTGCCTTAATTTTTGCCTGCTCCGCGGTCAGTTCTGGCACTGTCACGGGAACCTCGCAGCTTTCCGCTCCATTGGTTTCCCCGCCTACGGGCAGTGAAGCAAGCCCGGTGTTAATGCCCAGGGGCATTCCAACCGCAAGACCCACTATCAGGCCGGCGACCAAGCCCATTATTCCAATGAGGGCAATAGGTCTTTTTGCTGAAGATTTCGCTTTGCTCTCGTTTGCAGAATCATCCATTAAAATTCCTCCATGACACCATTAAAAAAAACCAGCACATATGTTAACTGGATAACGTTAATAATAAACTTATAGTTCAACTGGTATTTAATTGTTTCGTTTTTTTGCTTTTGGGCGGTTTCTGACGTTTTTACGCGCCTGTTACTAAAGTAAACGGATGAACTCTTTTAAACTTAACCGATTTCTGCGGTTTCCCCCTTCCCTCAGCTTAAACCCAGGCGTTTACCTCCCTTAAACCAGAAAATTTGCGCTCCCTTAACCCTAACTATTTATAGCCCAAAGCAGAAATCTTAATGCCAGGAAACTGGTGAGCCTGCTCCGCTAGGAGAGTTGGCTGGGGTCCGCCCCTCGCAGAACGGGCGGGCTCCGGTTTTCGCCTAATTTTGTGGGCGGAATTGGCATTCCACTCAATCCACTGCGTCGATGAATTCCCTTGCCTTACCTTTCAGCTTTTTTGTTGTCGCTGCGGCGCTTGCCTCTGTTTTCCCGAGCAGGAGCTCGAGTTCCTGCACTGAAAGCCTGCCCTCGTAAAACAAATCCGTGGCAATGCTGTCAATGTCTCTCTCCGAAATTTCCTTTTCGATGAATTCCTCCAGCGCGGCTTCAATCAGCTCCGTTGCATTCTTGTTCTCCACTTTTTTCACTATGCCGAGCTTTGCCACGAGCGAAGGCGGCAAATCAGCGCAAACCCTTTTTCTCGCCATAAAAAAAACCATTCCCTGTTACAATTGAAGCATAAGGGGTTAATAAATTTTTCAATCCAGTTTATGTCCCAGTTTTTCCTTTTTCGCGCGCAAATACCCGCGGTTGTGCTTTGTGGGTTTTATCTTCAAGGGCTCCCTGACAACAATTTCAAGCCCGTATCCCTCCAGCCCGACGACCTTCGCGGGATTGTTTGAAAGCAGCCGCAGTTTTTTGATTCCGAGTTCGCGCAAAATCTGCGCGCCTATGCCGTACTCCCTAATGTCGCCCGCAAAGCCGAGTTCTATATTCGCCTCAACCGTGTCAAGCCCTTTCTCCTGCAGGGCGTATGCCTTTATTTTGTTCACCAGGCCTATTCCCCTGCCCTCGTGCTCCGGGATGTAAACGATTGCACCCTTTCCCCTTTTCTGAATGCGCTTCATTGCCTCAACGAGCTGCTGCCTGCAGTCGCATTTAAGGGAATGGAAAACGTCGCCGGTCAAACAGCCCGAGTGCATTCTCACAGGCACCGCTTCGCTTTTTTTCCATTTCCCCTTCACGAGCGCGGCGTACTCGTTTCCCGAAAACCTGTGCCTGAACCCTATGACTTTGAAATCGCCAAACTCGGTTTTAAGCGTTGCTTCCGAAACGCGCTCGACCAGGGATTCCTGCCTCAACCTGTATTTTATGAGGTCGGAAATGGAGACAATTTTTAAGCCGAATTTTCCGGCGAGGGATTCAATGTATGGAAGGCGCGCCATGCTCCCGTCGGGCTTCATTGTCTCGCCTATTACGCCCACGGTTCTGAGCTCTGCCGCCCTAAGCAGGTCCACGCATGCCTCGGTGTGCCCGGCTCTCTCGAGCACGCCTCCTTCCCTTGCAACAATAGGGAAAACATGCCCGGGCTTGAAGAAGTCTTTCTCTCCCGCTTTGGGGTCTGCCAGCGTTCTCACGGTCCTCACGCGGTCGGCTGCACTTACACCAGTTGAAGTGCCTTTTTTTGCGTCAACGCTTACCGTAAAACCAGTGCCAAAGCGGTCCCTGGAAGAAGCCATGGGGGGAAGGTCGAATCTTGCCGCGGTTTTTGAATCAATGGGCGCACAGATTATTCCGGAGGTATTCTGAATAATGAAATTCATTTTTTTCGCATTCACCTTTTCCGCCGCGCAGAGTATGTCACCCTCGTTTTCCCTGCTGCTGTCGTCAACGACTATTACCATGTTTCCCTTTTTGAGTTCTGCCACCGCTTTTTCAATTCCAGAGAAAGGCATTTTCAAAAACTCCTTTTTTTCCGGCTCTGCGGCTCAGGGGTAGTTGGGCGCTTCTTCCGTTATCTTAATGTCGTGCGGGTGCGATTCTTTGAGTGATGCTTCGGTTATGCCGAGCATTTTCGCTTTCTTGAGTTCGGAAATGTTTTTCGCTCCCACAAGCCCCATTCCGCTTCTCACCCCGCCGATTAACTGGAACACCATTTCTCCTACAGTGCCCTTGTAGGGGACAATGCCTTCTATTCCCTCAGGCACGAGTTTGTCTTTTGCGGAGACGTGCGACTGGAAATATCTGTCCTTTGAGCCCTGGAGCATTGCCCCCACGGAACCCATTCCCCGGTACTGCTTATATTTCCTGTTATTCAGGTAGATTACTTTTCCCGGCGTTTCATCGCAGCCCGCGAACAATGAACCGAGCATTACAGTGTCGGCGCCGGCGGCAAGTGCTTTTGTTATATCGCCCGAATAGCGTATGCCCCCGTCCGCAATTATGGGCACTTTGCCTTTTGCTGCACGGGAGCATGCCCTTATCGCTGTAACTTGCGGCACTCCAACGCCGCTTACAACGCGTGTGGTGCATATTGCTCCCGGCCCGACGCCTGCCTTCACAGCATCCGCGCCGGCTTCAATGAGGTCTTTTGTTCCCTGTGCAGTGGCAACATTGCCCGCTATAATTTGCGCGTCAAATTTTCTCTTGAACCTTTTAACCGCGTCAAGCACGTTCTTTGAGTGCCCGTGCGCCGTGTCAATCACTATTGCGTCGCAGTCTTCCCCGAGCAATAGTTCGACCCTTTCATCGTCTTTTGGTCCGACTGCAGCTCCCACGAGCAGTCTTCCCTTTTCGTCTTTTACCGCTTGCGGGAACTTCTCCATTTTTTCAATGTCCGTGCTTGTGATAAGCCCTTTGAGTTTTCCGCTCTCTGTGACAATGGGCAGTTTTTCAATCCTGTGCTCGTGCATTATTTTTTTTGCTTCCCTTGTCGAAATCTCCTTTTGAACGGTTATAACGTCGGTGGTCATCAGGTCCCTTACCTTCTTTCTGGGGTTCTGTTCGAAGCGGAAGTCCCTTTTCGTGAGTATTCCAACGAGCTTTCCTTTTTCCACCACGGGAAAAGAGGAATAACCGTGCCGGTTTTTAAGTTCTATTATTTCCGCGAGAGTCATTTTGGAAGAAACAGTGAGGGGTTTTCTCACGACCAGTGATTCCGAGCGCTTTACCTTTCCGACCTCTGCAGCCTGCTGTTCTGCCGGCATGTTCTTGTGGATTATTCCAATTCCGCCCTCCCTCGCAATCGCTATTGCTGTTCCTGCTTCTGTAACGGTGTCCATTGCCGCGCTCAGCAGCGGAATGTTCAGTTCCAGTTTTTTGGCGAGCCTCGTGCGGAGCGAAACGTCCCTGGGAAGAACGCTCGATTTCGCGGGCAAAAGCAGCACGTCGTCAAAAGTAAGCCCTTTTTCCATCCCAATCACGCTTTTCAATAATTGTCCGGAGAAGGGTTTAAAAAGAGTTTTATAAAGTATTTCAAGGGCGAGGAAATGACCACTAAAATCGTTGCCGGAGCGCAGTTCGGCGACGAAGGAAAGGGAAAAATAGTCGATTTTTTTTCACGCAGCGCGGACACTGTAGCGAGATTCAACGGCGGAAACAATGCAGGGCACACTGTTGTTGTCGCAAAAAAAACATTCAAATTCCACCTGATTCCGAGCGGGGCAGTGCAGGAAAAAAAGTGCTGCATTGGTGCAGGCGTCGCGGTTGACCCGCGAGTTTTGCTGCAGGAACTGGAAATGCTCAAAAAGCAGGGAAAAACTCCAGCCCTTTCAATTGACCCAAGGGCACACGTAATAATGCCCTACCACATTGACTTGGATGGAGCGAAAGAAAAAGCGAAAGGAAAGGCAAAAATCGGCACTACAAAGCGCGGCATCGGTCCCTGCTTCGCTGACCGCGCGGCGCGCACCGGTATCACATTCGGCGATTTGACTGATTCGCGGAGATTCAGGAAAAGGCTTAATGAAGCGTTTGCCCTCAAGGAAAAAGAGCTCAAAATTTACGAAATGAAGCCCTCGCAGAGTGAAAGGCAAACATTCAGCGAGTACTCCGCGCTGGGAAAAAAGCTCCGCAAGTTTTCCGGCGATGTTTCCCTTGAAGTGAACAGGGCGATTTCGGAAAAAAAAGAAGTGCTCCTGGAGGGAGCGCAGGGCACTTTTCTGGACGTTGATTTCGGCACTTACCCCTTTGTCACGAGCACGCACCCGATTGCCGGCGCTGCACTCACAGGCATTGGCATGGGAGTGAACAAAATAGACGAATGCATCGGCGTGGTCAAAGCGTACTGCACTCGCGTTGGCTCGGGTCCTTTTCCCACGGAATTGAGCGGAAAGTTCGCCGACCGCATAAGGGAAAAGGGCGCGGAATTCGGCACAACCACGGGCAGGCCCCGCAGGGTCGGCTGGCTGGACTTGACGATGCTGCGCACAGCCCAGCGCCTCAACAATTTCACTGATCTGGCGATAACCAAACTCGACGTTCTTTCCGGATTGAAAGAACTGAAGGCATGCAATTCCCTCAAGCTCGGCGGCAAAACCCTAAGGGAATGGCCCGCTGACCTGGCGCAGTTGTACAAGGCAAAACCGCAGTACAGGAAATTCAGGCCTTTCACCCTGCCGGAAAAAATCGCGAGTTTCAGCGATTTGCCCGATGCTGCAGTGGAATACCTGCACTTCGTGCAGGGCGAAACGGGAGTGCCGATTAAAATTGTTTCTTTTGGAGCAAAAAGAAGCAGCACGCTGCTGCTTTACTGATTTTTTTCGGATTTTCCCGCAACCTTTTCGTGAATGAATTCCACCATTGCCTTTGTTATCTTGTTGCCTAAGAATTTCTGGAAGGGACCCGGCTGGAAATTCACCTCAATTACCGCAACCCTTTTCTTTCCGTTCGCTTTCCTTGTTTCGATCATGTCCACCGCGCAGATGTCGAATTTTAAGGCGCGGGCGGCTTCGACAGCGAGCTTTTTCATGCGCGGGGTTGCCTTTATGGGTTTTACCGAGCCGCCGCGGCTCATGTTCGCGCGCCAGTCGCCTTTCGCGCCTGTCCTCTTTGCCGCGATGACTTCCTCGCCCAAAACATAGCAGCGAATGTCTGTGTTCCCCGCCGCGGCATACTTCTGCGCCGAAACGTATTCCTCGAACAAGTGCAGCGTGTCAAGGATTGACGCCAACTGCTTTTTGTCCTTTACCAGCATTACCCCTTTTCCCGCGAAACCGCTTATAAGTTTCAATACAACGGGAAAGCCGAATTTTTTTATGACCGAACTGCTCGCCTCCGCCGAAACCGAAAGCGAGGCATCAAGCGTTGGAATTCCGGCTTCGGCCAGCTTTTTCACGGTATAGTATTTGTGGTTTGAATACTGGTAGGATTCAAGCGTTACAGGCGAATACATTTCAGAATCATCAATTATTTTGAGCACTGCTTCCGCGAGAAAAAAATCCTTTGCCCCCGTTCTCGGATAGCATGCATCAAACTTGAGCAGGTCAATGTCTTTGTAGAATAATTTGTTCTCGCCCTTCTCCTCGACGATGCGGATTTTGTGAACCGGCACGAAAAGCACTGAATCGAAGAGTTTCTCGCCCTCGGCTATGAGGGATTTCACTGTTTTCTTTTTGTATCGGCGCGAGCCTATTATGAGCAGGCGTTTTTTTTCGCTCATTTCTTTTCCTCCCGCTTCTTCCTTTCCCCCAATTTCTGCTTGTACAGATCGGCTATCTCTTCGTAGAGGTCTTCCCCGGTAATGCGGTTGAATGTGTTGATTTTCATGAGGGGCTTTACCTTGAGCACGTAGCCCTTGCACATTTTAACGCTTGCAATGTCATAACCGCAGATGTTCGCTGAATGAATCGCTGTCTCCTTTTCCGCTTCGGGCAGTTTAATGGACTGGCTTTTTTTAATGGGCTGCAGCGCGCCTTTTTCGAATTTTCTCCTTATGGTGAAAACTTTCCCGCCGATAATTGCCGATTCGTCTATGTCTCCCTCTATAAATTCCCTCACGATTATGGCGTCCTGTTCCGCGCGGAAGCTGTCCGCCAAAAAAACAAGAGAGCGCTCGGATTCAACGAGCATGCTCATCGTCTTTTCGCCCTTTCGGAACGCCTTGAATTGCACGGGATAGGAGAACTTTTCGGCCTGCGCCTTTATCCCCTCGGGCGAGCCGAAGATCATGGTGCGCGGCACTTTCACGCTGAACTTGTTCAGCGTTGTCAACTGCAGTGTTTCATTCGTTGAAATGTAATGGCTGTTCTTTTTCACCGGCACGTAAAAGTTCCTCCTTTGCAGTTCATCGAGCAGCGGCTCGGCGAACTGCGCCAGCTTCAGGCCGGCTTTCAAATACACGCCGTCGAATTTTCCGAGGTCGAGAGAATCATCCAAAATCTCGGTGCCTTTTTTCCCGCTTGAAAGGCTTACCTTTTTTAGGTCGAGAATTTGCGCGCCCAGCCCTTTTTCTTTGAACGCTCTCTTGAAGTGCTTGAGGCTCGGCGTCTCTTCCAGCACAAGGAACAATACGTTCATTCCCTTCATCCAAGAACTCCCTTTTTTGCCTTTTTTCCTGTCCCGCATTCTTCAGAAATTAATACGTTGTATTCCAGTTTAAAAGTTTTTTGGTTTTTTTTTCATTGGGGTTTCATGCCTGAAAAGGGAAAATCCGTTGTGGACCACATAATAAGGGCTGTTTCAGATGGGGGCAGGGAAGAGCACACCGAAAAGAAAATAATCGGATTGGTGGAAAAAGTGAAAGTGATAGGCTCGAGGCGCAGCATGGAAACCGAAGCGCTTATTGACAGCGGTGCCACTCGCACTTCAGTTGACCTGCGCGTTGCCGCGCGCTGCGGTTTGGGTCCTGTTGTGAGCGTTGCAAGGGTCAAGAGCAAGACTGATCCGGCGGGCTATACCCGCAGGGCTGTGGTAAAAGGCGAAATTGAACTGCGCGGAATACGGAGGAAGGGCCGTTTTACTCTTTCGGACCGTTCCTCGATGGCGTATCCCGTGCTTGTCGGGCGCGACGTAATCCATTCCAATTTTGTTCTGGACATCTCGAAGAGCCACGACTCCCACAAGCTCAAGGACAAAAAAAAATAATTTTTTTCCGTTCGGGGACTGGTTTGATGGTGGAAGGCAACCTTGTTTTGAGGGACATCCAGGAAAAGGATGTTGCAGGACTCCTGGCTTTGTACCCGCACTGGAACAGGTCTCTTGCGGAAAAGAGGATTAGGAGGACGCTTTTTTCCGTGAGGGAGAGAAGGGTTGTTGCCGAGTTGAACGGGCAGATTGTGGGGCATGTAAAAATTACTTACGGCAGCGGAGTTCACTCGCATCTCGCGCGCGTTTATTCCGTTATTGTTTCAAAGAATTTCCGGGGAAAAGGCATCGCCTCAAAGCTCATGGAAAAAGCCATCTCTGAACTGCTGCAGGGGATTGAAATTGTTTTGCTTGAAACACAGCACGACAACGCTTCAGCAATACACCTGTTCGAGAAGCTTGGGTTCGAACAGTACGGCGTGCTCGAACGCGCTTGGAAAAAGGGAACGGAATACAAAAACAACGTGCTTTACAGAAAAGTGCTGCGCTGAAACCCGTAACGGCTAAAAGAGGTCGTCCAGTTCCAAATCAACGCGTTTCCTCATTTTGGAACTCCTGAGCTTTTTGGGCTTATAGCCCGGCAGGCGCGTGACGCGCGCTTTGATGCTGAATTCTCTGAGTTTTTCGCGGATTTCCTTTGCGGTTACAAGGTGGTCGTGCCCCAGCGCGATTACACCCGGCGCCTCTTTTTGCAGAACGCTGAATTTTTTTTCCGGGTCTTTTGCACCCAAAAGCGCGCGGTCCACCGGCTTTAGTGCGCGCACGAGGGCAAGTCTCTCTTTTTCGCCTAGCAGGGGGGAATGCCCTTTTTCCCTCTCAATCGTTTTGTCCCGTGCCACGACCACTGTGAGCTCTGAGCCGAGAGATTTTGCTTTTTTGAGGTAGAACAGGTGTCCGGGGTGCAGGAGGTCGAAGCAGCCGAATGCCATTACTTTCCCTGCAAGCATGCGATTATTAGTTGAAAGGAAACGCTTTTATGCCTTTTCCGCTAAATATAATTGAATTTCGCGCCCGGGCTCGGGAGAGGAAAAAAATGGATTCCCAGAAAAGGATTGAACTGATTGAAAGCGTTGGGGAGGAAATCGTTACACGCCAGGAACTCGAAACGCTGGTTGAATCGGGAAAAAAGCTCTCTGCGTACGATGGCTTTGAACCAAGCGGTCTCGCGCACCTGCCTTTCGCAGTTTATCGCGCCCAGAACGTGAAGAGAATGGTCGAGGCAAAAGTGGAATTCATTCTCTACCTCGCGGACTATTTTGCTTTTGTGAACAATAAGATGAATGCGGACATGGGGAAGATAAGGGCTTGCGGAAAATATTTCTGCGAGGTCTGGAAGGCCGCGGGCATTCCAATGGACAAAGTGAAAGTGGTCTGGGCATCCGAGCTCATGGATTCGCTGGATTACTGGGATACAGTGCTGAGGGTTGCGAGGAATATTACGCTCAACAGGACGCGCAGGGCAATGCTTATTGCCGGCAGGGAGGAAACCGAAAAGCTGACAACCGCGCAGATGTATTATCCGAGTATGCAGGTGGCGGACATTTTCATGCTTGGCGTGGACATATGCCAGCTGGGAATGGACCAGCGCAGGGCGAACATGCTGGCACGCGAGGTTGCTGAAAAGCTTGGCAAAAAAAAGCCTGTTGCCGTGCACCACCACATGCTGCTGGGTCTTCAGGGTGCAAAGGAAGGCGACGGCTTGGTTGAAACAAAAATGTCAAAGTCGAAGCCGGATTCAAGCATTTTCGTGCACGACTCGGCTGCGGAAATTGAGAGAAAAATAATGAGTGCATACTGCCCCGCGAAAACCGCGGAAGACAATCCCGTGCTGGAATACTGCAGTTATGTTGTTTTTCCGTCCCTGGGAGAGATTGAAGTGAAGCGCGATAGAAAGTACGGCGGCAATGTGAAATTCTCGTCCTACCAAGAACTGGAGAAAGCGTATGTTTCCGGAAAACTGCATCCCCTGGACTTGAAGAAAGCCGTTGCTTCCGGCGTTGAGGAACTCATCGCGCCGATAAGGAGGCATTTCGAAAGGGAGGGAAAGGCGAGAAAACTCTACCTTGAGGTTAAGGAGGCGGAAAAAACCCGCTAGAAAGAATTAAATACTTCCATTGTTTTAATGTTAAGTGAGTTTTTATGAACATAAATCCGCTTAATATTGTTCTGAGACCGAGGAAAACAGTGCAGGAAGCGCAGGACAAGCCCAGTTTTAAAACCGCCCTGCTTCTTTCGGTGATTCCCGCTTTTGTCATATTCTTCGGATACATTCTCTTCGGTTTTCCCCTCTCTCTTTCCTCTTTCCTTTCCCTGCTTTTGGGAATGGTGAGGAATTTCCTCACGTGGATTATCATTGCAATTGTTTTTTACGTTTCGGCATTCCTTGTAAGGGGCAAGGTAATGCGCGGCAGTTTCGCCGGCATTGCTTCCTCGCTGTCCCTTTCCTGGGTAATGCTGTCGCTTCTCACGATTCTTTCCTTTTTGTTTTATTTTGCAACCCCGCTCACATTCGAGGTCGCAAAAATTGCGGCACAGGAGGGACTGCCGCAGCAGAGCGCGGAGGAACTCGCGGAAATAGTTTTCTCAAAGGATGCCGGAGCACTCGAAGAATTTATTGAAATGCACTCGATTGAAAGGATTGAAGAACTCGAATCCTTGGTGGAGAGCGGCGTTCCGGCGTTCAACCCCGGCGCCCTGCTTGCCGTGCTGGTTCTCGGCGCGGTTTTCTTCTTCTACGGCGCGGTGATAATTCCTTTCTTTATTGTCGCGGAAGTGTTTGAGGTCAGGTTTCTTTACGATTTCTTTCTCTGGGTTTTGCTGAGCGCTCTCTCGGGCGCGGTTTTCTGGCTTTTGTGGGCAGTGCTGCCGTTTTAAGCAGCCCTTTCTCTGTGCGGGATTGCCGCATAAGGCGACAAATTTAAAAACTTTTTGACTAAATTATATTATAAATGATTAAATATTTTAGTCAAATGTTGATAAAACCGGGAGGTGTTTTTTTGAACGACATTGACTTTTTCGACCCTTTCAGACAGATGAACAGGATGCGCAGGAGAATGTCCGGGCCGGGAACCCCTTTCCTTGACTTCGAATTCAAGGAAACAGGGCTGAGGTCGCCGCTCATTGACATGAGGGATGCAGGCAAAGAAATCGAGGTTGTCGCGGAACTGCCGGGAATAAAGAAGGAAGACATTGAGATAGACCTGAACGACAAATACCTTTCAATTAAAGGCAAGTCCGTGGGAAAAGTGGACACAGAAAAAAAGAACTATTACTACAAGGAGCGCTCGTTCGAGGAGTTCAGCAGAACCGTGCCGTTGCCCGCTGAGGTACTGCCGGAGAAAGCGGAAGCGGAGTTCAAAAACGGAATACTGAAGCTCAGCATTCCCAAAAGGCAGTCCAAGGAAAAGCCCAGGGGATTCAAAGTAAAAATAAATTGAACCCCTTTTTTCCTTTTTTCTATTTCTTTTTTCTCACAACGAAAAGCACAGCTGCCAGAACGCACAGCACTGCCGCAATGCCTGTTTCATCAATGGAAAGCCCGCCTGGCTTTCTTATTACCACCATGAATGCCGTTGTCTCAGCGCTTTTTCCGGTGCACCCGGTGCAGGTGCCCTGCACCAAATACAGTCCGGGACCAAGGTTTTCGGTTCCGTCCACTTCCTGCGGGGAGGCGTTGCATATTACGTCAACGTTGGGACCGCTCAGCTCGGAAACATACCCGCTTGCGGTTCCAATAAAAAATTCAAGGTCTATAATCTGCGCTGCCGGCGTTCCTCCCGTATCCTCGACGCATTCCGCGTACACTTTCACCTTTTCGCCGCTCATGCAATAAATGTCGGTAGCATTAAGGTCCACGATTGAGTCAGCGGCATTTGCGCAGGCAAGCATTGCCAGAACAAAAACCGCGAGCAGCAATCCGTTCAGTCCCCGCATTCTCTCTCCTCAGGCAGTAGGTATTACTCAACGCGTATATAAAAACGTTTCTTCCCGCCCCGCAGGCGGGAAGCAGGGCGAACTATTTATAAAAAGGGAACTGCGCACACAACTCCCGGACTTCCATGCGCACTTTTTCCAGTTCTTTTTCCGAGTTCCTTTTTTCCAGCGCCCGCGCGATAAGCACCGCGATTTCTTTCATTTCCGATTCTTTCATTCCGCGCGTTGTAACCGCGGGAGTGCCGATCCTTATTCCGCTCGGGTCCCAGGGTTTTCTCGGGTCAAAGGGAATGGTGTTCTTGTTGCAGTAAATTCCCGCCTTCTCCAGCGCTGCTTCGGCTTCCTTTCCTGTCAAACCCTTTTTGCTCAAATCGACGAGCATTAAGTGGTTGTCCGTTCCTCCCGAAACAAGCCTGAAACCCAGAGCCATAAGCTCTTCAGCCATTGCCCCCGCGTTCCTCACTATCTGTTTCGCGTATTTCCTGAATTCTGGCTTTAATGCTTCCCCAAAAGCAACAGCCTTTGCCGCAATCACGTTCTCGTGCGGTCCGCCCTGCAGGAAAGGAAAAACAGCCTTATCAACGCGCTCCGCGAACTCGGAGCGGCACATTATTGCAGCGCCTCTTGGTCCTCTCAGAGTCTTGTGCGTTGTCGTAGTGACAATGTCAAAGTAGGGAACGGGATTCTCGTGCACTCCACTGCAGCACAATCCTGCTATATGGGCGATGTCCGCCACAGCGAACGCGCCCGTTGCATCGCAAACTTCCCTGAAACCCTTGAAGTTTATTTCGCGGGGATAAGCGGTATAGCCGGAAACAATCACTTTGGGCTTTTCTTTCAGGGCGAGCTTTTTTATAGCGTCAAGGTCCAGCAGTTCGGTTTCCCTGTCCACGGCGTATTGTACGGAGCGGAACACTTTTCCCGAAAAATTCACTTTGTGCCCGTGGGTTAAATGACCGCCCATGTCAAGGCGCATTCCCATTAATGTATCGCCGGCTTCCATGAGGGCAAAATAGGCGGCCATGTTCGCAGGACTCCCCGAGAGCGGCTGCACGTTGGCGTGCTCCGCCCCGAACAGTTTCACAAGCCTTTCAATTGCCGCATTCTCGATTTCGTCTATTACCTCGTTGCCCCCGTAATAGCGCTTTCCGGGATATCCCTCAGAATACTTGTTTGTCGGAACTGTTGCAAGCGCCTCGAGTACCGCCTGGCTTACAATGTTCTCGCTGGGAATCAGTTCAATGCCCTGCATCTGCCTTTCTTTTTCCCGCCGAATCATGTCAAAAACTGCTGGGTCAGAGCCCTGCAGTTTCTCCAGGTGCATTTCGTGCAGTGTCATGCCGCTACCTTTCCAATTGCGTACTCTTTGTCCAGCCGCAGTATGCCGAGCGGAATTCTGCTTTCAGCAAAACTGAGAACCGAGTTGAACGCTATGAAGGACAGCGAGATTCCGCACGCGAACACGAACCTCTCTGCCAGGGTTATCGGCAGGAGCATTGCCCAGAGTTCCGGTGCAGTGGGCACAGCGTAAAGGAATGCCGTTGCGCCGACCGCGTGCGCTGTGAAGGTCGAGCCGAGCGCTTTGGCGAAAAGGTTTTTCCTGAACAGTGTTGCCGCAAAGGGAATAACCCAGAGCAGTGAGTAATACCACGACTGCATTCCTACAGGATGAAGCACGAATGCCGCAATGCACGCAAGAGGCACAATTGCAGCGAGCTTTTTCTTTTTGGTTCCGAAATAAATTGCCGCGAAAAGCATTGGGGTCAGCCTCGCGATGTTGAGAAGGCTGAATTCCCTGCCCAGCAGGAAATAATTTGCGAGCTGCGCCACTAAAACGCTTGTTGCTCCGGCTGCAGGACCAAGAAAAAAGCCCGCCGCGGGTGCGAACATCTGAAAGTAGGTGAATGCCTGGTTCTCCGCTCCCAAGAGCGGCGAAAAGTTAATCCTGTATGCCGCGACCGAAATCAGGGCGAACAGTGCGATGAACAGAATCCTCTTTTTGCTGAAAAAATTCCCTATTTTCATTGAAAGCCCTCCTCTGTTTTAGAATGGAACTATTAAATGTTTAAAAAGGCTTTCGGGTCAAAGCTCGAATTTGAACTATTACCTGAACACGAATTTTCAGATTACCCCGGCTCAGCGTAATAATCCAACAGTCCCGTTCTTTTCGAAATAACACTACGGCATGTTTCCGCAAGCTTCTCTGCCCCTATTTTTTCGCAGTATTCCGACTCAAGCGTTTCTGTTGCAAGGGTAAAATAGCATTGGTCATTGCCGTGTTCCTCGCAGTACTGGGCAAACCTCTCAGTGTCCTTTTCCGTGTCCAGTATTGCACAGCGATTGCTTTTGCATACAACCGGATTGAACCCGAAGCAATCAGTGAGAATAAAAGGGTCTTTTAGGAGAATAAAAAAACCGTTGTGCGCTCCCAGACCGCAAGTAAAAAAGCATTCAGCATCAGTGCTGCATGCATGTCCAACGATTTCGTTGTACCCTGAAATGCCTGCTGCTATTGCAAATGAAAGAGCGAACAGTAGAACAAAATAAAGAACTATGCCCCTGAGCAATTTTTTTCTCGCGAAAATAAAGCTTGCGGAAAAGTAACTCAGGACAACCACAAGCGGGGCAAAGAAGAAGGGCAAGCTAACAGCGAGCATTATGGAGAAAATCACACTCAAGTAAAAAAACGGAATCAAAAGCAGGGCTACAAAAACAAAAGGCGTGCCATAAGTTATAGAGTAAAGATTTTGAAGCAGCCAGAAGAGGATTGCCATAACCACGACAGTCAACCCGATTAAAAGGGCAAAATACTTTATTTTCTCCTTCTCCGGCTTGAGGAATTCTTCTAATTCCATGCCAGAATTACGCAGGACTTCTATTTAACCCTTTCCAATTCCCGGAGCGCTTCGCCGACACTGAAAAAAGAGCCGGTGAACACAGTGGGAATTCCGCTTCTCGCTTCCGCGAGCGCGAGCCGCACCGCAGCAGGAACGCTTTCTTTCGCACGGATGCCGCCCTCAAAGCCGCTTTCCCCAAGCGCTACCGAGATTTTCTCAGTGTCCATGCCGCGGAATTTTGCCTTTGTGAGAATAAAGGACCCGGCGAGAGGCACAAGTTCTGCTAGAATGCCCTTGATATCCTTGTCCCCTGAAACCCCAAGCACAAAATTCACTTTTTTCACGGGAAAAAACATTCGCAGGTTTTCCGCCAGCGAGCGCATTCCCTCAGGGTTGTGCGCCACGTCAAGGATTGCCAGGGGGCTTTTGCTGAACACCTCAAACCGCGCTGGCAGTTCAGCATTCAACAAACCGTTATGTATACATTCTTCCTTGATTCCGAGTTCGAGCGCGGCGGCAACCGCCAGCGCTGCATTCTTAAACTGGTTCTTTCCAACTAGTCTCGTTTTCAGACCCGGGATTTTTTTCTCTCCGCGGAAAAAATCAAACTCCTGCCCGTCAAGAACTGAGTGCCTTTCGCTGAAGGAAAAGTCCTTTCCCAGCGCAATAACTCCCGCGTTTTTTTCCGCGGCAGTTTTTTCAACCACAGCGCGCGCTTCGGGCGCGAGTTCACCCGTTACAACCTTGGCATTCCTCTTTATAACGCCGGCTTTTTCCGCCGCAATCAGCGCAAGTGACGAGCCCAGATGCTGCGTGTGCTCCAATGCAACATTCGTGATTATTGAAAGTTCAGCGTTCGCAACATTTGTTGCGTCCAGGCGCCCGCCCATTCCGACCTCAAGCACAGCAATTTCGCACCCTTTTTCCGCGAAGTGTGCGAAGGCGAGCGCGGTCAAAAATTCAAAGTAGGAAACATCGCTTTTGGATTCCTCTTTTGCCTTTTTCAGTTTTTCAACGAGTCCTGCAAGCTCTCTGCCTGAAATTTTCTCTCCATTCACCTGAATCCGTTCATTCAAAGAGCGCACGTGCGGGCTCAGGTACAATCCCGTCTTTTTCCCGGCTGCGTTCAGAATTCCCGCAAGAAACGCGCTGACAGAACCTTTTCCGTTTGTTCCTGCAACAATGACCGAGCGGAATTTTTGCTGCGAATTGCCCGAAAATTCGAGGAATTGCTGGATGCGGTCCAGCCGCAGGTCAACCTTGAAGAGGTCGAACGAATTGAGGTATTCCAGGGCTTCTTTTTCCCTCATAGGGATAGAATTGCCGGCAAGGAAATAAATATATACGCTTACTGCACTATTATTAGGGGGTTAGAATGGCTGCTGGATTTGATTTGTTCGAATGCATTTCCCCTCTGGACTACCGCTATTACGGCAGGAACCGCGAATTGAAAAAAGCGCTTGGGGCATTCCTCTCAGAAAACGCAAAAGTATCCTACCAGGCGAGAGTGGAGGAGGAATTCGTTAAAACACTTGCAAGGAAAAAAGCCTGCCCGCGCAGCGTTGCGCTCGAGGTCTCGAAGGCGGTTAAAAAAATAAAGCCCTTGGAGGTCTACAGGGAAGAGGACCGCATTAAGCATGATGTCCGCGCATTGGTGAACCGCATTAAGGCAAGGGTGAGCAATGAATCAAAGCGCTACGTGCACTTGGGGCTGACAAGTTACGATGTTGTTGATACCGCAAACATGCTGCGCTACAGGGATGCAGCGGAAAAAGTGATAATCCCATACCTTAAAAGACTGGAGAAAGCGCTCATCAGGGTTGCAATGCGTGAGCGTGCAACTGTCCAGATAGGCAGGACACACGGGCAGTTCGCTTCCCCTGTAACATTCGGCTTCGCCATGGCGGAATACGTTGAAAGGCTGGGCGAGAGAATACTCGCAGTTGAAAAAGCGAAGGACTCCCTCGCGGGAAAGCTTTCAGGAGGAGTCGGCGCAAGCAACGCCCTTTCGCTCGTTTGCGGCAATCCGGAGGAACTGGAAAAGGAAACGCTCAAAAGGCTGGGACTCAAAACCGCGAGGCACTCAACGCAGATTGTTCCCAGGGAAGCGCAGCTCGACTTGGTGCACGCGCTTGTTTCGGCATTCGGCGTTATCGCCAACCTTGCCGACGACCTCAGGCACCTGCAGAGAAGCGAGATTGCCGAAGTCTATGAAGCATTCGGCAAAAAGCAGGTCGGCTCAAGCACGATGCCCCAGAAGCATAATCCGATTACTTTCGAGAACGTGAAAAGCCTCTGGAAGGAGTTTATGCCCCGCGCTTTCACGCTCTACCTCGACCAGATTTCCGAGCATCAGCGCGACCTGAGCAATTCTGCTTCATCGCGCTTCATTCCCGAAATATTTGCGGCACTGGCATATTCCGCGGACAGAATGGCTTCCGCAGTGGAAAGACTGAAAGTGGACAGAAGGAAAATGAGGGAGAATTTCGCCCTCGCGGAAAACACGGTCGCAGCGGAACCACTTTACGTTCTGCTCGCGCTAAAGGGCTGTCTGGACGCGCACGAGAAAGTGAGGAAGCTTTCCCTGCAGGCGGAAAGAAGCGGAAAGCCCCTGCTGCAGATTGCGTTCAAGAACAGGGCACTGCGGGATTATTTCTCGGAGTTCTCAAAAAAGGAGCTCTCGCTGCTGGAGAACCCGCAGAACTACACTGGAACAGCGGAAGCCCGCACGGAAAAGGTCTGCAGGCACTGGAAGAAAGCCCTCAAACTTTGATTTTTTCGGCTGGGTTAGATGGTCAGAGTAAAGAACACTTTGGGCGGAAAGAAGCAGGCGCTTGAGCCTGTTGAAAAGGGAAAGGTGCGGATGTACGTGTGCGGTCCCACGGTTTACGGACCCGCGCACATCGGTCATGCTCGCACGTACATCGCATTCGACATTATCCGCAGATATTTGGAGTACAGGGGCTTCAAAGTGAAGCTAGTAATGAACATTACGGACGTGCACGACGACATGATAAAGCGTGCCGGCGAGCAGGGAATCACGATTTTCGAGCTCGGCGACAAAAACATAGAGCTTTTCTTCAAGGACATGAGTGCATTGGGAATAAAGCCAGCTGACGTTTATCCTCGCGTTACGCAGGAAATCCCGGCAATAATTGACGCTGTCCGTAAACTCGTGGAAAAGGGCTTTGCGTATGAAACAGAGGACGGCGTGTATTTCGAGGTTGCAAAATTCCCCGAATACGGAAAGCTTTCGGGAATAAAATTCAAAAAAGGGAAAACAGGCACGAGGGTGAATACTGACAAGTACGAGAAAAAGCAGGCGCAGGATTTCGCGGTCTGGAAAAAGGCAAAGAAGGGCGAGCCTTGCTGGGATTCCCCCTTCGGGAAGGGGAGGCCCGGCTGGCACATTGAATGCAGCGTAATGAGCTCCAAGCACCTGGGTCTGCCGGTTGATATTCACGGCGGTGCAGTTGACCTCGTGTTCCCGCACCACGAGAACGAGATAGCGCAGAGCGAATCCGCTTTCGGCGTCAGGCCATTTGTGAAATACTGGCTTCACACCGGCTTTTTGAACGTTGAAGGGCAGAAAATGAGCAAGTCCCTGGGGAATTTCATCACGATTCCCGATTTGCTCAGAGAATTCAGTGCAAGGGAATTCAGGTTTTTCATCGCCTCAACTCATTACGGAAGCAGGATTAATTTTTCAAAGAAGGAAATGGAAAAATACCGCAGAACTTTGGAGAAACTTAACGAGTTCGTGCGCAGGCTGCAGGACGCGGAAGCGGAAAAAGGCAGTGATTCCGCAGTAGAAGCACTGGTTGAAAAGGCGCGCTCCGCTTTCGTGCGGGAAATGGACAACGATTTCTCTTTCCCCAACGCCTGGCCCGCTGTATTCGGGTTCGAATCCGGAATGAACAAGCTGCTTTCGGCAGGGAAAGTGAGCAGAACCGGAGCAAAAAAAGCGCTTTCTTTTCTCAGGGAAATTGATTCAGTTTTCGGCGTTCTTTCATTCGAGAAAGCGGGAGCGCTGGACGCGGAGATCGAGAAGCTTATTGCCTTGCGGAATGAATTCAGAAAGAAGAAGGATTTTTCCAGCGCGGACAAAATAAGGTCGGAGCTGGAGGCGGAAGGGATCGTTCTGCTTGACACGCCGCACGGAACGAAATGGCGCAGGGAAAAGGTTTAAAATCCTGTACACCTAATTTTTCTGGTTCAAATGGTTGTGGGCATTGCTGAAATCATTGCACAGGTAGAGCCCCTCGGACTGCTCTGGGACATAGGGCTCATCATAGTTGTGGCAACCGCTTTCAACTATATCGCCCGCGCTTTGAAGCAGCCGCCCTTGCTCGCGTACATCCTCGCGGGAGTTTTTATAGGGCCCTGGGGAATCCCTTTCATAACTAGGGTTCTTTTCGGCATGCAGATAAGCTTTTTTGTCGGCGATGCGGAAACGATAAGGCTTTTGTCAGAGCTCGGAGTGGCATTCCTCCTTTTCTCGGTGGGAATTGAAACAGATTTCACAAAACTCAAAAAGCTGAGTTCCGTGTTGATTTTCGGCGGAGTTCTGCAGGTTTTTTTCATTGCCGGCTTTGTATACTTTCTGATGACTTTTTTCCAGGCCCTGACGGTAATGGAATCTGTTTATCTCGGCCTGATTCTCGCCTTTTCGTCCACGATGGTTGTGGTAAAGTTGCTCTCGGACAGCTTCAGCATTGACACCCTGCAGGGCAGGCTAATGATAGGATTCCTGCTCGTGCAGGACGTTCTGGTGATTCTTATACTGCCCATTGTGAGAAACTTGGGCAATATTTTCCAGCCCGATTTTTTTGTGGGATTCATGTTTGCCGGCTTTATCCTTTTCGCTCTCGCGTTTGTCATGACCAAGTTTGTTTATCCCGTTATCTTCAGGTTTTCCTTCCGCAACCCCGAGCTTCTGTTCCTCACGGCTGTTTCATCCGCGTTCGGCTTCATGTTCCTAACGCACGCTCTCCACTTGCCACTGGCGATTGGCGCGTTTATTGCCGGTCTCTCCCTTTCAATGCTTCCCTACAATTTCCAGATATACGAGGAAATACGCGGAATCAGGGATTTTTTCGTCACCATTTTCTTTGTCACAATCGGCATACAGCTGACATTTGTTTTCATGGGAGTGCTCTGGAAGATGGTGATATTCTCAATTTTGGTAGTGCTCATACTCAAGCCGATAATCTTCTATGCAATTTCCTATTTTTCCGGTTACGGCAAGAGGATTTCGCTTTTTGTGGCATTGGGTCTCGCGCAGATATCCGAGTTCTCGTTCCTCCTCGCAAGCCAGGGTCTTTCGGAGGGCATGCTTAACCCCGAGTTTTATTCCGCCACGATTTTCATTATCGCCATTTCAATGGTTATCACTCCCTATGTGTTCCAATACGAGGAAAAATTCTACAATTTCTTCAAGCGCTTCTCGGTTTTCCCCAAATCCTTTGACCGCCGGAGGTTCTACAACAGAGTGCACTGGCTTGAGGAGGGGAAAAGCGTTTCAAACCACATTGTGCTCGTAGGCTCGGGCGTGGTCGGCGGTTCAATTGCCCGCGCCCTGAAAAGCGAGCATCCCATGATTGCAATGGACCAAGACCCGGACGCGGTTGAAAGGCTGAAAAGGGAGGGGGTGAACATTTTCCTGGGGGAAGCGGACAACAAAACGTTGTGGCGCAAACTCCGCATTGACAAGGCAAAACTGCTCATACTCGCGATTCCCAATGTCAGTTCCTCCCTCCGCCTGTTGCATTATGCCAGGGAGATAAACCCCAAAATAGTTGTGTTTTCAAGGGCGCATACATTCGAGGATGCCTCCCGCCTTTACGAGGAGGGCGCTGACTATGTCTGCATGCCTGCCGTGGTCGGCTCGAATATTTTCCTCAAAACAATAGTGGAATTCCTCGAAACCAGTGCATTAAACCACGTAAACGTATTGCACGACGAGTTCGTAAAATATCTGAAGGAAAGAGCCAAGCAGACAAAAAAGAAGCCGTTCATTTACAGGGAAAGCAGCGGGAAATAGTTTCTCCCGCCGTGTACAGCCGGAAGAATCCTCTCCCTTTTTTCACGCCCGCCTTTTTTCAAGGGTCAGCTCAAGAATGCCGTTCTTGAAGTTCATACGCGCTTTTCTTTTCACCCTGTTGTTCAGTTCTATTTCCCTGAAGTATTTTTTTGTTCCCTCTGCCTGTATTGTCACTTTTGTTCCCTGCACGGAAGCGCTTATGTCCTCTTTTTTTGCTCCCGGCATTTCCGCCGTAATTGTGACCTTTTTCCCCTCTTCGTTTACCTGCACGAGGGGCTTTTTCTGCGCTTCGGCAGGCGCTGTTCCCTTTTTCCCGTTGTCGCGGAATTCCCTTATCCTGATGGTTCCCTTGGGGTTCATTTTGAGCGAAAAACTCATTACAAGCGGTCTTCTCTTTCTGTCGAACAGTTCGCCTGGAAATTCTGCGTCTTTGGACATTTCATCCATCATTTTCTGAATGCGCTTTTCCATTTCCCTGAAGTCGGAGAAAGGGTCGTCGCGCTTTTTTTTCTTGTCAAAAAAATCCATCGCATTCACCGAGCTTTTTCTGAAATTTTTTATCCAGCGCGTTCATGTTTGTCTGCCAGTTTTTTCTCGCACAGGGCGGCAGCCGGCTGTGCACGCTGACGTAACTTTCAATGAACTCAATTGTTTTAGGGTCGTGCGAATAACCGGAGCCGATGTCGCCGAATTCCCTTTTCAGTTTTTCTATTTCCCTGTCCCTCGCAACCTTTGCAATAATGCTTGCCGCGCTCACTACGGTGTGATTCCTGTCGGCAAAGTGCTCCGCCCTGATTACTACGTCCCCGCCGAAATACTTTTTAATCCTTTTGGCAAAATTCCCCTCAATCAAGTCGGGGGAATCCACGATGAGGACAGCGGGTTTTTTTTTGAGCGAATTGAGCATTGCCCCGACCTTCATTGCCTCTATTTCGTTGAGTGATTTCCTGTCCATGAGGCAGTCCAGTTCCTCCGGGAGAACAACCGCAACGGCGAAATCCTCCACCGCATTTTTTATTTTTCCCTCGAGTCTCTCCCTTTCCTCCCTTTTCAGCAGCTTTGAATCGCGCACCTTCATTTCCCAAAGCTTTTCCTCCTGTTCCTTTGAGGCAAGCACGGTTGCAAGGACCATGGGTCCGAGCGCAGGACCTCTCCCCGCCTCATCAACGCCTGCAGTAAACATCCGCTCGCCTCTCCATCAGGGCAAAAGAAAACATTTAAAAGCCTTCACCGAAAGAATAGTTATATTGTTTCTTTTTTTAACCTTAATGCGTTTTTTGCAAAAAAAGGGGAGAGAAAAAAATGCAGGGAACAATCAAAAACTTCAGGAGAAGCGTTAAATCGCAGCACTGCACGCAGGCAATCATCGAACTTGACGGAGCGGACAGCAAAAAAAAAGCCGCGGCGTTCCTGGGCGCCAGGGTTCAGTGGAAGCAAAAAAAGGGCAAATCTCTGGGCGGAAAAATAATTGCAGTGCACGGAAACAACGGCGCGGTCAGAGCCCGCTTTGCCCCGGCACTGCCAGGTCAGGCAATAGGCGACAGAGTGGAAATAAGCGAAAAGGGAAAGGTCCAGCAGACAAAGCCGGTGAAAAAGCCAGGCAAAAAACATGCAGTCGTAAAAAAACCAGGCAAAGCGCAGAAATCAGGCAAGAAATAGTATTTTAAGCGCAAAAATCCCCAGATTCTCAAGGCTTCCAACGAGGTTGAAGAGTAGCACCCAGTAAAGGCAAGCCAGATTGAATGTAAGGAATACCCCGAGCAGGGAGAATGCCTTCTTTTTTCCCGCGCTGATTTTGGATTTTTCAAGCCAGCATTCAGCACTTTTCGAAACCCGCAGGGACACCACAGCAATCAGCATGAAAAGCAAGAGCATTACAAAGGAATCAAAGGGATACGCGAAAACGTTCTCCCAGCGCATGTGCGCAACGCCTATGAGGAAGAAAACCACGATTGAACTCAGCGGATTGAACTTTCCGCCCAACGGAATGTAAACGTAATCCGTGAGCCATTTTGTGAGCGTTGCATGCCAGTTCCTCCAGAAGTCCGAAACATTGGAGCAGAGGTACGGATTGCGTGGAAAGTTTTCCGGCACGCCGTAGCCCAGGAATCCTGCAATGGAAACAACGCAGTCCATTAGACCGGAGAATGAAAGGTAGAAAGAAATTGCGTTTACCCAGAAGGCAGCGAGCACTTGCAAACTAGTCATGAAAACTATTCCTGTAAGAGAAACGTTAAAAAAAAGAAGAAGAAGCCAGCCGGCAGCGCTTTTTGCCGCCCCCAAGAAAAATCGTGCAGTGCATACCCTTCCCTTTTCCGCCTTTCGGAATGTTTCCAGTCTCAGTATCGGTCCGTGGAAAAGCACGGGGAAAAAAACCATGAAACGGAAGTACTCTTGGAATGCGGGCATTCTCCTTCCTTTCCAGCGCCTGAATGCGAGGTACGCGAGCTTTGGCAGAGTGAAGCTCACAAAGAAGAAATAGAAAAAGTTTGCCGGAATTCCCGCAAGAATGAAAATTAAGGTTGAAGCGGTGTGCAGGAGGTAGAATGCCGTGAAAAGAATCCTGTGCACCGCGGTTTTTTTCCCGAGAAACAGGTAAAGGACGGAAACACTGAGGAGGAAAACCGCGCCGTGCAGCCCCGTTACAACCAGTATAAAAACAGCGCTTGCAGCCGCAATAAATGCGTCATTCCTTTTCTTAGGAACGAAATGCTTTGCCGTGAGCACGATGAGAAAGAACGGGATTAAAAGCAGCAAAAACTGCTGCTGCACGGGCATGCTCAAAAATTCAAAAAGCATAGATGGAATGAGTTAAAAGGAATAAAAAAGGTTGCGTTTTTTTCCGCGGGGAATCAGACGGAAGGAAACAGCCTGTTGACCCTGTCGATGTTCCTGTTGCACTTCCTGCACTTGTCTATTACGTCCATGCAGTGCCTTCTCTTTGCATTCGCCTTTTTTATGAATTCGGCGGAGGCGTTCCCCGCCCTGTAAGCATTGTAGTCCTCCTCGTACATTTCCTTCAGTTTTCTGACTGCTTCAAGCACTCTTTCACGCTCGCCGCGTTCGGAGTTGAAACCGCGGTGGGCGCTGCATAAAATGCAGTTCCTTTTCGCTGCAGAGATAAGTGAGATTCTCTCCTGCAGTCTCTCCTCCTCTTCCATGTAACAATGAGGAAGCGAATTTAATTAAAAAAGTATGCTGAAAAGAAAAGGATTAAAAACAGAAAAAAAGCCGCGGCTTTCAAGCCGCGACTTCGATGTCAAGTTCTTTTTTGAGTTCCCTGTACCTGTTCCTGATTGTTACCTCTGTAACGCCCGCAACGTTCGCCACTTCTTTCTGCGTTCTCCTCTCGCCCTTGAGAAGACCCGCGATGTACACTGCTGCTGCCGCCACTCCCGTGGGACCCCTGCCGCTGATAAGCCCTTCGTCGATTGCTTTCTTTATTATTTCCCTGCCTTTCTCCTGGACTTCGCCGCTGAGGTTCAATTCAGACGCAAACCTCGGAATATAGTGAATTGGGTTTGTCAGGGGCACGTCAAGCTTTAACTCGCGGACCAGAAACCTGTAAGTGCGACCGATTTCCTTTTTTGTAAGTCCGCTGGCTTCAGCCATTTCGTTCAGTGTTCTGGGAACATGATATGTCCTGCAGACCGTGTAGAGAATGGCGGAAACCACTGCCTCAATAAGGCGTCCGCGAATGAGGCCCTTTTCAACGGTTTTCCTGTAAAGCAGTGCCGCTGCTTCGACCAGCGATTCGGGAATGTTGAGATAGGATGCGACCCTTCTCATTTCCGTGAGCGCAATGCTCAGGTTCCTTTCCATCGAGCTTGAGACAGAAGCGCGCTTGTGCCACTTGATTAAGCGGTACATCTGCGCCTTGCTCTTGCTCGAAAGCTTGTTGCCGCGCAAATCCCTGCCCTTTCTGTCAATCATTGTAACAAGACCCTTATTGAGTTTTACATATTTCTTCGGGGAACCGGTGCGGGCGCGCTTTTCAAACTGGTCTGAGTCGAAGCTCCTCCATTCCTTGCCCAGGTCAACGAGTTCCTCGTTAACAACCAAGCCGCATTTCTGGCATATCAGTTCGCCTTTGCTTTCGTCCCTAACGAGTTTTGTCGAACCGCATTCAGGGCATTTAACAGTCATAAAAACCACCATCCTACCGAATTTCAATTTCCCCTATAAATATTTTTCAAATGCCGAGGGCACGCAAAGACTGCGTGCTGAAAAACAATGAAACAGTTCATAAAAAAAGTTACCTTTATATATATTGCGCTTCTTTGATATTTAAACTTTTTGGTTCGGTTTTTTTACTCTCGTAAGGGAAAAAATTAGCTTTTTTTGCGGTTTTTTATGCTTTTGGGGCGATTTCCGGCTCTGCTGCAACCGCTTTTCCGGTTCCCGCTTCCTGAGTTCCGTCCGGGGGGGTTTCAGAGGGCTTTTCCGTGGCTTTTTCCGCACTTTTTCCTTTTTCCACCTTTTTTTGCGGTTCTTCCTGCTTTTTTTCTATTTCAACCGGTTTTTCGAGTGCTTTTGCCTGCAGTATTCCCTTTTGTCCAGGCCTGCCTGTCACCACTGCATGGCTTTTTTTGCCGGAATGCTCAACCTCAATGACCGCGCCTTTTGTTATTATCTGCCTTCTTGCAAACTGCCTGTTTGCATTGTTGCCGAGCACGTTCACCACTTTTGCCCTGAAGGTTTTTCCCTTTCCGTCGGAAACGTTTGCCTCTGCCGCCAGCCTCAGCTTTGTTTTTGATGTTTTCCCTCTTGTCCTGTGTATTTCCTTCTGGCTTTTTTCCGATATTTTCGTGTCCGCGGCATTCCTGCCTAACCATGCCTTTTTCTTGTCGCTCCTGTTCCTCGATTTTCTTATTCCGCCTGAAGCCTTTCTCTTGGACTTCAGCCTCCATTCCACCATGTTCGCTGCCTCCAATAGTGTTTTTAAATGATGCGAAATGAATTTTTTTATGATAAAAAAATTCGACTCCTTTGCCGTAATTGCCAAAACAGGCTCAATCAATACCAATAATATTGATGAAAGCATTAAAAAGTCTTTGTCTTTAACGCGCGGAGAGGAATTTTTTTCTGTTGCCCCAGTGAACCGCATTGCCTCAGTGGAGCAAGTGTGGGCTGCAGCGCAGGCAACGCTTTCCGCTTTCTCCTCAAAAAAAGCGTTTTCCTCGAAGCCGGGCATAGAGTTCCTGGCGCGCTTGACCGCGCGCAGAAAAATCAGCGAAGCGCTGGACATCGCGGAATTTCCTCCGGGAAAGCGCGCTGACGCCCTCCTATTGCTCGCTGTAGGGAATCCCGCGAAGGGAAAAAAGGTTCTGGCGGAATTGGAAAAACTGCTCGAATTCCGCGCAGAAAAAGGACTCATTGAAAAAAACCTCAGAAAGAATGCCGCGCAGCTCAAAAAATTGTTCGGCATTTCCCCTGCTGAACTGAAAGCGATGAGGGACCTGCCAGAGCAGGAAGCGCTCAAGCTTTTGGTGCTGGAAAGGCAGGCAATGCTCGCGCTTGAAAAAGGTGCGGGAAAGAATTAAAAAGGAGAAAGAACAAATTATTAAAGCGGAACAGCGGGACATGGTGATTGAATGCCGGCTTTCGGAACAGGGAAGAGAAGAATGCACAGGAACGGCGGTCATGCATGCCGCTCAATCCTCCACGACCCTAACAACAGGCATGCCGCCCTGAAAACTTTGAGAGAGCGAAATATCACGGGATTACAGGCAGAGAGAGTGCTGAGCGGGGAGATACCCGTCCCCAGGGAATTGAAAAAAGCGTTTGAGAGGTTTTGATTCCGTTCAAACGCACTCAAACGATTTCTTTTTTAAACCCTTCATTTTCTATATATTAAATCCAGAGAAACTCTTTTTTTGGTGTTTTGGATGAAAATTCCCGCGAAAATAAAAGAATACTGCAAGAAGTGCAAAAGACACACAGAACACAATCTCAAGGAATTCAAGACGCGCAGCGCGAGAAAGTCATCCAAAGGCACGAGAAGGCACGACGTGCACGTCAAAGGTTATGGCGGCAAGTATCAGGCAATTGCAACAGTGAAAAAGAAAAACAAAAGACCAACTTTCATGGCGGAATGCACCGTGTGCGGTGCAAAGCACTATTTCGTCATACCGAAGAGAATGAAGAAGCCGGACATAGTGAAGTAATGCGACACAACACCGCACTCTTTTTCAATACTTGCGCGCACAATATTAACATGGCTTCCCGCACGTCCCTATTGTTAATTGCAAAGCAGGGCAAGGGCGTTGAATATCATGCTCTCTTAAACAAAATCCTCGGCGACTACTCAAATATCAATTCAGCGCGCGCGGCGTTAAGCAGAACGCTCAAGGACTTGGACGCATTAGGCATGATAAGGCGGCGCGGCGACCTCATTCAGCTGACGAACAAGGGCATAATACGCGTGAACATGGAAATGAAAAACAAGCTCTTGCTCAAACTGAACACCCTTACAAGGGAAAAGCGCGCAGTCGAGGACCCGGATGAATTCGTGAAACTCCTGTCCACGCTGATAGAGCGGGGAAAGCAGGACAGGGATTTGCTTAAAATCGCCAGGGAGAGCTCCAGTTTTTTCATTTCCGATATTTCCGCCCTTCGGGAAAAAATCGGGGAGAGGGCAAAGCATTATTCCTACCTGGACGAAGTCCTGAAAAAGCATGTTGCTTCCCTCAAAGAAATGGATTTCAGGGACTCGAGGAAAACAGAAAACATGAAAGCAGTGAAAAAACTCGCACTCAAGCAGTCAAAGGAAACGAAACTCGGGGAATTTTTTATCGACTCTCAGGATCAAAAAGAGAGGGAAAAACTGCAGAAAAAATTCAACGGCGAACTCAAGGGAAAAAGCCTTGCCGTCAAAGCCGAATTCCTCCCCCAGCTGTTCGATTTCATAGAGCATTCAAAAAAAGGCGAGAAGCTATCCCTTTTCCTGCACGACATTGAATTCAGGTTTGACGGAAAGCGGGTTACGGCAATAGGTCCGGCTTCAAAGCTCCGCGCTTTACCAAATCAGTAAACCTCTTTTTTTATTTTCTCACTGAGTTCGGGGAAGCGCGCTAGCCACTCAACCCTTTCCCTGCGGAGTTTTTCCATCCTTGCAGAGAATTCCTCCCTCGAATAATGCGTTCTGGGGTCGAATGCCGTTCCCGCGATTTCCGCGGGAACCTCGCATTTCAGTTCCCCGTCGAATTTCCATTCGAACTCAGAGCGGCAGACCTTTTTTATTATTTCAACAGTGTCCTTTACCCTTATTTCTCTAGCGTTTTCTCCCTCTCCGACCCTGCCTGTGTTCAGAATAAAGCATTGAATGTGCTTTTGCGCCCTGAGAAGCTCCACGAGTCTGTTTCCCTCCCCGCCTTTGCTGCCCACAACGAAGGGGTTCGTGCCCACAATTCGGACGCTCTGCCCCGCCTTAGACGGGTCGCCGGCACTGCTCTCCACGCTCTCGCCGAGCATGAATGCCGCTCCAGCCTTTTCCCTGTTCAGCCGCACTACAGGCGGCACAAGGGGATTGCGGGTAATAAAGAACAGGTGGTTCACTTTCTGCATGTCAATGCTTTTCGCAGCATTATCCATTTCGGAGCGCTGCACCACAGCCCTGCCGTTGGATGTCAGATTGTAGTTGAGGAAATCCACCTTTCCCTGCTCGCTGACCCAGACGTTCTCCAGCACCGCGCTGGGCTGCGTTACAGCATGGAACAGTTCGGGCTGCTCTTCGGGGCAAATGCCCTCTGTCTTTATGAATAAGCCCTTTCCCTCCGTGCCAATGCATTCCCCGCCGAGCAGTCCGACAACGTCATCCTGCACGAGCCAGGCTCTCTCCTCTCCCTTGAGACCGAGACCGTTCCCTGTGAGAGTTGATTTTCCCGTGGCACTCAAGCCGAAATAAAGCTGTCCGAATTCCTGCATTTTCCCAGTGCTGTTCTTTATTTTCACCAGCTTGCTTCCTGCGTGCAGTCCGAGTCCTCCTTTCTTTCTCACCAGATACATCCACATCCTGAGAAATGCTTTTTTCGCTTCCCCAATGTAGTCCGAGCCGAGTGCAAAAGTGATTGCCTTGTCGGGATTTACCAGTATTTTCCTTTCCTTCCATCCCGGAACCATTACCGTGACCATGTCCGGTTTGCCCAGGCAATTTCCTTCCGAGAGAAGTTCGCTCCAGCCGAGCGCAACCCTTGCGTATTCCTTTGAAACAAGCAGCCGGCAGTGAAATTTCACTGATTCTCCCATTGTCCTGTCGACCTGCACCATTTCCCCTTTTTCCCGCAGGCAGGAATGCACTTCTTCCAACGCGCGAAAATCGTCTCCATCCAGTCTGTCGTCAACCGTGTTTTTTGTGAATTTTGCAGAGCGCGCCCTCACCTTTCCCACGTAGGAGGGAGAACCGAATTCTGTTGTGCGCTCGTCCTTTCGCGCCAGTTCCCGCATTTCCTCACGCGACGGATTGTCGATTATTTTACTGCATTCAGGCAAAGAGAAGAGTTCCAAAAAATCCCCCGAATAGGAAAAAAGGGAAAAGGATTTAAAGGAAACCTTTTCCCAGGGGTTTGTTGGGTTTATTCGTAGTAATGGGGGTATCCGTTGTACTCCGGCTTGCCGAAATCCACTGTGCTTATTTCCTCCAGGGAATCCAAATCGTTTGCTTTCAGTGTCCTGTCGGAAAAAGTGTATAGAACGCCGTCAATGTAGAACGAGCGCTTGACCGAATAATCCCCGCTGTACATATAGCCGCGCTTGAGTTCGTCTTCTGCAGTCACATGCGTTATCCTTCCCTTTTCGGAGATTCCGTCTTCTAGGGAAACGTTGAAAACAAAAGCGCCCTGGAAAACGTATTCCCCGTAGCTTGGCCTGAGTCTCTCTTCGAGGTCCTCTTTTTTCTGTTCCTCGGGAATTTCCGCCAGCGTCACTGGAATCACCAAGAGCTCTTTTTCCCTGTCGAAGAGGAATGCCTTGTGGTCATGGAGGGCGTAACTGTCCGTTCCGCGATCGCCTATCACTATTTTGTCCATCTCCACGGGATTTTCCGGGTCGCTGACATCGAATATTGCCATTTTTATTCCCTGATACCATGCGAAGTTTCCCTTGAGTGCCTCAATGGTTTCCTTCCCCAGTCCGAGGATATGCGATTCGTCAATTGGATGCAAGTAATCGCTGTATCCCGGAATCTTCAGTTTTCCCAGCACTTTCGGATTCTCGTGGTCGCTCAAATCAAGCACGAACAAAGGGTCCACTTTTTTGAAGGTTACCAGATAGCCTCTTTCGCCCATGAACCTCGCTGAATAGATTCTTTCCCCCGGCGCAAGGTCTTCCAGTGCCCCGACAACGTTCATTTCAGAATCCAGTACATACACATTGTTCTTGCTTTCCGAGCCGCTTCTCGTTACATGCCCAACAGTAGTGGCAATCCTAAAGTGCGAATCGAACTCGTCCATTGAAAACTGGTTCAGTATACTGCCGGGAACAATTCCCTCGCCAACAAAATAAATTTCGCCGTCGCTGAGCTCGAACTTGCTCACCGATGTTTTTTCCACTGAGCCCCAGCCGGGAATGAAAATGCTTCCCACCGTCCGCAATGGAACAGGGAGTTCCTCTATTCCGCTCCAGACCCCTGCTGCAATGTAGAGGTTTTCCTGCGATGCATAAATTGTCTGCCCGGAGGCAGTGACCGTCTCGGAGTTCAGTTCCCCTGTTCCGAGGTTCAGGGATACAATGGTAATGAAGTTTGAGGGCGGAACATTTGACACGTAACCTATTTCGTTCGCTCTCGCGACCCTTGATTCAATGCCGTCCAGTCTCATCATGGGAATTATGTTCTTGCTTTCATCGAACTCGCTGGCAAGGAGTTCCTCTATTCCGTAAACCGGCCAGCGCGGATAACTGTTTACTATGAAGTATGCCGTGTCCCCAATAAGCCTCGAGTTCAGGTAGGAGCCCTCGAATTCGGCCTCTTTTTCCAGCTTCGGGTTCTCCCTGTCCTCTATGCTGTAGAGTTTTGCCTGCACCACGCCGCCATAGCCAAAGCATCTCGCCTGTGTTTCCCCGTTTTCTGACCCAACGCAGTCGCGGTCGTAACTGTACTGGCTGGAAAATAAGAGCAGTTTGTCCCCCAAGACAAAGAGTTCGAGTGGGATTGAATTTTCCTCGGAAAAACTTGTTTCCGAGAGAATTCCTGCCTCTTCCGCGGGAAACGCTTCAACGATGAAAAGCCTGTTCCCTGAAATCGCGTAAGCGTATTTTCCGTCTGTCTTGATTATGTCCGCCTCGTCAACGCCTTCAACCTGAACGTTTGTGGCAGAATATTCAACGCCCTGCGCCGAGTTTCCGGCAGCCGCGCCCTCTGATTTCTCCGCCGCCATTGGCGCCGCAATGTCGAGAATGCCGCCGTAATAACCCCCGTATCCTGATGACCGCGCTTTTGAAAATTGCGCGACAAGTTCGCTGTAGCTTCCGTACCTCGCCAAATTGTCCTGCCTTTCGGTATCGCCAATTTTCGGGCAGCCGCTTAAAAACAATGCCAGCCCGAGCAGTGCAACAAGCGCCACCGCCGACACAGCAAAAACTCCATTCTCTCTTCCCATAAAAATACCACCTCAATCGAATCCAAGTAAAGCATACTGCTTTACAGTATTTAACACTTGCTGTTAATAAAGCCATTTTGATTTTGTTCGGCGTAAGGCGAAACCAGAAAAATTAGCGGGTTTGGAGAAAATGCGTCCGCCGGGATTCGAACCCGGGTTACAAGCTTGGGAAGCTTGAAGCCTAACCACTGGCTGACGGACGCTTCATTCCTTTTTATACTTTGAATCCAGCAACTTTCTTATTTTCTTCGCTTTTTTTGGTCCGAATTTTTCCAGCTTTTCCAGTTCGCGGGCATCCGCGTTGAACACGCTGTGCACCGAGCCGAATTTTTCCAGCAAGCGCTTCGCTGTCTTCGGTCCTACCAACGGCAGCGATTCCACGACATAGCGCTGCTGTTCGCTGAGCGTTAAGCCGGGCTTTCCCTTTCTCAGCGCAATATCCCTTTCCTTCCCGGACTGCAGGCGCTTTGCTATAACGTAAATGAATTCCGCGGTGCCGCGCGGGTTTTCGGTGAACAAAACGGGAACGCGGTAGTTCAATGCAATGGAAGTCAATGCTCCAATAATAGCGTGCCTGTGAATGTTGCTCAGCGCGAACAACTCGTTGGGCGTTCCCTCGATGAGCAGAAGCGGCTGCTCGTACGCCTCGCCCAGATTCACGAGCTGGGAGAAAAGTCTTCCGTCCATGAGCGACGACAAAAAATCACTCGCGGACTTTCTTTCCACGACGACCTTGTTGGAGATAACGTAATCACCTGTTTCCAGCAGCATTTTCTGAACCCTGCACCCCATTGATTCAAGGAATTCAATGACAAGGCACGCCGACTCTCGGTGGTCGGCAAACACCAAAAGACCTTTCCCGTCGTCAAGGATTTTCTGCTTTTTTGCTTTCTCACGCGCCTGCTTCATGCATTTCACCACTCGCCGAGGGTTTTTTGCTTCTCGCTTTTTTCTTTTCCGCCGAACTTCATTTTTTTCAATTCGCGCGCCATTTTTTTCTCTTTCCTGTGCGCGCTCCAGTAGAATGCCTCGTCTCTTGTTCCTTTTGCCATCAGTATTATCACGCGTCCTTTTTTTATTCTCCCTGTTCTCCCCCTTCTCTGAATGTGCCTTATTTCGCTCGGCACCGGCTCGAAAAACACCACCAAATCGCAGGAGGGAATGTCCAGTCCTTCCTCTGCAACAGAGGTTGCGACAAGCACGTTGTGCTTTCCGCGCTCGAATTCCTTGATGGCAAGAGCCTGCTCTTCCTGCGTCATTCCCTTCTGCTCGCCGCGCGATGCCTGCCCTATGAACGCAAGGGGCTTGACGCCTTTGACCGAGGAAAGCTGCTGGACAACATATCTGACAGAATCCCTGTAATGGTTGAACACTAGCACTCGTGATTCGGGATTCTGAGAAAACTGTTCCTCGAGCAATATTTTCAGTTCGGAAAGCTTGGGGTGCTCGAAGTTTTCAGCCGCGAGTTTCCGCGTTTCGACAATCGCGCGGGCAACCCTTGCGTCCTTGAGCATTGCTTTCAGTGCGCGCGAGACCTTTTCCTGCTTGCTTTGCGCGAGCATTCTGTCGAAATAATCGTTCAATGCTGGAACGCCCTGCGTTTCAATCAGCAGGATTGCATGGCTTGCTTTGAGGAGTTCCGCGGTCTTTGTTGCCGCTGCATACAGGGAGGGCTGTCGTTTCCCGTATTTTCCCAGCCGGACACTTATTTTTCTTTGGAGTTCGAGCAGCCTTGTCCTGTTGTAGTATTTCAAATTGCTTGTATGCGCCACGCCCATTCTTTTCAGTTCTGTCAGGCGGGACTGCGTGAATTCCTGAAGCAGTGAAATGATTTCCTCAAACTCGGAGGGCAGGAAAACGCGGTCCCATTCCACTTCAATCGGCTGCACGTATTCCTTTACGTCCAAGTCCTCCTGCGACCTGATTTCAATGTTTTTTATTCCCAGGTTGGAAACGATTTCCTCTATGTGCTCTTTTTCGTGCCCCGGCGAGGCTGTAAGACCGAGTAGCAGTGCGCTGGGAGACTGCTCGGCGAGCTTTTTCGCAATGTAAACGTATGAGTAATCGCCCACGGCTCGGTGAGCTTCGTCGAAAATGCACAGCCGCACTCCACCCAGAGAAATTCTTTTTCTCCTTGCATCGTTGCGTATGCATTGCGGCGTTGCGCTTACAATGCTCGCTGTTTCAAAAAGTGCAGCCCTTTCCCTGGGCTTTATGGTTCCCGTAAGAAGCACGATTTTTTCCTTTTCAACGAGTATGAGTTTCCTCATCGTGTTGAAGTGCTGCATTGCGAGCGGCTTTGTCGGGGCGAGAATAAGCACTTTTCCCTGCCTGCATTTTTCCAGGGTGAATGCTGCGAGCAGCACTGCGATTATTGTTTTTCCCAGTGCGGTTGGCGCTACAACGAGCGTGTTGCCCTTTTGGAGCGCGTTTTCCGCTATTTTTTTCTGGTATGCGCGTGCTTCCAGCGCCTTTTTCTTTATGAGTTTGTGGGATACGAATTCGCCCATGCTTCCACCGGCAAAAGAATAATTATGCGAAGAATTTAATATTTTGACCTTTTTTGGGCAAAAAAGTGCAGAACGGGCTTTTTTCCCCGAAAGGGAAACATTTAAATACTATTTTTGCGTTTAATGGTAGTGGAGGTTCTTAAAATGGGAGAACTGCCTATAGCGGCTGTTGACCGCATCATTCGCAAGGGCGGCGGAGAGAGAGTGAGCGAGGATGCCGCGCGCGTTTTAGCCGAAGTTTTAGAAGAAAGGGGAATGAAGATTGCCCAGCAGGCGCGCGTGTTTGCAAACCACGCAAAGCGCAAGACAATAACCGCGGAAGACATAAGGCTTGTAGTGAAGGAGAAATAGTTCCCGAATTTCTTTTTTTTATTTCTCCTTTTCTATTCCCTCCACTGCCTTTCGGAAAACCTGCTCTGAATCCATTTTTTCAGTGTCGATGACCAGGTCAAAGGGCTTGAAGTCTTCGCCCAGCGAAAAGCCGTAGAGTTTTTTGTAAATTCGCTTGTCCGTTTCAAAGCGTGCCCTGAGCGATTCGAGCACCTGTTCTGCCGGCACATCATCCCTGCCGGCAATGCGCTGAGCGCACGTTTCCAGTGAAGCATTTAGCCAAATGCGGAACGCCTTTCCCTCGAAAAGCCAGGGCAGTGTGCGGGAGTCGAAAATCAGGTTGTCTTCCTCCCTAGCGAGGCGCAGCAGTTCCTTATCCAGTTTGCGGTCGAAGTCGAGGTTTTTAAGGCGCTGTTCCACGAATTTTTTTCCCTCCTCGCTTTCCCAGAAGCCGTTGCTTTTTTCCGTGCCCCTTGCGTCTATTTCATCAGCATGCTTTTCCCTCAGCTGGGCGAGAATGTCCGAGGCAAAAATAGGCGTAAGGGAGTACTTTTCCGCCAACCTTTCGACGAGAGTGCTCTTGCCCGAGCCCGGCGGACCGGAAACTATTACAATCATTTTCAATCCCTCAGACAAATGAATAGAGGGAACAATAAATAAATAACTAACGCCCTTTCTTTTAATCGGTGGGAAAACGGGAAAAATAAGCTTTGTGGACAAAAGGCACAGGCCACGGAAGGGCGAGCTTGTAGTGGAATTCAGGGTGAAGCCAGCGCGCGGCGTTTCGATGGAGCGCGCCGCGGAGGAAATCGCTAAGGAGTCATCCATCGGAACGTGGACTTCGCTTTCAACAATGAAAGCGCGCATTGCAAAAAAACTGAAGCCCAGCGCGTACAGCATTTCAGGGAGCACAGCAAAAATCGCCTATCCCCCGGACCTGTTCGAGCAGGGAAGCATTCCCCAATTGCTGTCCAGCATTGCGGGCAACGTTTACGGAATGAACTCGCTGCAGTCCCTGAAACTGGAGGACATCCGTTTTCCCGATTCTTACATCAAAGCATTCAAGGGACCGCGCTTTGGAATAAAAGGCGTGAGAAAGAAGCTCGGCGTGAAAGGCAGGCCTTTGGTCGGCACAATAGTTAAGCCGAAAGTCGGACTGAATGAAAAAGAGCACGCAAAGGTTGCATACAATGCGTGGTTGGGGGGATGCGACCTTGTGAAAGACGACGAGAACCTGACAAGCATGAAATTCAACTCCTTTGAAAGGCGTCTGCGTGAAACGCTAAAAATGCGCGAAAGCGCTGAAAGCGAAACAGGCGAAAGAAAGGCTTACATGCCGAATGTTACCGCCGAAACCGGGGAAATGCTCCGCCGCGCCAGACTGGTGAAAAAAGAGGGCGGAAAATACGTTATGGTTGACATTTTGACGGCGGGCTGGGCTGCGGTGCAGACTTTGCGCGATGAAGACCTCGGTCTCATTATTCACGCGCACAGGGCAGGGCACGCCGCCCTTACAAGAATGCCCCAGCACGGGATTTCAATGCTCGCAATCGCCAAACTCGCGCGTTTGGCCGGCGTTGACCAGCTGCACGTCGGCGCAATAGTGGGAAAAATGCACGGCTCCGCGGAGGAAGTGAAAGGGATTGTGAAGGGAATAACTGAAAAGTGCGCCGGGCTTGAAAAAGTTTTTCCTGTTTGTTCGGGCGGACTGCACCCGGGAAAAGTGGAAGCGTTAATGAGAATGCTGGGAAAAGACATAATAATCCAGATGGGCGGCGGCGCGCACGGGCACCCCCGCGGTACAATTGCCGGTGCAAAGGCGGCAAGGCAGGCGGTTGAAGCCGCACTCCAGGGCGTTCCCGCAGGGGAATACGCCTTAATGCATGAAGAACTCGCGGCTGCAATTGAAAAATGGGGAGACAAATGAATTGCGAGAAAACATACAAGAAAATAGTGCGCGGCACAAAAGCATACTTCAAGAAAAGCGGAGTGAAAAAAGCGGTATTCGGGCTGAGCGGCGGACTGGATTCCGCGCTTGCTGCATTCGTGCTGTGCGATGCGCTCGGGAGCAAAAACGTATTCGCGCTTATAATGCCGGAGGCAAAATTGAAGAATGCGGGAGACAGGGACGACGCAATAGAACTGTGCGGAAAACTCGGCATAAAGTACGAGATTGTGCCAATCGACGTAATGGTTTCCTCGCTCAGCATAGTGCCGTGGAAGCAGTCAAAACTGGCAAAGGAAAACCTGCGTGCACGCATCAGGATGGTTTTGCTTTACTCTTATTCAAATTCGCGAAACGCGCTTGTTGTCGGCACCTCGAACAAATCGGAGAGAAAACTGGGCTATTTCACAAAGTACGGAGATGGAGCAGCGGACATAATGCCATTGGGCGACCTCCTTAAAACTGAAGTGAGGAAATTGGCGGAGTGGCGCGGCGTTCCGGAATGGATTCTCAAGAAGAAGCCGTCCGCCGGGCTGAGGAAGGGGCAGTGCGACGAAAAGGACCTTGAGGCGTGCTATGTGGACATCGACAAATTTTTGCAATCGCTGGGGAAGCGGGGAAAAAAGAAAAGGACAAAAATTCCAAAGAAAAAATCGGAGCGCCTGAGGAAAAGAATTAAGGAGAACGCCCACAAGTTGCAGCAGCCTTTTGTGGTGAGAGCTTGAAGTGCGTTGCAGTTTTTGGCGGTTCGTTCAATCCCGTGCACAACGGGCACTTGCTCGCGGCAAGGGAAGTGCTTGAAAAGACCGAAGCGGATGAAATCTGGTTCATGCCCTGTCGCGTTCACGCCTTCAAGTCCAGGAGAAAGTTCGCGCCGGAAAAGCACAGGGTCGAAATGCTGAAGCGCGCAGTGAAGGGCGAAAAAGGAATGAAGGTTTCCCTGCTGGAGATAAAACTCGGCAAAAGGCGAAGGAAGGAGAGCAGAACGCTGGACACTGTAAGGGAACTGCGGAGAAAATATCCGCGCTTCGCGTTCCTCTGGATGATTGGCTCGAATCTGGTCGGCGAAGTTCCCGAATGGGAGGGATTCAGCGATCTGGTGAAAGAGGTGAGAATTGTTGTCGTTCCTGTCGAGGGTTTTACCCGCAGGAGCATTTTGTCGGCAAAATGGCTGGAAGAAAACAATGCAATTGTTCTGCCAAAGCGCGGGGCAGTTGAAAACATTTCCTCAACGCAAGTGAGAGAGCGCATTTCCTCGGGAAAGAGTGTGTCGGCGCTGGTTCCCGGGGCGGTGTGGAAATATATCGAAGAAAACCTCCTTTTTGTTCCTTCCGAATTCAACCGCGTTGTTTATGCCGCGGTCAAAAAAATCCCGCGCGGCAGGATTTCAACTTACAGTGAAATAGCGCGGGCTGTGGGAAGAAAAAAAGCGGCAAGGGCAGTGGGAAACGCGCTTAACAGAAACCCCTTTTTTCCTGTTGTGCCCTGCCACCGCGTCGTCAGGGCGAATGCCGAAACAGGGGGATTCGGCAGGGGCGAAGCGGAGAAGGAAAAACTGCTGAAATCGGAGGGCTTGCGCGTGAAAAACGGCAGAATTCTGGATTTCGGGAAAAAATTAATGAAAGCCAGTGACTTAGTTTAAATAACAGGGCGGATGCCAAAAGTTATTTCTTCAAATGAGCACATTTTATATATAAGTTAGGGGCATATATTACTGGTTGGGTAATTTATCACCCCGAATTCTGCAAAAGAAGGCAAAAGAAGGCAAAGGAGGAAAGTTAAAAGCGTTCGCGCGCATCCTAACTTTCCTCTCTAATTTTTACAACCTCTATTCATAGGGCTTGGTTCTTTTCGCTTTTTCAGCGCAAACGCTGCAATTTTCCCACCATTCCAGAAAATCGCCTATTTCCGCGGCTGAAAATTTTTCAACCGGAACCTCGACAACAAAGGCAGCCTTCTTTCCCGGCGTGTAGTTCAGAGCAAACGGTTTCAGGAATGCCTTGTCCACCACGCGCTTTTTTGAGTCGAGAAAGAGTGCGCAGATTGGAAAGAAAACGAAAAGCATGTGAATGCTTGCCTTTGCCCTGCTTTCTGTGCCCAGGTGGAAGACCAGGGCGTAATCGAATTTTTTCCCGGATTCGAACATCAGCCCGCGGAATTTACGCCAAAAAGAGCGCGCGTGCCTTACCTTGCCTGTCACCTCAATGCGCTTTGTACTGTTAAAGAGCATAGAATCAGCTTTTTTTCGGCGATTCTTCCTTCAGCATTTTGAGCGGGGGGATTACAATTTCCTCCAGAAACTTGACGTTCTCTTTCGGCGTGAAAGAAGCCGGCTTTCTTGCAAGAATAGTTTTCCTCTGCTCTTCCGTCTTTTTCATGTGGGCTTCAAGCGCCCTTACTATTTCTTCCAGGGATTCCTTTTTTTTGGCGGGAATTTCCGCCTTTCCCTTTTCCACCACTTTTATTTTGGGCAGCCTTATTTCAGTAAGCCCCGAGCTTTTTCCGCTTTCCATTTTCCCAGCCCTTCAGAAATAATACGTTTTACCACTTATTAAACCTTTCCTCCGTTTTTTACATGTTTTTTGCTTTCGAGGTTTGTACTAAAGCAATTAAAAATAGGAAAACTTTTAAATGAGTTTTCAGGGAATTTTAGTTATTCAACAGCAATAAATAGGAATAAGTTGTTCCAACGGCTGATTCGCATGCTGGAATCAATTGCTTTCATTCCCGACGGGAACAGGCGTTACGCGAAAGAGCACGGTCTCTCGCTCCTCCATGCCTACATGCTCGGAACGAGGAAAGCGTGGGAAACGCTTGACTGGATTACAAAATACCAGAGCATTAAGGCAGGCACGTTCTACACGCTTTCCCTCAAAAATTTTGAGCGCAACAGGCACGAACTCGGGCTCCTTTTCAGGGTTTTTGAAAAAGAATTAGACAAAGTGCTCGAAACGGATTATTTCGCAAGAAAGGGAATAAAACTCAATTTCATCGGCAGACTGGAGCAGTTCCCAAAAAAAATCCGCGACAAAATACTTGAAGCCCAGCAACTCACCGCGGAAAACAGCAGGCGCTTGGTGAACCTCGCGTTGGGCTACGACGGGCAAGCCGAAATAGTCGATGCCGCCCGCGCCGTTGCACTTGACTACGCCCAAAAGAAGGTTGACCTCGAAGCGCTTGACGAGCAGTCGTTCCAGGACTACCTCTATTCAAAATTCCCCAATCCGGACCTAATAATACGCACCTCCGGCACGCAGCGCCTCAGCGGATTTCTCACATACCAGTCCAGTTACTCGGAACTCTATTTCTGCGACAAGTACTGGCCGGAATTCAGCGAGCGGGACCTCGACCTCGCGGTAAAGGAGTTCAATTCAAGGCAGAGGAAGTACGGCAAGTAATCCGCTTTTAAAAACTTTTCATGCAGAATTAGTTCTGCACACACAGCCCCGTGGTGTAGCGGACAAGCATAGTGGGCCCTGGACCCGCTGACGGGAGTTCGAATCTCTCCGGGGCTATTCTTCTATTTTTAGTAAATCACTCGCAATTTCAGCAATAACTAATAAATTTATAGTTTTGCTGAGACAATAATAGCATGCCTTTCAGGCGTTTGCGTTCCAAGTGGGAAAAAAGAAGGATTTTTTTAAGGAAAAAAGAGCCTGCGGTTGGAGAGCACATTAAGCCAAAATGGCTCCCAGACATATATCGCGGAATGGACGGAAAACTAGCTGTTTTATCTGTTTCAGATTTTTTTAAAGGTTATCCCAAACTTGCCGAACTTCGCTTTGGAACTGGCACGTTTAGGGATTTAATCGAAAGAACCGCCGAAATGCATCGCAAGAGGCTTGGCTCCGAGTTTGACGCAAGGGAAATAGAATTTTCGCTTGTAAAGTGTTTTACTGAGGATGAGTATATTGCTGTTGTAAGCCAGAGCCCTTTGGGAGATGATATGCTTGCAATGGTTGATGCCATCGAAAGAGACCCTGCAAGAAAAAGGAGGTTCCTAAGAATACTGCTCGGGAAAACACACTATCCAAATGTCATTACTTTGAAAAGAAGATATGCAAATGTTGACAGCTTTTTGAAAGAGCACGGAGTAAAAAGCCTCCTTGATGTAGGCTGCGCGGCATCCATGGGGGCGCCAACCACCGCTACAACAAAAGAAAAGCTTGGAAAAGAAGCAAGGGTTGTAGGCATTGATGCAACTGCCTATAAGGACAAAAAGCAGACCCCGGAACAAAAGGGAATTGAATTTGTCAGACACAAAATCCTCGAAGTGCCTTTTCCCGAAAAATTTGGAGCCGTAAGGATCGGATTCTTCCATCAATATCTGCCAAAAGCAGAACGTAAAAGGCTTTTCAAACACTCTATGCAATCTCTTGAAGAGGGAGGCTATATCATAGTGGCTCCTTCCCATCACAGAGAACTTCAAAGGGGAGGCATCTACAGGCCCGGCGCTGACATCTATCAGCTAAAAAGGGGAAAACTGCAGCTTGTCACCTTCGTCGAAGTCTATAATCCCCCCTCACTTGATATTTTTAAGTAAAACAAGTTGGCCAATTCACTGAAATCCAGTTAAAATATATCAAACACTACCTGAACTTCACCGCCAGTCCTGCGAGCTTCCACATTCCCGGTTTTTTGAGGACTTTGCCCACAAAGCGTGAGGGCTTGTCCATGTCGCCGTGCTCTTCGAGGAATTCCTCTATTCCCGCTTTTTTTAGTTTTCCGAACAACCTGTCGATTTTTTCATCGCTCTGAGAGTTCAGGAAAGAGCGCATTTTCCAGTGCATTTTCAGTTCCTTGGTCACGTCCTTGAGGTAAGAGTTGTAGGAATTCAGCGGCTTGCCGTTCTTGAGGAAATGGTCGATTGAGGCAGCGCATTTTTTCGCCGCAGACAATCCCATGACAAGGCCTCCGCCTGTTGTCGCCTTTGCGTGGAATGCCGCGTCTCCCACAAGCAGATTGCTGCCGAAAACGAAATTCTTCAAGGGCGGTCCCACGGGAATCAGAAAACTTTCCCGCTTCAGCGTAGTGAATTCCAGCTTTTTCTCAGAGGTGAATTTTTTGAACGCCTCCGCGGCATTCTCCCCCAGAGAAGTGCCGATTCCAACGCGCGCTTTTTTCGCGCTTTCCGGAATCACCCATGCAAAAAAACCCTGGGCAAAAGAACCGAAGTGCATCTGCACGAGCTTTGGGTCAAATGTGCCGGAAACAAATTCTTGGTAGGTGTGAACGAAATTCTCCTGCTGCACGGGCACGCCGAGAAGTTCCCTTGTTTTCGACTGCACGCCGTCGGCGCCTACCAAAATTTTTGTTTTTTCCATTTCCCCGCGGTGCTTTTTTTTGAAGAACACAGTGCTGCCGTGGATGTCAATGAGCTTTGAGTTGAAAGTTATTTTGAGCCCCAGTCTCGAAGCCTGCTTTTGCAGTGACTTGTCGAATGCCGCCCTGTCGATCACATATGCAACGGGCTTTTTCCTTTTCACTGTTAGAATGCTTCCTTTCGGCGAAACCAGTTTAGCGCCGAAGATTTCGTTTTCCGTGCATGCTTTCAGTTTGAGTTCCAGTTCTCTGGCGCCCGAAGAGCTTATGAGACCGGAGCAGTGCGTTGGCACTCCAACCTGGGAATGCTCCTCGAGAATGCGCGAATCCCAGCCCCTTTCCTTGAGTTCTATTGCTGTCTGCAGCCCGGCGGGGCCTGCTCCTATTATGGTGACAGTATTCATGCAACCAATTGAATTCAGTCATTCACCTTTATAAGCCCATCTCCCTTCCTTTTCCTTGGGCTTTCCCTTGAGCATTCCGCTGAACCTGCCGGGCTTTTTCTCCTTTACGTAGGTTTTTCCGACTGCCGCTCCCAAAGGGGTGGGCTTTTCCTTTTCCTTCGGCGGGGCTTTCTTTGCGTACAGTAAAACGAGAACTATTATGGCTATTGCGAAAGCCGCTAGTATTAAGAGCATCGGCGTGAATGCTTCCCCTGCTGGCACAGCGGGCACTTCCTGCGTTATTTCCTCGAAGTCCTCCTCGCTGAGTTCAGTGTCCTGGGAAAAGAAAATCGGCGGAATTGCGAAGTCCTGTTCAATCCTTGAAAGTAAGACATCCGCCTTTGATTTTGTTATGGGTTCCTTTAACTGGTATGTTATTTCCAGTGTGCCGCCCTGTTCCATGCCGCTGACATCGAATACTATTATAGGGTCGTCCTTTATTACTGTGAATTCCGCTGTCGAAACCAAGCCCGCGGCGTAGTATGACAGAGACTTGGGCACTATTTCGACTATCTGCACATTTTCATCGTTCAAATCGCTTGAAAAGGAGAAAACCACCACCACGAGGAACTCCGGGTTGTCCCCGTCCTTTACCTGCACTACCTTTATTTTCCTCACCGGCTGCTTGCCCAGCGAGTTCTCCAGTGCCCTGTCGATGAGTTCCTTTTTTATTTTGAGACCGCTCAATGCAGCCCTTATTTCCTCCTCGGTGAACGTCTTTTCCATGCTCTCGTATTCCTCCACCGAAAAGGTTTCGCAGATCTGCTTGTATTTTTCCTCCGCGAGTTTCGCGCTTTCCTCTGCTGCAGCGTAATTCTTTTCCTCTAATGCTGTCTGCGCGTCAGCCAGCGCGTTGTCCGCTGCTTCCTTGAGGTTAAGGAATTCGACCGGCAGGGAATCAAAGAATTCCCCGAACTGTCCTTCAAGCAAATCGCTTTTTTCCTTTGAGGCGTTCGCCAGCGCTATTGCGTCGTCCGCTTTCTTTTTGTTCTCGTCCGCTGTCTGTTTCACTCTCACCGTTAACGTGGCTTCCTCGCTGTTTCCCGCTTTGTCTGTCGCAACCGCTTTGAGCGTGTGCTCGCCGTCGGATACGCTTGTCGTATCCCACTGCTCTGTGTATTCGTTTGCTCCGCTTTTTGTTTTGACAGTGGAAATCTTGGTGCTGTTCCTGTAAAACGTGACGTTTTCTATGCCTGACTCGCTGTCTTTTGCTTCCACTACAAGGTTTGTCTTGTCCGAAACTATTTCCCCGGCTGCAGGTTCTTTCCATTCAACGCTCGGTTTTGCAGTATCCACTGTTACGAGTTTTTCGGGCTTGTATACTTCCCCGTCCTCGTCCTCCGCTTCAACTTCGATTTCGTACGTGCCGTCCTCGTCCTCGCCGAAGGTGTAGTCCGTTGAAAAACTGCTCGAATTCACTCCCGACCTCAGTTTCTCCCTGTCGCCGTCGGGGTGCCTAAGGTAAAGGTATGCATTGTACATTTTCCCGTTGGTCGAGGTCACTTTTATTGTGATTTCCCCTGCCTTGGTGTAGCGCGGAGCGTCGATTGTTATTTCAATGCCCTCTTCGCCGCTTGCCGTGGCGGATTTTTCGTTGGTTTCATCGCTGTAATTCCCTGCATAATCCCTTGCTCTCACAACGTAATAGTATTTCTTTCCCGATGAAACATCCTCGTCGGTGTAGGAAGTGTCGTCGCCGTCCACTCTCGTCAGATAGTCGTCGTCCACGTCCACGTTGCTGCTCGTGCTCCTGTAAATGTAGTAGTATTCTATTCCGCTTGTGTCGTCGCTTGAGTCGTCCCATGAAAGCTTTATGTCGCCGTCGCTCTGCACGTTTAAAGTGAAATCGTCGGGCTCGCTAGGCTCCTCCGTGTCAATTCCTATTTTGTAGTGGTCGGTGCTGCCCCAGGTCGTGCCGTTGTAGGCGCGGACATGGAACCAGTATTTTCCATCGTTCTTGTTGGTATAATTTTGCGAAGTCCCTGTCTTGTGGTCGTCTCCCGCATCCGGATTATAGTCCGAGGTTCCGTTTAAAGCGTAATAGTAATTAATGTTTGTTCCCGTTACAGTGGTCCAAGTGAATTGCGGGTCGTTGCTGGTATTCCATCCCCCCTCGTCGTGTGTGGAGAAAGAAATCGTCGGGGTGCCGGGCGTGCCTCCTGCCGAAGTGCTGCAGCCCGAACTCGCAGGAGAAGGACCGCTTTCGTTGCCGCTTTTGTCCACAACGCTTATTTTGTAGTAATATGTGGTGCCTGTTGAAAGATTGTTGGAATCCGTAGCATTGCAATTGCCGCCGCTGCAGTTTCCCGAATGAAGCACTTTTTTCACCCTCTTGTTGTTGTCAGCGTTGAATGTCTGCGAGGTTGACCTGTAAACATAGTACTGGTGGACATCTGCTTCGGTTGAAGCAACCCAGGTAAGTGGAATGTCAGAACCCCCAGAGGTGCAGCTTGGCCCGCCTAAAAGTTCTGCGGGCTTTTTTTCGTCATTGTAGTTGAAGTCCGCGTTTTGGGTTCTCTGGTTTCCCGCTTTGTCTTTTTCCGTGATTTCAATGGAATAAGTGCCTGTTTGCAACAGCAAGCCCGTTTCCTGGTATGAACAGGTATAGCTGTTGGTGTCATCTTTTTCCGTGCAGTGGTTTTGTGCGTTGAAAACTGTGGATTGCTGACCGTTTATTTTGACAACAATTGCAGAGAGGTCAATGCCGCTGAGGTCATCATTCAAGTCGAACGATATTATTTGGATGTTTTGGCCTATGTCGTTCTGGTCAATCTTGCTGTATGGTGCGGTTGTGTCTATGATTATCCAGCCTGTTTTTTGGATTTCGTTCTGATCCAAGGCGTCACTGCCGTAAAAATCAACGGTGTGCAGCCCTTCCCCGGCAATCGGGAAGGATGCAGGAATAGTGCTAGAGTAATTCCACCCTGTGCCGTCAATATTATATGCAATCACATTGCATCCGGCGCCCCCTGCCGCGGGGTTGTCTGCGCAGCTGATGGAAACGGTGAACGGATCATCGCTCGTAATTTCCCCGTTGGGGGAGAAAGCCGTGGTCGGGGGGGACATGTCGAGGCTTATCGAGTCGTTTGCGCTCAGGGAAATTGTTTCATCATTAAGGTCGCACCTTACCCATGCGTAAACTGTTTTAGGACCCTCGTCATCGTTGCAGTTCGGAAGGTCAGCCTCAGTGAAATCGATGTTCGTGCTCGCACTGAATGCTTTCCATGCTCCTACAGTATCCTGGCAGTTGAATGCCATTTGTGGGTTGGCTTTCCCGTCGCAGTAGTTCCATGTGACATTAAGAGCTGCCGGGTTAATAACAGAGTTTGTATGCGTGTCGCCGCCTTTAATCACAAAGCTGTCTATTACGGGAACAGCCGAAAAAGAGAATTCAAACAAAAGAATTAAAGAAAAAATTACCAAAAACGCGTTTTTTTTATTCAAAAAAATCCCCCCGAATGCATTTAACCCAACCAATAATTATGTATAAGTTCTGTGAGGCTTTTCCTTCTTAAATTTACTTATATTATTCACTGGCAAATGTTTTTATTCTTTTTCCGATTTTCTTGTGTTATTCGCGGTTTAACGCAGGTGAAAAAAAGTCTACATAATTTTTTGGGCTTTTTTCCCGCCCCGCGGGGACTGGTTGCAATGAATGCGAAGGAAGAACTGCTGTTTTTCGCTAAGGGAATGCTCATGGGCATGGCGGACATTATTCCCGGGGTTTCAGGCGGAACAATTGCATTCATCACGGGAATTTACTCCCGGCTGGTCTTCGGGATAAAAAACGTTGACTTCGGATTCCTGCGCTTCTCGCTCAGGGGCGATTTTTCCAAAGCGAAAAAGAATTTCCTCGCAATAGATTTTTCCTTCTTCATTCCCTTGCTCGCGGGAATAGCGCTCTCCTTCCTCTTCTTTTCCCGCATAATACGTTTTGCTCTCGAATTCCATCCCGTGCCAACGTTTGCGTTCTTTTTTGGGCTGATTCTCGCCTCCGCGAAAATAGTGTACGGCAGCATAAGCCAGAGGAATTTCCAAGCGCTTGCATTCGCTGGCGCGGGATTTGCGTTCGCATTCCTTTTTACTGGTCTGACCGGAATCCAGGCAGATCACTCCGCTATAGCAGTATTTGCGAGCGGTGCCATAGCAGTATGCGCGATGATACTGCCCGGCATTTCCGGAGCGTTCATCCTCTTGTTCTTGGGGCAGTACGAGTTCCTTCTCCAGGCACTGCACAACCTTGATCTTGTGGTCATATTCCTGTTCATTGCGGGTGCTTTGATTGGAATACTGCTTTTCTCAAGGCTGCTCGCGTTCCTGCTCAAAAGGCACAAAAGCAGTGTAATGGCTTTCCTGACAGGGCTGATGCTCGGCGCCCTGCGCATTCCCCTCGAAAAGGCATCTGCTGCCGCAAACCTCGAGGAAGTGAAACTCGCAGTAGCATTCGCCCTCGCGGGAGTGTTTCTCGTCCTGCTGCTCGACCACTTCGCGGGAGGTGCGCTGGAAAAGCCGAAAACCCGCCGGAGGAACAAATTAAAAATTAAGCGTTCCTAATTCATCTGGTCATAAATGCTCGGCGTCATAGGAGGCACTGTTTTCTTCAAAAAACCCCTTTTTGGGGCGGAAAGAGAGGACGAAATAGGCACGGAGCACGGCAAAACGCTTGTGCATATTGGAAAAAACATTGCCTTTATCCCGAGGCACGGTCCGACCGGGCAAATTCCGGCGCACAATGTAAACCACAAGGCAAACATTCTGGCACTCAAGAAGCTCGGAGTAAGGGAAATAATCGGGGTGAATTCCGCGGGCAGCCTCAAGCCGGAAATAAAGCCAGGCTCAATCGCTGTTCCAAGCGATTACATGAACTTCGCGGGCGTGCAGACCTTTTTCGACTCACAGGCAAAGCATGTTACGCCGGCGCTGAGTGAAACGCTGAAGAACAAACTGCTCGATGCCGCGGGAAAGCTTGGCATTCAGGTCATTGGCTCCGGAACGTACTTCCAGTCAAGGGGACCGCGCTTGGAAACGCCGGCGGAAAGCGCTTTCCTTGCGGAATTCGCGGACTTCGTGGGAATGACCCTTGCGAGCGAGGCAACGCTGGCAAGAGAGCAGGAAATGGAGTATGCTGCAATATGCTCCATAGACAATTACGCGAACGGAATTTCCGGGGCAAAGCCAACCCACAAGCGCATAGTGGAGTCCGCGGGAAAAAACGCAGAGAAAATATGGAAAATAATCGAAGCAATTTCTGAAGGGAAAAAATGACACTGCTCATTGAAGGCGTCATGCTCAACGGAAAAAAGGCAAGCATTCAGATTGAGGGAAGCACTTTTTCCGAAATAAACCCCAAAAATCCCGACCGCTCAGACCAGATAATCGACGGCAGGGGCGAGGCGGCAATTCCCTCTCTCATAAACAACCACACGCATGCGGCAATGTCGCTTCTCCGCGGTTATGCGGACGACTTCCCTCTGCACGAGTGGCTCACTGAATACATCTGGCCGCGGGAAAAAAAACTGAAAGCAAAGGACGTTTACTGGGGTGCAAGGCTGGCGTGCCTTGAAATGCTCAAAACCGGCACAACGTGCTTCAACGACATGTATTTTTTCTCACAGGAAACCGCGAAAGCCGCCAGGGATTCGGGTCTCAGGGCAGTGGTAAGCGAGGTTTTGTTCGATCCGTTGAATCCCGGAAAGGAGGAAAGGTCATTCGCCGCATTGAAAAAATCAATAAAAGAAATAAAAAAGATGGGCAATCTGGTCAAAGCAGCAATAGGACCGCACGCCGTTTACACGCTGAGCGAGGAAAGCCTTGCGAAAGAGGCGGAGTTTTCAAGGAAAGAAAAACTGCTTGTGCATTTTCACCTCAGCGAAACGGAAAAGGAAGTAAAGGAATGCATTGAAAGGCACGGGAAAAGGCCCGTGGAATTTTTGGACGGCATCGGCTTTTTTTCAAGCCGGGTGCTAAACGCGCATTGCGTCTGGCTTGACGCAAAGGAGATTGAAATTCTCGCCAGGCGCGGGGCGCGCGCCGTCCACTGCCCTGTTTCCAACCAGAAACTCGCGGTCGGAAGAACAATGCCCCTGCTTGAACTGCAGAAATCCGGCGTTTTGGTTTCTCTGGGAACGGACGGCTGCGCTTCGAACAATTCTCTTGACCTATTGGAGGAGATGAAGTTCGCTTCCCTCGCGCAAAAATTTTCACGCAGCGATCCGACCGCGTTAAATGCGGAACAAGCGTTCTCCCTCTGCACAAAAAATGCCGCGCAGAGCATCGGACTGAACGCCGGCGCAATAGAGAAGGGAAAACTCGCCGACCTGTGCCTTGTGGATTTGAAGAATGCCAAGCTCGTGCCAGGGCATTCCCTTGTCTCCGACCTGGTTTATTCTGCCACGGGAGACTGCATTGACGCAGTGATATGCAACGGCAGGGTTGTGATGGAAAGCAGGAAGGTCGAGGGCGAGGAAGAAGTGGTCGAGCAGGCGAAAAAGCAGGCATTCGATTTGGTGCAGCGCTGACCGGCTGGGCGCTATTCCGTTTTGAGCAGTTCCTTTTTCACCACGACAATGTCCGATAGACCGCGGTACAAGCCCGCGTAATCCAGCCCATATCCGCCCACGAATTCCCTCGGGATTTTGAATCCCACGTAGTCAAGCTTTATGTCGGGATTCTCGCCCTGCGTCTTGTCCAAAAGAACGCAGGTGCGGAAGGGCTTGCCCCGCTCGCTGAGAAATTCCTGCAGTTTTTTAAGCGTTCCGCCCTGGTCTATGATGTCCTCTATTATCAGTATTACTTCTCCTTCGAGTTCGCTGTATTTTTCCACTTTTACCTCTGCATCCGGGAATGCCTTGTTGCCGTAGCTCGAACAGCGTATGAAATCCAGCTTTGTCCTTATGGGCGTGCCCTCGTCCAGCAGTCGTATGAGGTCGGAAGCGAAAAAAATGCTCCCCTTAAGCACGACCAAACAGCTTATTTCCTTGAAGTCCTTCAGTTCCTCGCCTATCTGCTTCGCCATCGCTTCCAAGCGGCGCTTAATGCACTCCTTTGAAATAAGCACGCGGTCAATTTCCTTGTCGTATTTTTCGAGAACGCTCGGCTTTTCGTTGAAAGCCGTAATGCCCTCGCTCGGCACTTCAATGACCTTGTCAAAGGAAGTGACTACCCTTGCGCACATGAAAAACCACCGTTTCCCCCAGAAGAAAGAAAAATAAATAAAAGCCAAAATCTTTTAATTTGGAACTGTTCCGCAAGGGCTTGCTGAATACGGAATTCAGAGCAGTATTCTCGCCCTTTTCAGGTCTTTTCTCGTGTTAACGTTCACGTAAAGCCCCTGGAAGGGGTATCCGAAGAGCAGTCCTTTTTCCGCTAGGCGCGGCAGAACGTCCTTTTCAAGGCTCCTGTCCCTTTTTGAAAGGTGCGAAAAGATTTTTGGCTCGAAGAGGAAATAGCCCGCGTTCACTAGGAAACTGCCTATGTCCTTTCCGGGTTTCTGGATGAATTTGCTGACTTTGTTTCCCTGCAGCAAAGCCACGCCGAAACTCGAGGGATTGCTCACTGTGGTAAGGGCGATTGTTGCAATTGAATCGTTGTCGCGGTGGAATTCAACCATTTCGTTTATGTTCAGGGAGCAGAGCGTGTCCCCGTAAGCGAGCAGGAATGTTTCGGTGAGAAATTTCCTCGCCCTGAAAAGCGGCTTTACGGTGCCCTCGGGCTTGCCTGCTGAAACAAATTTCATGTTGAAGGGCGTGCTGTCCTGCAGCTTCTCCCTTATTTCTTGGGAAAAAGTGTCGGAGTAAATAATGAAGTCCCTCACTCCGGCGTCCCCCAATGATTCGACAACGCGCTGGAGCAGGAATTTTTCCCCGAGCGGGACCAGAAATTTGGGTTTCCTGTCGACAAGCATTGCCTTTCCCCCGCCTGCGAGAACAAGCGCGGAGTGCAGCGCGGAATGCGAGAGCACTTTGCTTAGCAGGAACTCGAACGCCTGGCTCCTGCTCCTCACAGAAACGCCGTCCTGCATTGCGTCAATTTGCTTCAGCAGGTCGTCCTTTATTGTTATGGTAATCCTCTTACGCGGCATTCAACCACCCTTGCATTCAGTTACAAATATCATACTATCTCATACGGAGTATGAGGTAGTCATATATTTAAACCTTTTCCCGCCTCTTTCCTCTACGGCTTTGCCCGTTTTTGGCGTTTTTTTTAATGAAATGGTGGAAAAGTGAGGATTGCTGTTATTGGCACGGGTTATGTAGGGTTGGTCGTGGGGGCGTGCCTCGCCGACCTCGGAAACCACGTAACCTGCGTTGACGTGGACGAGGAAAAAGTGGAAATGCTCAGGCGCGGGGAAAGCCCGATTTACGAGCCCGGCCTGGAAGAATTGCTCGAAAGAAACATTGCGGAGCAGAGGATTTCATTCACTCTCAACGTGGACAGGGCAGTAAAGGAATCCGAAATCATTTTTATCGCCGTGGGAACGCCCGAAGGAAAGAACGGAAAGGCAGACCTCAAATACGTGAAGCAAGCCGCGGAATCCATTGCAAAGGCGATGAATGGAGCGGACAGCGGAAAAATAATAGTGAACAAGAGCACCGTGCCCGTGGGCACCGGCGGCATGGTTGAAAAAATAATAAAGAAGCATTACAGGGGAAGGGAAAAATTCCACGTTGTGTCAAACCCGGAATTTTTGCGCGAAGGCTGTGCAATAAACGATTTCCTAAAACCGGACAGAATCGTAATAGGGAACGGCGACCCTGAAGCCGCCGAGGTTATGAGGAAACTTTACGCCCCGCTCAACGCAAAAATGGTTTTCACCGACGTGAAAAGCGCGGAACTCATCAAGTATGCCTCGAACGCATTCCTCGCGACAAAAATTTCCTTCATCAACGAAGTCTCCAGGCTTTGCGACAGAGCGAATGCCAGTGTGAAAAAGGTTGCAGAGGGCATGGGACTCGACAGCCGCATAGGGCCCTATTTCCTGAACGCGGGCTGCGGCTGGGGCGGCAGCTGCTTTCCCAAGGACGTGAGCGCACTGGTGCACATAGGAAAAGACTACGGCGTGGAATTAATGATTCCGAGGGCAGCGGAGCGGGTGAACAAAGAGCAGAAAATACTGCCAGTTGAGAAAGCCCAAAAGCTTGTAGGAAGCCTAAAGGGCAAAAAAATCGCCGTGCTGGGCCTTTCCTTCAAGCCGGAAACTGACGACATGAGGGAGGCTTCATCCATTGCAATCATAAGGAAACTGCTGAAAGAGGGCGCGAGGGTGAACGCCTTTGATCCAGTAGCCGAAAAAGAAGCAAGAAAAATATTTCCCAACATAAATTATTGCGATTCAGCGTATTCCGCTCTGGAGAAAGCCGATGCAATGATTCTCGTAACGGAATGGAACGAGTTCAAGGAAATGGACTTTGAAAAGGCAAAAAAGCTGATGAACCGCGCGATAATAATAGACGGAAGAAACATTTACAGCAGGAAATCGCTTGAAAAAGCGGGATTCAAATATGAAGGAATCGGAGTATGAAAAGAATGAAAAAAATTGAAAGAAAAAATAAGGCAAGGAGGTAGTTTTTAATGGTAAAAATAACCGTTTCGTGCATCAAAGCGGATGTAGGCAGCATTGCGGGGCACATTGTGGTGCCAAAGGAGATGCTTGACATAATGTCCGAGCACCTGCAAAAGCAGGGGGTGAAAAAAAAGCTGCTGGAGGACTTCCACGTGTTCTACTGCGGGGACGACATAAACACTGTAATGACACACCGCACGGGAAGAGACAACCCCAAGATTCACAAGCTCGCCTGGGACGGCTTCATGAAATGCGCGCAGTACGCAAAAAAGCACAAATTGTACGGTGCAGGACAGGACCTGCTCTCGGATGCCTTTTCGGGCAACGTGCGCGGGCAGGGACCGGGCGTAGCGGAGATGACGTTCGAGGAAAGAAAATCCGACCCGTTGCTTGTGTTCGCCTGCGACAAGACCGAGCCGTCAGCATTTAACCTGCCCTTGTTCAGGATTTTCGCTGATCCCTTCAACACCGCTGGCCTTGTGATAGACCCTAAAGCAATTGACGGCTTTTCATTTGAGGTACTGGACGTATACAAGCACTTAAAGGTAACAATGGACACCCCTGACGAAATGTACGAACTGCTCGCGCTGATTGGAACGACGAGCACTTACGCAATAAAGAGAATCTACAAGCGCGGTTCCGAAAGCCCGGAAGAAAGGATTGCCGCAACGGTCTGCACGGAAAAACTCAGTTTGAGCGCGGGAAAATACGTCGGCAAGGACGATCCGGTCTGCATGGTAAGGTCGCAGAGCGGCTTTCCGGCGACAGGCGAGGTATTGGAAGGATTCACTCTGGGGCACTTGGTCAGCGGCTGGATGCGCGGCTCGCACAAGGGTCCATTAATGCCGGTAGCGCAAAAGGATGCCACTCCGACCAGATTCGACGGCCCGCCGCGCGTAGTGGGAATGGGCTTCAACGTAAACAACGGCAAGTTGGAAGGACCAAAAGACCTGTTCGACGACAAAAGCTTCGACCTCACCAGACAGAGGTGCCTTGAAATAACCGACTACATGCGGAGGCACGGTCCATTTGAGCCGCACAGGGTAAGCGAAAAGGAACTTGAATACACCACTTTGCCCGAAGTGCTCAAAAAGCTCAAGCCGAGGTTCAAGAAAGCGGAGGACTGAACTCGGAATGAAGGCAATAATTCCCGCTGCAGGATACGGCACGAGGCTGCACCCCCTCACAAAAAGCATGCCGAAGGCACTGCTCGAAGTAAAGGGCGAGCCGGTGATAAACCACATAATGAGAAAAATAGAAGAAGTTGGTGCAGTGGACGAAGTGTTCATTGTGACCAACGCGCGCTATTACGAAAAATTCGCGGAATGGTGCAGGGAATTCAGTAAAAAAACGAAAATGAAATTAAAAGTATTAAATGACGGCACCACTTCGAACGAAAACAGGCTCGGCGCAATAGGCGACAAGCGCTTCGTGGTTCGGAAGGAAAAAATTGACGACGACGTGCTTGTAATAAGTGGCGACAACCTGTTCGATTTCTCTCTAAAGGAAATGCACTCCCTTTTCAGGGAAAAAGGCGTGCCGGTGGTCGGACTCTACGACGTGGAAAGCAGGGAAAAAGCGAAGTTATACGGAGTCGTGAGCGTTGATTCCAATGGAAAAATGACGGGCTTCCAGGAAAAGCCCTCTGAGCCGAAATCCACGCTTGCCTCGACCGGAATCTATTTTTACACCCGCGAGTCGATTGCCCTGCTTGACAAGTATGCGGAGGAAGGAAACAGCATGGATCAGCCCGGCAATTTTGTACAGTGGCTCCACAAAAACACCGCGGTTTACGGTCACGCTCCCCGGGGAAACTGGTTCGACATTGGCTCAATTGAGTCCCTGGAAAAGGCGAGAAAGGAATTCAGTCCCTGAAAGAAAGGCGGAAAAATGAAAACAATTGTTGTCACCGGCGGCGCAGGATTCATTGGATCGCACTTGTGCGAATTTTTGCTCTCAAAAGGAAACAAAGTAATAGCAATTGACAATTTTGCCACCGGTCGCAGGGAAAACATTTCAGGTTTCGCGGACAACAAAAATTTCACTCTTCTCGAGCACGACATCACAAAAAAAATCCCGCTGAAGGAAAGGGTGCACGCAATTTACAATCTCGCTTCCCTTGCCTCCCCGCTCTTCTACCAGAAAATGCCCCTTGAAACACTGCTTGTAAACTCGCTCGGAACGCTCAATGCGCTGGAACTTGCAAAAAAGAACAATGCGAAATTTCTCCAGGCTTCAACCTCCGAGGTTTACGGCGACCCGCTGCAACACCCGCAAAAGGAATCCTATTACGGCAACGTGAATACCGTCGGAGCGCGCTCGTGCTACGACGAGGGAAAGCGTTTTGCGGAAACCGCTGCAATGGAGTACGGAAAAAAATACGGCCTGGAAATCCGCATAGCGCGCATTTTCAACACTTACGGTCCGAGGATGCGCTCGGATGACGGCAGAGTTGTACCAAACTTCATAGTGCAGGCATTGCAGGGCAAACCCCTGACAGTTTACGGGAAGGGAAAGCAGACTCGCTCCTTTTGCTACATTTCCGATCAGGTTGCCGGCCTAACGGCGCTGATGGGCTCGGATTACGCGATGCCTGTGAACATTGGCAACCCGGAGGAAATAACCATTCTCACGCTCGCGGAAAAAATAAAGTCTCTCACCGGCTCAGAGTCAGAAATAAAATTCCTGCCACTGCCCGAGGACGACCCCGCGCGCAGGCGCGCGGACATTTCCCTTGCAAGGGAAAAGCTCGGCTGGCAGCCAAAAGTGCCATTGGAAGATGGCCTGGAAAAAACGGTTGAATGGTTCAAAACAGAACCAAAGCAATGACATCATCATTGCCTAATACATCGCATGGCAATGATTGGTTAAAAGTTTATTGTTTTTAGCTGTTATTTGAGGTATTTTGTATTATTTGGGGAGTATTGCTGCTTATCCTCTTTCTAGCAGCCATTTCCAGAGCGGAATAAATTTTATTTTTGCTTTTTCGCCAAACCATTCTGTGTTTTCTTCTGCTTCATAATCATTTGTCAGCACTATTAGTTCATTGCATTTGAGTTCTTGTTTGGCTTTTATTAGAGCGCGTATTTCCCTTTTTTTTGTGTTTGGATTGGAAATATCATAGCAAACCTGTATAAGCTTGGTTATTTTTGTGCCTTCTTTTATTACGAAATCCACTTCCTCGTGCTGCGGGTTTTTCCAGTAGTAAAAATCCAGTTTTCCGTCAATTTCTGCTTTTTTCAGGTGCACTGCAACAATGTTTTCATATCGCTTGCCTGTATCGTGTGTTGATTTGGATGATTTTGCGGAAATGAAACCGTTGTCGATTGCGTAAATTTTTTTGTTGGAAGCCAATTGCGCCCTTGTTTTGAAAGAGAATCTTTTCAGTGAAAAGAGCAGGAATGCTTCCTCTAAATAGCCCAAGTATTTTTGTACTGTGTGGGCGCTTTTTGATTTTGTGAGTTCTGCCAGGCGCTGGAAAGAGTACTCGCTGCCAACATTTGACAAGAGAAATTGTGCCAGGTCTTCTATTGCGTTGGGTTTTCTTATCTTGTATCTTTTTACAATGTCCTTGAAGAGAATGGAATCAAACAGCGTGGACAAATATTCATTGTGGTTAATTTTCTTGACTAATGGTTCCGGGTAGCCGCCGTGTATTGCGTATTCAAACAGTTTCTCGGCTGTTTGTGTGGTGGTCATTTCCTGGTTTTGTTGTTTTATGAATTCTTTGAAGGAAAACGGGAAAACAGTTATTTGCAAATGCCGGCCAGTAAGGTGTGTTGCGAGCTCTTTGCTTAGCAGGTTTGAATTGCTGCCGGTAATGAATAATTTTCTTCCCTGCCTTTGCAGCCTGTTGGCAACCAATTCCCATTTGTCAAAGTTTTGAATCTCGTCAAGCAGGAGAAGCTCAGGAGAACCGTATAACAAATCAGCTACTGTGAGCAGTTCGTCAAAGTCTTTCGCTGCAGCAAGCTTTTCGTCATCAAAATTAATGTAACCAAATTTTGCGTTTTTCTTGAGCCAATGAACAGCAAAAAAAGACTTCCCTGCCCTTCTGGGCCCAACAATTACTCTAATCAAGTTATCCTTGACAGAGCCTATTTTGAGTTTGGTGTCTCTCTCAATGTAGATCTCTTTAAACCGATTTTCCAGCTCTGCCTTTTGCCGAACCAAAACATTCCTAACATCGTTCATTAGAAACAATATAATACATAAAAGTTTATAAAATCATGCATTAAATGCTGTTTATTGCTTGTTTTTAGTCATTTTTGGCCTTTTTATGCGCCACCTTATTTCTTCTTTTTTTGCCAAAAATCGGCCAATCCTGTTTATCGCTGGTTTTTTAGGAACAGTTCCATTTGGAATGGCTTGCCGTGTCCGGGATAAACCATATTTATTTTTAGGCTTTTCAGTTTCTTGGCACTGGCATTCATGGCTGCTTTGTCGTCAACAATAAGCCATAAATCTGGTTTGTTTATATTTGCAAGCAGGTCACCGCAAAATAAATCGCCGTCGGTTGTGAGAATTCCGATTGAGCCCTTTGAGTGTCCGGGAATACTAATAACTTTAGCATTGAATCCATATTCAGAGAAATCGTATCCTTCGTCTACAGTAAAATCTGGCTTAAATCTTTCCTGTTTGCCAAACCCGAAGATAACAGGGGCAATCATTTTAATGAGGTTATTTCCTTTTTTTCTGTTCCAGAACATGTTTCCATTCTCAACCATTCCTGAATCGTTATAGTGCATGGCTATTTTTGCACCGAATTTTTTGCGGAAATAAGCGGCATTGCCTGTGTGGTCAAAATCCCCGTGCGTCAAAATGATGAGCTTAAGCTTTCCAGGCCAGCAGCCTGCTCTTTCAATTTCCTTTTCAATGATGTTGCGCTTATTGTGCAGTCCCGTATCAATTAAGATGCAATGGTTGCCCGTCTTAACAAGGTAACAGTTCACGGATATGTTAAAGATTCTAAAAATAAAAGGAGTGCTAATGGTTTTAATCTCTGAAGTCATTTTGTCACATTCGCTTTTTACTCTTAGCAATCGCTTTCGCCCAACTGGCAGCATGCTCTAGCTCTCCTTCTTCCAGCGGGCCTTCTTTTCCTTTTACCATAAAACCTTCTGGTGCAACAATTGAATTTGCTCCTTTCTCTTGCAGGGCTTTTGCAATGCGCGGCGCAGCATAGCCAAAAAAATTGATTATTGTACGGATAAAAGCGCCTTGCCCTTCTTTTGATGCCCTTGTGTCAAATGAAGCTGCGTCTGTGTCTTTAAGCGCGTTTGTCGGAATTTTTCCCAGAAAGCTCTTGATTGCTTTGGTTGGTCTGCCGGCATGGGTTGGAGATCCAACAATAAGAATGCCAAATTTTCCCAGTGTAGAAAAGTCCGCTTCGCCCGCATGCAGGACTTTTGTTTCGCAGGGAATTGCATTGCCAATGGCCTTGGCAATCTTTTCAGTGTTCCCATAAACCGAATCATAAACAACTAATGCCCTCATTATTTCACTTCATCATTGCCTTTTTGAATCCAATCGTTCCAGCCCGCTGACCGTCCCGCCCGCGCTGACGTTCTCGCCGCGGACGAGAACAAACCTGCCGAGTTCGGGAATTTCCGAGAAATTTTCCAGCACCACGGGCTTGTCTGTCCGCAGGACAATCTCGCCGACCTCGTTTTCTTTCAGTTCGGAGGCGTTTTCCCCTATTGTTTCAAGCGTTGAGGAATTTATTTTTCTTTCAATTTTTTTCACTTCGCAGCCGGCTTCCTGCGTAGCGCACCTGAAAGCCAGGCGCTCGCCGAGGGCGAATGCCCGCGGAGACATCCAGAACACGCTCGCGGAAAATTCCTGCGCCACGGCGGGCTTTCTCCCGGAAAAGGCGACTTCGCCGCGCTCGATGAAATACGGCTGGTCTATTGTAATACCGGTGCTTTCACCGGCGGAAGCGGAATGCCTTTCTTCCATGAATTCCTCCACGGATTTCACTTTCGCGGTCTTGCCGGAGGGCAGGAAGGTTATTTCGTCGCCTTCGCTTACAGTGCCTGATTCAACCCTGCCCATGAGAATGCGCTTGTTTTCAACCTTGAAAACGCCCTGCACCGGAAACCGCAGCGGCTTGTCTGGAGAGCTTTCCTTCACAGAAAAAGAATCAAGCGCCGACAGAATTGTCGGACCGGAATACCACTTCATTTTTCCGCTTTTTTTCGCTACATTCTCTCCGAGTTTCGCGGAAATGGGAATTACGTGCGAGGGAACAATTGAAATGGAGGAAAGGAATTTGAGAAGCTCGGCTTTCACTTCCTCGAATCTTTCCTTGTCGAATTCCCGCAAATCCATTTTGTTCAGCACGGCGATAACCTGCTTCAAGCCGAGCATTCCTAGAATGTACGCGTGCCTTTTTGTTTGTTCCTGAACGCCCTCGTCCGCGTCAACGATTAGAATGGCTGCTTCCGCCTGGCTCGCGCCGGTAATCATGTTCTTAATGAATTCCTTATGGCCGGGCGCGTCAATTATTACGTAGTGCCTTTTATCGGTCTTGAAGAACGTCTGCGTTGTGTCAATTGTAACGCCCTGCTCCCTTTCTTCCTGCAAATGGTCCATCAGGTAGGCGAACTCCATTTCTTTGCCCAGCGTTTTGCACGCTTCCCTTACCTCGGCGATTTTTTCCTCCTGAATCGAGTCAGTGTCATAAAAAAGCCTCCCAATCAGAGTGGACTTGCCGTGGTCTACGTGTCCCACTATCACTATTTTCATGTGCTCTTTTTCCTTACGCATGTTATTCCCCCCTGTTGATTTTCCTAATCTCCTCAACTATGCTTTGTTCCTCTTCCGAGTGTTCCGAGTGTTTGCTTCTACTCAACCTAATATTTATAAACTCGATTAGCAATTTCGCATTTCTTTTTTTAACAATCAGAAAAGGCAGGATTTTTTTCAGGAATGGTTTGGTTTTATAACCATGGATAAAAAATTCATATTTATCCCTGTACTCTGGATGCTTTTTATTCTTTGAAACAGTGACAGGCGTCTTTAGTTTTTCCCTGAGCCAATTTGCAAGTTCGCTATTGGTTGTGACAATGGAAATCTTTGCATTAAAATTTCCCTTCTTTGAGTCAATAGTTAGCGTGCCTTCTCCATCAATAATTCCAGCCAAATAAATCCACTCATCCCTTTTCAGATTGAAATCTTTCCTTGTCCGCTTTTTAAAAACCTCCATCGATCTTGAAGTGCCAAGGTTTTTTATTTTTTCATAAATCCCCAATTCTGTTCTTTTTGGCAACAACTGCAACAGTGTTTCCATCGGTTCCCCTAAATTTTTTCTTAGAATATCTGTTTCTTCTGGTGTCCAAGCGTCTGCTCTTTCGCCCTTTTTTCTTCTCGGAATATCATATTTTACTAACCAGCTTCTAACAGTTATGTAATGAACATGAAACATTTTCGCTATTTTTGGTAAAGAAAGTCCTTTCTTCCAATAAAGTTTATTTAAAAGTTCCTTATCAGGTATACCCATGCCATATATGTAGTTAGCAACATATTTAAAGATATCCTAGGGCTCTGAGCTTTTGCATCATATATGGTTTTTCCTTGTCCTGGCTCCTGCCAGCCCTTTCAGCGGTTTTTGTTGTCTTGAGTTCTTCAACTATTTCATCAATGCTTGAGGCATTCGATTTCACTTTGTGGCAGCAGGGCACGCAGCCCAGGCTTCTGTAGCGCATTCCGTTTTTTGCAAAATACATTTCCGTTATGGGAATGCCCTCCCTCTGTATATAGTGCCATATGTCGTACTCGCTCCAGTGGAGCATGGGGTGCACGCGCAGGTGCGTTTCGCCCTCTGCCTTCGATTTGTACTGGTCCCAGAGTTCCGGGGGCTGGTTCTTGTAATCCCACTTGAACTCGGTGTCCCTGGGGGAGAAATAGCGCTCTTTGGCGCGTATGCCGTGCTCGTCCCTGCGAATTCCAAGCAGGAGCGCCCTGAAGCCGTGTTTTGCGATTGTCTGTTTCAAGGCATTGGTCTTGAGCGCGGTGCAGCAACTGAATGCCCCTTTTTCCGGGCTCATTCCTGCTTTTATTGCTTCCTCGTTTCTTCCCACGATAAGGTTGAGGTTCCATTCCTTCGCATATTTGTCCCTGAACTTGTACATTTTTGGGAATTTGTAGGAAGTGTCAATGTGCACTACGGGAAAGGGCATTTTTCCGTAGAATGCTTTCCTGCAGAGCCAGAGCAGTGTGGTTGAATCCTTTCCTATGCTCCAGAGCATTGCTATTTTTTTGAACTGCTCGAATGCTTCGCGTATGATGTAAATGCTCCTGCTTTCCAGTTCGTCCAAATGGTCCAATAAAATCACCTCAGTAATGAATGTCCGTCCATTTTTTTGTTTTCAGGTAGACCGAAGTACTGCAGTGCAGTGGGCGCCAGGTCCATTATGCTTGCATCCTTCAAATCCAGGGGCTGCGAGCAGAAAATAATTCCCTGGTTCGTTTCCTGCAGGAAAGGCCCTATGTGGTCGCCGCTCCATTTGTTAAGATTGTCGTGCACTATTTCTTGTTCGGAGAAAGAGCCCAGCACGTTGGTTTTTTCAACGCGGAATCCCTCGTTGTATATCGGCAGGATGTCGGGCATTTCATTCAGCAGCGGACCCGAATAGATTTCCTCGCTTTTCTTTGCGTCCCTGAAGGGTTTTGCGCCATCAAATGAAAACTTTTTGAGCGCCGAGCAAATGCTGTCCCTCACCGATTCGTAGTCTTTTTCGCTTACTATGCCGTAGCGGTCCCTTCCCTCGAGGTTAACGTAAACAGAACTGAAGCCGAGCGCGTACGCCTGCGTTTTCCCCCAGTCAGTGTTGCTGAACCCGCTCTTTCCGGATTCCATTTTGAGGAATCCCTCCTGTTCCAAAATCTTGTTCAGCTGCACGTTTTTTCTGTAGGGCATAAAGCCGTGGTCGGAAATCACGAATGTGAGGCAGTCCTTTCCGCACTGCCCGAGCAATGCGCCCAGCTTTTCGTCCGCGAGTTCGTAGCTGCGGTCGATTGTCTGGGAATACTCGCCGTGCTCCTCGAAGAGCGGGCTCTTTTTGTCAATGTAGCGCCAGAAAAGGTGCTGTGCTCTGTCAACGGGAAAAAAGTCCGCTGCGAAAAAATTCCAGTCAGTGTTTTCCATGAGGTATTCCGCTGTTTTCACCCTCTGCCTGAATGTGTACTCCATGTCCTCAATCCATGTTTTCTCAGCGATGAGTTTTTCCTTCAATGCGTTTACGTCGGACTCAAAGCTCACGCATTTGAAACAGCCGGTTTTCCCGAAAAGCGCGGAGGCAATTTTTTTGGGCTGCGCTATTGAAACCGCGGGATTCAACTGCGAGTGTATGACTGGGGAGACGTAAATTTTTATTTCCTTGCCCGAGTGCCTGAGCACTTTCGCCCTGAACATTCCTTCAGTGCCGTCAAAGTCCACGAAAAACCAGTCGCTCCATTCCCCCTGCTGAACGAACTTTTTCTCTTTTCCCGCTTCGATAAGGATGCCTTTGCTTGAAACGGAGAACTTTATGGGTGCGAGGGCGCCCTGCGGTCCCATCAGCGTGGACTCTGTTTCCTCTTCCAGGGGAATATGCCTGCAGTCCTCTTTTTCTTCGGCTATTTCACTGCTCCAGTAGATTGTGGGAACTCCCTGCGTGCCCCTTACATCAGGAGTGCCCATTCCGCTTATTTGAATGCCCTCTATGGGTTCGGCCGGAAAAGTAACCGGAATGAAAAGACTTATGGAGGGAATTTCCTCCGCACTCAGGTAATGCCATATGGAATCCCCAAGAATCCTTTTCCTGTAAACGCTTTTTCCCTCTGCGTTAACTCTTTCCCTCACAAGCCCGAGGTCCAAAGCCATTGTTTCGGCGTTCCTCACGATGAAATCGTAAATTCCGTGCTTTGCGGGATTCATTCCTGTCTGGAAGCTCGACCAGGCGACAGGGCTCTGCGAGACGTGCGTTGTTTTGAGCTTTCCGTACGAACCGCGGTCCTTGAGTTCTGCGAGGTTTGGCAGCCTTCCTTCCTTGAGCAGCCTTTTAACTGTGCCTGGATTGGCACCGTCAATGCCTATTACTGCCATTTTTTTGTCTGTTTTTCCGAGCATTCGAGCACCTAATCGTTTCCCGCGAGATATGGGAACGAAATAATTTTTTTGTCCCCGTTTTTCGCCGAGCTTACCGCCTGCCTCAGAATGTAGCGTATCCATTCGGAGGGGGAGGAAAAGCCCGTTCCCTCTATTTCCCTGCCTATTCTGTCGTAAAGTTCCTTGGGAATGCTTATTGTGACCCTTTCCCCGTGCATAAAAACCACCTTACAACTGCAATGCAATTGCAGTGTAGAATCTGGGTTCCATTAATATTTTAATTGTTGCCTTTAAAAAGGCGTTTTGGTTCAATCCTCGGATTCCGGAACCTCAGGGCGCTCTTTATGCCTTTCGTGTCCTTTAAGATGCTTCTGCCTCTTGCCCAGCAGCTCCAGCGGCGTCTTCCCCTTCTCCCTTCTCGTGTACAAGTAGTAGCCTCCGAGAACTGCAATGACAACAACGGCAAGCGCAATGCCGACGATTCCGCCTATAAAAAGCCAGTCAATCCCTCCCGCGGAAGGCGCGGGAGTCGGGCTTGCCTCGGGGGTTGCCTCCACCAGGGAAACGCATACGCCGTCCCTGCACTCCCCGCCCTCGCAGGGAGTTCCGTCCTCTGCGTTTGAGTAAAGGCATTTTCCGCTCTTGGGATTGCATCTTTCCCTCTTGCACTCCTTTTTCTCGCATTCAACTCCCTCGCAGAGGTCCAGTTCCTCCTCGGTGAAAGATGCAACCACGGGCTTGCCGAAGGAAGCGGCCTGCTCGCTGTTTGTGTCCTGGGCAAAAGTGTATTCCAGTGTTGCGGTTTCACCCGGCATTATCTCAGGAACAGTGAATTCGAGTATCGGGTCTGCTTCCAGAATGCGGAAATCAAGCGCGGAAGAGATGTCTTCCTCGCTGACCGCTTCGAGCACGTTCTTTGGAATTATTTCCACGACCTTTACATCGTTCCATTTTTTATCCGAGTTGTTCTTCACCGTAATGGAAAGCGTGGTCTTGTAGGATACCTCTTCCCCTGTGGTAATTTTCTCGACCTTTATTTCCCTCACGATTTCCACGTTTTCATGCGCCTCAATCGCTTCGGCAATTTCTCCCTCGGAAAATCCCGCCTGCTCCAGCACGTCTCTCAGTTCCTCCTCGTTTGCCCGCTCCACGAATTCCTGCTCGAATACTGTTTCGGTTTCACTCGGCGTGGCTGTCGGTGTCGGAGTCGGAGAACTGCTCGGACCGTTTCCGGCGCCGAGAACTGGAGTGGGCGTGGGAGTTGGAGTAGGGCACGCCCCGCAGTCTGTGCTGCACGAAGAACAGGACTCATCGCTGGAACACAGACCGTCGCCGCAGACGCCGGTTATCGTAATGCTGCATGAATTGTCGTCCGGATTGTTCTGGTTTGACGCGATTGCCGCGGTGATTGTTTTTGTGCCGGCATCGATTGCGTTGAAATCGTAACTCAGCGCAATCTGCCCCCCTGCGTTGATGTCGCCGTTCCAGGGGTCGGAGCCCGCTTTAAGAGTGAAATAGCTTGCGGAATAGCTCATGTCAACCTGCGCATTGGTGGAATCGCCGCCCGTGTTCTTTAAAGTGAATCTGACGGTCAAATCGTCGCCCACGTTCGCGTCGGAAGCCGGGCAGGTGAAGTTCTCCACTTCAATGAACGGTGGCGTCAGAACGCTTAACTGGGTTGTGGTACTGGCTGTAGCGCCGCCCGAAGCGTTGAAGGTAATGGTGTAAGGGTTGCTTGAAGCGGTGTCGCCCTGCACTGTCCAGTTCACGCTCTGCGACTGCCCGGCGGAAAGGGATGCAATCATCTGGCTTTCCGAGCCCGAAGCGCTTATCCCCGCAGGCAGCCCGATTGTTATCGTTACATTGCTCGCCGAGGAACCGCTCGCTGTTGCAGTCACAGTCACGGTGGTTGATTCTCCCTGGTAGATTGGATCAGGAGTGTTGGCTGAAAGGCTCACCGCCGCATTCGCGCTTGCGAGCAAAAAGACTGCAAAAACCAAAGCCAGTATTGCATGTTTCATTTTCATTCCTCCTATCCCGCCCTCGACCACAGGAATCCATAGGTCGGGGTCACGTCGTTGTTGTAGTTCACGTCCACGCTCACCATGAAACCGCTTCCGTTAGTGCCGGTGGGAGCGAAATTTCCGTCCATTAAAATGCGCCTTCCCCTGCCGTCAGGCACACTGCCTGAAAAACTGGGAATTACCTGCAGCCCGGTGCTTTCGCTGAACACTGAACCGCTCGCGGAAACCGGCGTTGTAACGTAATTGTAGTCCAGGTCCCTTACCTCCAGGCGCAGGTATTCCCTTATTTCCGGGCTGGAACCGTATGTTTCGGGATTGTAGAACTGGTCCGAGTAATCGAACAGGTTGTACATTATGATGCCGTCCTGGATGTTGTCGTCCGCCAAGTCGTTGAGGTCGTACAGCGAACCCGGGTTATAGCCGTGCCCGTCGCTGGAGCACTTTCCTTCGCCGTACAGGCAGACAAGGAAAGCCGAGGCACTTGACACTGTGACCTCGTTCAGGTCGCGGTGGGTCAGGTTCTGTGGCGCGCCTACTAGTTCCATGCCTCCCTTGTGGTTGTATTCAGTCATTCCGTCGTCCATGTTAACGTCAATGTAAGTGTCGTCGTCAATCAAAAGTTTGGCTCTTCCAGTGCCGAAATCCGCCATCGGGCAGGATGCATGCCCTGTAAGCGGAATGAAATACCAGTTTTCGTCAACTATTGGCGCGCGGTTCTCGTCAGTGTCGTTGTCGAGGTTTAATCTCACGTTTGCGCTCCTGCGAGTGTTGACATCCTCCTCTCTCAGTACTCCAATGAGCGTTGTGTTTGGATTGAAGCATGTCAGGGGAATGACGTCAGTGTTCACGTCAAGACCAAGTTCTACAGCATTCTGGTCGAACACGATGTTCAGGTCCTCCAAACCGTAGCTTGTAACAACGCTGTAGGATTTTGTCTGGAATACCGCGCCCTGCCATGGCATAACGAACTGCGTTGTTGCCCCGTCGGTTATTTTGAATCCTGTCATTATTATGCCGCTGTCGTTTACTGCAATTTTGGGCAGCGCGATTCCGTTTGAATCAGGCATGTCACCGAACTTGTTGTAGTCCGTGCCTTCAGTCAACTGCGTGGGCATCCCGCCGCCCATTTCGGCGAGCATTACGCTGTAAATGCTTACCTGCACATCGTTCACTGGAGTGCCTCGCAGCGTTTTAACCGCCAGGGGAATACCGAAGTTCTGGTCGGTGTCATAGGTTCCTATATACGCGTCTCCCTGCAACCCGAAGTTGGCGTAATTTGCATACTGTGCCATTGTGTCAGTGGTGTACCAGAGCCTGCCTTTGGTGATTCCCGTAATTATCGGAACGCCGTTCCAGGGGTTCTTCCTCCAAGGCGCCTGCCCTGTTTCCATGTTGACGTCGTCCCAGTCCTCGTACATCATGTTTGAAACCATGCCACTAACATGGCTTCCGACTGTGAGGGCGTTTATGTCCGGTTCTTCGTTGAAATTGCAGTCGTTGTCCCTGTCAACGTAAACGCGCTCGTTGTCGGTGTCAATCAGTATAATTGCGTTCCAGTCTGTCTGCGTTCCGTTCTCGTCGTCGTCTCCTGCTTTGACCATTACAATCCTCGAATAGTTCAGCCCGGCATCGCTTATGTCCGCGGCAGTGTAACCCCTTTCGTCCGCAATCGCAAGGCAGTTGTCTATAACGTTGTCGTCCACGTACATTTTCCTGTGGTCGTCGCCTGTAATCCAGAAAAAGAACGGCCCTGTGTCGCCTGAAGCCCACATTCCCTCGGGCTGCTTTGAGACAACAACCTGCCATTTCAAGGGGACAATAAAGAGTTCAATGGTTGCAACGGTTGTGCCATAATTTGCGTCAATCTGCAGTATGTATCCGTCAATGTCCATTTCCTTCGCGATTGAAAGGTTTGCGGGCAGGTTGACGTCAATCGTTGTATACGCGGAAGTTCCGGCGTTCACGTCGTCATAGGCATAATTGCTTCCCGTTCCTGAAATCCAGTCCCCTGTTTCCTTCAAGTGCATGTTTAGGTCAGAGGCAAACAAGCTCCAGCTCTCCATGTCCATCAATTTCGCGCTCAAATTCACGTCAACAGCGCTCATTATGTTGAAATCCCACTGGGCGCCGGGCTCGGCGAGCATTCCAAGGTCTCCCTCCACAGCGGGCACTGCAACAATAAAGAAGGGCTGCACCATTATGAACGCTTTAACAGTCTCGTTCCCCTTTAAAGCGCTGTTAGCGTATATTACGAATTTGTAAAAGCCCTGCTCCCATGTGCCATTGTGGTTTACGTCGACGTAATTGTAGTCCTCGCCCCCGCACTGCATCGTTCCGGTTTTGAAGGAAGCCACTGTTTTTTCCACCGGCATTGACAACGGCTTCGAGGGACTGCCCTCGTAGAAAACCTTTACATCCGTTACATTCAGATCGTTTATCACCTGCCAGTTCCATGCGTTCTTTGCCTCAAGCAAAAAAGTTGAATTCATATCGCCGGCAATCATTGGCAGCGGACCGCAGTTGTTCTTGTTTATGGGAGTTGCTTTGAGGAAGAAATTCCTTCTCTCAAAATGGGTCATCACAGTATCGGTTTTTCCGAGCGTTGCCGCATTAATGTCCAGTTCAATTTCAAACTCCCCGGAACCCATTCCCAGCGCCTGGTAGTCAAGCGCAATGGTCACAATGCCGCTGGAATTCGTTGCATTCGAGTCAACGCCCGAAACGTCTATGACTTCCCTTTCCTCGAAGTTCATAATCCTTGAAACCGTTACAACCGCGCCGCGTATTGCGGTGCTTCCGTCAGAATCCTTCACCGTAAGCTTTATGTAGGTGTTCTTGTCGCTTGAATAGGTTGGAGGACCGTGCGATGCAATTGAATTTCCGTTCACGTCCACGAGTTCGGTTGTAACGTTCAACACCCTTAAATAGAAAAAACCGAACGCTGTAACGTTCTGCTGCGCCAGCACGCCGTTCGAGTTCACGTCAACCACGAAGCCGCCTGGATAAAAGCCGCCGCTCAGGTTCTGCACTGTACTCGAGGCATTTATTGCCAGTATGTTCAGGTCCGCGCGGAAGTTCACGTCAGTCGGGGAACTCAGTGTTGTTTCACTCCCGCCTTTAAAAACAACGGCGCTGTGCACTGAACTCAACTGGTTTACGCTCGTGCCCGACTTCATGTCGATTATGTCGGGTCTCAAGCCAATTTTTTCTCCGACAGTGAACTGGAACTTGAAGCCGCAGCTGTCAGCAACGTTTCCCGCTGCACTTGTATCGCAAGAACTCGGGTCCACGGGCTCCAAGAAAACCAAGTAATCCTGCACCGTGACCATTGTCTTGGCACTGAGCGTGAGGGTGTTCCCCTCAACGTTTAAGTCCTTTCCCACAACCTTGATGAAATAAGTGGAAGCGTTTGCAGGAGTCCTGAAGGAAAGGGAGCAGTAAGTGTCAGAGTCCGCAACGTGGATGTCTCCTTCCCCCAAAACGCTGTTCCAGTCCATGGCGCCCATTTTCTTGTAGTAAAGCAAAAAATTGTGATCCTGGGCGCTGCCGTTGTTGCAAATGTAGTCCAGAGAAGTTCCGCTCAGCTCGGAAGCGTTTATTTCGGAAAAATACAATTGCAGTGTTGCATTTGAAGCAGTTGGGAAAACGCTCGGCATTTTTTCCTTTTCGCCCATTCCCCCGCCCTCGAACTTGCTTGAAACGACCTCCATTGAATAGTTCTGCACTTTAAATGAAATTTTCTGCGATTGGGTTGTGCCCCCATAAGTTACATTGATGTCCAGGTAATAATCGCCTATCGTAGCGGGGGCAGTGAACAGCGCGTAATAGCTTCCCCCCGAACTGGAAAAACTCAAAGCCGACTGCGCGACATTACTCGAATTGTACACCGCGCCTGCGACAGTTGCAGTGCTGATGTACTGCGTGCCGGCATAATTCATTACGTCCACCGTAATCCTGCCGTTCGTGCCTGGCTTGAACACGCTCTGGGCGTTGTTGGTGTCCGGATTCGCCAAGGACAAATACATCCGGAAAGAATAAATGGAAAAAGAAAAAGATGCAAGACCGTTGTTCACCGAAAAGTAATAGGTTCCGGCGCTGTAACCGCTCAAGTTAAAGCGCAATTGAGCGTTTCCGTCAGCGTTTGTCGTGCCGGAATTGAAATCCTGCTGCACGCCGCTCGAATTCACTATCCTTACGTTTAAGTCCTCGCCCGCAATGGCGTTTCCCGCTGCATTGTATGCTGTAAAAGTAACAGGCACAACGGCAAGGGAACTCGCGTCAAACGGGGGTTTCAGGGAGAGATTGTCATAATTTATTGAAACGGAAGCAATGTTGGATACACGGAAGGGCATTGACGACTGCACGCCATTGTTTAAATCCCTGACAACAATGTTATAGTCTCCCGCTGTCGCATAGGAATGCGCAATGGAATAAAAGCCGTTCCTGTCCGAAAGGTAATTTTCGTCCGTTACCGTTCCGGCGGAATTCCTCACAACAACGTTCAAATCAACATTGTTGGAATCCATCGTCCCGTAAAAAGTTATTGTTTCGTTTGTAGTGAAAGGCGCTCCGTCCGCCTGCAAAGTAATATAGGTCGCGGACGCGCCCGCCGAAAAAAAAGCAAAAAAAACAGCCAGAATTAACAACATCCTATACCGCTTGACAGTGACCATTAAACCCCCCCTTTGGCCAGCCGTACAGCCAACTATTCTTTTTCTTTTATTATTAGGAGGATGTCCTATAAATTTTTTTCTGTCACGCTTTCACTGGCTTCAGAGTCTGTTTTCCCTGAACCATTTGATGAATGCCCGCATTCCGTCCTCAACGCTGGTGCTCGGCTTCCATCCGAGCAGTTTTTTCGCCTTCGAAATGTCCGCATAAGTTACAGGCACGTCCGCTTTAGGCATGGGCTTTTCGCGGATTACCGCCTTTTTTCCGAGGTTTTCCTCAATCAGCGAAATGAAATAGTTCAGTTCAACCGGCTTGCTGTTTCCCAGGTTGATTATTTCAAACCCGAACTTTTTTTCCACGGCTCTGCCAATGCCCTGCACGATGTCCTGGATGTAAGTGTAATCCCTCTTGCTTTTTCCACTGCCATACCTTTCAATGGGCTTGCCCCTTGCAATCAGGTCGGTGAACTTGTAAGGCGCCATGTCAGGTCTCCCGCGAGGACCATAAACAGTGAAAAAGCGCAGGCAGGTTGTCGGCAGACCATAAAGCGAACTGTACGCACGGCACATTGCTTCTCCCGCTACCTTTGTCACTGCATACGGGGAAACAACGCTCTCAATCTTTTGCTCCTCGCTCCAAGGCGTTTTGTTAGTGCCGTAAACGCTCGAAGATGACGCGAACACGAACTGTTCGACAGAATTCTTCCTCGCGAATTCGAGCAGGTTTGTCGTGCCGTTAACGTTCACGTCGATGTAGAGCTGCGGGTCTTCAAGAGAAGCGCGCACTCCTGCCCTTGCAGCAATGTGCACCACTCTCTCTATTTCGTTCTCTGAAAAAATTTTTTTAAGAGCTTCTCTGCTGCGGATGTCCTCCCTGTAGAGGGTGAATCCCTTGTCATCCGCGAATCCCGCGATGTTTTCCTCTTTGAATTTGGGGTTATAATAATCGTTGAAGTTGTCAATTCCAACAACGCTTTTCCCCTTGTCAAGCAAAAATTCCGTAAAATGCGAGCCGATGAATCCAGCAGCACCTGTCACAAGAATCATTTTTTCTCACAGCGAGTTTTAGGGAAATGGACTGCGTAATCAATAAAAATCCTTTCAGGAGCGGAAAAAGGGCAATAAAAAGGGTTAAATTCCTTTTACTTTTAATTTTCACTAATGAAAGGAAAACTGCTCATAATAGGTCTTTTGATTATTGCAATCGTTCTCTTTTCAATCGACCTCTCCGCACTGGTTGAAGCGCTGCTCAAAACCGACCTGGCGCTTTTTGGCATTGGCACGCTGCTCGGATTCCTGAGCGTTATAGTGCGTTCTGTGAAATGGCATCTGATGCTCAGAAAGCAGAGCCATTCTTTCGCTTTTGCGAGAATTGCACGGCTCTACTTCATCGGAATCGGCTTGGGCACGTTCACGCCGGGAAAGCTCGGCGATTTTTCAAAGGCATTGTTCATTAACAAAAAAGTGCACTCGCTCAGCGAGTCCTTTTCCTCCGTTCTCCTGGACAGGATTGTTGATTTTTTGGTTCTTGTCATGCTTGGAATTCTTTCCGCGGCATTCTTCTTCTACTCCTACGGCATCTCGCTCATTTCACTGCCCCTGCTCCTGCTTCTCGCCGCAGGAGTGATTGCGGGAGTTTACATAATGCTACACAAAGAACTCCTTAAAAAAATCCTCAAGCCCTTTTATTCCCTGCTTGTGCCTGAAAGATTCAGGGAAAGACTGAGAAAAAGCTTCGGCTCCTTTCTTTCCTCGTTTTACTCGCTGCTGAAGGACAGAAGCCTGCTCGCCGCAGCATTCGCAATAGCCATCGCATCCTGGTTTTTCACCGCGGCATCCTACCACTTCTTCGCGCTCTCCCTGGGTTTGGGGTTTCCCTTCCTTTTCATTCTCCTTTCAACGGTGCTCATTGAACTCGTTTCCCTCATTCCGGTGAGCGTTTCCGGCATTGGCACGAGGGACGCGGCACTCATCGTCCTTTTCTCCGTTTATTCTGCGAGCGCGGAATCCGCCGTGGCATTCTCCCTCCTCATTCTGCTCAGCACTGTAATAATCGCACTCGCCGGACTTCTCATGCTTTCCGCGGAAAAAGCCGGGCTGCGGGAACTCGTAGGAAATGAAGCGAAACCGTGAATCGGGAAAAAGAAGCGCGGTGCAATTCCTTGCAATCCTCTTCGTTAATCCCGTTGCGACAGGCGTGCAGTGGCCCATGCCCCGATGCCCTGGGGGAGCATTCACCTGTAAAAAGAGTTTATTTTTTCCGCCACTTCTTTCACCTGGCTTTTGCCCAGTTCGGGGTAAAGGGGAATGGAGACAATCTCGGATGCGATTTTTTCCGTGAGCGGCAGTGAGCCCCTGCCGGGACCGAGGAAGGAATACGCCTTCTGCAAATGCACCGGAATTGGATAGTGAATCAGCGTGGAAATGCCCTCCTCTTTGAGGAACTCCTGCAGTTTTTCCCGCTCCTGCGCTCTCACAACGTAAAGGTAGAATGCGTGCTTTCCGTATTTCTCTAGGATGGGATTTCGGATTCCTCGAGCAGTAATTTCTTTTCCATAAATTGCAGCAAGATTCCTCCTCTTTTCAACCCATTTATCCAGGCGCTTCAGTTTCACCCGCAGGACTGCGGACTGCAGTTCGCTTATCCTTGCATTCAGTCCCACGCACTCGTGCTCGCAGCGGGACTTCCGCCCGATGTTCAGCAACATCCTTGCCTTCTCAATTACCGCTGAATCCCTTGAAACCATCAAGCCGGCGTCGCCGTAGGCGCCCAGGTTTTTCGTGGGATAAAAGGAGAATGCGGCGGAATGTCCGAGAACGCCGGCTTTTTTCCCGCGGAATTCAGCGCCGTGCGCCTGGCAGGCGTCCTCTATTACTGTGAGAGAATGCTTTTCTGCAATTTCCATTATTGGTTTCATGTCGCAGCATTGTCCGTACAAATGCACGGGAACAATGGCTTTTGTTTTTTCCGAGATTTTTTCCTCAATCCTTGCAGGATTAATCAAATAATTCTCCCCTATTTCCGCGAACACCGGTCTTGCGCTGGCATTCGAGATGCCGAGTACAGTGGGAAAGGCGGTATGCGAGACCGTAATAACCTCGTCTCCGGGGCGAATGCCGTGCGCTTTGAGCAGTATTTCAATCGCCTGGGTTCCGTTGCCGCAGGCAGCGCAATGCCTTGTCCCCAGGTAAGAGGCGAATTCTTTCTCGAACGCGCTTGTTTCCTCTCCGAGCAAATACCAGCCCGAGGAAAGCACGCGCTGCACTGCTTTGTCCATTTCGGGCTTTATTGAATCGTACTGCGCTTTAAGGTCCACAAAAGGAATCATTCGGGATGCCATCCTGCCAGTAATGTTTTTTGAATTTTTTATAATACTCTATTGTCTTCCTTAGTCCTTCGCGGAATTCGGTGCGCGGAATCCAGCCGAGGTCTTTTTTTGCCCTAGAGTAATCCGCGTAATAGTTTCCGATTTCTATTTTTTTCTTGTCCTCCGGAAAGGGAACGTAATCAATTTTTCCGCTACCCGCAACTTCAACCACCGCCTGCGCCGCCTCCCCGACACTGACTGGCTTTCCTGTTCCAAGGTTGTAAATTTTCCCCTCCGATTTTTCGCTCAGCGCTGCGAGAAGGAGAGCGGAGACAACGTCGTCAACGTAATTGAAGTCTCTCTGTTGCTTGCCGTCGCCGAAAACCTTTATTGTTTCGTTGTCTATCGCCTGCCTTATGAACCATGCCAAAAAGCCCTGCCTCGGCGTCTTCATCACATGCCTCGGCCCGTAAGTGTTTGTCATTCGCAGCGAGCATGTCCTTATATTGTAATTGTCTTTGTAAATGAGATGGTACATTTCGCCGGCAAGCTTGTCCACGCCGTTCACGTCAGTGGGATGCGTTAAATGCTTTTCGTCTACGGGCAGATAGTCCGCTTTGCCATACTGATTGCGAGTTCCCGCGTACAAAACCTTTACCCCGGGATTGCTGTTCCTGCATGCCTCGAGCAAAGTGAGCTGGCTCCTGCAGTTTATTTCAAGGTCAGTGAAGGGATCCCTCATTGAATCAATGTGGCTTACCTGCCCTGCCAAATTGAAAATAAAGTCCTGCCCTTTAACGAGCTGCCTTATTTTGTCCGCCTCGCGCAGGTCGCAGATTTTGACCTGCACGTTGCCCTCTATTCCATGTATGTTGAATTTGTTGCCGCCGTACAAGGGAATGAGCGAATCAGCAATTGAAACCCTTGCTTCCGCTGCAGCAAGCGCGTGCGCGAGGTTCGATCCGATGAAGCCCAATCCGCCGGTGATGAGCACGCTCTTTTCCGAGAATCCGTTGAGGAATTTTTCACTTTCTTTTTCCTGAAAGCGCGGGCAATACAACGATTCTGAGCCACTGCCTTGCGAGACCATAGAATACCTTTAATATTCGATGTATTTTAAAAAACTGGCTCTTGCCGCTTTGCCTGGGAAAATGGCGAACCGGCACTTCATAAAAAGTGAAGCCCGCGTCCTGTATTTTCTTAATCATTTCAACGCATATCACGCCTGAATCCGATTCGAGTTTCACGGTGCGGAAAATTTTCCTCTTCATCAGGCGGAAATCGCAGTTTATATCGCGTATTTTAATGTGGAAAAGCCTGCGGGAAAACCAGTTGTACATGCCGCCTAAAACAGCGCGGTAAGGGGAGTCCGAGCGCTTTATTTTGTAGCCGTTTATTACGTCGGCTTTGCCTGCATGCTCTGCCAAGAGCGCCAGCTCGGAAACATCGTACTGGGCATCCCCGTCCGTGTAAAAAACCCATTTCTTTGTCGAATGCCTGAAACCGGACTTCAGGGCGCCGCCGTAGCCCCTGTTTGTTTTGTGGTGAACCACTTTAACAAAGGGGTATTTTTTTGCCAGCGAATCAGCGATTTCCCCGCTTTTGTCGGGGCTCGCGTCATTGACCACAATGACTTCAAAGTCGTCGGTTATTCCGCGCAGCGTTTTAATTGCCTTTTCCACCATTTTTCCAATGGTGCCCTCGTCGTTGTATGCGGGGAAAAAAACGCTCACGCTTTTCAGTTTTGCTCTCCTGTCCTCTGCCATGGAATCTCACAAAAAAAAACACAATACACTTTTAAAGGCTTTTGAAATTCCTGGCCAAAGGGAGCAATCGCGCGAACTTGAAAAAAGCAGATGAAGTAAAAAACCAGCCTGGCAAAAGCAGCTGGGTTCATCCTGATTTCATTTTTGGGAGTGCCTCTTTGATTTTATGCACAGTATTTGAAAAGCCTTTTCCGGATTATTTCTTACAATAAGTTCGGTAATATCGGATATCACCTTCCAGAAAGTTTTTGGTCGGAATTTAATAGAAGCACATTCCCCGCGCAATGGTTTCCAGCCATTTACGCCAATTACTTCATATCCTCTCTTTTTCATCTCTTTAACCGTCCACCCAGACTTATGCACTTGCCAAGGATTGTTATCATACTCCTCTTGGGGTAAAAATCCGTTCGGGGTAAATACTATCACTTTTTTATTTGCAATCTTTTCCATTGCTTCCAATAACTCAACGCCTTCTTTTTTAGTAAAATGTTCTATTAGGTCAGAGGCAAGAACACAATCAAAAGAGTTTTCCCCAAACTTTTTGCCAATTTCTAATACATCCAGTTTATAATATTCATCGTGGATTTTTTGTCTTTTGCTTTTTTCTATGCTTGGTCCAAAAGCGTCAACGCCCACACAATAAATTCTTTTTGAAAATCTTCGTATTGGAGATGAACTTCCACAGCCCACATCAAGAAGGCTACTGCAATGCCCTGTTGCTTTTTCCAATTCAATTTGGTAATTAGGAAATATTTTAACATAAAAATTATAATACAGATATTTCAAAACACGATTCATTGCCATATCAACAACTCATATGGATACTTATATTGATATTTTTATATGTTAAAAAGCAGAATGCCCACAGAAAGGAAGAATCCTCAATAGCCTTAAAAAGGTTTTCGCAGCCAGCAATTTTTGAAGGGTTGGCAGAATGCTTGACTGGGATCTGTTTGTAACGGTTGCAACAAGAGCATGGAACAAATATCTGGGCAAAGCGAAGGCGCTTGTTTTTTTCGGGAAGAATTTTTTCGGCAGGGACGTGTTCATGCATCCGTCGGTTATAATGAAGTGCCCGAAGAAAATTGAAATTGGGAAGCATGTCGGCATCAACAAATGGTGCTTTTTCAACGGCGCGGGGGGAATAAAAATCGGTAATGGCTGCTTTGTTTCCCACAATGTTTCAATAATGAGCGAGGACCACGGCTTCAGGAAAGGAATCCCCATAAGGCAACAGAAAGGAAAAAAAGGGAAGGTTGTGCTTGAGGGAGACAACTGGATAGGCTGCCAGACGCTTATTCTCAAGGGGGTAAAAATAGGGAAAGGCGCTGTCGTTGGCGCTAACTCCACGGTAACAAGGAGCATTCCGGCAAACGAAATATGGGCCGGAAACCCCGCAAAATTCATAAAAAAGAGGAAGTAGGATTCCGGTTTCAGAGATAACCAAGGCCTTTTAGCTGGTTTTGCGTTTTTTCTTCAAGCGTTACTTTGAGAGGCTCTTTCAGGGCAGTGGAGCCCTGCGATTCTACCCAATTTTTCAGTTCCTCCTCCAACTCCTTAAGCTTTTCTCTGTTCTTCACGGCCAAGTTTTCCCTTTCATGCGGGTCGCTCTTGAGGCTGTAAAGTTCAACGCCGCTTGTGAGCACTTTTTTCTTTTTTGTTCCCCTGCGCAGATTTCCTTTCATTAAAAGGAATGCTTTTTTTGTATAGCGGGGCAGCCACTTCCTCCAGTTTTTTTCGAACACCTTGCTTGCCATGAACTCCCGCTTTATGAGCTTCCATCCGCCGGCGCGCACCGAGCGTATTACTCTCACATTCGTTCTCATTTCATTGAATGCTATTCTTCCTCTGGCTGAGGTAACACCCTCAAGCAAGGGAACAAAACTTTTGCCGTGTATTTTGAGATTTGCCCTTATGCCGAGCAATTCCAGCAAAGTGGGCATCAGGTCAATGTGCCTTATCTGATCATCAATTTTGAGTGCTCCGTGCAAGGGGCTCTTCACTAAAAGCGGCACTTTTATGAGTTCGTCGTAAAAACTGTAATCAGAGTGCCCCATCCGCCCATGGTCGAGGAACTCTTCGCCGTGGTCCGCGGTCACAATAAAAAAAGTGTCTTCCCAAAAGCCGAGTTCTTTTATTCCTGAAATGAGTTCGCCAAACGAGCTATCAAAAAAGGATATGCCGCCATCGTACAGGTCAACAATTCGCCCTAGCTCTTTTTCCCCAAGCTTCCCGCCCCCATCACTCACGCTCTGGAAAAATGTCTTGGAAGTGTCCACGTCAATTTTTTCGCCCTCGGTGAATTTGTCAAATTCCGGCGGAGGAGAATAGGGGTGATGCACGTCAAAGGAATGCAGGAAGAGAAAAAAAGGCTGTTGAATGCCCTTAAGCCATGAGATAATCTTCTTGTTCTTTTTTGTCTGGGGCTCTTTTTCCGCGTCGAAAAAAGAAAAACCTTTGTTGAAATTGTAGTCCTCCGAAAGATATCCCCCGCCAGTAAATGCAGCAGTAGCGTAGCCGGCTTCCCGCATTATTTCCGGCCACACGGGAATCGCGGGATTGAGTTTTTTTTTCTCGTCGGTGCAGCCGTGGAAGTAGGGATACATCCCTGTCATCATTGAGAAATGGCTCGGCAAAGTCCAGTTTGCTTGGGCAATGCACTGAGTGAATTTTACAGCGTTGGCTGCAAATGAGTCAATGTTTGGAGTGGTTTTCCTTTTGTAGCCGTAGCATGACAGGTGGCTCTGTCTCAGGGAGTCGATTGAAAGAAAAATAATATTTTGTTTTTTTACCCGCTCCATTTTTCCACATTAAATTTTGCCTGTAACCATTTAAATAATTGTTGGTACAAAAACCTGCGGAAAGAAAGATAAAAGTTTTAAAGGAGTTCACTGATTGATTTAAAACATGCGGTTCGTTGAATTGGAAAGGGACGGGGAATGGAATTCCTTTCTCGCCAAGTCGGAAAACCACCACATCTACCAAACAAGAGAGATGGCAAAAGTGATGGAATCCCTTGGGTTCAGAGCAAGGTTTTTCGCCATCCTCAAAGGAAAAAAAAGGATTGCACAGATTGCCCTGCTTGAAAAACGCTCACACGGAATGCTACGCAAAAAGCTTGCGAACTCATGGCTTTCCTATTCGCCGCCGGTTCTACTATGCAAAAAAGGCAGCGAAAGAAAAGCATTCACCGAACTGGTCCGCGCGCTTCAGGCGCGAGCGAAAAAGGAGGGAATCAGCTGGATTACAATCTGGTCTTCTCCGAAATGGGATCCCGTGGAGTGGTTCTCCGCGCTTGACTTTGAGCCAAGTGTTAAGGAGAATGCTGTCCTTGAACTGAAAAAAACAAGCGGGGAAACATGGCATTCAATCTACAAGCACGCCCGCAGGGACGTTCGAAAGGGAAAGGAAACAGAAGCATTCACCCGCGAAGCCGAATCCCTGAACGAAATGAAGGAATTCTATTCAATTTACAAGTCCCACCACGACCATGTTGGCATTGCTCCTTATCCTTGGGAATATTTTGAGGCATTCTGGCGCGAGGTAATTGAAAAGGGAATGGGAAAACTTCTCCTCGTCCAGCTCGGCGGAGAAATAATCGCGGGGCTTATGATAGGAACGTTTTGCTCGGAAATTTACGAGTTCTCAAACGCAGTAAAACCACATACCTACGGGTATTTCCCCACAGACCTGATGAACTGGAAGCTCATTGAATGGGCTGTTCCAAAAGGATACAGGGTTTTTGACCTCTCCAACGTTCCTGTTGGAAAAACCACGGAAAAGGAAGAAGGCATTAAAAGGTTCAAGAAAAAATGGGGAACGCTGAAGCAATACCACGAGTTCAAATGGTATTCCAGCGGAATGAAAAAAAGGATGATTGAGGGAATAAAAAGCATAAAAAGCTGATAAAAATGGTAAAACTTATTTTTGGCGTTGACGACACAAATCCAGCGTTCATGGAAGAATTGAGCGTACTGCAGGATTTCTGTACAGGGTTTCCGAAACTGAAAGTAACGCATTTTGTTCCCGCGCGCTATTCGCTCAGGGGCTTTTCTCTGTTCAGGCACGGGTTGAGGAAGATTCTGCCACTCATGGTGAAAAAAACCCTTTTCGGGAAACTGGAACCAAAAAGCGAAGGGAACAAGATTGATTTGCACCAAGAATTCCGCGAACTCTTCAAAAAAGAAATCTCAAAAAAAAGGTTCTCCGCGGAACTGCATGGACTGACGCACTTTTCCCCGGAAAACCTTTCCGCTGAGGAATTCCTTTACAGGAGCAGGGGCGAGGCAAGGGGAAAAATAGAGGAAAGCATTGAAATATTCAGGAATGCCGGCTTTCCGGAGCCAAAGGTTCTGGCTCCACCCGGCTGGGGTGTCACTCTAGAACTCCTTTCAGTGTTGAGGGAAAAAAAACTTGCGATTGCGGGAAGCATGACCTCGCACGCGCTGAGCGCAAAAGCGAAAAGCGATAGCGCGGGGCTGAAAAACGTCTCTCCGCTTTTTCCGGAAAAGGTTAACGGTGTGCTGAACGTTCCGAGAAACTGGGATTTAAGAGAGGGCACAATTGAAAGAGCGGAAAAAATAATCTCGCTTGGGGGACTAATTGGAGTGCATGCCCATATCGCGCCTATTGGGGTGCTGAACCCTGTCACCAGGCAGAACCTTTCAAACCTTTCCGCACTTCTTGAATGGCTTGAAGACCAAGGCATTGAAACCGAGTTCCTTCATTTTAGGGAGGTCATTGAATGAACCCAAAAAAAACAAAAGTTTCCATAATAATGGCTGCCTTCAACGAAGAGGAACTCATTGGCAGGAGCATTGATTCCTTGCTCGCGCAAAGCTATTCCAACTTCGAACTTTTAGTGGTGGACGACGGCAGTACGGATAGGACGGAGCAAATCGTGAGGGAAAAAACGAAAAAGTCAAAAAAAATAAAGCTTTACAAAATAAAGCACATCAAGGGAAAGGGCTGCGTCAGACCCCGCGTGAACGGAATAAAAAAAAGCGAAGGCGAAATAATTTTTTTGGTGGACGCGGACGCATGGTATGAAAAGGACTACTTGAAAAAATGCATTCCCGCGCTCAAGGGAAAAACCGCGGGCGTGATTGGAAAACTCCGTGTCTGGGAGCCAAAAACATTCATTTCAAAATACCGCGATTTGCAGTACAGGCTTCGCTATGATAACCCTGAAAGGATAAAGAGGGAAATGAAGGAGGGAAGGATTGCAGCGTGGATTTTCACGAAAAAGGCATACAAAGAAGCGGGAGAATACAACGAAAGCTTGCCCTATGGCGAGGACATTGATTTGGCGCGGAGGATGATGAAAAAAGGCTACACTCTCGAATATGTTCCAAATGCGGTATGGAAGCACAAGTGGCCTGAATTTCCATGCGAGGTAATGAAATTCAACTATGCAACAGGCAAAAAAAGCTATCCCTATTTCAAAACGCACCCCAAACAAATAATTGTCAAGGGCTACTTTGGACTAATAATTCCATTGCTTGCACTCGTGCCCTTTCACTGGGCTTTTTTGGCTCTTGCCCTACTGCATGCCCTGCCAATGGAATTCAAGGGAATAAATCTCATGCTAAAATCAAAGTCAGGGCACAGGGCTTATGCCCTTCTGGCTCCCCTCGTTTTTTACACAATGAACATTCCCTTTTTTGCAGGGCTTGTAGCGGGATTCCTCGAAAAGGAGGCAACTGAATGAAGGTGCTTGTAACAGGCGGCGCGGGCTTCATTGGTTCGCATGTAACGGACATGCTCTTGACAGAGGGCATTGAAGTTGTAGTTCTGGACGACCTCTCCACAGGAAAAAAGGAAAACGTGAATGAAAAGGCGGAATTCATTAAGGGTAATATTTCAAACCCAAGACTTGTTGAAAAAATTTTCTCTGAAAACCGCATTGAAAAAATATGCCATCTCGCAGCGCAGACAAGCATTGAACAATCAATGAAAAGCCCGGCAAAGGACGCGGAAACAAACATTGTTGGAACTCTCAACTTGCTGGATGCGGCCTCGCGGGCAAAAATTGGAAAATTTGTCTTTGCGTCAAGTGCTGCAGTTTACGGCTTCCCGGAAAAAGAGAAACTGGAAGAAGAGGATGCAAAAAAGCCCTTTTCCCCTTACGGGATTTCAAAGCTCGCCTGCGAGGAATACATTGAATTCTACGCTAAAAGAGCACGCTTTGGCTACTGCAACCTGCGCTACGGAAATGTCTTCGGTCCGAGGCAAAGCCCTGAACTCGGCGGAGTGGTTGCAAAGTTCATGCGAAAAATGTTGTGCGGAATACCTCCGACAATATTCGGTTCCGGCGAACAAACAAGGGACTTTGTTTTTGTGGAAGATGCGGCAAGGGCAGCAGTTCTCGCGCTGGAAAGCGGGGAGAGCGGAAACTTTAATGTGTCTCAATCAAAACAGGAAAGCGTTTTGCAGATGTTCAAAAAGCTTTCCGCTCTCACGGGCTTCGAGGGCAAGCCGCAATTCGCCCCCGCCCTCAAGGAAGTGGAATCCATACAGCTTGACTGTTCACTGGCAAGGGAAAAACTCGGATGGGAGCCGGCATTCTCCTCGGGGGACGGGCTAAAAAAAACCGTTGAATGGATGCGCTCAAAACTCGATTAGGGCAGCAGCGACCTGAACGAGGAGTAAAAGTATTTGAGGTCACGGAAGCGCGGAATTATTTCAACCCTGATTTTCATTCCGCGCAAATAGTAAAGCATTATCAGCATTTTTGCCAAGAAAACAACCACCCTTGAGAGAATGAAGCCAACCGCCTGCATCGCCGAGATAAGCACGAGTCCCAAAACAACGCCAACTGCTAGCGAGACTAGCTCAGCCCTTGCTACGAGGTCCATTCTGTTCAACGACTTGAAAACAGTTGAAAGAGGAGCGTCCTCCATCACAATGTAAAGCAGTATCAAAAAAGGAAAAAGATAGAACGCGTTGCTGAAATCCGGGAAAAAAAGAGCGAGAGCCGGACCTGCCAAAGCGGTTATGGCCAGACCCGCAACAACAGTGAAAAGAACCGAAAACTTAATGCTCAGTGAGGCAAATCGGCCAATTGTTTCGGAACTGTTGCTCCTTTCAATATTGTAAGGCAACAGCACTTGCGAAAGCGCATCTTTCGGCGCTGCGAGCAGATAACTGGTTATTTTGTCCGCTAGGTAATAAAAGCCGAGTTCCCAGTTCGCTATGAAAAGACCCATATACACAAGTTCAACCTGATGTCTAAGGCGGTTGAGAAGCATTGATGGCACAAGGCCATTAACGAATTTCTTAACACTCCCCAAATCAAACAGGTCTCTTTTGAAATCCAGCCTGCGTAAATAAAAAAAGGAAAGAAGCAAAAAGGAGAGAATTCCAACAGCCTTTGCGTAAATTACACCCAAGGCGCCTGTGTCGAGAACCACGACAAAAAGGAAAGCGAATGAAAGGTTCAATGCGTTTTCCAGAACAAGCCCTTTCAAAACCTTCCCGAAGGACTTGAATCCAAAGAACAGCCTTTTGAACGCTTCCTGTACTGGTGTGAGCAAAATGAGCACGGTTGCAATCCTGAAAAACAAAACATTGCTTTTTCCAATGAATGAAACAATGAAATCCGCGAGGAAAAAGGAGGCAAGGAAGACAATTACCATGAGAAAGTACTCCCACTTAAGCGCTTGAAAGAAAAACTTTTTTGACTTGAATTTCGCGGTGAAAACAAAAAACAGGGTGGAGAATATTTCCATTCCGAAAAGGCTTGCAATGCTCACCGCAAAAGCCATGTAAAAAACAATCAAGCCGTAATCGCTTGGACCCAGATAATTTGCGATAATGTAAGTGAAAAGAAGCCCAACCACAGCGAGAAAAACCTTGGAGGAAAAGGAAAAAGCGTAGTTCCTAACAAAAGACCTGAGGGTTTTACTTGCCATAAAAAAACAGTTCCATTGCAGTTTTGTACCAATAAAGCCCCTAATAGGAAAAATTATAATATATTAGTTAACCACTTCTTATTAATTTTAATCTTTTGGTACAAATAACTTGGCACAAGAAGAGGGCATGAACGTGTTCAAGAAAATATTTTCATTCATTGTTTCCTTTTTTGGAATACTATCAATTATAGCAGTCTGGCTGGGCTACAGCGCGCTTATTTATCAAAGCACTTCAATAGCGGCAATAGCAATTTCTGCAATATTTTCCTTTTTCCTTGTTAAGGGAATAAAAGGAAAAAAAACTGAAAAAAGAACCCTCCTGTTGCTCGGCGCAGTACTGCTGCTATTTTCCCTAATCTTCCTCTTTCTCTTGTGGCCCAACGGGGTTTATCCAAGCACATGCAATGACTTCATGAACCATGCCAACCAAACAAAGCTCTCCGCATTAAGGCACGGGTCATTCCCTGACCCGGGGGAAAACTTTTCCTGGATTCACAACTACCCCCTTATCTTCCAGTTCTCAACAGCAATACTGTACTATGTCCTTCAAAACTCTTACATTGTTAATTCGATTGTGTCCGTTTTATTCCTGGCAGCAACCGTCCTTGGAGTCTTTCTCTTAGCAAAAGAATTTTTAGAAGAAAAATTTGCAGTTCTCGCAGCATTCCTTTTCTCTTTTTCCATAAGCACTTTTCTTTCAATTGACGGCGGCTACCTGCCCCAGATAATGGGACAACTTTTCTTTCTCGCTTCTTTTTATTTTTATATTAAAAAAAACAAGGCAATGCTTTTTCTTTCACTGGTCGGCCTTTGGGCATACGCTCATTTCTTTATTCTTTTTTTCATTCTTTTATGCGTTGAAATTTTCAGAAAGTCAATAAAGGAAAGGAAGTTTTCAGCAAAATTGCTCGGCGAAAAATTCTTGCTTCCTGTCGCTGCTTCGCTGGCAATCCTGCCTGAAACGCTCGGGCTTTTCCTCTTCAAAATAATGCCGAAAGCAAACAAGTTTCTAATAAAGGGGGGCATAACGGTGCCAAATTTAATTGCACTGTTCGCATTTTACCCGGCAATACTCG
>Ga0180432_10000048_pt1 | contig 168688 bp, 187 predicted proteins | sample SS_ome_10_FD_132414 | JGI IMG/M metagenome (GOLD analysis project Ga0180432, IMG submission 132414) | Hypersaline lake sediment archaeal communities from the Salton Sea, California, USA - SS_1_MS_2 metaG | ecosystem: Environmental > Aquatic > Non-marine Saline and Alkaline > Hypersaline >... | reverse complement strand
TCCCATTATTTAAGTGATGGTTTTCATGCTGCAGGGAATAGACGACGAGCCTTTGATACACCCATTCGAAGCCGGGGAATTCGAAGAGGAAAGGGAAAAAAGCCTCCTTGAAAAAATTCCCTCTTTTTATTCAAGGGAAGGACCCATACTGCCCGCAATCCCCAAAAAAGCCGTTTTCGGGCTTGCCGTGCTCGTTGCAGTATTCTTGTTCCTGTTTGTCGTGTGGCCTTTGATGCTGCCTGCCGCGGTAAGGCTGCACATTTCGGTTGAGGACACCGAGGGCGAGCCAATAGAAAACAACAAAATTTCCTTCATGCACCCGGAAACCGGCAGGCTGCTGCTCTCCAAGCAGGGAAGCGCGGAATACGATTTCGTGGTGTCGCAGGGAAATTACGTTGTAGCGGCAAGTGCGCCCTCCCCCTTCAAGACAGAATCATTTCCCGTCAAAGCGGAGGAGAACATAACCCAGACGCTCGTGCTGGCAAAGGATTTGGGGGTAAGAATAGCGGACATTGACCCTCTGGAAGACATTGCCGCGGGGGAGGAAAGGGAAACAATAATTACGCTGAAGAGCAATTCCTCATACCAGAGGGAAATTTCGCTGGTGTTCTCGGGATTCGAAAAGCTCGGCTTGGAAAGCGTGCCGGAAAAAATAATCGTTCCAAGCGGCGGAACCGCAAAAGCGACAATAATCGTGAAATTGCGGCAAGCATTGCAAAAAGAAGGAATTGAAGCCGGCTCCATAAGGGTAAAATACACCCATGAATCCTTTCCCTTTTCAGTGAAACTGCTCAGGAAAAGGGAACAATAGTTTTTTATAATAAAAAGGAATATACCTCTTGCATGGACGAGCTTTATTACTATATTCTGCCCTTCGCTGCGGTCACCGGATTTATTCTCGCACTGGCTGCCAACTGGGTGATTTCGAGAAAGGTGGGGGGGCTGAGGCATTTTTTTCTCAGGGAAGGCGGTCTCGAATTCATTAAAATGCCGTCCCTCGGAAAAAGAAAGGGAAAGGAAGTCAAAGGAATTGAACTGGTGCACTTCAAGGGAGGAAGCGCACTTGAATTCCTCGAAGTTCCCTCGCTTGCGGAAGCCCGTGCAAAAAAGGAGAAAAAAATCGTTCCCGCTGTTTGCCTGCTCACGGGAAAAAACCTCACCGGTTATTTCCTCCTGCTCACAAAAATGCTTTTCTTTTTCGAGGAATCCCCCATATTCCTCACAATAAAGGAACGCGAGCTCGAAAAATTCAAAAAGCACACAAACATACTTATTTCCATTTACAGGCACGGCAGCGAAATAAGCGAAAAACTGAAAACACTGCGCTACCAGTTCATGAAGAAAGCCATAAGCGAGTCGGAGTTCAGAAAGAGGCTCGCAGAACTCGAACTAGAAAAAAGGAAAACAATGGAAATAGGAAAAATTTACGACGGCTATAGGTATTTTTCCTATCCCGTGGAAATTCTCTCCGACCTCAAGAGGTTCTGCGAGGTTGCCAAGGGAAGGGGGCTCGTTGTGCTGACAATAGTGGACGAAATGGTCCTCAAGGACAAAAAGGACGCCTTCGAATTCGTTGAAAAAGTGCTCGGCGTGAGCGGAAAGCACCGCATTCCTGTTGTTATCACCTTGGAGAAAGGACTTTTTTCAGAGGAAGCCGAAAACAGGGCAAGAAGCTACGCGGAGCTCATAATCGAAACAAGCCAGCGGGAAGGCAAAAGGTTCGTGAACGTGCAGAGCATGGAGAAATCCTTTCCCGAAAGGGAACTGGAAAGCGTCGAGCAGGACCTGCGCGCATTCCTGCAAAAAATAGGATTCATAGGGGGAAAATGAACCCCCTGAATTTCACTTGACCGGAATTTCAATGCTTACAGTGGTGCCCTTTCCCTCGGCACTCTTTATTCCAACGCTGCCTTTGTGCAGTTTGGCGATTTCCTTTACGTTCGCCAGACCGAACTCCTTTCTACCGCCAGCCGTAATATAGCCCCTGGAATAAAATTCTTCCACTTCCTTCCTGGGCATTCCCCTGCCCGTATCTGAAACCGTGATTTTCAGTCTGTTCCTGCCAAGCGAAAGGGTAACCCGCACACTCCCTGCTTGCGCGGTCGCCCGCAAGGCATTGCCAACCAGATTGAAAACGGCTCTCCGGATTGCGAAAGCGTCCACCCCCATTTCCCTGCCGGCGTTTCTCTCCGAAAGGTTGGATTCAAAAAACAGCCTTGCAGAGGGGAGAAGGAAAAGCGATGAGGTTTTCCTCACTGAATCCGCCAGGCTGGAAAAGGGAACCCTTTCCGGCTGAAAGTGAATGCCCTCCTTATACCTTCTTATAAGCTCGCTGACGAACGAAATCTGTATTTTTGCCCTCTTTAGACCGCGGAAGAAGGTTTTTGGGTCTGTTCTGTAATCGCCTTCAAGAAAACCCAGAAGAAGCTTCAGCTGGCGGGGAAAGCGCCTGAGGTCGTGCTTTATGCTGTCGTCTTCCAAAGCCGAAATAATGCCCTCAAATGGCTCCATTTGCCTCTTAATTTCCTCTATCTGGCTCTCGGCTTTTTTGTATTTTTCCCTGCGCTTCTGCTTCTGCCGGATTTCAAACCGTCTCCTCTTCCTGTGCGGGATAAAAAAACACTTCCTTTTCGCTGGAAAAAAAGCCCGAAGCGGGATTTGAACCCGCGACCCCCGACTTACGAGGTCGGTGCTCTGAACCAGCTGAGCTATTCGGGCTTACTAAAATTAGTGCATTGCAGGTTTTTATTTTAATTGGTCAAACTGTGTTTTGCCTATGGAGAGCGTCCAGAGTTTTTCGGGCAGTTCTTCAATCTTTATCCGCACCTGCTCCATTGAGTCGCGTTCGCGCAGCGTTACAGTGTCATCCTTCTTTGTATCGTAATCTACCGTAATGGCGTAAGGAACGCCGATTTCGTCTATGCGGGCATATCTCTTTCCAATCGAGCCCTTTTCATCGAAAAGGCATTCAAAGGAATGCTCTTCAAGCAGGTCAAATACGGAGCGGGCTTTTTCCGCGAGGCCGTCTTTTGAAACGAGCGGGAACACCGCGACAAGATAGGGCGCGAGCGCAACCGGCAGCTTCAGGTAATTGCGTTCCTCGGGACCGCGTTTTTCCTTTCGAAACGCGTGGTCCAGTGAAACGTAAAAAGTTCTGTCAATGCCCGCGGAGATTTCGAACACGTGCGGAATGAATTTCTCTCCGTTTTCTTTCACTGCGAGGTTCTTTTTGCTTCCCTGCGCGTGACCTTTCAGGTCGTAGTCGGTGCGGTAGTTGCACGCAATGAGTTCAATCCAGCCGAGGTCTGTTTCAACTTCAAAATCCCATGTTTCTTTTGCGTAAAACGCGCGTTCTTCCTTCTCCAGTTCGCGGAAGCGCATTTTTGCACGCGGAATTCCGTACTTCTCATACAACTGCTGGACGCGGGCGAGCCAGTATGCAATCACTTTTCCTGAAACGATTTTTTTCTTGACAGCGTCCTCGGCTGTTATCGGCTCGGTTTTTTTTCCCAAGCGCATGAGCATTAGTTTTTCCTTTTTTATTTTTTCAAATGCGGGAAAATCGTTAATCTTCGCGGGATTGAAAAAGTACTCGATTTCCATCTGCCCGAGTTCGCGCTCCCTGAGCAGTGTCTGCTTGGGGGCGATTTCATTCCTGAAGGACTTGCCTGCCTGCGCTATTCCGAGAGGCAGGTTCAAGCGCCCTGAGCGGAATAAGCGGTCGAAATCCAAAAAAATGTTCTGGCAGGTTTCCGGGCGCAGGAAGCATTCCTGGCTCTGCGTTGCGCCTATGTCAAGCTTCATCATCATGTTGAACAGGCGCACTTTTCCAAGTGCACCCTTACACTTGGGGCATTTTATTCCGTGCTTTTCAATTAATGCGTCCAGTTCTGCGGCCGGCTTCGATTCGGGAATAATGCTTTCAGTGCTGCCCTCTATCAACTGGTCGGCGCGGTGAAGCGCGCTGCACTTCGTGCACTGCACTATCGGATCGTTGAATGATTTTACGTGTCCGGAGGCTTCAAATACCGCGCGGGGCAGTATTACCGACCCGGAAATTTCCAGCAGTCCCTCTTTTTCAAGCAGTTCCCTGCGCCATAATTCAACGACCTTGTTCCTTATGCGCACGCCTATCGGTCCGAAATCCCAGAAGCCCGCCGGCGCGCCTGAATAAATTTCCGCTGCGGGAAAGAACAGCTGGCGGCGCAGTGCCAAATTCGTCAATTCTTCTCTGGGCAAAAAAACACCTATTTAAGTGTTCAATAAAACCATTTTAAAACATTCCCTGGCTATTCTTTCTTTATGCCGGGGGAAAAAATCGGGCGGCTGCGCAGGGAACTGATGCGCAAGGCAAAAAAGAAGGTAATCGAACGTTACACGGGCAGGGACGTGCACATAATACGCGCGGTGAACACGCTTGAGGACATTGATTCAGTATTCAATCTGCTGTTCGAGGATGTGAGGGAGTGGTATTCCATTCACTTTCCCGAACTGGAAAGACGGGTGAAGGGGAATGAAACATACCTGAATCTGGTCGCCAAAATCTGCGACCGCGCGGAGTTCACCGAGGAAAACGTTCTCGCCTATTACGACAACAGGGAGCAGGCAGCCAGAGTTGCTGCAGCCGCGAAGAAGAGCATCGGCTCGCCCTTAAAGGAAAAGGATGCAAAGAGAATTTCGAAGCTGGCGGAAAAAGCATTGAGTCTCAAGAAGCAGAGAAATGCGCTCTGCTCCTACATCGAATCGGAAATGCGGGAGCAGATGCCCGCATTCTCCCTGTTGGCTGGAGCAATTCTGGGCGCGCGCCTTTTGAACGAAGCCGGCTCGGTTAAAAAACTGGCAATGATGCCTTCTTCCACAGTACAGGTAATAGGGGCGGAGCGCGCGTTATTCAAGCACCTCAAGACCGGAAGCAAGCCCCCGAAGCACGGGCTTATATTCCAGCATCCCCTGCTTCGCAGGGTGAAAAGGAAAAACCGCGGAAAAATGGCGCGGACTCTTGCAAACAAGCTGAGCATTGCCGCAAAAGAGGATTTTTTCGGGAAAAAGGATGCCGGCGGAAAAATGCTCGAAGAGCTGGAGAAACGGGCTGAAGCGCTATCCTAGTTTTTCCTCAATCCTCTGGAGCCTTTTTTCCATCTCCGCGAGCTTTTGCAGAATTTCCGCGCGCGCCTCCTCCATTACCTCGTGCGGGGGCTTTGGGTGATGCAAAGCGGGAATGGGCCTCCGCTCTCGCAGGAATTTGAGAATGCTCCTATCCTTCAGTTCGTAGAATGCCTTGCCTTCCTCCGCGGAACTGGAAACAATGCCTGCGCTCGCCAGTATTTTCAGGTGGAAGTCCACGGTCTGCGGGGCGCGCTGAATGTGTTCCGCTATTTCGCTCAGATACTTTTTTCCCGTGCCAAGGAAAAGGAGAATTTCCCGCCTTACCGGCGAAGACAAAGCACTGTGGATTTCCTGTTCCCGCACAACAATCACCAAAAACACTAAAAAAACACTCTTTCTAATTTTATAGGAAAGTAGAAAAGTATTTAAACATTGCGGCTCATTAGATATTCATAGAAAATTAGAAAAGGAGGTTTTGTGATGCCGCCAATTCCATTGCATGAAAAAAAAAGGAAAAACCTGCTGAAAGCGGTCTGCATTTCCACCTGCATTACCGCAACTCTTGCGGCAATTCTCGCACTTTTACAGTTTCCAGTCAATGTTGTCCTGCCCACCTCTGCGCCGGTGTGGGCAGGGCTTAGCTCAATGCTCAGCTGAGGTCTCTGTCTAAAAGGAGGTGATGCCAGATGCCGAGACACCACGCGCCAATGCCGCCCCACGAAAGGCATGCGCCTGTTCCGCCCGCGCCTTACGACGAGCCGACCCATGCGGAATTAATGGACGCAATAGCGGAAATGAGGGAAAGGCTTGACAGGATAGAGAGAATGCTGGGCAAGTGAGCCCGGCATCCTTTTATTATTTTTTCCGCGCTAATTTCTTCCATGAAGGAAATATTTCAGGGAGTTTTCGAAAGCAGGGGAAAAATCCTCACAAGAAATCTGGTCCCGGGAACGCGCGTTTACGGGGAAAAACTTTTCAGCGTGAAAAGAAAAGAATACAGGGAATGGATTCCGTTCAGAAGCAAGCTATGCGCGGCGATAAAAAACGGGCTGAAAAAACTGCCCCTGGAATCGGGAGACAACGTGCTCTACCTCGGCGCTGCCGAAGGAACCACGGCGTCGCACCTTAGCGACATTATAGGCAGGGATGGAATGCTGTTCGGCGTGGACATAGCGGAGAAAACAATGAAGAAATTCCTAGAGGTATGCGAATGCCGGGGGAACATGGTTCCGCTGCTGGCGGACGCCGGCTCTCCGGAATCCTATGCGGAATACATTAGGGGAATTGAAATAGATTTGCTCTACCAGGACATCGCCCAGAAAAACCAGGCGGAAATATTCAACAGGAACGCGCGGGCGTTCCTTAAAAAAGGGGCATCGGGCATTATTGCGGTGAAAGCGCAGAGCGTTTCGAGCACGCGCGCTCCGGAAAAAATTTTCGCGGAACAGGAAAGCGTTCTGAAAAAAGAATTCAAAGTGCTCCAAGCGGTAAACCTGAAACCGTTTGAAAAGGACCACGTGCTTTACGTGCTGGAAAAAAACTGAAAAAAAGGCTGGGAAAAATGCGGGAAATGAAAAGGCAGCTGGTTCACATTGGCTTTGGCACTCTTTTTATTGCTTTAACGCTTTTATTGGGGGCAGGGGAAGCCCTGCTGCTTCTGGCGCTTGCGTTCATCCTCGGGCTTGTAGTGTCGAATCTTTTGCGGACTGGAATGGACGTGCCGGTGTTCTCCGCCCTTGTGGGGCACGTGGAAAGGCTTGATGAGAAAAAACTGCCGGGAAAGGGCGCTCTGCTTTTCTTCCTTGGCGCCGCGCTTCTTCTGTACCTCTGCGTTTACGTTTTAAAGGCACCGTATCTCGCGGCGCCTGCGCTTGTGCCCGTAGTCTTCGGCGACGGGATTTCAACGATTGTTGGCTCCCGCTGCGGCAAGCACTGGATTGCGGAAAACAAGAGCCTGGAGGGGAGTCTGAGCGGCTTCTTGGCTGCGTTTGCCGTTCTTTTACTGCCGGCATTCGGTCTCTTTCCAGCAGTATGGAAGGCATTCGTCCTTGCCGCGGGCGCAATGCTTGTGGAATTAATGCCCCTGAACGACAACCTGAGCGTGCCAGTGGCATCGGGGCTCATCTTATACATAATTTTTTAGTTTGGATTTCGAATTTTTCCATAAAATTTTTAAAGTTGTGTTGCTTATTCATTACACCGCAGAATTCTTTTTGTGCTGGGGGCTTTTTTAGTGGAGAAAAAATTTCTTGAAAAAGTGAAGAAGCGTGATGGCCGCATTGCGCCTTTCCAGAAGGAAAAAATAGAGGAAGCAATTTTTAAGGCCGCGAAAGCCGTAGGAGGAAAGGACAGGAAAAAGGCAAAAGAGCTCTCTGAGCGGGTGGTGCACCGGCTCAAGAAGAAGTTCGGCGCAAAAATTCCCACTGTTGAGCAGATACAGGACGAGGTTGAAAGGGAACTCATTGAATCTGGGCACGCAAAGACAGCCAAAGCATTCATCTTGTACCGCGCTGAGAGAAACCGCATAAGGGACACGAAAGCATTCCTTGAAAAGGCGGGGAAAATAATCGAGGATTACGTACTTGAAAAATCGTGGCGAGTGAAAGAGAACAGCAATGCCTCCTATTCCCTGAGCGGGCTGCAGGCGCATGTTTCGGACACGATTATTTCAGAATACACGCTGAAAAACATTTACCCGCCGGAAATCTCGAAAGCGCACGTGAATGCGTCTCTTCACATACACGATTTGGGTGTGGGCACTTTTGCGGCATATTGTGCCGGCTGGTCCCTGAGGCAGTTGCTCGAAGAGGGATTCAACGGGGTGCCGGGGAGAATTGCTGCTGCTCCGGCAAAGCACTTTAACGCAGCGCTCGGGCAGATGGTAAATTTTATGGGAACAATGCAGAACGAGTGGGCTGGAGCGCAGGCTTTCAGCTCCTTTGACACATATCTTGCTCCGCTGGCAAAAAAGGACAACCTGGACTACAAGAGGATAAAACAGAGCATCCAGGAATTCGTTTTCGCCATCAATGCAACTTCAAGGTGGGGCAACCAGGTTCCTTTCACCAACCTAACCCTTGACTGGATAGTGCCCGAGGATATGGAAGGAATGCCCGCAATTTACGGAGGAAAGGAAATAAATGAAACCTATGGGGAATTCCAGCAAGAAATCGACCTCATAGACAAAGCATTCATTGATGTTATGAGCGCAGGGGACATGAACGGCAGGATATTCACTTTTCCCATTCCGACTTTCAACATAACAAAGGACTTCGAGTGGGATTCGGAAAAAGCGGACATGCTTTTCGAAATGACTTCAAAGTACGGAACGCCCTACTTCCAGAACTTCATCAACTCGTCGCTCAAGCCGAGCGACGTGAGAAGCATGTGCTGCCGGCTGCAGTTGGACGTAAGGGAACTCAGGCAGAAAACTGGGGGCCTGTTCGGGAGCGGCGAAAAAACGGGAAGCATCGGCGTGGCAACAATAAACATGCCGCAGCTGGGCTATCTAAGCAAAAACGAGGACGAATTCTTCGAGAGACTGGATTACCTTATGTATCTGGCGAAGGAGGCTCTTGAAATCAAAAGGAAGGAAGTGGAAAAGAACATGCAAAACGGCCTGCTGCCCTGGTCAAAACGCTATCTCGGCACGTTCGATTACCACTTTGCAACAATAGGCCCGAACGGAATGAATGAAGCCTGCGAAAACTTTTTGGGAAAAGACATTGCCTCGAAGGAAGGAAGGAAGCTCGCCCTGAAAACGCTTGATTTTATGAGGGGAAAACTCGCCGAATTTCAAGAAGAGACAGGAAACATTTACAACCTCGAGGCAACGCCCGCGGAGGGCGCTTCCTACAGGCTTGCAAGCATTGATGTCAAGAATTACCCGGACATTAAGACCGCGGGCACCAAAGAAGCGCCGTATTACACAAATTCGACGCACCTGCCCGTGGACCACACCGACGATGTTTTCGAGGCACTGGACCACCAGGACGAACTGCAGTGCAAGTATACCGGCGGAACGGTTCTGCACGGTTTCATGGGTGAAAAGATGTCAAGCGGCGAATCAACAAAAAAACTCGTGAGGAAAATTGCAAACAATTACAGGCTTCCCTATTTTACTGTTACGCCGACATTCAGCATCTGCCCCGTGCACGGATACGTGCAGGGAAAGCACTACAAGTGTCCGGTTGAAGTTAGCGGAGGTGGAAAAGTGCCCAAATGCAACAAGGATACTGAAGTGTACAGCCGCGTGGTAGGATACTACAGACCTGTTCAGAACTGGAACGAGGGAAAAAAGCAGGAATTCGAGGAAAGGAAAACCTATTCAGAGAAAAAAGCAATTGCAAAAACAAAGTGACCCAGGCCATTTTTGCCAATTCTTGCATTCTTATATTTTTCCCCTTTCTTTCTAGGTGGATGCCATGATTTTCCGCGGACTGCAGAAAACAACGCTTATTGATTACCCAAACGAGGTAGCGTGCACTCTGTTCGTGGACAAGTGCAATTTCCGCTGCCCCTACTGCCAGAATCCCTCGCTTGTCCTGGAGGAGGCGGAAGAATCGATAAGTGAAAGGGAGGTTCTCGAATTCCTGCGCAAAAGAAAGAATGTATTGGATGCTGTCTGCATTACCGGCGGCGAGCCAACCCTGCACTCGGGCTTGAAGCATTTCATTCAGAGAGTGAAAGAACTGGGATACAAAGTGAAGCTTGACACCAACGGAACGAATCCTGGAATGCTGCGCGAATTGATTGAAGAAAAACTGGCGGATTACATTGCAATGGACATAAAGGCTCCGATTGAAAAGTACGACAAAGCCGCAAACGTAATCGTGGACAAGGAAGCGGTGCAAAAAAGCGTCGAACTGCTCAAGAGCAGCGGCATAGATTACGAGTTCCGCACTACGGTTGTGCCCGGCATTCTGGAAAAAAAGGATTTTGAAAAAATGGGGAAATGGTTGAAGGGCGCAAAGGCATTCTACCTGCAGCAGTTCGAGAAGGATGCGCCATTGCTGGACCCGCGCTTTCAAAAAGTAAGATCCTATTCCAGCGAAGAACTGGAAGAAATGAAGAAAATAATGGAAAAGTATGTTGAACGGGTTGAAATAAGGGACTGAGTAATCGGGTTGCGCGGTTTAGGGGAATCACGGTTTCAAGCATTTTTAAATAACAAATTCTCTCTTTTTTTCATGAAAGCTGTTTTTCCCGATAAACCAAAAGTTAAGCTGGAGAACTATTTGCCTCTGCTTGATGAAAAAATCCGGCTTGCTGGGATCAATAAAATCCCTCTTGAAAAAGCGGGGGGAACAAGCCTTGAAAAAATCGCAGAAAAAAGCAATATGCATCCTGAAACTGTTAGAAAATACTTAAATGTAAAAAAAGCATGCCCGTTGTTCTTTTTGAAAAAAATCGCTGAATTGGACTTAAGCGGAACGCTCTGGAACAAAATTTTTGAAAGCGATTTTTATTGCACTGCAAGAAAGGAAAAAGTGATCCTTCCAAAATATCTAGACCCTGCTTTGGCATACTTTGTCGGCTATCTTCAAGGCGATGGTTTTCTCTGCTCTGACGGGAAAAGAACCTGCTTTGATGACGAGTATAAACCGCAGATTGAATTGGTCTGCTCTCTAACAGAAAAAATTTTTGGAACCAAAGCAAAAATTGAGGAAAAGAGAAGCAAAAAATCAACAAAACAATCTTACCGCGTGCCCGTAAGAAGAAAAGTCATCAATTCTTTCATTAACAAAGTGTTTGGAATTAATCTGGGAAAAAAATCAAACCTCAGAATACCAAAAATAATGAAAAAAAATAGGAAAATATTGAAATGGTACTTGAGAGGACTGTTTGATGCTGACGGAACCCTTCCAAAAAGCCCGCACAAGTGTGCCCAATTTTTTGTGGATGTTTCCTTCAAAGACAAAGGATTCATTGAAGAAATAAAAGAAAATTTACAAGAATTTGGAATCGAAACCCTCAAGCCATACGGCAGAAAATCGCATTCTCCCTCCACCGGCAAGAAAACATTGACCTGGGAGTTGAGAATAAGAAAACACAGCACAATAAAAAGGTTTCTGGAAGAAATAGGTTTTATACATCCAAACAAAAGCAAGAGACAGGAAGAATTGCTTAAAATTCTGAGGACCCGTAGCCTAGAGGACAAGGCGGCAGCCTCCTAAGCTGTAGATCGGGGGTTCGAATCCCCCCGGGTCCGTTTTCTGCCTTATTCCCCCGCGCTTTGGCACGGCAGGGAAAACAATTAAATTCCCTCGCAGTGCAATAATTTTATGGTGCAGCTTCGCAGAATAACTTTTAGGAATTTGCTTCCAAAGCGTTGGAGGCGAAGACCCAAAGCCAGCAGGGGAAGAGGGCCCCTGGAAAAAACCACTGAAAGCGTTTTGAAGAGAAGCATCATTCCTAAAGAGAAAAGAAACGCTTTACTGAGTGATGTTGAGAAAAAACTTGACTCCCACCCACAGTTCTTCAACACGCTGCCCAAGGCTGGAAAGCATCACTTTGTGAGGCTTTATGAATTCAACGGCGTTCCAGTTGTAATAAAGGATACTCGCGGGGAAGCGAAAGAAGGGCTTGATTTCAGGGAACTCCAAAGAATGTTCATAACACACCAAAAAGCAGTGCAGCAGGGCGCAATAAGGCCTAGGGGCTACAGGCTTATAATGCCGGAGATTTATGGGGAAATAAAAGGAAGATATGTAGTAATGGAATTAATGTCTGAAAAATCCATAGAAGAAATAATGGGGCAAAAGAAAGGAAGGCTTGTGGAAAAATCCAGGAGAAGCCATTTCCATGCGAGGCAGAACCTCGGAGAAAACCTTTCCATTCTCCGCGGCGGCAGGGAAAGCCGCAGAGAAACCCACATAAAGGACACAATGATTGTCGGCAACACTAATCCCAAAAAGCCCCACAAGGGCGACTGGATTATTTCCTTAGCCCTTGATTTCTTGAAATAATTTAAGAAGAGTGCGTTAAAGAACGAATTCTGCGGCGTGCGATTGACGTAACCTTTTTAAACCTGTTCTGGCATTTTTTATTGTATGGAGAAACTTCGCAACACGATTGCCGGAGAAATAACGCTGAGCAAGGACCCCGGCGGAAGCATGAAAAAGTGGAGGGAAATCTTCGGCATTAACCAGACGGAACTCGCGGAATTTCTGGGCGTTTCAAGCTCCACGATAAGCGATTATGAGGGAGGAAGGAGAAAGAGCCCGGGCATCGTGGTAATAAGCAGGTTCGTGAATGCACTGATTGAGCTCGATGGCAAACGCGGGGGCAAGATAGTAAAGCAGTTAATGAAGGACTTCGAGCCGAAAGAAGAAATATTCGACATACACGAATTCTATTCCGCAATGAACGCAAAAACGTTCATGGAAAAAATTGGCGCGAAATGCATTGCAAACCCTTCGAGACTGAAAGAAACGGACATTTACGGCTACACCATCATTGATTCGCTTAAAGTAATAATCGAAGTACCGGTGCACGAGTACATGCACCTGTACGGCAGAACGCCCGACAGAGCGCTGATTTTCAAGAACGTTGAAAATGGCAGATCACCACTCATTGCGGTTAAGGTCGGCAGGTTCAGCACCGACATGAAGCCCTCTTTGGTCGTACTGCACGGTCCAAAGGACCCCGAAAAAGTGGACAAAATAGCGATAAGGATCGCGGAAAGCGAAAGGATTCCACTGCTTGTGAGCACCGTGCCAGAGGAAGAAATAAAAAATAAATTGAAGGAATTCGAAAGCTGACTGCAGTACAGCGGAATACGGGCAACTCAGAGGCGAAAGCAGTAAGTTAACCTGGTTTTTTTCCTCCCGTCCCTTGTTACGCCCGCGAGCTTTGAGGAGGTTACAGCTTTTTCCTTGAATTTTTTTCTGAGGCGCGAAACTGCAAGGCGCGCGGCGCTGTTCGACCCAATCCTTGCATCAAAACCGTTCTTTTTTTCCTCGATTCTCACTATGCGCGCCAGTGAATCGCTGCCCTGAAGGGAAAGCGCGAATTCGATTTCTTTGAGAACTCTTCCGCGTTTTGCGGAATTCCCCGGTTTTTTCCAGCGTATCTGGATTGTTGCCTCGAAGTAACCGCCGGCAACGCGGTTGCAGGAATCGCAGCTCTCTTTTACGAATTTGATGGTAGAATGCCTTTCGGTTTCAATCTCCTCCGTGCCAATTTTCCCCCTTGCTTTCACCACTGCTTCAAGGGTGCCATTCTCCCTCTTGCCGATTTCTGCCGATTTTTCCTCCCCGAGCAGTTCTTTCACCTTTGCCTTTGCTTCAACGAATTTTTTCAGGTTTTTTGGGGTGAACGCCTCCCATTTTCCGGATAATTTCACTTTTCCGCAGACCGGGCATTTCTGTATTTCGAGTTCCGCCGGAAGGGAAATCAGCTCGTGGTCTTCCAGGAAGCATTTTTCGCAGAAGCCGTGTATGAATTTTCCCTTTGTGGCGCCGCACTTGGGGCAGAAGGCAGTCATTCCAAGCCACCTTTCAAACCGAGGTAAATGGTGGGATTGAGGGTCTGCGAGTAAGTGGCTACAACGGCGCTGACAAACCTCGAAATCCAGAACGAAACCATAAAAGCCGGATTCCACGCAAGGAAAGCGAAAACCCAGCCCAGCACGGAAAGAACCAGGGAGAACGCTGCCGCTTTCGAGACGACAACCGGGTTTTTCCTCGTGAGAGCGAGCGATTCCCTGAAAATGGATTTTATTGAATTTTTTCCGAGCACCGAAGATGAGGCGAGAATGTAAAAGAAAAAAAGGTAAGCAAACAAAACGACCAGCATGAGCACGAGGTAGAGCCAGAACTCAAAGGTTCCGTAGAGGAGGATCAGCTGGAGGAACAAAAAGGCAACAAGTGCAGCGGGCAGAATAGAGCAGAGTATAAGCGAAGTGAAAACGAAGCGGAATCTCTTGATTGAAACCCTTGCCGCGGCAGGGAAGGAAATGTTCTTCCCGGCAAAAAAGCTCCTTGCCATTGCGGGGTACATTCCCCATATCAGAACGCTGAAAAATAATCCGAAAAGGAGCATGACCAAGAGAACGGAAAAAACATAAACGAGTTCCTCTCCTACAGCAACAGGCACTATGCCCGCGCGGTAGCTTTCCGCGAAGGAAAGAAGGCTCATTGCAAGGAGCAGTTCCATTATTCCGTAATAAAAGCTCAGGAAAAGGTTCGGTGCAAAAAGCTTAGGGTGTTTTTTGAGGAGGGCGAATGCCTCCCGTAAAAATTCGAGGAAATTCATTTTCAATCAAGTTTTTCCGTTTTGCCCTGCTTGAGGACAACCGCATTAATGCCCAATTCTTCTTTTATTTTTTTCCCGAATTTGTGCGCAACGCTCTTTTCCCCGTGCACTATGAATGCTTTCTGCGGAGACCACTTGTTGAGCGCGTAAAGCATTTCGCTCTGGGAGGCGTGCGCTGAAAAGTCGAATTTCTGCACGTCGCACTTTAACTTGTATGTTTCGCCGTCCACCTCGATTTTTCCCGTTTCAAGCAGCCTGCGCCCTTTTGTCTGCTCTACTTGATAGCCCGTGAGGAGAACGCTCGAGTTTTTGTCAGCGTGGATTTTTTTAATGTAGTTGAGCACAGGGCCTCCTTCGAGCATTCCCGCAGTGGTTACTATCACCGAGGGCTCTTTTAAAGCGTGCCTTCTCTGCCCCTCGTTTTTAATCCATTTGGTGCTCTTTAACGCCTTTCCCAGGAATTTTGCGTCCTTGAGGAATTTGGGGTAATTCATTGTAATCCTTGCAGCGGTTTTTGCCATTCCGTCCAAGTAAACAGGCGCGTTCAACTTGTATTCGTGCAATACGTCTATTATTTCGTGGCTCCTTCCCACGGCGAACGCCGGAACAAGCGCTGTCCCGCCCCTGTCAACGGTGTCCTGCACCTTTTCAACGAATTCTTTCTCGGTTTTCTTCCTGTCCGGGTGCTCTCTGTCGCCGTAAGTGGATTCAATTACAACGTAGTCAACGTGACCCACTTTGAGGTCGGCTTTTTCAAGCAGCCTTGTTTCCTTCACCTTGAAGTCGCCGGTGTAAAGGAGCGATTTGCCTGAAAAGGAAAGCTTTGTGAGAACGGAGCCAAGAATGTGTCCTGCGTTGAAGAATTCCATGGAGCATTTTTTTGTAATGGGCATTTTTCTGTTGTAGCCTATCGCGAAGGAATACTTGCGGGTGCGCTTTATTTCCTCCTTCGAGAACTTTTCCTCCGTTCCTTCCAGTCCCGCTATTTTGAGCGTGTCGTGCCACAAAAGTTCCGCCAAGTCAAGCGTGGGCTGCGTCATGTAGCAGAGGGGATTGCTTTTAAGGAAGAGGTGAGGCAAATTCCCGGAATGGTCCAGGTGGGCGTGGGAAATAATTGCAACATCAAGATTTGTGTGCAAGGGCAGCGGATATTCTGTTCCCGTGGGGCTTAACTTGATGCCGCATTCGAGCAAAATTTTTTCACCGATGTCTAGCAAAAAACTGCTTCTGCCGACTTCCTCGCAGCCGCCCAGTCCCAGGATGGAATCGCTCATGTTTTTCACCAAAAAGCGCAAAAAAAAGCGTTGGTAAAAAATTAGAAGGGGATAGATTAAAAAATCATTAAGTTCGGGTCATTTTTGCGCATTCCCGCGGTAAAAGGCAATCATGTCCACGCCGGGCCTTAGGGTGAATGCCTCGCTTTCGTATTCCCGGGAACGCATTTTTTCGGAGTCCGCGGTCTTTTCCACAAGAATTACGGGGTAACCACCGAGCAAAAGCCCTTCAAGCGACTCCTTTTCCGTGCCGTAGTAATCGGCATTAAAGTCCTCGAAAAGCCAGGACAGGGGCCAGGAACTCTGCTTTACTGCTACAGCCATGCGGAATTCGGGCGTGGTACGCGCAATCGAGTGGATTTTTTCAACAACCCCTTTCGCGTGCATTGTCGTCTGCACGTACGCCAGCCCGTTCTCCTGCTCTGCCGGAATTTCAACGTTGAGGCGGAAAAAAACAGCCAAGGTGAAAATCGCGCCCAGAAAAAGAAGCGCTACAAAAACCGCCTGAACTGCAGGGGAGCGCTTTTCCGCGGCGGAGAAAATTTCCCTCACAGCAAATCCCGCCAGGAAGGCGAGCGGGACAAGAAAGTTTATAAGAATCCAGGGAACCTTGTATTCCACTATCGATGCTGCGGAGAACGCTGCAATAAAGAACGCGCCGAAAAAGGAAAAAAAAGGGTTTTTGCGCAGGAACGCAACGGCAGTGCCCAGAACGCCCAGAACGAGCAGGGGAAACTCGTATTCCAGGAGGAATTCAGCGTAATAGTAAAAGGGCTTTTCGTGCCCTGCGTGGAGTTCGGGCTGCGTGAGCCATATGAACGGTCCGCGAACCGAATCCGCCAAACCCGCTGGATTTGAAAAAAAGGAAGTGAAAAGAGCGGAGTAAACGAAAAGGAACAATGCAACTGCAAGGGCAATTGTGAGCAGGGAATCCCTTTTCAGAATGCTCTTGAGAGAATGCCCAGCATTCCGGCTGCATAGCAGTAGCAGCAGAAAAAGGCAGAGAATTAAAGGACCAAAGTAAAAGGATGCCTCTTTTGTCGCGAAAAGAAGCGCGAGGAAAATCGCGGAAAAATAAAGATGGCTTTTCTTTTTTTCCTCCACAAATTTGAGCATTGAGACAATTGCTGCAATTGAGAAGAAAACGAAAAGGATTTCGTGGATTGCGTCAATTGAATAGTAAAAGAAGGATGCGGAAAAGGAAAGGAAGAATGCCGCTGTGGCTGTGCCCGGCACGCCGAGCTTTTTGCGCAGGGGAAAGAGCAGGAGGATTACCGCGCTGCCGAAGAATGCCGCGGCAAGCCGCAGTGCAAAAGGCGTGTTCCCCAAGAACAGCACTGCCGGCGCGGAAACGAAGAAAAACGTCGGTCCATGATAGTTCTGGGGGTCGTACTGGAAGCCCTCGCCGGAAAGAATCTTGGAAATAAAGTAGCCGTTCACGCCTTCGTCGTGATGCAGCGGTCTGTGCTCAAGCAGGGCAATTCTTGCGCCAAATGCCGCGATGAAAAAAGCAATCAGCAGAATTGCCGTTATTCTTTCTTTTCCCTTTAAAGGCATGTATTGTTATAGCTGTCTTGTTAATAAAAATTTTTATGTTGCCTGAAAGGGCACAGTAGGTGACAGGCAAGCACTAAGACAGGCAGAAAGGAAAAATAGGCAGCAAGCAACCAGAGCATATGTTTCAAAAAGCGGACTGGGAAAGAGATAAATAATATTCCGCCAACGCCTTGCTTTAAAAGGTTTAAAGGTCAGTATTTTACTATGCCTAGAAGTATTCACAGCCTTCTGAAAAGCTCAAAGGTCAAGGACATTATTCCCCCTTCGCCTTTTGAAAAGCCGGTGAGAAGGCCAAGGGGGCGGACCGCTGTCAGCGAGCTTCCAAGAACAAAGAGCGAAATAGTTGAAAGAGTCATAAAAGAAGACGTTTTTCTTGATGCTCTGCTCAGAGGAAAAGAGGGAACTGAAGCAGAAGGTTTAAAGCAAGCTGTCCGCGAATTGTTCGATGAGGGGTATTTGTATTCAGTTAAAAGAAGAAACAGGCCAGTTTTGCTTGCAACGCCTAAGGCAATAATTGAAAGATTCAATATCCCGGAACTTGCCAAACAGCGCAGAGTGAGCACTGAAGAAAGGAATGTATTGATTAGGTTGGGTTGGAAGCTTGAAAACTATCTTTCTTTTATGGAGGAAATTCTTGAAAGACAAAACTTAAGCGCTGGACACGTTGGAACTGTCCACGCAAACCAAAGGAGAGCAGTTGCATGGATTGAATTTTTGGAACCTGAAATGCGCCGGCTGGGAATTGATAAAGTGCCTGCTGTTCCGGAGAGAACGCGTGAAATTCTATTGAGATTAGATGAAGCCGGAACAAGCGAACCCCCCAAAAAGACTGGAAGTGGGAAAAAAGCGAGGAAAGTTTATAGGTATGGCGAAGAAAGACCCCTAGCGATAATAGAAGCCCATGAACTAAACTCTCTCGCGGCTCTTTCAATTAGGCATGGAATAGAAGGCGCCAGACTGAGAACGTCCCGTGAAACGCAAGGAGCCAGAAAGCATCTGGCAAGAAGCAGGCAGCTCTTGGGTGATTACGATAGGATGCGCAGGCAACTGATTGATGCGGGCGTTCCGGAAAAAGAGATACAAGAAGCGATAAGAAAAGGTCACAAAAGAGGAACCGAAAGAGGCCTCTACGAGGGCTACACTGAACCCAGAAGAAAAGGCGGGGGAATTTCCCCGAAAGAGCGGACTAGAATCAGGGCAAGAATTGAGAGAGTTTTGGGAAACCACCTAGGAAGAATGACGGCTGGAACGATCTATGGAGATGTAAACCGCTTTATACGTGAAAACCACTTAAATGCAGGAGAAATGACCACAAAAGAAATAGCGGCGGAACTTGAATTCCTAGCTGAAAGGGGGAGAATCAACCGGCACACAAGCACAACTGGAAAATTATCCTACTCCAAGATTTTATCCTAATTTAGAAGGGATTCCGGCAACAAAGGCTTGTTATGACTGATTCTCTTGTTTGCCCCAAAAGCCAAAGTAAGCTATTTAAATAAGAAATCCCTAATAATAAACATGGAAATTCGGCTGGCGGTTTTGGTTTTTATTCTCTTATTGCCCTCTGCGGGCGCAAATTACATGAATTACGAAATACTCCTCCTGGGTGAGAACGCCGACCTGAGCCTGGAAATGAGCCTTGAAAGCGAAACCCCGGTGAACGTGTTCAACGGCGCACTGCTTCTCCCGGGGGGAGCGGAAGTGCTCGGAGTGAGCGATTCGAAGGGGGCAATAGAGGATTTTTCGGTGCATGACGGCAGGCTTGATTTTTCGACAAATTATTCCGTTGCGAAGGAACTCGAAATAGTGAACATTTCAATGAAGCTCAGGGATGTGAGAAATGGCGAGTTTGCTCCTTTGTATAACTCGAGGATTTCAATGCCCGCCGCGGTTGACAGCGATGTGAGCGTGGTGATTGCTGGAGGCGGTTTCATTTCGTTCGAGCCCAACCACGGCTTTTCAGGGGAATTGACTGTAAAAAAAATAGAGCTTGCTGGAACGGGACCGGCAAGCGTTAAATTCTTTTATTCAAGCGAGGGCACCGCACTCGAGCACTACGTGCTTTTCAACAGGAGTTCCCTGAGCGATGAAGAGCTCGTGGCAAAAGGGTTCAGCGACGCTGAAACCTATTTCGGCTGGATTCCCAAAATAACGGGAATAGAACCGCCTTTTGAAAAATTTCCCGTGGTTGTAATGGATGACGCCGAGTTTGCGGAAAAAGTGAATGCTTACAGCGAGGGGGTTTACAGGACCGGGGGAATAATACTATTGAAAGCGGGCGTTTTCGGGGAGAATGCCGCGCCTGTCATACTGCACGAAACAGTGCACGGGTTCAACGCGCAGGCAATGACATGGAATAACTCGGGGTCAGCATGGTTTGACGAGGGAATGGCAAAATTCACAGAATACCTTGCAAGGAGAAGGATCGGAATGCGTTTGGCGAATTTGTTCGACGGAGTGAACGAGTACAGGGAGGGGGACTACATAATAAGAGTGTATCCCGCGAATTCCGTGGAGCAGTTAATGGAGTATTACAGCGGGGAAAAAACCTTTATGAACGAATGGACTCCGGAGAGGGAGAGCACGAGGGAATTCGGTTACTCTTTTGGCGAACTTTTTGTGCGCGATTATGTGTACAGGAACGGCTTCACTTCGTTGTTGAATGCTTACAGGAAATTCCTCGACCAGGAAGAGGAAATTGACGAAGGAGGGAAATTCACCCAAACCACGCTCTCATTGCTCGGAGCGGAATTCGAGCCCTGCAATTATCCCTCGGAACAGGAAGTAAAGGACTGCCTGGAACAGCTCAACGAGTTTGAGCCGGACATACCGGACACCAAGAGCATTATCAAACTCGGGCTGGAGGAAAGCGAAAAAGAAATAGAAGGGCTTGAAAAAGTGGAGGAAATGGAAAGGGAAAAATGGAGCGACAAGGTTGAAGAGTTCAAGGCAAAAAGCGAAGAAATGACGGAAAGCGTTTACTCGAGCATCCTTTCCCTCATAAATTCTTTTCTTTCAAAAGCTAAGTGAGTGAAAACCAATGAAGTACTCGATCTACCCCAATACAAGCATCGCGGGAATTCCTGCTGAAACAAGCGAAATCCATTTGGTCAGGCCGTTAAGTCTTGGAATGCTCAAAAAAATCGCTTCCAAGAGCGAACTGAAAAAAATTTCAATGAGTTCCTCGTGCAGCAGTCGCCTTTCGAAAAAAGCAAGGGCTTTTCTGAAAGGAAAGGGCATAGAAACGGAAGTGCACGGCGAGCAGGGCAGGGCAATAGGCATTCCGCTGCCCAAAATGCGCCAGGCGATTGAAATGCGCTCGGATTTCCGTTCTCTCCGGGAAATAGAGGAAACAACAGGGATTCCGAAAAGCACCGTGCATTATTTGCAGAGATACTCCCAGAGGAAAAAGGTTAAAAACGGGAAAATGGTAATATACCTGAAATGAGGTTTTTTCAATGGGCAAATTCGAGGACAAACTGCTCGACCTGATGAGAAAAGGCGACATGGAAAAAGTGAAATGGATGAAATCCCTGAACAAAACAATAATGCCGAGCCAGGTTGAAAGAATTCAGCAAAACGACAAATCAGTGCTCAGGGAAATGGTTGTCCCAAAATGGGTTAGCTGGGATTTGCTGTACGAGTGGGCGGACAGCAAGAAAATAGAAAAAGGGCGCAGGTGCATACTGTGCAGCCAAACGAACGAAGTGGGAATTGAATTCAACCAGAAGTTCATCTGCGAAAACTGCTTTTTGAAACTCAAGAACCTGCGCTGAACTAGCGGCCAATACGCCTCTGGGGCTGCTGCGGGGAAGGGCGCTTCTGTTGAACGCGGTAGCCGCATGCAGGACACCGCCATTCCTCAAGGATTCCGCCGGAAACGGGCTTTGACAAGCCAGCGCGGTGCAGTTCGGCGCCGCACACAGGGCAGTTCATACAGACCAAAAGAATATAGTGGAATTAAGTGTTATTAACTTTTTTGCACCCCTAATTATTACATGATTCGCGCAATTCTGTTCGATTTGGACAACACGCTCATCGATTTTTACAAAATGAAGCGCACCTGCTCCGAGGAAGCAGTAAGGGCAATGGTGGACGCGGGTCTGAAAATCAGGGAAAAGAAAGGAATTGAAAAACTCTTTAAATTCTACGAAAAATACGGATGGGAAAACCAGAAAATATTCGACAAATTCATAAAGGAAGTGCAGGGAAAAATCGACTACAAAATTTTGGCCAGCGGAGTTGCGGCATACCGCCGCATAAAATACGGCTATCTGGTTCCATACGCGCACGCCCGCGGCACGCTACTGAAATTAAAGCAACGCGGCCTGAAACTGGGCATTGTGTCAGACGCGCCCATAAAGCAGGCATGGCTCCGTCTGGCGGAATTAAACATGGTTGATTTTTTCGATTTGGTCATAGGGCTGGAAAAACAGGGAAAAAGAAAGCCGCATTCAATGCCTTTCAGAAAGGCATTGAAAAAACTGGGCGTTCCCGCGGAAGAAATACTCTTCGTGGGAGACAGCCCCGAAAGGGACATTGCCGGCGCGAAAAAGCTCGGCATGAAAACAGCGCTGGCGGAATACGGGCAGGTAACGGAGCCGGCAAAAAAAATAAAAGCCGATTTTGTTCTCAGGGACATAAGGGAAATAGAGAAAATCGTGAGAAAATGAGACCCTGGAGAAAAAGAACCAGAATAAAAAATTCCTTCAATTCGCTCATGGAAAGAAGCCGGAGGATGCAGCGCAGGGAAAAGCCGAGGATAACAAAATCTGGCATTTTGGTAAAATAACAGTCAGGTGTATTCCTTCGCGCTTGCTTCCGGAGCCTTTTTCCTTATTTTTTCCGTTACAAGGGAAACGCATTCCTCTAGGACTTCTTCTATTGATTCGGCTTTTCCGTTGAACGCGGCTGCGGCGGTGTGACCGCCGCCTTCCCCCGAAAAGCGAGCGGAAAGCGGGTCAAAAACATCCCTGACCAAATCAAGACCAAATTCGACAATTTTGTGAGAGGCGCGCCCTGAAACCATTACTTCTCCGGCTTCCTCCACTCCAACGAATGCCGCGTCAGCGCCTATCCTGAGCAGCGAAGCGGCTGCCTGCGCCTCGAAAGCGCCCACATCGCTTATTGCAACAATGAATTCTCCCGCGCGGAAAATGCGGCAGCGCTGCGCTGCCTTGAGCTTTGCGACAATTTCGCTGAACTCCCTTTCAACGGAAAAAAGCCCGGTTATTTTTGAATACGGGGTTTTGGCGAGACCGAGCGCTTCCGCCATTACCGAAAAGGTGTCCGCGCTCGCATAGGAGAAGTGCGCCGAATCTGTTATAATTCCGCAGCATGCAAGGAGTGCAATCTCCTTTGAAATGGGAATGCCCTGTTTTTTGAAAAGCTTGAACAGAATTTCGGTGGTGGATGCTGCATTTTCCTCTATCAGAGAATTTTCCTCCTTTGCGAGATTTTCCCACGAGCGCGTGTGGTGGTCTATGAGCAAAATTTCCCCGTCAAAGGACTTGAGTTTTTCCGCGGTTGAGCCAAGCATTTTCCAGGAGTTGAGATCCGCCACTACAACAACGTTGAATTCCTTTGGTTCCGGATTCAAATCGAACGGGATTGAAAGCTCTGCGGCTAACTTTTCAGCTGCCTGGTTTATGTGCTCGGGAACGCCTATGCGCACGCTCGCATGCTCTTTCAATGCAAGGTAGAGCATTGCGCCGGAACTGAGCGCGTCAACGTCCGCTCCGCGGTGTGTAAGAATCAGCACCTCTTTTCCTTTTAAGGCGGGAAGAAGCAATGGAAAGGGCATTTCGCTCAACGTCATTTTTTCTTCTTTTTCTTTTGTTTTTCCTCGCCCTCTGGAGTTTCTGTCGACTCCTCTATCTTGGATTTTAGTTTGTTGAGCCTGTTTACCAGGGAATCTTCCTGTTTTTGCAGTGTTTTAATCCTGAGGTCGACTGCCTCTTTTCCTTCCTCTAGTTCTTTTTTCACTTTTGCCGTGTCCTTTTCGATGAGGATGTTTCCAACCGCCTTAAAAACGGTTTTTTTCTTCGTTTCCTTCAATTCGTCCAGAGCGCTTCCCAAGGCATTGCTCTGCATTTGGAGCTGTTGCTTTTGACCGCTTACCTTGAGCAACTGCTGCCTTCCAATGCGGAATTGGGCTATGTGCTGTTCAGTTTCTTGAGCCATTTTTATTCCTCCTTTTTCTATTTTTCCCCTGGAAATGTTTTAAATAACTTGTCCGAGAACACTATCGGCTTCATTGCGGAATTGAACGAAGCGCGCAACGCTGTCGGGTCTTTTGCCAAAATTTTAAGGCACAGCTTTTCGCCTTTTGCTTCAAGCTCGGTGCGGGAGCGCAAATGCTTTCTCTTTCCAATGTCGGGGATTACTGCGCCTAAAACCGCGCCGGCTTTTTCTTTGCTCTGGAAAGAAAAGCTCAGTTTGAGAGAGAATGGAAACTGCTGCACTATCTCGCCTTTACTTTTTTTGTTGTTGGAGGCCTTATTTTGACAAGGACTCTGTAAGCACAGTTAGGGCATCTTACCAGACCTTTGGGCAGTTCGTCGAATTCCTTCCCGCACTTAACGCATTTGTACATTCATTCCACCTTTTCCCTTTTTTCTTCCTTCCCGGGTTTTTTCTTTTCACCGGAGCGCTTTTTCTCTTTTCCCTTTTCCTTTCCCGCGCTCTCTTCCTTTTTTTTCTCCCGGGGCTGCTTTTTCTCTTTTGCCTCCTCTTCTTTTTTTTGCTTTAATCCCTTCTCTTTCCCTTCCCTGATTTCTATGAGTTCCCTTGCGAGAGGCAGGAATGCCCTCTGTTTGGTCATTTTTCTGACCATTTTTCCGCTCATCGTTTCTGGGACGTAAGCGCCTCCTGCGAACCTTGCGCCGCATTTTTTGCACTTGTACAGGGCGGTTGAAATTCTTTTAACGCGGGCAAACCCGCACTTGGGGCATTTGTGCAGTTTTCTCTGCTTTACCTCCGCTTCTATCAGCCTGTCCCTGACTCCTCTGCCGTATCTTGAACCGAATCTGCCGGCGTGCTTTACTTTTTTTGTTTCACCCATATGACCACTCCGTTACTTGAGTTTTTCCCTGAGTTCTTTTCCCCTTGCAATCGCTGTATCTATGCACTGGTCTATTTCCGCCGAGGAGAAGGAACCTTGACCGCCTTTCTGGAACGCGCTGAGGTAACCGTCTTCAGTGGTTGCAACGGAAAACCTCGCATCCATTGCTTTTTCCTCGGCGAGCACCGGGTCAAGAACAGTTTTTCCGTTTATTTTTGCAAAGGTTGAGAGAAGCGGCTTTCTTTTAAGGCTGAGTTCGCCGGTGAATTCTTTCTGCACTATTTTGCCTTCCTCTTGCTTCGGCATTTTTGTGTGGAGCAGTGCGCTCATTGCCGCAAGGGAGCTTGCGTCGAACAAATTGCCCGTGTGGTTCGCTACATACAAATCGATGAAAACCAACCAGATTTTTTCTCCCGGCTCAATGCAGAGTTCCTTGAAGTCCAGTGCCTTGGATTCCCTTATCCCGCGGTCCACCACGCGCGCAAGCTCTGTTGCCTCTTCCCTCGGCGGACCTGGTTCGAAGACGGGGGAAGCCATGGGCATCAGTTCTGCGCCAACGGAAATCGTGCCCTCGTCCGGAGTGTCGGGGTAGGGTTCTGCCAAATCGAGCTTTACACCCGCTATTACCTCCGTTTCCCCAATCCGGGCAATAGCCGAGCCGTGGGCGTTCTTGCTGAAATCGTTCAGTATTTTTATTTCCCTGTATTCGTCCATTTTCCTGCCGTCGATTCTCTTGTTCTCCTTTATGCGCTCTCTTATTTTGTCTGCGTTCAGTTCCCATATTACGTCGTCCTTTTTCATTGGTTATCGCCTCCCTCGCCGAGGTGCAACTCTTCGATTTTCGGCTTTTTCTTTTCCTTTATTTCCTTTATCTGCGCTTCCATTTCTTTTTTTATTTCCTCGACTCTTTCCTTTTTTATTTTTTCCTCTTCCTGGGATTTTTCCTGGGGCTTTTCTTGGGGTTTTTCCCGGCTTTCCGCGGGCGCCGCTTCCTGCGGTTCTTCCTTTGCCTTGTATTTTTTCTTTAAAGCTTCCACCTGCTTTTTGTAGATTTCCTCACAGCCTTTTACCGCAAGGCTGTATGCCTGCTGCCATTCCTCTTTTTTAAGCAGACCGTCCATTTGAAGGAGAACTATTTCCTTCGTTCTCGGAAGCATTGCAATCGGCAGGTCAACCGCGTCAGGCGCGTCTTCCTCCTCCTTGTTCAGGTCGAGGATTATTTTTCCTCCCGCTTTTCCGACGGAAACGCCGCACACGAGGTCGCGCATGGGAATTCCCGCGTCAGCCAAAGCTACGCTCGCTGCAGTCAGGGCGGTTATTCGGGTGCCTGCATTGCTGTCGAAAATCTGCACGTATATGTCTATTGTTGTGTTGGGAAACCTCTCCAGGAAAATTGCCCTTGCGAGCGCCTCTCCGCATACTTTTGAGATTTCTATGTCCCTACGGCCCGGTCTCGGGCTTTTCCTGTCAGGAACAGAGAATGTCGCCATTCTGTACACAAAGTCCACAAGCGCTTTGGTCGGGTCCTGAATGTGCTGCGGTAATGCTTCCCTTGGACCGTAAACTCCCGCAATGGCTTTGTTCTGACCCCATTCAATATAGCAGGAGCCCTCCGCCCTGCTCAGAACCGAGGGAACGATTTTTATTGGTCTTAATTCGTCAACTTTTCTTCCGTCGAGCCTTTCTCCCTTTTCGTTCACATATACTGTTTCTTCCATTTACATTCCTCCAGTATTAACATTTTGTTTTTCCTTGGTGTTTTCCTCTGCGAGGAACTGCTGCATTCTGTTGGTTAAATTGCTTAAATGCGCTTCTTCCTCTATTTTGTCGAGAGCCTTTTTGAGCAGGATTACATTTCCGCCTTTTATCCAGACTCTTCCGTTCCTTCCCGCCATCAGCGCGGAGTCCGTGCCCTGCTTCAAAACGTTGAGCATGCTCCCGTTTTTTCCTATTATTCTCGGCACTTTTACCGGTGCAACGTCCACAATTTCCCCGCCGTAAAAAACGCGCACGTTTTCAAGCTCGGCTTCGTTTATTTCGTCCACATAGCTTATCTTTGCGGAAATGATATCCCCTTTTTTAAGGGGCTTTCTGAGCTTTTCCTTGGGAAGGAACGAGGTGTAGAACGAGTTTATGTCCACCACGTATCCCGAAAATTCCTCAGAGCGGATTATTCCCACTATCAGGTCGCCTGTGTGGGGCATGTATTTTCCCTGCAGGGGGATCACGTTTGCGTATTCTCCTTCGGCGTCCGCCAGACCGAGGGAATCGGAATAGATTTTTCCCTCGTCGACGAAAACGTGCCTTCCTATTTTTTTTCTCTCCCCGGAAACAAGCTCACCGGGAACAACAACTTTTCTGTTCATCAATTTCCCTCCGTAAAAGGCATTCGTGGAATGCCTTACTCATTCAATACTTTAACCTCGCATTTTCCGTGCGTTAAACTGTTTACCTTGTTCAGTAGTTCATTCTTCAACCCCGCGGGAATTTCCACAACCGCGATAAGCGAGCCGTCGTTCTGCCATTCCTCCTTTTTCAGCTTGAACTGGTGCAGTGCCGGCTGTGCTTTTCCGCTGAACTGCGCGGGAATTTTCACCGCCATTTCCAGTTTTTCGAACGAAATCGGGATTTTTTTCTTCAGTTCCTTGAGTATTGCTGGAACGTGGTCCTGCGCCGGCTTCACGGGGTCTATTTCGGGGTTTATTTCGTCGAGCGCGTTCTCAATGCGCTGCACCGGATGCGGCGCGTTGGTCTGGGGGTTGATTGCGTTTGTTGTAATTATCTGTATTATTTCGCGCCTTCTTTTCCCGCGCATTTCCCTGCGCTGTTCGGTTGTCAGCTGCACGCTGCCCTTGAGTATTATCTGTTTTGCCACTTCCTCCGGCTTTGTTGTGCCGAACGCCTTGTTCACTGCTTTTTCCGACTGCTCTTCGCCCTGACCTGCGTCTTTGAAAACCGTGTCTGTGGCGAGAAGTTCGTTCAGGTCCACTTTTTTTCCTTTTTTGAGTTCCAGCGCCAGGTCGGGGTCGACGAGCACTTCGAATTTTTCGTTTTCGAAAGAGTACCTTGCTGTAACCGCGTCCTCCAGCTTTACCATTTTGACACCTTTTCCGGTTCGGCCTTTTTCTCTTTCGCGCGCTGCGCGCTTATTTCCCTAAAATAGACTTTAGTTTCTTCACGGGAATTCTTTCGAATTCCTTTCCCTCTTCTATGAATGCAAAGTCCAGATTGTTTATTGAAAAAGGCTCTTTTTTTTCCAGTGAATGCTTTACTGCTTCATATGCCAGTTTTATTCCTTCTTCGAGTCCCGCTTTTTCGTTGTATTTTTTTTCAAGAAGCTCCATTGCCTGCTTTTTTCCCTTTCCTATGGCTATTGCCTTGTATTCCGCCAGTGCGCCGCTCGGCTCTGTTTCAAACACGTGCTTTCCCTTGAAGTCAACTCCGCCTATTATGAAGCTGACCCCGAAGGGCCGCATTCCCGCGTACTGGGTGAAAACCTGTTTTATTCCGGCGAGTTCTTTTACAAGCGTTTCCACTTCAATTTTTTCCTCGTAATACATTGAGTTCTCCTGTGCTTTTTCCCTTGCAATCCTTACAAGCCTTCTTGCGTCTCCAACCAGCCCTGAGCTTATCGCCCCTATGTGCGCGTCAACCTTGAAAAGTTTTTCAATGGAGGGCGCTATCACGAGTTTTGTGGGAATGTTTTTGTTGGCTCCCAAAATAACTCCCTTTTTGTAAACCAGTCCGATGCCCAAAGTGCCCTGTTCCACTATTTTTGAGGCGTATTCAACCTGGTACAGGCGTCCTTTTGGGGAAAACATTGTTGCAACGCGGTCATAGGCGGTGCTTCTGGGACTCGCGCCGGGAATCAAAAAATCCACCTCTCAAAAAATTACACTAAAACAGCTGTATATTAAATCAAGGAATTATACTGCGAAACCATTTAAATGCTTTGCCTGCCTGCTCTGCGCACCGATTTCAGCGTGCCGCTCTCCGCCAGAATCCTGGGTTTAACGCTGCAGGATTTCACTTTTTTGAGGGAGAGAATGCCCTTTTCGGCTTTTTGCAGTTCCGCGCGGCTGCAACGGATTATTCCGGCATTCTCTCCCTGGGAGAACTCTATGAGTTTTGGTGAAATCTCAACCAGCCCCTTTGGACCGAAAACCGAGAAAAAAAGCCTTGAGATAGCGGTTTCCGCATCCCTCTTGGAAAGGGGCTCGCGGCATTCAAGCGCAAATTTAATGTAGCGCTTTTTCCGCCTCCGAGAGGGCTTCACTTTTTGCCCGGCACTCCTGTTTTTTTTCTTTTGCTCCATTGAAAAAAGTGTTCTGGAAAAGGGTTAAAAACACATTCAGCAACAATCCTTTAATGAACAAGCTGTTGCTCTTCCAGCTGGTTGCATTGTTTGTGGTAACGCAGTTGCTCGGACTGCACGTTGCCTCAAATTTAATAGAGCAGGGCGTTGAAGCCCACATAGTAACCGACAACCCCGAGGACATAGAAAACGCCGTGGGGCTTATCATTTACATTTTGGTCGTAACCGCAATAGTGCTCGTTGCGATAACTTTTTTCAAGCCGAGGTTTTTCGGGGTTTTCCTCCGACTGTTTGAAATAGGCGCTGTTTTCGGAACCTCGATGATAGTGCTGTCGCCTTTTTTGGGAGGAACAGCTTTCATGTTCGCTGTGCTCATTATCGCGGCAAGGCTCGCGCTGAAGGAAAACATATGGCTGAAGAACGCTACAAGCGTTCTCGCCGTTGCGGGCGTCGGCTCTGTGCTCGGGGTGAGCCTGGGCATTCTGCCAGTGTTAGTGTTTATTTCAGTGCTCGCGCTTTATGACATTATCGCTGTTTTTGGCACAAAACACATGGTGAAAATGGCTCAGGCGATTACCTCGCAGAACCTGGCTTTCACTTTTACGCTGCCCACAAAAAAGCACGCTTTCCAGTTGGGAACTGGAGACATGGTGATCCCGCTTGTTTTCGCTACCGCGGCACTGAAGTATTCCGCATTGAGGGTCGAATTTCCGGCATTCTTCCTCCCCAGCCTCGCGGTCCTTGTTGCATCCCTGCTGGGGCTGCTGCTCACGCTGGAATACTGCGCGAAAAAGCGCATTGCGTTGCCCGCGCTCCCCCTGCAAACGCTTTTCATGGTTGCGGCATGGCTGACGATGTGGCTCTTTTTTGTCGGGTGAACCCCGGAGCGCGCAACGCTCCTGTGCAGTAAAATCAGAGACCGAAAATTATTTTTACGGCGGGAATGGAAACAGCGCCGGCGTAAGCAATCAGCACGTAACGCATCCCTTTTCCTATCGCGCAGGCTGTGAAGAATTTCCTGGGATTGAATTTTACCAGTCCAGCGGCAATTCCCACCAGGTCGAACGGAAACGGTGTGAGAGCGGCTAAAGCGATTATCAACATCCCGTATTTCGAAATCCGCCTCTTCAATCTTTTAACCCTTTCAATCTCGTGCTTTTTCATTTTTTCTATGTTCTTTATTCCTAGCACGCCCAGTATGTAGCCGCTCATTTCGCCTATCGCGGAACCAATTCCCACCAAAACCCCCAAAACAAAAGGGTCAAACGCGCCCAAGCCAAAAAAGGACTCGCCGCCGACAGCAAAAACCAAGATGTCAATGGGCAGCGGGAGCAGTATTGTCGCATTCGCCGCAATTGCGCCCACAAAAAGCCCTAAGGGACCGTAACTGACAAGGAGTTCGTGCAGCAGCCCTGGCTTGAAATAGAAAAGGTAAGCCACAACCGCCACGAAAAAAACCACGATTGCGGCTATTGCGAGCATTTTTTTCGGGGTTAATTCCTCTTCCTGCAAAAAAGCCGGCAGTTCCATTCCGTTCAACCGTTCACAATTATTGCACCACACCCTTTTATAACTTAAGTAATTATTAATTCTATGGGGGCTTTAAATTGAAAACCGCGGTTGCAAAAAGGGTAACGCTCGGAGAACTGGAAAAAGCGCGCTATTTCAAAAGCGAGGGCGAGTTCGAGCCGAACTATGCAACGCTTGAAAGCGGGGAAAAAATTTCAAGGGTGAACTGCTGGGGCAACTGCGTCCGCACGTTCAGCTCGGAACAACTTTCAAGCATTTCAATTGACGACTTTTCCGCTGCAATGGACGTGCTCGCGTTCGGGGAAGAACGCGCACTGCTGGAAAACGTGCGAGAGGGCGACGTGGTGAGCGTCGTGGGAAAGCCGCGCGAAGGAAACAGGGGCGTATTCATTGCGCTCGAGGGAATCCAAAAGCTCTCTTTCGAGGAAGAAATGCTTAAAAGACTTGAAGTGCTGAAATCAGTAAGTGCAAGGAAACACGCAAAAGGAAAAAAGAAGAAAGCCGGGGAAAAAGGGAGCAAAAGGAAAGAAGGAAAAACCCGCAGGGAAAAAGAAAAAGAGGAAGGCGAAGAGCTTGGCGGATTTACGAGAGCAAGCGAGCTCACCGTGGAAAGGAAGGTGATTGATTGAAGTATGAACAGGCACTGGACAAACTCTACAAGAATTTGCCGGAAAAAACACTGCACAAGGAAAGGTTTGAAATGCCCGTTGCAAAAAGCCTTTCACAGGGCAACCGCACGGTTGTAAGCAATTTCGTGAAAATAATGAAAACAATCAACAGGGACGAAAAGCACGCCCTGAAATACATTACAAAGCAGACGGGAACGTTTGCAAACATTGATTCGGAGCGCCTGATTCTGAAGGGAAGGTTTTCCCAGAAGGAAATACAGAACCTCATCAACGGATACCTAGAAAAATTCGTTTTATGCCACGAGTGCCGGAGACCCGACACAAAAATGACAGAGCACAAAGGCATCAAAATGCTTAAATGCGAGGCCTGCGGCGCGCTCTCAGCGGTGAGGGAATAAAAGTGCACTGCAAAATCCATTCACTGCAGGGAAAAAGCGTTCTCGCGGCATGCGACAGCGTTCTCCTCGGGAAAACGCTTAAAAAGGGCGAACTTGACTTCAGGGTGAGCGAAGCATTCTACAAGGGCTCGGCAGTAACCGAAAAAGAACTGCTCTCTCTGATGGAAGAGCACTCGAACATAAATCTCCTCGGAGAAAAAGTTGTTGCGGCAGCATTGAAGAAAGGTTTAATAAGCGAGAGGGACATAATTAAGATTGCGGGAGTTCCTCACGCTCAGATTTACAGGGTTTGACGGGATGAGGAGGAAAAAAAAGAACTTCAACAGGGAATACTCGGAAGAGGATTCACCGAGAAGACTGAGAATGCCCAGGGAAAGGGACAACGAGCAGTTCGCAATAGTGACAAAAATGCACGGCACAGACCAAGTGAGGGCAACATGCCAGGACGGCACGGAGCGGAACTGCAGAATAACCGGAAAGATGAGGAAAAGGGTCTGGATAAGGGAAGGAGACCTCATAATAATCAAGGTGTGGGACTTCCAGCCCAGCAAAGCCGACATTGTCTGGAGATATCTGGGCGGGCAGAAAAACTATCTTGCAAGAAAGGGGTTCCTCAAAGGACTGCCTGTTTAAACGCAAAAGAAAGGGTAAAAAAATCCTTTCCATTACTATTTTTTTCATGGCAGGGCGAAAAAGCGGGGAGCACGCGGAAAAAATGGAGCACTTCCGCGGCGAAGCTGTCCGCAAGGTGTTCGGCGAAGTTTTCGACGAGCGCACCGTCAAAGCAGTGCACGTGCTCGCGCAGCGTGGATACATTGACGCGCTGGAGCACTTGGTGAATGCCGGCAAGGAAGCCCAGGTTTTCCGCGCTGCCGACCCCGCGGGAAACCCGCGGGCGGTGAAAATTTACAAGATTGAAACGAGCAAATTCAAGCACATGCGCGCGTACATTGAAGGCGACTTGCGCTTCAAAAAAGTGAAAAAGTCCCGCAGGGAACTAATTTACCAGTGGACTCGCAAGGAATTCAAAAACCTGGAAAAGTTCACAGAAGCCGGGATAAGGGTGCCCATGCCATTGGCATTCCACGAAAACGTTCTGGTAATGGAATTCATCGGGGGAAAAACGGCAGCGAAAACCCTCAAAGAATCTGCGATAGACGCCGTGCTCCTGAGGAAAATGATTGTCGAAGCACTGGCGAGAATGGTTTTTTGTGCAGAGTTAGTGCACGCGGACCTTTCCGAGTACAACATTCTCAATTTCAACGGCGAACCAGTAATAATTGATTGTGCGCAGGCAGTTCTCACAACGCATCCCAGCGCAGAGCGGTTTTTCCAGCGGGACCTGGAAAACATCGCAAATTACCTCTCCAAAACAGGCGAAAAAGTGGGCACCGAAGAGCTAAAAGCCGAGGTAAAAGCCCTCAAGGGGAAAATCTGAAAGTGCATAATTTTGAAGTCTTTTGCCCAAAAAAACGCATATTTCAATTTTTAAATCTTTTGGTCTTTTTTTTAATAGCGGATGCGCGCAAGGGATTTCAATGCAGGAAGAAGCCGTAAAAATGCCAAGGGAAAGAATAGGGGTGCTTATCGGCGAGGGAGGAAAAACAAGGAGGCGGATTGAGGAAGCGACAAACGCAAAACTCAGCGTGAATTCAAAAAGCGGGGAAGTGGAAATCTCCGCAGAAAAGGATTTCGAGGAATTCAGGGCAAGGGACGTAGTGAAAGCGATTGCACGCGGTTTTTCCCCCAACAAGGCATTGCTCTTGGCAAACGAGGAATTCGCGCTCAGAATTCTTTCCCTCAGGGAAATAATAGGAAAAAGCGAGAAAGCAATACACCAAAAAAAAGCGCGCGTTATAGGAAGGAGCGGCACGGTAAGGGAAAAAATTGAAAGGGAAACAAACTGCTACATTTCAGTGCACGGAAACACGATTTCAATAATCGGGGGAATAGAGGAAATAGCGCTCGCCGAGGAAGCAGTTGAAATGCTCCTCAAGGGAGCGAACATTGCGACGGTGTACGAGCGCATCAGGAAGAGGAAATTAACGGAGAAAAAATTCGAACTGTAAGTGCGAAAGGGAAATAGTGAAAAAATGGCGGACGGAATCATCAGCGGGGAAAAACTCGCAAAAGAATTCAAAGAGCACAGCGTTGCGGAATTCTTCAAAAAGAACAGGCAAATGCTCGGATTGTACGGAAAGGTGCGCTCGCTTACAACAGTGGTGCACGAGTATCTGACCAACGCCTTGGATGCCTGCGAGGAAGCCCACATTCTGCCGGAAATCGACGTGAAACTGGAGGAACTGGGCGAGGAATACTATGTGCTCACGGTGAAAGACAACGGTCCGGGTCTGACAAAACAGACGGTGGGAAAAGCGCTCGGGCAGCTTTTGGCGGGAACAAAATTCCACCGCTTGATTCAAATGCGGGGCCAGCAGGGGATCGGAGCTTCCGGCGCAACAATGCTTTCCCAGATGACAACGGGGAAGGCGATAAAGGTTATTTCGGGAACTGAAAAAGGAAAGCCATTTGCGTGCGAGATTACGATTGACCCGAAAAAGAACGAGCCCAAAATAGAGAACATGCGCGATTTGGAGAAAAAATTCCGCGGGCTCATGGTGCAGGCAAAATTCAAGAACGTAATGTACAGGGAAGCGGCAACAGGGCCCATGGAATACATACGCAGGACAGCAATAGCGAATCCTCACGCGCAGATTACCTTCGTTTCACCCAAGGGGGAAAAAGTCACATTCAAGCGCACTGCTGCCTACATTCCAAAGCTTCCCAAGCCGATGAAACCGCACCCCAACGGCGTAACAGTGGACGAAATAATCACCATGGGGCGCTCTACCACGGGAAGAAAGGTTTCAAGCTTCCTCAAAACGGACTTTGAGAGAATAGGCGACACGTCCATTGACAAGCTGCAAAAGCAGGTGAAATTCGACCTCAACAAGGACCCCAAAAAGCTTTCATGGGACGAAGCCGAACAGATAATCCAAGCATTCAAAAAGGTCGAATTCATTGCCCCGAGCACCGACGGGTTAAGGCCCATAGGAGAGAGCAGGATAAAAAAGTCCCTTGAATCAATAGTCGAACCGGAATTCGTGTATACGCTCACAAGACCGCCCAAAGTGTATGCCGGAGGATTCCCCTTCCAAGTCGAAATAGGAATCGCATACGGTGGAAAAGCAGGCAGGGGAACGAACGGAGAGTCCTCCGGAAACGCCACAAAAGACATAATGGAGGGGGAAATAGACGCAAAAGTGGAAATAATGCGTTTCGCGAACCGTGCTCCCCTTCTCTTCGACGGCGGAAACTGCGCCATTACAAAAGCAGTGCACAGCGTTGACTGGAAACGCTATGGCGTAAGAGACCTGGAAAATGTTCCGCTCACAATTTTCGTGAACTTCACTTCAGTGCACGTGCCCTACACCGGGGCGGGAAAACAGGCAATCACGGACGAGGACGACGTAATGGAAGAACTGCGCCTAGCACTAATGCAGTGCGCTCGCCGCACTTCCCACTATATAAGGGAGAGGAGAAAGGAAATAGAGAACAAAATGAAGCGCGACATGTTCTACAAGTATATTCCCGAAATAGCAACAGCGCTCAACAAAGTGACAAAAGCCGACAAAAAAATGATGGTGAAAAAACTTGAGTACCTCGTGCTCACAAAACTCAGACTTGAAAAGCCCGAAGAAGAAAAAAAGCACGAAGAGGAAAAGAAAAAGAAAAAAAAGGAAAGGATTAAGAAATTCCGCGAGGAAGTGTTCGGGGAGGAAGAAGGTGAGGACTGATGGCAAAAAAAAAGAAAGCCAGAAAAACCGCTAAAAGCGGGAAGAAAAAAAAGAAAAAAAAATCCCCCAAGCACGAAAAGGAAGGACCCAAGGAAATAGCGAAAAGAATCAGGGAAATGAGCGAAAAAATAGTGAAACAGATAAAAAAAGGAGAAAACCCGAGGTTTGTGACAAAACAAAGGGGGCGCGGAAACGTTGAATTCGACGAGGACAAGGGAATAATCGAGTTAGGGGACAAGGAAACAACGAGGTCTTTCTTAAACATAGCGCACACTAAAAAATTCCTCCAGACAATGCTCGTAACCAGCAAATGCCACGATTACCTGAACCACAACAAAACCGCTTCAATCAGGGAAATATACTACGAATTAAAGCACAACATCAAGGGCACGAAAGAGAACACCTTCGACGACCAGCGCGAATCAGACGCCTGCATTGTCGACTTGGAGCACTCTGTCGATACAATCAGGGAAAAATTGAACGTGCACGCAAACCCAAAAGGAACACTCTACGGGGACATAACGCTCGTTGACAGGCGGCATCACAACGACAAGTTCAACTGCCTCAAACTGGGAAGAGGCGGCTGGAGCGTTATGAGCAGAATGGAGCCGAACGAAATAGAGATAAAGCAGGCGGATGCAAAATACGTGCTCGTTATTGAAACAAGCGCAATGTACGAGCGCTTGATTGAGGAGGATTTTGCCAAAAAAAACAAGGCAATTCTGGTGGGAACAGGAGGGCAGGCCGCCCGCGGAACCCGAAGGCTGATTCACCGCCTGCACACCGAAAAAAAGCTTCCTGTGCTCATGTTCTGCGACGGCGACCCCTACGGCTGGTACATTTACAGCGTTGTAAAGCAGGGCTCCATGGCGCTGGCAGCGCACTCCGCTTTCCTTGCCTGCCCTGAAGCGCGCTATATAGGAATGACGCTGGAGGACATCAAAAACTACAACTTGGATAACGTAACAGAAAAAATGAAACCAGGCGACATAAAAAGGGCGAAGGAAATGCTTGCATACGACTGGTTCAAAAACAAGCCCTGGCAGAAAGAACTCAGGACCGCAATCTCCCAGAAAGTCAGGATAGAGCAGCAGGCGCTCGCGAACAAATCGCTGGAATTCGTTGCCGAGGAATATTTGCCAAAAAAAATAAAGAACAAGGACTTTCTGCCGTGAAGGGGGCGAAAAACGAAAACCCTACAAGGGCTCACCCCTTGTAGCCGGTCACTTCTTTCAGGTTGTCCAGCGTGTGCGGGTTTTGGAGTGTTGTGGCGTCTCCCAGCGGCTGGCCTGTGAGAAGGGATTTGAGCATGCGGCGCATTATTTTGCCGCTCCTGGTTTTAGGCAAATCTCTCACAAAATAGATTTCCTCGGGCTTTGCTGTCGGGCCTATTTCATTGCGCACGTGCCCGACGAGTTCCTGCCTCAGTTCATCGCTGGGCTCGTGTCCTTTAAGCACCACAAAGGCAATCGGAACCTCGCCCTTTATCTGGTGCGGTCTCGGGACAACAGCGCACTCCGAAACCTTGTCGTGCGAGGCAATCGCGTTCTCTACCTCTGCGGTTGAAAGCCTGTGACCTGCTACCTTCATTACGTCGTCAATCCTGCCTGTAACGCGTATGTTGTTCTCGTCAAACCACCTGGAGCCGTCGCCCGTGAAGTATATTTCTTTCCCGTATTCCGTGAAATAGGTCTGCACGTACTTTTCGTCGTCCCCGTAAATCGTGCGCAGCATTGCCGGGGGAAAAGGGCTCTTGAGGATAAGGTAGCCGCCTTCGCTCCCCCTTACTTCGTTCCCCTCAGTGTCCACGATTTCCGCTGTAACACCTGGGAAAGGCCTGCCTGCAACTGTCGGAATGAAAGGACCAATGCCGGGCAACCCGGAAATGAGCAACGCGCCTGTTTCAGTCTGCCACCAGGTGTCAACAACAGGACACCTTTTTCCGCCTATTTTCTCGAAATACCAGTTCCAGGCGTCTTCGTCAATCGGTTCCCCCACCGTGCCGAGCAGTCTGATGGATGAAAGGTCGTGCTTTTCAGGGTATTGGTTGCCCCAGAGAGCGAACATCCTGATTGCCGTGGGCGCAGTGTAAAAAACCGTTACCTTGTGGTCTTCCACTATCTGCCACCACCTGTCCTTGTCCGGGTAGTCCGGGGCACCTTCAAAGAACAGCATTGTCGTGCCGACCGCCAGCGGACCATAACAGTTGTAGGTATGACCCGTAACCCACCCGATGTCAGCGGTGCACCAGAAGACATCCTCTTCATGCAAATCAAAGGTCCACTTGCAGGACCAGTAGGCTTGGGTCATGTAGCCGCCTGTTTCGTGCACAATGCCCTTGGGCTTTCCCGTGGTGCCGGAGGTGTAAAGAGTGAAGAGCATGTGCTCCGAGTCAAGTTTTTCCGCGGGACAGTCGGTGCTGGCTTCTTCCATGAGCTCGTGGAACCAGTAATCGCGGTCTTTCTTCATTTCGACTTCGAGCCCGGCTCTCTTCACGACTACAACGCTTTCAACACTCGTGCCTTTTACAGCGGTGTCCGCGTTTCCCTTGAGGTTGAGGGGCTTTCCTCTCCTGTAATAGCCGTCGCTTGTGACGAGCACTTTTGCCTCGCTGTCAACGAGTCTTGACTTGAGGGATTCGCCGCTGAAAGCGGAAAAGCAAACGCTGTGCACTGCGCCGATGCGAGCGCAGGCGAGCATTGCTATCTGCACTTCCGGAATCATCGGCAGATAAATTCCGACGCGGTCGCCTTTTTTCACTCCGAGTTTTTTGAGAACGTTGGCAAACTTTTTAACTTCCTCCAAGAGTTCGGAATAAGTGAACTTTTTCGCTTCCTCTCCGACTGGCTCCGGAACCCAGACCATTGCGGTGCGGCTGCCCTTTCCCGCTTCCACGTGCCTGTCAAGGCAGTTGTGGCATGCGTTGGTTTTCCCGCCCAAAAACCACTTGTAGTGCGGCGGATTCCATTCGTATGCTGTCGTGAAGTTTTCAAACCAGTGGAGGCCTTCTCTTGCCATCTTTGCCCAGAACTGCTCCGGGTCCTTTGAAGCCTCCTCATATATGCCGGGGCGGGACATAAATGCTTTCTTTTTCATTTCCTCGCTCGGCCAGTAACAGCCTTTTTCGTCCTTTTCGGTAACCCAATTAACTGCACTCATAAAAAACCCTTGGTTCCCCCTTTCGCGTGCCTTTTTCCGGGCTCTAAAGTGTCCACTAAAGGGGAAAAAGTGAATGTAATATTAGGAAAAGCAAAAGAAATAAATAACTATGTAAAATAAGGCGATTGCCGAATTTTTACTTCGCCTCTTCTGCGCTGGTTTTGGAAAGAATTTCTATTGCTTTTTCAGTTTCTCCCTCGCTTAAGAGCCGGAACATTCTCCTTACGTCAAATGCGTCGCCGAATTCCGTTTCAGCAAGGTTTTTTTCGAGGATGCCGAGGCCCATTTCCGCAATCGATTTCTTCTCCGACTGGAGCTTTTTCAGCTCGTCCAGCTTCACTTTGAAGTCTTCCTCGGCGAAGGAACTGGCAATTGAAACAACTGCTTTTTCCGAAAATTTTTCCAGCACTGCGCCCAAATCGATGTCGCCCGCGCTGAAGCCTTTTGCAAGCGTTCCCTGCAGGGAAATTCTCACGAGCGGCTTCATTTTTTCCTGCGTTTCCGCGCGCCCGAGAATTGCTCCGAGTTCCTCTTTCACTTTTTCCGCCGCGCTTTCCTGCGAGGCGTTCTCAAGCCTTATTTTTTTGTAATAAAAAGTCCTCTTTTCCTCCAGTTCCACGAAACGGGTTTTTTCCGCGAGAGAATCGTGGATGAAAAACCCCTTTGGAATCCCCGCTTCGGCTTTTTTGAGCTGGGTTATTATTGTCGAACCGGGAATGATGAGGGTGCGTTCCTGCTCGCTGAATTCTGCGTGGGAGTGCAGGTGACCGTTCACGGTGAAATCAAAGCCCTGGGGCAAATCGCCTATGGAAAGCGAGGCGACCATTTCGTCGTCAAACGGCAGAAATTCCCTGAAGGACTGGTGGAGGAGGAGAATGTTCTTCGCTCCTTTCACGGGCTGCGGCGCCCATTTCAGCAGTGCGTCCTTCGCTTTTTTTTCCGGCACTCCGCCCAAACCGTGGAAAACTATCTTCTCCTTTTCAGATTCAACTATTGCCCTTGCGGCGTGAATGTAGATGAGAAAGCCCGCGGAATCCAGCACCTCCAGTGCATTCCTGAAATCCCTGCCGCGGAACTCGTGCGTGCCGTGGATTGAAATTACCGGCACTCCCGAAAATTCCGCCTGTTTTCTTTCCGAACCTTTTTCCACGGAAATTTTCAGCCCGCTCTGCTTTGCCCTCCTGCACTGCGCAAGGAGCAGGAATGCCCCGAGCAAGTCCTCCTGTGCTGGCACATCGCGGTTGAATAAATCGCCGGTCAGCACTACAAGGTCGGGCTTTTCCTTCAGAGCCTGCGAGAGCGCGGCTTTTGCGAGGGCGAATGCTTCGCCCTCCCTGTCCTTATTGGAAAAGCCGAGGTGGAAGTCTGAAAGGAAAGCAATTCTCATAAGCGCACCTAAAAAACTGTGTCAGAATCATTTTATAGTGCTTGCGGCTTTTTTCACCCATTCCGCGGAGTGGAAAAGCAACGGCCTGAACACGGGCAACGGCATTTTTGAATCAAATGCCCTGTATTCCTTGAAAGCCTTTTTTGTCACGGCGGTATCGGCTCGCGCCAGAGCGGACAAGCCGCGCTCTTCGGCGAGCGCGGAAAGCTTCCCCTGCGGAGTAAGCGAAAACCTCATTCCGCGGTTCCAGGGCACTAAAGCAGAAAGATGCTTCTCCATTTTTTTTGTTGTGCGCGGAACAATGGGAAAAATGTTGCAGCCGCGCTTCATTAAAAGCCAGCCCGCAACGAGTTCTTCCGGCTTGCCCTCAAAGAATACGCCTACAAAACCTTCAACGCCCTGCGGCAGTCCGCCAAAACAAGGAATTTCTTCTACATAACAATATCCTTTTTCTCCCCGCAATTCGAGGAAAAATGTTTTTTCCGGTTTGGTCAAATCAACCTTTAAGTGAAGGAACCACGAGAGCAATTCAGCTCCGAGCTTTCTTTCCAGCTCCTGTGAAGTGAATGCTTGTTCGCCTGAGCGGGAGGCGCGCACTGCGAAAGTTTTAATGTTTTCAAACCGGCCTTCCGCGAAACCAAGGGAGTTATCCACTATTTCCTGTAGCGTTCCAGCGCTGAATTCGAATGCGGGAGCCAGGGAATGCAGGCCGAATACCCTGCGCAGCACTTCCGAGCTTTTTTTAATGTCAGCGGAGCGGAGGAATAGGCGCCCGCGCCCTTGCTCGAGGGAGAAACCGCGCTCTCCCGAATTGTGCAACGCGGTTTTAATGTTTTCACGGAGCTTTGAATTGAAATACTGCTTCACCCTTTCGCTCTTTAGGAAAATGGAGGGAGAGGGCTTCAGGAGGAGAACGTTTGCCGCTATCATAAGGAATTTAAATATTGGAAACCAATATAATTATGTGGTGGCAATGAAAGGGGATTCACTTTGCCTTATCGGAAAAAGCTGAACTGATTTTTTTAGCCATAAAACTGCACGGACCTCTTTCCCAGAAAAGAATTGTTTCCCTCACAGGAATGCCCGAAAGAACTGTTCGCTATAACCTTGCAAGGCTTTTCGAGGCAGGCGCTGTAAAAGAAAAGCCGAATTGCAATGATTTGAGGGAAAAACTCTACTTTGCCGGAGGTCTTGAGGAATGACCGAAGAAGCGCTTCCTGTTGGAAACACCCCCCTGCTTGAACTTGGCGGAAGCGTGTTTGCAAAAGCGGAATTTTTGAATCCGAGCGGGAGCATTAAGGACAGAGTGGTCGAATTCCTGCTCGGGAAAGCCGCGGAGAACGGCGAACTGGAAAAGGGAACAATTGTAACGGAAGCGACAAGCGGCAACACAGGAATATCCCTTGCATACCTGGCTCCGCTTTTTGGGGTGAGGGCGAAAATTTTCATGCCACGGAGCGCGAGCGCGGAGAGGAAAAAAATGATTGAACTGCTGGGCGCGGAACTGGAGCTTACTGAAACGCGGGAGGAAGCGGATGCGCTCGCAAAAGAATGGGGCAGAAAAAAGGGCTTTTATTACTTGAACCAGTTTGAAAGCCCGCTCAACCCCTTAGCGCACTATTTGGGCACCGGCAGGGAAATACTCGGACAGTTCCCCGGGAAAATCAGCACGTTTGTTGCCAGCACAGGCACCGGCGGAACGCTTGCGGGAATCGGTCGGAGAATAAGGGAGAAATTCCCGCAGGCGGAAATAATCGGCGTGATTCCAAAGGAAAAGGACAGGGGAATAGAGGGACTGAGGCGGGATTATTCCAAAAAAATCGTTCCCGCGGGAACAGCGGACAGGATTGCTCGTGTTTCGAGCCGCAGGGCAATTGAAAGCGCCCGCTTTTTGGTCAGGGAAAAAGGCGTTCTATCCGGAATAAGCTCCGGTGCCAATTATTACGCTGCAAGGAAATACGGAAAGGGAAACACAATTACAATACTGCCGGATTCATGGAATAGGTATTATTCAACAGAATTGTTTTCCTTCACGGAGGGATTAGAAAACAATTAAAACAATTCCAGTCCAAATATTTAGAACCCTGAGAAAAGCGGGAGTGGCAGAACGGTCATGCACCCGGCTGCAGTCCGGCTTTTCTTTTTCCAAAAAAGAAAAGCACGTTGCAAAAGAAAAAGGAGTTTCAGAAAAAAAACTGGAAAAAAAGGAGTTTCAGGGGAAACGGAATTATTCCATTTGTCCTGAATCTTGTTTTTCTTTGGGCAGCGTACCCTTTCTTTTCCTAAAAGAAAGGGCCGGCAGGAACCGGGAGAAGCGGATTCGACTTCCGCCTCCCGCTTTTTGTATTTTTGCCCTCCAAGGGAATAGAAAATTATTAAAACATTAAGAGGGTCAAATTTTATATGCGCAGGGACGCTGAAACTGCCGAAGGACTTGGCATCGGCGACTGGAATAAAAAGAGGGATTTCTTTCTGTCCCTTGGGTTCAAAGAAGGCGATTTCCGCATTGCACTCCGCAACGAATTGGGCTCCCGCGGCTGGAGGGCGCTGATGCAAATGATGAACCTAGAGCAAATGGAGGCCGTACGGGAAAAAATAAGCACTCTCCGGGAACATGGCCTGAGAGAAGCAAAATGCATGGAGCTCTGCAGAGGTGTTTTCTCACTTGAAGCCCTGAGGCTCGGAAGAAATCCTGGAGTGAGACCCGTTACATCCGAGAGTATCCAGGGGAGGATTGACACCGCTTTCACTATTGCAAGGGACAGATACGGGTTTGATAGGAAAGGGGATGCGGCCAAGCTCATTTCAGCCTCAATGCTTGTGGGACAAAGCAACGCCGAATGCACTCACAGGGCGATAGACAGGTTCCAGGCGGCAAAAAGGAGAATTGTTTCCGAGCGGATTCCCAAATGGGTCCCCCGAGAAGGGAGAAAGGCACTGCTTGCTGATCCATTCATTCTCCGCCTATCCAGCCATGACCCCGGCTTCATAGGGCATATTGCAAGAACTGAGGCAATGAAACGGGGCTTCAAGCGGAGAAGGCGGAGGGCAAAGCCCGCTTGAGAATGCCTTTCGGTTTTCCGCAGCAGTCAAGAAAGAGTGGGAAAAATAAAAGGAACCAGGAAAGCCGCAAAAGGACTCCATAACCTTTTTAAATCCATGGTGTGAAATCTCTTATATTGCGCTTTTTCTAACAGGCGTAATTTCGCTTAATATTGCGATTAAGGTGTTTTTTATGGGGTTGAGACCCGCGAAATGCTACAGGGATTCCGAGAAGGACCGTGCTTTTACACGCATCGCCATAACAAAGCACAGGAAGAATTACGTGGGTGCGAATCCCGCACTGCGCATACGGCAGTTCAACATGGGCAATCCGGCGAGGGAATTCTCGCATATTGTTGACCTTGTCTGCGAGGAAAAAGTGCAGGTGAGGGACAACGCAATAGAAGCGACGAGGATGCTGGTCAACCGGTACTTGCAAAACCACCTGGGAAAGGAGGGTTATTTCATGCGCATACGCATTTTCCCCTACCAGGTGTTGAGGGAGAACAAGCAGGCGCAGGGCGCCGGCGCCGACAGGGTTTCGCAGGGAATGAGCCACTCTTTCGGGAAAGCCATTGGAAGAGCGGCAAGGGTGCGAAAAGGACAGGTAATACTGAGCGTGCTGGTGGACGAAGAGCACATCGAGACCGCGGGGGAAGCACTGGCAAGAGCGAGAGCAAAACTGCCGTTTAAAATAAAAGTGAACGTGCACACTGACGTTGAATCCATTGGAACAAGACCACGCGCAGTAAAAATTGAAATGGCTGAAAAGAAAGCCGAAGAAGAAGAGAAGGCAGAGGAAGAGGAAAAGAAAGCGGAAGAAGAAGAGGAAGAAGGAAAGGCAAAGAAGCCGGAGGAAAAAGCCGAAAAGAAAGAGGAAGGCAAAGAGGAAAAGAAAGAAGGAGGCAAAGAAGCAAGGGAGGAGAAAAAGGAAGAAGGAAAAGAGGAAAAGAAATAATCCCTTGAAGAAATTCCTCAAAGAAATTATGCAAGCTAATTCTGTCGCATTCCGAAAAATTCCGCGATAAATTAATAAACCCCAAGTCCCTTTCTAATAAAGGTAAAAATGGAGAACATTGCCTGGTTCAGGGAAGTGGGGGCAAAACACATAAGCTCCGTGGGAGGAAAAGGCGCAAATTTGGGCGAGCTGGCGAACGCGAACTTTCCGCTCCCCCCGGGATTCATTGTAACCTCGCGGGCCTATTTCAAATTCATTGAAGAAACAGGGATAAAAGAGGAAATAATAAGAAAAATCGACTCAATCAACGTGGAAAACACGGAACAGCTGGAAAACTCTACAGCCGAAGTCCGCGCACTGATTAAAAAAACAAAAATGAACGATGAACTGAGGAATGAAATTCTCATTGCATACTCGAAACTCGGAGAGGAAAGACTCGCCTGGTTAACTTCCTCACAACAGCAATATGTTGCAGTGCGAAGTTCCGCCACAGCGGAAGACCTTCCGGGGGCAAGCTTTGCAGGGCAGCAGGAAACCTACTTGAACGTAATAGGGAAAGAGGAACTCATCCGCGCGGTAAAAAACTGCTGGGCTTCCCTTTTCACTGCACGCGCCACCTATTACAGGAAAAAGAAGGGCTTTGGAACAAGAAAGGTGGGCATTGCGGTAATAGTGCAGAAAATGGTTGAAGCTGACTCAAGCGGGGTAATGTTCACAGCCGACCCCACAGGAGACGAAAGCAAAATAATAATCGAGGCAGGCTTCGGCTTGGGTGAGGCGATTGTTTCAGGAAGCATTACGCCGGACACCTATGTTGTGGACAAGGGAAAAATGAAAATCCTTGAAAAAAGCGTTAGACAGCAAAAATGGAAAATGGTGCGCAAGGGGAAAAAAAACGAAGAAATTGCATTAAGCGAAGCAAAGGGGAAAAAACAGAAAGTGCCGGACAAAAAAATTCTGGAGATTGCAGCGCTGGGCAGGCAAATAGAACAGCACTACAAAAGCCCGCAGGACATCGAATGGGCAATAGGGGGAAGCGAATTGTACATTCTCCAGAGCAGGGCAATCACCACCCTGAGTCTGAAAGAAAAAGTGGAAATGGAGCAGGAGAGAAGGGAAAAAGCGGGCAAAATTTCCGCACCCCTCCTCCTAGACGGGCTGGCTGCTTCTCCGGGAATTGCATCCGGGAACGTTGCCATTGTCCCGTCCACTTCGGACAGGGCAAAAGTGAAGGAGGGAAGCATTCTCGTAACGAAAATGACCAACCCCGACTGGGTTCCCATAATGAAAAAGAGCGCGGCTATTATTACCGATGAAGGCGGGCGCACCTGCCATGCTGCAATAGTGAGCAGGGAACTGGGAATACCCTGCGTTGTCGGCACAAGGAACGCAACGGAAAAAATGAAAGGCGGAATGCTCGTAACGGTGAACGGCTACACCGGCTACGTGTACCAGGGAAAAGTGGAAATTGAAATGCCTGAAAAAACCGTTGAAAAAATGATAAAACTCAAAGAAGTGGACCTGCTCGAGGAAATAATAAGGGGAAAAATAAACGGGCAGAGAGAGGAACTGGAAAAACAGGTTATGCCTACGGAAGCCAGAACCGGGCTGAAGGGAATGGTAATACAGGTGCGCGCAGAGCAGGAAAGAGAAAAAATGCTGAAAGAAGCGGAGGAAGAAGAAAAAGCGAGGGAAAAAGAGGAAATTCAGCAAAGGGAAGAGGAAGAAACGGAAAAAATACTCAAGCACGAAGAAGAAGCCAAAAAAATAATAGAAGAATTCGGGGACAAGAAAGCCGAAGAACTCGGAAAAGCAATGCTCCACGAGGAAGTGAAAATGCTCAAGCACCTCCTCTCTGAAATGGCAATAAAAGTGAAAGTTAACGTTGCACTACCCGATGCAGCGGAGAAAGCCGCGGGAACGGGCGCTGACGGCGTAGGCCTGCTGAGAGCGGAGCACATGATCACCGAAAGCGGAACACACCCGGCGGAATTCATCCGTATGGGCAGGGAGGATGAATTAGTGCAGGCGATAAAGGAGGGAATTGAAAAAGTGGTATCGCAGTTCAAGGGAAAGCCCGTGTGGTACAGGACATTCGATGCAAGGAGTGACGAATACAGAAACCTTAAAGGCGGGGAAAAAGAGCCTGAAGAGGAAAACCCCATGATAGGATGGCACGGCATCCGCAGGGACTTGGACGAGCCCGAACTGCTCAAAGCACAGTTTTTGGCTGTTAAAAAGCTTGTGGAACAGGGATACAGCAATATAGGGATAATGCTCCCCTTTGTCATTTCCGCGGAAGAGGTGAAAAAGGCAATGGGAGTGGCAAGGGAAGCCGGGCTCGACCCGGAGAAAGACGTTGAATTCGGGGTAATGATTGAAACGCCCGCTGCGGCAATGGTTATAAGAGAGCTGATTGGAACAGGAATTAAATTCATTTCATTCGGAACAAATGATTTGACGCAGTTAACGCTGGGGATTGACAGGAACAACGAGCGCATTCAAAAGCATTTCTCTGAACTGCACCCCGCCGTGCTGGGGCTCATCAAAAGGGTGATAAAGGAATGCCGCAAGGCAGGCGTGAAAACCTCCATATGCGGGCAGGCCGCAAGCAACCCCAAAATGGTGAAAGAGCTTGTAAGAATGGGCATTGATTCAGTCAGCGCGAACATTGACGCGGTGCAGCAAATGAAGCGCGTGGCACTGCTCGAGGAAAAGAACATTATTTTAGAAAACCTGAGGGAAAACAGGGGAAACCCCCAAATGGAAATTTTTTAATTGTTGTCCTGCCAAAAGTGTATATGGCGGAACTTGTCTTCGATTTGAACGCTCCGAAAAGGGAGATAAGGAAAAGAAGGGCAAAGAAGGTAATAATACAGTTGCCCGAGGGATTGAAAGGAAAGGCAACCCATTTTGCCGAGGAAATGGAGCGCGACACCGGCGCGAAAGCAATCGTTCTGATAGACCCCTGCTACGGGGCATGCGACATTCCAGTGAACGAACTGGAGGAATTCAACGCAGACCTCATACTTCACTTCGGGCACACTGAAATGCTCAAGTACGAGAACACCGTTTACGTGCCTGTGAAGTACAAATTCGGGGAGGGAAAATTCAGTGAACTAGTGAAAAAAACCTCCCGAATGCTCAAAAAAGGGAAATTCAAAAGAGTGGGTCTTGTTTCCACGGCGCAGTTTTTGGAATACCTCCCAAAAATGAAACGGGAAATGGAAAAAGCGGGATTCAGCGTAAAAATGGAAAAAGGGGAAAAAACGGAAATAGGGCAGGTTTTAGGCTGCGACGTGTTTGCCGCAAGAAAACTGAGGGGAAAAGTGGACGCATTCGTGTATTTCGGCGACGGCTTGTTTCACCCGCTCGGCATTTCCTTTGTTTCAAACAAGCCCCTCTTTATGGTCAACCCGCTGAACGAAAGCGTTAAAAAATTCAGGGAAAGCGAGAAGGAGGCATTCCTGAAAAAGAGAGTGGGAATAATCTCAAAGGCAGTGAAAGCGCAGAGCTACGGCATTCTCGTGAGCACAAAACTGGGACAGCTGATGCTTGAAAGGGCACTTGAATTAAAGCACCTGGTTGAAAGCAGGGGAAAACGCGCTTACCTGCTTGCAGGCGACCTCATAAAGGAGGACAGGTTGCTGGGAATGGACATTGACTGCTTTGTTAACACCGCTTGTCCCCGCATCGCAATTGACGACGCAATGAAATGGAAAAAGCCCCTCATAAGCGCGGTTGAACTGGAAATCGCGCTGAAAAAGAAAGGCGCCGGTGAGTTTCAATTCCCATAGGTTTAAGAAAATTTAAAGAACTAGGAACAAAATAACATTTGTTATGGCCAATTTCAATGTGGATGTACTACGGCGAGCTAAGACCGCCGGAATTCCGACACTTAAAGCAAAAGTTGTAATGGAACCAGATGGAAGCTATTCTGTTGAAATGAGAGAACTCAGAAAACCCGGCCACGATCTTGTCGACGGGAGCCGATTAGATGAATACGCCAAAGAAAACAATTTGAGGAACCTCAAAATCCTAAAGAGGGGGATTGGGTGGGACATTGGGATACTTAAAGGAATTGGCCTACAAGAGGATCCATCCCATTTACGCCACAGTGCTTGGGTTGTAGATGTAAACAGGGAAACAGGAATTGGAAGACGTTACCTAGTTGACGCAACAAACTTAATGTACATACAGGGATGGCAAAGCAAGCAAAAATAAAAAATAGAATAAAAATTACTCACTTTCTTCAATTTCTGCCGCGGTCTTTATCACCGTTCCAGTGAATTCGCCGCCGTCCACCGCGTACTCGAAATTGCTCAAATCGCTTCCGTTAAGAACAATGCCGCGGATGTTCGAGCGCTTGAGGATGTAGCACGCCGGCAAATCCATGACCAGATTCTGCCCCGGTTTCGATTCCGCGACCTGCATGAGGCTAATGAGCCTGTCGTGGCTCAATTCGGGGTAGAATTTGGCATTCGGCTTGAGTTTCGGGTCAGCGGAATAAATTCCGTCAACATTCGTGAGATTAATGTAATCCGCGCCCAAAAATTCCGCGAGCAGAGCTGCAACCGCGTCAGTGGTGATGCCCGGCAGCAAGCCGCCGAATACAGGGGTTTTTCCGAGGACGAGAGCATGCTTTGCCTCCGGTATTTCTGTCAGAACATGCGGATAGGCATTCTCCAGCGCCTGGATGAGGAGCATTGCATTAATGCGCGTTACCGCAATGCCAAGCAAATCCAGGGAAAAATTGTCCGCTCCCAGGCTTCTCGCGGAAGCAATGTAATTCCTTCCGACACTGCCGCCGCCGGCAACTATTGCAAAGCGGTATCCGCGCTCCCCGAGGCTCTTTAAAGTGAGCGAAAACTTTGAGAGAAAGGTTGAATCCGGCTTTTCCGGCGCGATGAGCGAGCCGCCGACGCTTAACACGAACAATTTGCCGGATTCCTCATAAGCGGGATAGGAAATTGTTTCAATCGTGTCATCTTTCTTTTCCTCCTCGTCCTCGTCTTCATTGTACATTTTGAAAAAGTCCTCGTCGAACAATTGCAACACCTTTTAATTTATTCGGGTTAGAAATTATTAAATTCTATAATATTGTTATTTCCGGTATTAAAAACCTTTTCTTATGCCCCGAAAAGGGCACATTTTGGCTGGGGAAGGGGAAGAAAAAAATGAAGGAAAAAGACAAAAGCGCTGAAAGGAGCATTTTCAGCAAAAAAGTGAAAAAGCTGAAGGCAATGAAAGGTTCAGGCACTGAGCTAATTTCAGTACTCATACCTTTCGGCACGGACAGGAGCTCGCTGACCTCGCAGCTCACGGAGGAAATGAGCCAGAGTTCGAACATAAAGGACCCCAAAACAAGGAAGAACGTGCAAGCCGCACTAAAAAAAATAATAAACTTCCTGAAAAGGATCGATTTTAACCTGCCAAAAACAGGTTTGGCAGTATTCTGCGGGAACATTTCCGAGCAGGAGGGAAAAACGGACATAAAGCTTTTCACCGTAAGGCCTGTGCAGAACCTCGAAACAAAACTTTACTGGTGCGATTCAACATTCTTCCTTGAACCATTGGAAGCAATGGTGAAGCCCTCCGAGGTTTACGGAATAATAGTAATAGACAAGAACGAAGCCACTCTGGCCTTGCTTATGGGAACACGCTACGAAACCATAGGGCAGTTCAAGAGCAGGGTGCCCGGGAAAATAAGAGCGGGAGGGCAGTCAGCGCATCGCTTCGAGCGCTTGAGGGAGGAGGCGGAGCACGATTTTTACGCTAGCGTGAGCGAAAAGGCAAACCAAGCATTCCTGAAGCACTTGGACAAGTTGAAGGGAATTATTGTTGCAGGGCCCGGCATTACAAAGGACTATTTCTTGGAAGCAGGGCTCCTTGACAGCAGGCTTGCGAAAAAAATTCTCGGCAGGATAAGCACTTCTTACACCGACGAATCGGGCGTAAGGGAGGCAATAAACAGGAGCGGGGATTTGCTCAAGAACACGGAAATAATAAGGGAAAAGGAAATAATCGAGGAATTCCTAAAAAACATAATAAAAACAGGGCTTGCGGTTTACGGGGAAAAAGAAGTCCTGGAAGCGCTGGAAACGGGAAAAGTGAAAACGCTTATTCTGAGCGACGAACTGGAGAAAAAAGCGGTTGAATTCTCCTGCCCGGGTTGCGGCAAAAGAAAAACACGGGTTTTCAGCGAGGGAGAAGAACAGGAATTAAAATGCAGCGGGTGCGGAACGGAAATGGAAGCGGAGGAAGAAAAGGAATACATTGACTACCTCATGGAAAAGGCGGAAAAAATCGGCGCTGGCACTATTATCGTGGGAACGGAAACCGAGGAAGGGAAGGAATTCCTCAAAGGGTTCGGGGGAATCGGCGCAATCCTCAGGTTCAAGTAGGCGTTTTTTCGTGGAAAAAAAATTCTTTACAAAAGCAAAGGGAATCGGCGGAAAAATAAAGAGGCGCTATTCTGATTTTATTGTTGAAGAACTCGCCGGGAATGGAAAAAAATGCAGCGCGGAATTTTTTCTCCGGGAGGAAAATGGGAAAAAAGGGCAGGGGGAAACCAGGGGGGAAATGAAAATTCCCGAAGGGAGAAAGGATTTTTTGCTGCTTGAAATGGAAAAATGCAACACTGAAACAAACCTCGCGGTGAAAACAGTTGCAAGGGCGCTGCACAAAAGCCAGAAAAGCATAGGGTATGCTGGACTGAAGGACAAGCGCGCTGTAACGTGCCAGAGAATCAGCGTTTTCATGCCGAGCGTGAAACAGCTGGAAAAATTCTCCGCGCGCGGCATTGTCCTCAGGAACCCAGAATGGAGCGATTCAGGCATTGACCTTGGGGACCTGAATGGAAACTATTTCACTGTAAAAATAAGGGATATTCCCCTGAGCGGGGAGGAAATCAAGAAAAGGGGGGATGAGGCGTTCGGGGAAATGGAGAAAGGAATTCCCAACTACTTTGGAGAGCAGAGGTTCGGCAGCATAAGGCAGATAAGTCATTTGGTGGGAAGGGAAATAATCAGGGAGGACATAAAATCAGCGGTAATGCTTTACCTGACCGCAATAAGCGAGCTCGAGGAAAAGGAAGTGAAAGAGGCAAGGCTGCATTTGGCAGAATCCAGCAACTTCAAGCAGGCGGAGAGGGAATTTCCCATAAAATACCGTTATGAGAGAGCAATGGCGCATTACCTGGCAAACAACAGGAAGGACTTTTTCGGGGCATTCAGCATTCTTCCCCGCAGGCTGCGCTTTCTATTCACTCACGCCTACCAGTCCCATTTGTTCAACCGGCTCGTGGAAAAAAGGCTCGGGGAAGGGCTTTTTGAGCCTCTCGAGGGCGAACCCCAGGAGGACGGAATTCCCATGGGCTTGCTGCCCGGTTATAACTCCGCGTTTTCGCCGGGCAGGATAGGGGAACTGGAAAGGGAACTGCTCGAAAAAGAGGGAATCACGTTTGCGGATTTCAAGCTGGAAAAAATGAAGGAATGCTCCTGCCAGGGAGCGAGGAGGAAAATTTTCTTTTTCCCGAGGGAAATGAAATTGCTGGAAATTGGGGAGGACGAATTTTTTGAGGGAAAGAGGAAATGCAAGGTTTCTTTTTACCTGGATAAGGGATGCTATGCAACAGTGCTCCTCTCCGAATTAATGAAGCCCGGGAAAGAGGGAACAGAAACGTAATTAAATCTTTTGACGCAAATACTTTAGTTTGTTTCTTCAGGCGTTCGGGGAAAAAGAATGATTGGTTCCGCGGTTTACTGGTTTTTGCCTTCCCTCCTTATCGGATTTCTCAGCGTTTTCCTTGTGGCAAAAATAAACAGGAAAAAGGGCATAATAGGCATTGACATAAACAAGCCCTCCCAGATAAAACTCCCTGAAAGCGTGGGCATTGCAATGCTTGTCCCGTTGTGGATTGTTTCCGCAGCAGGGCTTTTAAACGGGGTATTCGGAATTCTGGAAACAAAAGTGGCAATATGGCTTTTCATGGTGAGTGTTTTCTCTTCCGTGGGACTTCTGGACGACATAAAACCCAAATTCCTGGGCAAAACACGGAGCTGGGGCTTCAGGGCACTGACTATAGCGGTTGTCTCGCTTGTGTTTGCAGCGCTGAATTTCCCATATTCCCTTCTTGCAATCGTTGCGGCGCTTTACTTGGCGGGAATAGCAAGCTTTGAGAACACTTTTGCCGGACTGAACGGGTGGGAAATCGGCTCCGGTTTCATTATTTCGGTCTTCTATTTCATTCTTCTCTTTGTTTCGGGAAGCCCCTTATACCCGCTCGCGCTTATTGTTAGCGGGGCAATACTTGCAATGCTTTTATTCAACCTCTATCCCGCAAGGGCATTCCCGGGAGACAGCGGAACACTGCTCATTGGTTCTGCACTTGCTGGAATGATGGTAATTGCAGGCAGCTGGACTCTGATGGTCTTCAGTTTCCTTTTCTTTTTGCCCCACATGATAGACTTTGCGGTAAAAATGGCAACAAACCCCAGCGACCCCAGCCAGAGAAAAGCAAGACCATATTCGCTGGACGCCGAGGGAAAAATTAATCTGCCGGATTACAAGGGCAAAAAAAAGCTGGACTTTGCAAAACTGCTCATAATAATTCTGGGGCCAAAAAAAGAGCACGTGCTTGTTGCAATCATCTGGATACTTGTTGCAGTGAACTGCTCTTTCTGGAGTTTTTTATTCCTCTCGCTTTGAACACCGCGTAGAAAAGCACTGAGAGGAAAACCGGCACCACAAGTCTTACAAAGTCAAGGAGAACTATCACCGAGCCGATTTCCCCAACGGAAAGTTCTGTCTGGACAAGGTGGGACATTGAAAGGAATGCAAAGCCGGCTATCTCGAACAAAAGTATGCCGCGGGGAAGGAAAGGGGTTCTTTCTACTACCGCCAGGAGAACGAACAATACCGCAAGGGAAGCCAGCGGCAGAAAAAGGTTAAGGGAAAGGAAAACAAAATAGAATGCGAGAAATTCAAGGACCCAGGAAGAAAAGGAAAGAAAGAATATCCAGAGGAACGCATTCTTGGAAATTTCCGCCAGGTAATCCGAGTAACTGGAAAAATACTTTCCCAGCAATGAAAAGCCCGGAATTGCGCGGAAGGAAAGGAAAAATGAGGAAATCTTTTCTCCAAAGCGCTTGTTAATGGGCAGGAGGAACAGGAATGCAGCGATCAAAACAACGAAAAAGCCCGAGAGAAGCGGGACAAGCAGTATTGCGTCAATTTCCCTTCCCAAAAGAAAGAGGGCAATCAGAACCGAAGCGCTGAGCGAAAGAGAAGCGAACTTTAATCCCTTCACGGCCATTGCGGAGGAAACGCTTTCGGTTAAGGAAACGCCAAACAAGCGCTTCAACCTGATGCTCCTGAGCGCTTCCGCGCCTATCTGCACAGGGGTAATGCTTCCGTAAACAGAAGAGAAGCCTATTGCGAGCATTTTGGGATAAGGAATGCCGTGCCTTTTCCTTATAAGGAAAGCCCATGAAACTATCCACACAAAGACGGAGAGAAGAAAAAAGGTTGCCGCCGAAGCCAACAGGAAAAAATCGACCTTTCCGAGTTCGGAATGCGCTTCAGTTAACCAGGCGACAAGGAAAAGCAACGCTGCAACAAGGACAAGGGACAGCAGCGCCCTGAGAAACTGCGGACCTGAATTCCCTTCACCCAAATCCAAGGCCCCCCAGCACTTGGTTAGAGGATTCAATCACTCCCCTTGCATTGGGAAACATGCGCTCAAGCAAAGCCAGTGAACTCGTTTTCATTGAACTGAAACTATTGGTCTTTACCTCGATTGAGTTCTCTGAAACGAACACCTGCTCCACTTCTTCCGCGTTAGGGAAATCCGCGAATATAAAAACAGAGTCATTGCTACTTTCAATCAGCGAAAGGCATTCCTGTGCCGAAAGCGTTAGCCTTGTGCGGGCATCCCCCAAGTTCGTCTCACAGCTTTTCAGCTCCGAACCCGAAAAAACCCTTGCAAGCGAAACCGCATTCTTGTCATTTCCTGCAACAACAATCATTGCAGGCAGGAAGAAACTGTTCGAAATGCTGGAATTCTCGTTTGAGGGCGCGGAACTGAGCGCGGGAGAAATGAAAAAAGTATTTTTTCCCGAAAGCTCTTCAAGCAATTCCATCGGCTGCTTTGCATCGGAGGTAAACAGCACCCCCCCTGAATAATACTCAAACTCGTGCCCTGTTCTTTTTGCCGTGAGAAGGTAAAAAACCGAGGCAGCGAGAATAATTGCAATAACCACAATGGCAATATAACCCAAATTTTTCTTTTTCAAAATGTCCACCTATCAATAAACCATAGAAAAAAATAAAAAAAAGAAGAAAAAAAGGGTTTTTTCAAACCCTTTTTTTTAATTTCAGCCCAACAGTGCTTCCAAGGCGTCCACGAACTCGCCGCACGCTGTTTCTGTGTCAGCAGCGGTGTATCCAGCCAACAGGAAGTCTCCGTCCGGCAGTTTCTCTGAAACGTAGTCTCCGGTTGCGACAAGGGTTTCCTCTATTGTCGAGCCGTCGCCCAACACTTTGCCTACTGCCATTGTGTTCCTTTTTTGTCCACCAATGATGATGTGTGTCTTGCCGCTTCCCATCGCAGCCTTGTCTGTTTTCAACAATGTTCCTACCGGAACGATTGTTACAGCTGCGTCTGGGTCCGCTGTTGCAACCACGTCGTCGAGGCTTACTCCGGCTGGCGTGTAAGTGAAGGTTCCTGCCGTGTAGTTGATTGCCGAAACCGTTATTTCGGTTCCCGCTTCGGTTGTCACTTTCTCTCCCTCTGCCACGCCTTCAAAGGTTTCGTCAGCTGCTGTTGTCGTGGTCGTGCCTTCGCCTATCACTGTCAGCTTGAGTTTCTGCTGGTTCTCGGGCATTACTGCCTTGAGGACTTTCTCGTCGGCTACCGTGTACCACGAGCCATAGTCAGAGTATGCCTGTGCTATATAGCTTCCCGGAGTATCGTATCTGAGAGTCCATGTGGCATTTTTGTAGTTGAAGTCCACTGAGTAGATGTCCAGGTTGTTGTTAGGCAGCACTACTATGTTGTCTGTCTTTGTTTCAATGTAGACGTTTCCGTCCCATCCGCCTGCGTTCTCGTTTATGTTGAAGCTTGCAACATAGAATGTGTTGTCCGAGGGGCTTCCTCCGAGTTCTATCTCATCCGGCACGTAGTAGGTAGCGTTTGGTGTTCCTGGCCCTGTTGTCTCGTCTGTGTCCGTTCCGACCAACTGGATGTCCTTGGCGTACTGCACTGCGAAGTTTGTGGTGTCGTCCAACAGCAACCACAGGTTACCGTAGGTTGACTCCATTCCTATGTAGGTGTAGTAGTAGGTCTGGTCGTTGAGTCCTGAGCCTGTCAGCGGTATTGACGCTTTCTGCAGGTTCTCCTGGTGGTCTGTGTTTCCGTCGTCGTAGTACCATGTTGGGTAAGTTGTCCTGGCTCCTGCTGTAAAGGTTCCAATGTAGTCGCCTGTTGCAGCCGAGTCAAAGGACGCTTTTGCGAACTCACAGTTTCCGTCTGCAACACAGTTCCATGTACTTCCAGCAAACGTGTGCGTGCAAGTGTAGCTGAACCCGTTGAGGTCGACCACAGTTGTTCCTGTTTCCCCTGCTTTAAGGGTTAGGTCGACGTATCCCGCTGTGGTGTCGTACATGTTTGTGTCCGAGCCGCCGAATCCCATGAGCTGGCCGTTCAGGTAGTTGTTGTCTCCTCCCAAAAGGAAGTTGTTGTCCGTTGTGTCGCACCTGTAGTAAAAGGTCTGGTCGTCGATGGTGAAGGTCCTCTCTGTCGAGGTAATCTTCAGTTTATCGTAGAACGGTATGTTGTGCTCTGTGTCTCCTGTGTCCCAGTAGTGCACTTTGCCGTCACCAATCTCTATGAGAGTGGTGTTTTCTCCGCCTTTCCAGCCGTCAAAGACAACTTCTGCATAGCCGTATCCCTGCGTGCTATCTGACTCGCCGTCCAGGAACACTGCGTGGTTTGCTTCGTTTGCTACAACGTCGTCCTGTGTCAGAGACCAAGCGCCTGTTCCGTATCTTCCTTCTCTTGCTCCGCCTGCGTAAAGCGGGTTGTCCTGGTCCCAGAGCTTTATGTTGTTGTAGATTGTTATCTTTGAGAAGGTGTTTACGTCCGGGCTCGTGGTTGTGCCCTCAACAATTTCGGCTTTCCAGTAGTCGTTTGTCGAGTCTGTGTCCGATGCGGAGTATGGATACTGCTTGTTGTCCACAACCTTTATCAGGTCGTCTCCCTTTGTCACTGTTGCAAATCCTCTCTGGTCTCCTGTTTTCTCCAGCCCTATTGCTTCAACGTAAAGGGAAGTATCCAATACGTCTCCGCTCTTGAACTGGTCTTCCAGGAATACTGCTGTTCCGGCTGTCTGCGTGTCAATCGGTGTTGCCGTCGAAGTGTCGTCGTCCGCTTTGTACAATGCCCACCTGGCTTGGTAGGTTGCTCCCTGTGAAGTCTCGTACACTGTTTCCAGCACTGCTTTCAATTCCTCGCCGGCGTAGGTGCCTTTTCCTGTCAGTCCGGTGATTTCTTCCCCTGCATAGTAGGTAACTTTTCCAGTGTCTTTCACCAAGGTCAGTTCAGAGCTGGCGTAGTTTGCTGAGAGACTGTTCTTCGCCGAAAAGACGGTGTACATTTCTCCGAACCAGGGGATTCTTATGTTGTCGTTGTCTCCGTCCTGGAATGCTGTGTCGTAACCTCCGGCTAGGGTGTTGTCTGTTGGTATTCCCTTTGTGAAGGTTAGCTCGTAGTTGAAGTCTCCGACTGCGTCCATGTAGACTATGAAGTCTTCAACCGAAACCCTGTCGTAGTCGAACCTTGCGTCAGCCTCTATTCCGATTTTCTCCTTTATTGTTTGGGTGTAGTTTGTCCCTGTTGCTGTAGTTCCTGAACCGTACTTGAAGGTGTCGTTGCTGTTGTACAGGAAAGAGAGCTGCGAGCTTGTGAGTTCTTTTATGAACTCTGCTCCTGTTCCGGCGGTGGAATTCATGGTTGTCGAGTCATAGGTTTCGCTGTCAGAATCAGAGTAGGTTGTGGTTGTTCCACCTATTGCTAGGTCCACGCTCAAATCTGTTGGCTCCACCGTTTCTGTGGTTTCTTCGCCCAATTCAACGCCTTCAGCCCAGGCTTTGTTTACTGTTACTGCCTGCTCTGTAACGCCGAACTGTGCCACCAAAGCAGCAATATTGCCGCCCCACAGCACGTCTGTAATCCCTGCATTGCTTGCAACTACTATGTCCACTGCAATCTGACCCTGCGAGTTCGCTAGGTCGGATTTTTGTACGTCCACTGCTGTCGCTATAGGCGCTAACGCTGCTCCCACAAGAGCCGCACCGGCACCTAATGCCACTAGTTTCTTTACATTCATGTTTTGTTTCACCTCACAAAACTTTTTTTATTTAGGTATGTAATTAGCTAATCTTGCCCGTCTTCCATGGTAACGGGTAGAAAGCAAATTACGGCCGTGTATTATAAAATAAAGGGGCTTATTTATATACGTTTCGGTTCGCTTCCTTTTTTTCACAGAATGCCCTTTTCATAGGGCAATAATTACTTTTTTTGTTGAATTGGGTTTCGTTGATTTGCGAAACCGTGCCTTTTTCATTTTTTCCCCTGTGCGGAAAAAAGGCGTTTGTGGAATCTGTCCAGTCCTTTTTTGCTGTGCTCTTTTCTTATGTAGGAATTGTACTTTTCCACCATGTCAATCAGGTCCATGAGCCCCTCCTGCAGGTCAAAGGCGGCAATTTCGATTTTGGGGGGGCGGATTACTTCGATTGAGCTCGGGGAAAAGAAGAACATGAACTTTACCAGTGTGGAAAAATCCTTAACAGTGAAGTCCAGTTCTATGAATGTCGAGAAATAGTCTTCCTGTTCCGCTATTTTCTCCGCTTTCAGGGAGTAAAGCGTGAGGTCTTTCTGTTTTTTTATTGCTTCCTCCACTGCTGCAATCTCCCTTTCAAGCAGTTCCCTGTTCACTGCCTGCATTTCAATATACGCTTTCAGCCGCAACTTGAAGAAATCGCTTTCGAGTATGTCCCTGCGCTTCTCCAATTCCTTCGCTATTTTTTCCCTGAGAGAGTAGGAGGAGCCTTTTTTCTCCGCCAGATTCAGTCTTATCATTTTGTTAAGCGCCTGCTGCAGCGAGTCTTTCTTCCCGGGAAAGCGCTCCCGGAGTTCGCTTAACGACATCGGGCCTTCCAAGAGGACCAACGCTATTTTTTTCTCGATTTCAGTGAATTCCGCCATTTTTGCAATCACTTCCATTGCACTTCCATTAATTCTCCTCAAAAAAAGTTAAAAACCGTTTGATGGGATATTTGTTTATGGAATTGCTTTTACAATCAGGCATCGGAGAACTGCCGGGCTCCGAGATGCTGGGAAAAGCCGCGGAGGGTCTGGCGGACGCGCTGCCCTTTGTAAGCGACCCAAAAATACTCATAGCGGGAATAATCCTCATTGTTGTCGCAGTGCTCTTCATGCTGTTTATTAAAAAAATAATAATAAACTCCGTTCTCGGCGTAATTGCATGGATAGTGCTCCAGTACGTGTTCAAGGTCGGACTGCCTTTCATTCCAAGTCTTGTGGTAAGCGTAATATTCGGTCTGGCGGGAATAGGGGTAATGCTGGTGCTGCGCTTTATGGGCATTGTATAGAGGAGACCAAAAGCGGTTAAAAGCGCAAAAAACGCTTCCTGTACGCAGAAAATGCCTTCAGCGCACTATTTTCGTGTCAAAACCGCAGAAAACGCATTTTCCCTGCTCGTCAAGCCCTGAAACTATTGCAGAGAAGCCGCTTCTCTCCACGAGAAGCTTTCCGCATTTGGGGCAGTACGTGCTGTGCTCTCTGGGCGTGTTGCCCGCATACACGTATTTCAAGCCGGCTTTTTTTCCCTCCTCCAGCGCTGCAGCCAGTGTTTCCAAAGGCGTTGGCTGCACATCCAGCATTTTGTAATGGGGAAAAAAGCGGGAGAAATGCAGCGGCATTTCTTCGCTCAGGGAGGCAATGAATTCCGCTACTCCCTGAAAATCGCTGCGTGAATCGTTATAGCCGGGCACTACAAGATTTGTTACCTCAACGTGAACGCCTTTTTCGTGGAAAAAGCGAATGTTGTCCTTCACACGCCCTATGTCCGCGTTGCCGCACATCTTTTTGTAGAATGCAGCATTGCCCTTCAAGTCTATGTTTATTGCGTCGAGGCAGGGAAGCAATGCTTCGGCTAACTCCCTGCTCATGTAGCCATTGCTCACCCACACGTTGTAAAGCGATTTTTCCTTCGCTATTTTCATTGTGTCAAGGGCGTATTCCGCAAAAATTGTTGGCTCGACATAAGTGTAGGCAATGCCCTCCACTTCCTTGTCCAGCGTGTCCTCAACTATTTCTTCCGGAGTGGTTTCAGGCACACTGGCAATCATTTCCTCTGTGAAATCCTGCGAAATGTGATGGTTCTGGCAGAACCTGCAGGAAAAATTGCAGCCGTAAGTGCTGACGCCGTTGCACATCGTTCCCGGCTTGAAGTGGAACAGGGGCTTTTTTTCAATCGGGTCAACCGAAAGCGTGAGCGTTTTCCCATACACCAGTGAATAAAGCTTTCCGCCAACGTTCTTGCGAACGCGGCAGTAGCCCGCTGCGCTTTCGGGAATTGAACAGCGGCGGTTGCACGCTGAACACCGCACTTTTCCTTTTTCCTTTGAGTAAAAAAATGCTTCCTTCATTTTGTCCCGCCCTTTCCTGAATTGTTTTATAATCATTTTATTGCAACATTCTTTAAGCATTATTCTCCCGGGGAGAAAAAAATGGAAGAATTCGACTGCGACCTGCACCTGCACGGGCTTTATTCGGGTGGAGTGAGCAAAAACATGCTGCTCCCGGCAATAGGAGAGCAGGCAAAACTCAAAGGCCTGCATTTAATGTGCACAGGGGACATTCTCTGCAGGGAATGGCTCGAGCACGCGAAAAAATCGCTCTCGGAAGAACAGGGAGTGTTCCGCGAAAAGAACAGCGGAACAGCATTCCTGCTCGGCGGGGAAATTAATGACTCGGCGAAAGTGCACCACATTTTCTTCCTGCCGGATTTTTCCGCGGCAGAAGAACTGCGCAGTGCGCTGCAGACTTACGGGAGACTGGACGGAATGGGCTTCGGCCGACCCACACTGCGGCTGAACGCGGAAAAGCTCGCCGAAAAAGTGCGCGAAGCCGGCGGCATCATCGGACCGGCGCACGCTTTCACGCCCTATTACTCCGTTTACGCGCACTTTGATTCCGTGCGGAAATGCTACGGCGCTTGCGGTGAGCAAATAAAATTCATTGAATTGGGGCTGAGCGCGGATTCCTATTTCGCCGACCTGATAGAAGAAAATCATTCCTATGAGTTTTTCACTTTCAGCGACGCGCATTCTCCCTGGCCGCACAGGATTGGAAGGGAATTCACCCGCATTAAAATGAAGGAGCCGTGCTTCGGGGAACTGGCAAAAGCATTGGAAAGAAAGGGAGAAAGGGGCTGCACGCTGAACGTTGGACTGAACCCGGGGGAGGGAAAATACCACTGCACAGCGTGCAATAAATGCTACGAACGCTATTCCATTGAAGACGCGGAAAGAATGAAATGGAAGTGCCCGAAATGCAAGGGCACAATAAAAAAGGGCGTGAGGCACAGGATTCTGGAACTGGCGGCATTCGCGCAGGAAATTCACCCTGAAAACAGGCCGCCTTACATGCACAGCATTCCTCTCGCTGAAATAATAAAACTCGCGCTGGGCTCGGAGAATGTGAACTCCCAAAAAGTGCAGTCGCTCTGGAGGGAATTCATTGACAGGTTTGAGTCCGAAATAAAAGTGCTCGTGGATTTGCCTGTAGTGGAACTCGCGGAAGCCAGCGGGGAAGTTGCGAAAAAAATTGAATCCTTCCGCCTCGGCAGGGTGTTATACAAGAGCGGCGGCGGGGGAAAATACGGGGAGCCGGTAATCTGCGACAGCGGGGAAGAACTTGAAATGAAGAAACTGGAATTGAAAGAATGCCTGGAATGCAATTCAGCATTCAGCGGGCAGAGAACGCTGGGGGAATTCTGACAATCAGCGCACGTAACTCGGCTTTTCGGATTCGAATTCCTCGCGCTTTTCCTCGAACTGCTTGCTCAACTGCTCGAACGCGCGCTCAATATTGCGGGCTTCCTTTTTAATGTGGGCCATTTTTATTTTGAAACCGAACTTTTCCACCAAAATCTTGAGCACTTTTTCCGCAGCGCCGTGGTCTCCGTAAATGAGCTTTGCGTTCGTTTCCCCCATTATGCAGGCGCCTGAAATTCCCTGCTTTGCGCCGATTCCGAGGATTAATCCAGCAGCGCCGGAAATGAGGCCGCCGTTCGAATTCACTTTTGCCCCGAGTTTTTTGAGCTGCTGGAGCAGGTGCTTGTCCGTTGCCGCTATAACCACGCCGGGCTCGCGCTCCAAGCGCTCGTCCCCCACGTTTATTCCCGCGAGAGTGAAAATTTCCTTCACTCCGAACTTTTTTGCCGCCTGCACGACCGCGGAGGCAAACTCGTAATGCCCGTAGGTTGTGCCAATGCGAATGTCAAGGGAAGGCTGAACTGGTCCGGCTAAAAAAAGGAAATGCCTTCCTTTCGATTCAGCAAAAAAAATTTCGTCCCTTATGAGGTCGAGCGTTCCGTTTTCGGTGCGTACGCTAGGCGGAAAGGAATCGGAATAAACATTCGCTATTTTTTGGGCGTTGAATTCTTTTAGCAAGTAGTCAACTGCAATTTTGCCCACCAAGCCAATGCCCGGCAGTCCGGTGATTAGAACGGGCTTCTTGAATTTTTTCCTTGTTAAAATTTCAACCCTTGAAGGCATTTTTCATCCCTTTTTGCTGAATTCCGCGCTTCCCTTGCCCGCCCTCATTATTTCCTCAACCTTTTCCCTTACGCTCTCCATTTCCTTTTCGGCGTGCTTGTAGTCCTCAGCGGAAACTTTTAAAACATAGCTGCCGCCGCCTTTGTAGTAGAGTTCAACTTCAACGCCTTTTGCCTGCTTTTTTCCCTCTGCAAGGGCTTTCTTTATTGTTTCCAGACCGTTGGATTCAAGGCTTTTAAGCGTGAGAATTCCCTCCACGGTTTTCCTCGGCGGGGAAATGTTTTCTTCAACTATTTTTAGGAGTTCCTGCAGCCATTCTTTTTTAACTCCAACCGCTTTTTCTTTTCCTCCGGAGGCAATCTGCCTGAATGCCTCTGCCAAGGAACCATGTTCTTCAATCAACGGCTCTGCCACTTCCTTCACTGCAAGGGAAACCGGCTTTTTTTTGCGCTTTGCCAGCACTTCCAGCAACTTTTTCGAGCGCTTCGACTGCTTCCATTCCTCGAGCTTTTCCCTCTGCTGCTGAGCGGAAACCTTGGTCAGCGATAAATCCACCTGGTTCTTTGACCTGTCCACTTTGAGAACAGTGGCAGCGCGGACCTGGTTCTCGCGCACGTGGTTCCTTATGTTCTTGACCCAGCGCGACGCGACTTGGGAAATGTGAATGAATCCCGTCATGTTTCCGTATTCAGGCAGTTCAACGAAAGCGCCGTAATTCAGCACGCGCTTTACTTCCGCCACTACAATTTCGCCTGCTTCCGGAAAATCCATTATTTTTGCCTCACTCAAATTCTTTCACTATTTTTGCCTTGAGGTTTGCCCTGTGACCTGTGCTTGCGGCAAGCTCCTGCCCGCACACAAGGCATTTTACACTGCGGGAAGGCGCCGAGAATATGACCTGCTCGTTTCCGCAGCTCTCGCATTTGACCTTTAAAAACTTGTTTTTTGGTTTGGGAATTCTTTCTCCGAGGTTCTTTGCCATTTTTACCACCAAACGCTTTTTCCAGCGTTTTTTTAACGCTTCAATTGTTTTAAGAATTACTTGAAAACAAACAAGTGACATCCTCCCACGCTTGAGAGCGTGGGCTTTCAGCCCCTATTTCATGGCGTGTAGTTCTTGATTCATCGATTCTCCAATGAGAATCTCCACAAGCGTGACTTCCGGCTCGTCCAGCCGTAGCTCCTTTGAGTATATTACGTGCAGCATTTACATCACGATCCATTTCCAAACCACAGTAAGGGCATTTATGAATTCTTACAGCCAAACCTTTTTTAACTTCTCTATTGCATTTGCTGCACACTTGCGATGTATTCCTCGGATTAACTTTCACTATTCTCCCACCAGCACTTTCAGCCTTGAAGGAAAGCTTTTGCAGAAAGTCGTTCCAGGAAACATCAGTTATTGAACCAGCCAAGTAATGATTCTTCATCATTGGATTTATGCTCAAGTCTTCTACATAAATTGTTTTGTATTTTTTAATGAGAGCAAGGCAAGTCTTCCAACCAAAATCGTTCCTAATGTTTGCAATTTTTTCATCCGTTCTCGCCAGCCTAACTCTCGCCTTGTTTCTATTCTCACTTCTCTTCTTTGTCTTACTAAAACGCCTGTTTGCCCTCTTCCTTTTTTTCGAGAGTTTCTTCATTGGCTTTGGGTGTTCAAAGAACTCGCCATCGCTCGTAGCAATAAAATGGTTCAACCCTAAATCAATGCCAATTTCGTTGTTGGGTGTTTTGACGGGCTTTTTGCTTATGCTATCGCAACAAACTGTTATGAAGCATTTTCCACTTTTTGCCTTTTTTATAGTAACCGCCTTCGGCGTTCCCTCTATTTTTCTATGGTATTTTGTGTTAATCCACCCTATCTTAGGAAAATAGGTTTTCTTGCCTACGTATTTTGGATTGGTTATCTGTGGCAATGTGATGCTGCTATAAGTTCCGTATTTCTTGAAGCGTGGAAATCCTTTCTTTTTTTCGCCCCGCTTGATTCTCGCAAAAAATTCCTAAAAGCCTTGTCTATCCTGTCAGCCACGTTCTGGCTGACCTGAGAGTGCATTTCCCCTAAAGTTCGCTCTCTTCCCCCTGCCGCTCGAGGCAACGGGGCCCCAACAAACAATTAAAAAAGCGTTTATTTCCGAAGCGCGGCGGGAGGAAAATCGCTGAATCCCGCGCTGGTTACTTGAATTCCGCGAGTTTTCTTGAAACGAGGAGTTCGGCGGTTTTTTTGGGAAGCTCGACTTCCTGTCCCTCGGAAAAGGGTCCATACTCTTTCATGTCCGCGCTCACAAAAGCCGGCACTTCTTTTGAAATGCTCACTTTTACGGACTGTGAATCCTTGCGCTCAGACTTTTTCCTTGATTCGGGTTTTTCGCTTTCCCCGAGCAATCCGTTTATTTCGGATTTGTGAGACCGCAGCACCTCAAGTATTCCTGAAAAGGTTTTCTTTTCCTCTTTTGTGAGGTTTGAATCGGAGAATTCGCCGCTGCGGGAAACAACAAGTGCTTTGTGGAGTATTTTTTTCTCCCTGAGCTGGAGGATTTCCCTCACAAGCTTTGTTAATTCGGAGTAATTTTTTGCTTTTGAGAGATTGCCGTTTTTTATGTTTGAAAGGTAAGAGGAACGCTGTTCCCGCAGCAATGCTTTCAGGTCGGGGTAAAATCCGGGTTCGAGCTTTACGAGCTGGGAGGAATTCTTTTCAAGCCTGTAGACTCTCCTCAACTCGGTGTAATCCATTTCTCTTGCCCCCGATTGAAGCGCGCCCCTTTGCAATCAGGTAAACCGCTGCAAAGCAGGGCAGTTCCGCTTCCTGTTCCCTGTAAGCGGGAAATTTTTCGCCCTTCAATTCAAATTCTGGAGAATTGTTAATAAAAACCTTTTCCGGTTCGGCGGAAAAGGCAACGGAATCCCTGAAAGGATTGAATTTTTTAAGCTGCCCCGCACTGACAGCCGAGGCAACGAGACCCGTGCCGCCGTGCAGTGTGCCGGGCATTCTGAGAATGCGGTGCAAATCTGTGGAAACCTGCCTGTCCACGTTGAGTTTTATGGATTCCTCAATCAACGCCTTTTCAATGAGAGAGCGCCAGAACTTCTGCGAGGTTGAGGACCTTGAAGCATCAATTGGGAGCAGTATTCCCTGCCCTATTTTTTTGAGAATGTTTTCCTTGTTTTTCAGGAGGAAGGCTGATTCCTTCCTTTTAATCATTCCGTAAACCGCGAGTTTTTCCGCGTCCCATTCCTTTATGAAGGAAACAAGCCTTTTCATAAAGCGCTTGGTCAAGCCCTTGGATTTTGAGGGAATGGGGCAGGTGAGCGTTGCGGAATCCCTTGACTCGCCGCTGAATAGAGGAACACCAAATCCGTGCGCTCCGGAATCGAATTCGTTGAGCGTGAGATAGTCCAGGAGTTCAATGCGGGCGCGCTGTGAAAGAGCGCGGACTTCATTGCTTCTTATGTGCACGTGGTAGCCCGCATTGCCGGAAAAGTTGACGGAAATGCTGGAGAAATCGAACTCTTTTTCGAGGATTTCGAGCAGTTTCAGTGTTTCACGCTTCGCTGCCTCAAGGCATTCGGGACAGAACCACTGCTGCACGCTGACGGGAGAACCGCACTCGGTGCAATGCGATTGCGCGCCCCTGCCTTCGGCACCGCATTCCCCGCATTTCCAGGAATCGTGCTTTTTCTTGCAGTCCGTTGGAATGTCGTCTGCATCGAATTCGTACACCAAATCGGCACCGGAAAAGCCCTTTGCCTCCATAGGGCGGGCGGAAGGCTTACTGTAATAGGCGCTGGAGTACGAAATGTACGGCGGTGCATCGGAGCGGAGAAACGCATTGAATTCTTTTTCTCCCGCAAAAGACAAATGCCTTTTCACTATTTTTTTGCCGAAACTGCCTATTCCGAACTCCCGCGCCTCAATTGAGGGAACCGCGGGAATTCTCCTGGAATCGTAATACGAGTGGAATTTTTCCTCCAAAAATTTTTGGCTTTCAATATCCATAAAATCACTTTTTCTTTCCATTTTCTCTCTTTCCCTTGAAAAAACCGCGGCGGTAAAACTGCATGGGGCTCTTTACGCTGCACGAGGCATTGCACAGTCCCGCGGATTTCAGTTTTGCGCACGTTGGCGGAGAATAACCGCGACCTTTCAATGAGCATATTTTTTTCACCTGGTAGCGTGTTATGCGCTCGCTGTAATTCGGGGCGCTGGAGAACGCCCGCACTATTTCCTCCTGCGGCATTCCCGCTGCATTGAGAAAGGTTGTAAGCGTAAAGCGGGCCATGTGAGGCAGGTTTTTGCCTCGCTGGAGGTCTGCGTAGAGTGCTTCCATGCACGGCGGAAAGAATTCCGCGCGCACCCTTCCCGAAATCCTGCCGAAAGAAGCGCGCCTTTTCTTCGTGTACTGCTTGGAAATTGAAAGCGCGGCTTCCTTGAGCCACGGGGGGAATCCCTGCCCTTGCACTGGCAGTGATTCGAGCACGAGGGCGAATGCTTTTTCCGAAAGGAAGAGGGCGAATGCTTCCTGTTCCAAAAAAACCTTTCCCTTTTCCACATCGCGGTTTATGAGTTTGAGGGAAGCATGCCTGAAAGGAATTGAAAGGAAGGACTGCAACTGGACAAGGAAGCGCGTTTCCTCGTCCAAGTCGAATTTTACTTTGAGTTCGGAAGAAAGCGCGGTTGCTTCGTCCAGCGGGTTATCCGCGCTGCGCAGGAATTCCAGTGCTGAGTCTGAAACGCTTTCCGCAAACCTTTCAGCAGCAAAGGGCACTTCGAGCAATGAGACTATTATTTTTGCCACGGGAAAGGAAAGCACTTCGTTTTCAAGCAATTCGCGGTCCTCCCCAAAAATGCGGTAAGCGTACGGCTTGCGGGAGAGAGCGTTCTGCACGCGCAATACCGCTCTTTCGCGCACGTCCTCGCTTATTTTTCCCAGCGAAACATCAAGCGATTTGATTGCGTTTTTTGCCGTGGCAGTGAAGGGATATTTTTGCGCGAACCGCAATTGCTCCGGGGAAACCATAAAAAGAATAGCGCGGGAAAGGGATTAAAAAGAGTTACAGAGCGGGGTTCCTCTAAACTCCCAAGCGGCGGCGTTCACAAAATCATGTGCGCTAAATGGAATTGTATTTTTGTGTCGTGGATGTCGTAGGAAATGCGCATTGGCGCCTCGTTCTTGAATTCCAGTTTCACCTTTGAATCGGGGTGCGCTTCCTTCACAATGTTTTCCAGGAAATTCAGGGAATACTTGCTCGTAATGTCCTTTTTTGCCTTCACTTTGACGAGTTCGGCTTGCTTTGCTTCAGTGCGCAGAGTTCCCTGTGAACCGCGGGCTTCAATTGAGAGCTTTCCTTTTTCCACGCGGAACACGACGCTGCTGCCGAACAGCGAGGCATCCTTCAGTGCTTCCTGCAAAACGCGCGCGTTGAATTCAACAACTGCATCGAATTCCTGTTCGGGAATTTCGGCTTCCTCCTCGCTTACATCGATGAGCGAGAGTCGGAAGCTCCTGTCCAGCTGTCCTCGCAGATTGATTAACAAGTGAGAGTCATTGATGTCCATTTCAAGCGTGTCGTGCGGCAGGGCGCGGCGCATTACCTTGTTCAATTCGTCCAAATCAATGCCTATGAGCGAAGGCTCGACATCAAACTTGTCGAAAAAGCTCTTTTCCGCATGGTAGTTAACGAGCACTATCTGGCTTGGGTCGATTGCCTTGAATGATACGCCCCTGTCATTGAAGCGGAAGTTGCCCTCTGAAATGAAGTTAGAAATTGCCCTTATGGCTGTCTGCCAGGGCTCAACCTTGCTCAGCTTAATCAATCCAATCCCCGCAATCAGTTAAAAGCAATAAATAAGAGAATGGAAAGGGTTTAAAATTGTTTTTGCGTGCCTTTCTCAATCGCGGGGCTCAGGCAACGCATGCCCCGGCGGCGGTGGCAACCGCATAGTGTTCCGGCACAACCGCTTTTTTGCCCAGCAGGCGGAAGCCCGCGATAAGCCTTTTTTTTACGACAGGAATGCTCAAAAGCTTCCCTGTCAGCACAATGTCGCGCTGTCTGCATTTTTCCGCGGCAAGGGAAATAATCGAGGCATTCGCTTCTGCGACGAGGTTTGCTATTCCCAGGGCAATGTCCGCCTTTTTCGCGCCGGAAAGCTTTGCGAAATTTGCCGCTGTTGCCGTTCCCGGAAGACTGCCAATCCCCGAGCCGACAATGTCAGCAACGCGCAAGTCAATTTTTCTCAGCGAGCCTTTCTCCGCGAGGGAATTGAATTTTTTTAAGTCCGCTGTTCCCAGCATTTTTTGCGATAAACCCAGCAATGTGCCGCCGCCAACGCCCGTGCCCGAACAGTGCTCGAATTTTTTTCCCCTGCAGCAAACAATGCACGTGCCTGTTCCCAGCGATGCAACCAGCGCTCGCTGCTTGCCTGAAACGAACAAGCCTCCGGCACCTATTGCGCTTATTTCGTTCACTTTTTTCACCGGGGTTTTTGAGAACGTGCTTGGGGAAAAAGCGCTTTTTCCCCCTGTCAAAGCAATGAACGAAATTCCCCCGAGTTCTGACTTCAATTGTTTTATTTTTTTTGCGAGCTCAATCAAGTCCATCGGCGCGAGGGATTCGCAGAATGAAATTTTTCCGCTGTCCATGAGAACGAAGTCGGCGCTGCTTGCACCCAGGTCTATGCCGAGAATTCTTTCAGCCATGGCAATTACCCTGCCCTGCAGGATTTTTTCAACAGAAAGTCTTTAATTGAAATCGCTGGCTGTATTCTTGGGAAACGCGGAGAGAAAAAAAATGCTCTGGTTTTTTCTGGTATTGCTCACGGTTTTCCTGTGGTCTTTTACAAATGTTTTCGACAAAATCCTGGTAAGCAAGTTCACAAAGAACCCCCTTATTGCAACCGTTTTAATGCAATTAGCGAGCATTCCCATACTTCTCGTTTTGTTTCTTTTATTCGGTTTCGGTTTTCCTGAAATAAAATGGCTTGCCGTGCTTTTCGGCGCGTGCCTGTTCAATTTTTCAGCGGTAATGCTTTACTTCAAGGGAATGCATGAAACCGAAATGTCAAGGGTCATGACGGCAATCAACACAATGCCCCTTTTTACAGTGGTGTTGGCAGTTTTCTTTTTGGGAGAAAAACTTACAGCAATGCAATTAATCGGGATTTTTTTAATGGTTTTGGGGGCATTGCTTGTAACGCAGAAAAAGGGGCTGAAATTAACGGGCTGGTTTTTTGCGGTGCTGCTTTCAGCCGCATTTTTTGCTGCCGACAACATTCTCCAAAAAATAGCCCTCAATGGAATGGAAATAATGGAATTAATTGAGTGGAGAATTGTTTTCATGTTTTTGCTTTCTCTTCTCCTCGTGCCCTTTTATTTTTCCAAAATAAAAAAGTTACTCAAAGAAAAACCGAAAAGCCTGCCCGTGGCGCTGGCTGGCGAATCATTTTACACCGCTGGGAGAATTGCGTTCATTACAGCGCTTTCAATCGGGCTTGTTTCACTGGTTACAGCGGTAACATCGGTACAGCCATTCATAATACTAGCGCTCGCGCTTGTTTTCACCAAAGTATTCCCGAAATGGCTAAGGGAAGAAATCGACCGCAGAACTGTGGCACTGAAAGTGCTCGCTGTCTGCCTGGTTGTAATCGGCTCGGTAATGCTGCTCTGACTCTTGCAGGGGACCACGGGAAAAAATTAAATTTATAAACTGTTATTCCTTTACAGTATATTAATATACCAAAAAGGAATGATTTGTGTGCCCAACAGGTTTCTGGAGATAATGGGAAACACGCCGAGAATGCGGCTACTCGAATTCCTCATAAGCGGTAGGGAATCCGATTACTCGCTTTCGGACATTTCAAAGAACGCCGGCATCCCTTGGAGCACGCTGCACAGGATACTGCCAGTCTTCGAGAAAAGAAAACTGGTTGTGAAAACAAGGGAAATCGGGAGGGCGAAACTCTACAGGATTAATGGGGAGAACACCGAGGCAAGGGCGCTGATTGAAATTTTTGACAGCATTCTTTCAAAAGAACTTGAAAGGCATTCAGCGAAAGAAAAAATAAAAACATTTGCAAAATAGCGCAATCACTCGCTTTCGATTCTCGGTGCGAGAAAATACGTTATGCGCGCCTTTCCTATTTTGTAGGTTATCTGCACCGGCGCGTCAGCCCTGAGCTTTAGCTCGATTTCGTCCTTTGAGTCAGCGGTCTTAAGCATGTCCTTGAGGTAATCCAATGGAAACATGCTCTTGCATTCCGCTCCGACCTTAAATTCCTTTATGGATTTCTCCTTTTTTCCGGTTTCGCTGTCTAATGTGCCTTTACTGCTGTTCGCCTTGACGTAAAAGGATTCACTGGACATGCCCAGCGTAACATGGTTCGAAATGAGTTCGGCGTCCTTCAGCGCGTCTTGGAGCACAGAGGCATTCAGCGAGAGCACTGCCTGGAATTCAATTTTTGGATTGGGAACCGCGCCCTTGCTGACGTCAATGAGGGGAATGGAAAAATTCCTGGAAGAAGCGCCTTTCAGTCCCACTTTCAGAGTGGTTTTTCCCGAGTTCAATTCAAGCGTTAATTCGTCATCGGGTTTAGCCCTGCCCATTACCTGGGCGAGGTAATCCAAGTCCAGCCCAATTGTAACCGGCTCGCTGACCTGGAACTCCTTGAACGCATTCTTTCCCAGTTCAAAATCAATCATTGAAATTTGCGATGGATCAGTTGCTTTCAGCGCGAGCTTTTCCTTGTCGATTAAGAATTCGGCTTCGTCAATCAATACAGCGATAGCGTTCACGCTTTTCTGGAAGTCGCGCGCTTTGTCCAACACAAGCTTCATTTTTGCATCTCCAAAATAAAAAGGAATCAACCTATTTTAATACTTTCTTCTCCAGCGCTTTCACGCGCTCGAAGAGCGCTTTATCAAAGTTCTGGAGCAAGTGCACTGTCTCCACTTGGAGCACGGGTTTTTCCTCCAAGCGCGGCTTTCCTATGACGCGCACTGTACTGCCCTCTTTTGCCTGCGAAAATTTTTCCTTGCCCGGGAATTCGAGGAATGCTTCCCCTGAACCGTCGCTGAGCACTCCTTTGAGTTCAGCGGGCTGCAGGGAAACAATTGTGCCTATTACTGCAACTCGCTTTTCCCGCCCGCCGAGCTCTGAAAGGGATTTCTCTTCAGCGGGAATTCTCTTGAACTGTTCTTTCGCTGCATCTGCTTCTTCCATTTTTTCACCTATGGGAAAACGCATTTCGCTCCCGTGAAGGGGCTGAGGGCAAAGCAGGGAATGTCGTCCAGCAGAACGAGCTTCACAAAGCCCAGCTTGGGGATTACTGCAATCATTCTCCCTTCGAGTTCCTGCAATGGAACGGCGCTCGGGGCAATGCCTGCTTCCTGGTCAAGGAAGGAATTGAACTTTGAATCGCCTTTCGTGAGCACAAACAAGCCGTCTTCTGCTTGGATTTTTGCAACAACCCTGTGGATTACTGGTTCATAACCGTAGTTTTCCGCCGCCCAGTCAAAAACATAACCGTGGTATACTACAACATCGCCGGATTTGTCAATGGTTAGCTCTTCACCATTGTTGAAAATTATTTTGCGCGTGGTGAATTCGGAGAGCAGAATTTTGCCCTGCTTGTAATCCTCCTTGAATTCCTCGCATGATTTCCACTCGCTTCCGTCCAGGCGCGAGCAGTATGTTTCAGCGTAATGGGAGAGGGGCATTCCCTCTACCGCTGCATCGAATTCTATGCTGGGGCCCTGCAGTTGTTCAGGGAAAAATCCTTGCATTACAATAATGTCCCCGCGGTAAAACAACGGCTCCATAGAACCGCTCAAAACTATTACGCCGGGAAAGCGCGTGCCGAGCAAAAGCGCGAAAAAATTGTAAATGAGGAATGCCGAAACCGCGGCGGTGAGCAGGTAAACGCTCCAGGCAATTACCTTGTCTTCCTTCTTTCCAATGCGCTCGAGGAAAAGGTCGGCGTAGGTGAAAGGATCCAGCCACTTGAGGAAGGAAAATTTTTTGCGAATTTTTTCGTACATTTCAAATCACGGCGTTGTGCTTTCCCCCAGCGTTAAACCGCTTGCAATTAAGTGGGCAAGACGCACCGGCTCCGGCAGATTGGAGTGCAGGGTGAAGCGCGAAATTGCACTGCGGGCTTTGCTCGGAGAAATGCCCTTGCACTGGAAGAAAATTTTTTCCGCGCGGTGGATTGCACCGGCGCTTTCTATCAATGCCAAGCGCTTTTTTTTGTCCTTGAAGCGCTGTAGCGCGAGGGAAATTTTTTCAAGCGAGGGCTTTCCGCGGAGCACGGCTATTACAGGAATGCCGAGTTCCGAGTGCAGTGCTTGCAGGTCAATGAAGTTGAAGCCCGCGAAGTTCACTCCGTCCAGGAGGATGAAGGACGCCTGCGAGGTGAACCTGGATTTTTTCAGCATTTTGAGAACCTTTTCAGTGGAATCGAGCGAGTCCACCTTGATGCTTGTTGACATAACGCCTTCGAGGCGGTTGTCGGCGCGGAGCAGCACTCCCACAAGCAACGTGCTGCCCTTGGATTCTGGAATGAAAGAGCCGTCGTCAATCCCTATCGCGCGCGCGTTCTTTTTAACCTGTTCTGGCAAGAGAAAACCTTCATTTAACCGCTTTCTGGAGCTCTTTGTGGAAAGAATCCGCTTCCCTGCCGATTCTTTTCGCGGCATTGCCAAGCGCTGACTTGGGACTGCCTTTTTTTACCTTTACAATGAAGCTTGCGTCCCTGTCCAGGGGGTGCTTTAACTTGTAGGCTGCAAACTCAACTTTTGAGTCGTTCAAGAGCTCTTTTTTGAGCACCTGGGGGAAAGTGTGCCTTTCTCCCGCCATAATGAATTCAAGGGTGTCTTTTGATTTTTTAACTTTTTTGAGTTCCAAGGGAATGCCTCCTTTCACTTGAGCACGAATTCACTGCTCGTTTTTCTCCTTTCGGTGCTGCCGCAGTTCGTGCATTTTAATTCCCTGCCGATTAAGTGCAGGGGGTGCCTGCATTTGGAGCAGTATGCTTTCACTACCCCGAGAGAGGGCTTGCTCGTGAGCAGGCGTATGCCGAAGGGCTTTATTGACTCCACTTCCGCTTTCACTATGTCCCCTATGCGGAATTCCTGCCTCAAGTCCTTCACAAACCGCTGGCTTACGTTTGCAATGGGAATCATTGCCATTGAATGCGAAACAATGCGCTTTTCGCCGTTTTTTTCAGCGTTTATTATGTGGACCAAAACGCGGTTTTTTCTGACCCCGGAGACTGCAGCATGCACAGTGCTTCCCGGGGAAAAGTTCTTTACAACGCGTTCTTTTTCCACGTTGACCTCCCTGCTTGAATCGTCGAATTCCGCTGTTCCCACGGAATCCGCGTAAATTGTGCCATCCTCGTCCTCGAAAGTGTTCTCCTCGGCGGAATACTCCTCGCTAATGCCCAACTCTTCGCCTGGCACTACAACTTTTTTCTGCATTGAAATCAACCTCACTAAAAATAGTCAAAGCATGCCTTTAAATTATAATATAAGTTAAGTTTTAATTGAAAACATATTTAATTCTAATGCAACAGGGCAAAAAAAGGAAGTGCAAGGTAATGGTGCTTGAATCCCTCTTCAAGACGGAAAGTGTGCTCAGAAACCCTTTTTTTACAGTAATACTGGGGTTTATTGCGAGCAGCGTTTCTCTGTGGATTTCCTTTTTCGCCTTTCCCGCTTATGCCTCCATTCTCTCAATAGCGTTTGTCACAATTGCAACCGTTCCATTGATTCACTCGGTGTTCGTTAAAGAGGAAGAACTGGCTGCGGGGAGCAGGGACTCAAGCGCAACATTCGTTGGAAGGAATTTGAGCCTTGTTGCAATTTATGCCTTTTTTGCAATAGGCGTAATCATAAGCTATGCGCTCTGGTACGTTGTGCTGCCCGAGGAAAAGAGCGAGGTCTGCATTAACGGCTCGTGCTTTACGATGCCGTGCCGGAGCACGGCTTTCGCGGAACAGAACAAAACGCTCGGACAGGTCGGGGAAATAAGGGAACAGATAACGGGAAAGGCAACAGGGAAAGGCGCCGGCGGCATGGATTTCAATTCGGTGTTCAACCTAATTTTCTTCAACAACATGTCCGTTTTGCTTTACGCTGTACTGTTCTCTTTCCTTTTCGGGGCGGGAGCGATTTACCTAATCACCTGGAACTCCTCCGTGGTCGGAGTGCTTATAGGGAAAACAATCGTTGCAACAAACCATTTTGCTTTCATTGGATTGCTGCCCCACGGAATTCCTGAATTCGCGGGCTATTTTTTCGGGGCGATAAGCGGTGGCTTGATTTCTGTCGCGGTATCAAAGGGAAAATACATGAGCCACGAATTCGAAGTAATAGCAAAGGACTCGTTCATTTTGCTCATAATCGCGCTGCTCTCCCTTTTCATGGGGGGCATAATTGAAACCTGCCTCGTGCTCGGCTCCTTGAGCAACGCGGGGGAAATGCAGATTTACGCGCTGCTGGCGTTCTCGGCATGGCTTCTCGTAATAGTCCTCTTGACAATCAGGGCTGTGAAGCGTTAAAAGGGAAAAAAGCGGTTCACTTCTTTGCCTTTTTCTTTTTCTCTCCGTACTTTGCTTTTTCCACTGCTTCGTCCACATATTTTTCAAGGGCTTTTTTGAGCATTTCAATGTTTTGCTTTTCCGACGTACGGTGAGAAAAAGTGGAGCCGATGGATTTCGCAAGGGAGGCGAATTCAAGCGGGAACACCAGTTTTGTTCCCTTTCCCTTTGACATCTCTTCCAGGGCGCGTATGTAATAGTAATTCATTGCCCTGTCCGAAAGGGACGCTGCAGCCTCTCTCACCGCGTCGATTTCGGCTTTGTGCGCCTGCGCTTTCTCAATGCGCGCAAGCTTTTGCTGCACTGCCGCTTTCTGCTCGTGCATTGCGTCAAGCACCGTCTTGGGAATGTCAATGTCCTTTATTTCCACGGAAATAACGCGGACACCCCATTCGTCGGCAATGCGCGCGAGGTCTTTTGCAATTTTTGCGTTCAGCTCTTCAATATTGGAAATCAGCGTGGACAAATCCATTCCGCCGGCAATGTCACGTATTGAAGCAATAACGAAAGTGCGCGCGGCGTCCTCGAAATCCTCAACCTCGATAACAGAATTTATAACGGACTGGTTGTCCTTTCTCACCTTCAAATAAATTACAGCGTCAACCCTCACTTCGATTGAATCCCTTGTGATAGTGTCCTGCCTTTCAACATCAAGGGTCTTCGTCCGCAAATCGACATGGTTGTAAACCTCAATCCAGGGCAAAATAATGCACCAGCCGGGTCCGCCGACTCTGTGCACTTTTCCGAAGCGGAATATCACAGCACGCTCGTAATCCTTGAGTTTTAGCAGTGGCTGGAAGTGCATCACGACAACAAGGAAGATTACCCCGACGGCAATCCACAAAAGGCTGACAAAAAATTCGTCCATGTAAACAAAGCCAGAGTACACCAGACCGGCAATCGCGATTAGAACAATGACGAAAATCCCCGTTTTGAACATTTCGGGCGGGACTGGCATTTTCAACCTCTCCGGCTTCTTTCTCCGCTTCCAGCGGTATAATAAACCTTTTATATATAAAAAATGGTATATATATTATTCCCGCAGGGGTATTTAATGGTAACCCCGAGCGGTAAAGCGGTTAATCCGCTGTATGCTGTGGCACTGATTTGAATGGCAAAAAAGGAAACTGTAATTGTTCTCTGCGTTGACAGGGACAACGACTTGGGCAGGAAAGCCATGGTGAAAGGGCCGGTGATGGGAAGGGAAAAAAACCTCAAAGCAGCAAACAAGCTTGTTCTCGCCGACCCGGAGGAAAGCGACGCAAACTCGCTGTTTGCAGCGGTGAAGAAATTCGACGAAATAAAGGGCGAATACCCAAAAGTGGAAGTTGTCACGATTACTGGTCATGGAAAGCACGGATTCAAGTCGGACAAAAAATTAAACGAGCAACTCGACGCGCTTGAGGCAAAATACAAAATAAAAGGCTTTGTTTTGGTCACCGATGGAGCGGAGGACGACCAGATAATCCCCATAATCCAGTCAAGAGCGCGCATTATTTCCAAAGAAGTGGTAATAGTAAAGCAGGCGCAACAGGTTGAATCCGTGTACTACACGCTCAAGGAAGCCCTCAAAGACCCCTACCTTGCAAGAATAGTGTTCGGGCTTCCAGGAATAATACTGCTTTTCTTTGCCGCCACCGTTTACCTGGACATGCAGGAACTGTTCCTGCAGGGAGTTTCACTCGTAGTGGGGGTTTACCTCATACTGAAAGGGCTGGGAATAGAGGCATGGATTCACAGGCAGTTCCACCGCGCCGCGAGGACCTTTTCAATACAGAGAACCTCCTTTCCACTGTACCTGGCAAGCTTTATAGTGCTGTTCATTTTCGTGCCGATGACCTTCTACTTCAATGTAACCAGCGCGCCCGCCACGCCCTACAACCTGGTGAAAGCGGTGCAGGGAACATTTTTCCTCCTCGTGCTTTCCGCATTGCTTGCAATACTGGGAAAAGCCACGGACATGGTTGCAATGAAGCGCGCTTACCGCTTGCGCAGATACTTCATTTACGGCGTATCCACGCTTCTTTTCTGGTTTATTCTAGACGCGGGAATACTCGTGCTGCTGGAAGGAGCGCTTGAATTCTTCCTCGGCAGCATTCTCGTATCGTTCATAATACTTCTCATAATATTCAGGGTATCTGAATCACTCGATGTAGCGAACAAGATAACCGAACTGCTCTTGGGCGTTCCGGTGTACTCGCGCGAGGGGGAATGGCGGGGAAAAGTGCAAAAAATAAGCAAAAGAACGAACCGCGTGTTTTTCAAAAAAGAGGAAGAGAGAGGCAATCCCAGAGCAGTGCACTTGGGGGAATTCGAACTCAAAAAGGGCAGGATTGTCCTGAACTCGTAAGTGTGCGAAAACCGCGCTAACTAATTCGCTGTTTTTACCGCCTCCTTCTTGAGGAAGGAGGGGAACCCGATTGAAAGAATTTTCCTCAGAGAGCGCAGCAGTTTCGAGGTCTTTCTTCCCTTCACGAGCGCGTTGTCCAGCACTTCGCCGAGCGAGGAAACAGGAATCACTTTAATTCCCTTCAACCTGTCCCTTGAAATCACGATGTCCTGCAAATTAGCCCTCGGGATAATAATTTCCCTGAATCCCGCCTGGACTGCCGCTTCAATCTTCGCTGTAACGCCGCCGACAGGCAGCACTTCGCCCCTAACACTCAAAGAGCCCGTCATTGCGAGGCACTGCTTTATGGGAATTTTTTCAAGCGCTGAAATTACCGCGGTTGCAACGCTTACTGAAGCGGAATCACCTTCAACGCCCTCGTAGGTTTGCAGGAACTGTATGTGCAAATCGTGCTTCCATATGTCCTTACCGCTTATTTTTTTAATCAAAGCGGAAACGTTCTGCACTGCTTCACGCGCTATTTCTCCTAACTTTCCAGTCGCAATGACTTTGCCTTCCGCCCTTGAAGCCGCGGGCACAATTTCGGCTTCAATCGGAAGCACCAAGCCAGCTGAGCCGTCAGCGCTCACCGCCAAGCCGTTCACTCTGCCTATTGCCGTTCCCTCGTTAATGAACACATCGTAGTCCTTGCGGTGCTCTATCAATTTTGCAACCATCTGCTGTTCGAGCGTCAAAGCGGACATTTTTGCTTCGAGCACGTCCTGCCTCTGCACTAGGGAATGACCCTTCTTTTTGGCAATGTCTCCTGCCGCACGCACCAATCCGCCCAAATCGCGGAGCTTTAACGTAAGGCGCTTTTTTCTCTGTGCGCGCTTTCTTGCCTCGAGGATTATTTCCTGCACGGCTTCCTTTGTGAAATGCGGGATTTTTCCGTCCTTTTTCACTTCCTGGGCAACAAACTGCACTATTTTGAAGCGGTTTTCCTTTGTGTCGGGCATGTCCAAATTCATGTAGATTTCATAGCCGTAACCGCGGATTCTGGAACGCAGGGCGGGATGCACTTTTTTCAGGTCCTCGTAGTTTCCCGCGCCAACAAACACGAAATCGCACGGAACAGGTTCTGTTCTGACCATTGAACCGGAGGACATCTCACTCTGCCCGGTAATGGAGTACTTTTTTTCCTGCATTGCTGTGAGGAGTTCCTGCTGCGAACGCTGGGTAAGGGAAGCGATTTCGTCAAGGAAGAGAACACCGCGGTTCACCCTGTGCACCATTCCGGGTTCGACTCGCAGATGAGGCGGCGTGCCGAGACCGCCGCTTTGCAGCGGGTCGTGCTTTACGTCCCCGAGCAGTGCCCCAGCCCTTGCACCTGTTGCTTCAATGAAGGGCGCGATTTTTTTGCCGGAATTGTCTATTAAGAGCTTTGGCGTTTTCACGGACTCGCGGCTTTTCATTTGCGTGCCCAGGGCGAATATTCCCATAAGAAAAATGCCGGCAATAATCGTTGCCGCGAAAACTACGTCGGGAATCCAGTCAAGGAACCACAAAGCGTAGGAAATCAAAAGGAACGCAAGGGGGAAAATCATTGAAACCAGGCGCAGGTTGCTTTCCTGTTTCATTGTGTCAATGCGCGCTTCGTTCACTATTTTTTTGCCCTCTCCGGCTTTAACTGTTTGGATTTTCGGGTTGTTGGGATCGGCTTTGTTGGGATGCACCAAAATGTCCTCAAGGTCCTGCACTGGCAGTATTTCTGCCATTGCCTGCGCCAGCATGCTTTTGCCCGTGCCCGGCAATCCCACAAGGAGCACGTTTCTTTTCTGTATGGCTGCTTTGCGGATTAGTTCGGCGCTTTTGTCCTGCCCGATTACCTGCCCGATTATTCTGTCGGGCACGGGAATTTCCGCCGTGGACTTGTAGTTAGGGTGCTGCTTCTTTTTTCCGCCAGCCATATAGAAAAAGCGATACCAACATAATTAAAATATTTCTTTAATGCAAGGTAATTACAAGGGAGATTGCAATGGAATTGAAACTGACCTTTCTGGGCACTGGATGTTCAGCGCCCACTCGCGAAAGGAATCTGACAGGCATTGCACTGCATTTCAAGGGAAAAAACTACCTGTTCGACTGCCCGGAGAACGCGCAGCAGCAAATGCTCAGGGCAAAAGTGAGTTACATGAAAATTGACAGCATTTTTTTCTCTCATTTTCACGCCGACCATTTCCTGGGACTGCCGGGACTGCTTGCAACAATGAACATGTTTGAGAGGGATTCGCCCTTGAAAATTTTCGGACCCCGCGGCGTGCACGAAATGGTGCAGCGCGCCCTCAAAGCAGCATTGCTCAGACCCAATTACGAAATCAAAACCTCGGAGCTCAAAAAAGGACTTGTCCTTAAAGAAAAGGATTTTTCAATAAGCGCTTTTCCGTTGAAACACAATACCGCATGCTACGGCTTCTGCTTCCAGGAAAGGGGAAAAAAGGGAAAATTCCTCAGGAAAAAGGCAGAAGCATTGGGCATTCCCCCGGGGCCGTTGTACTCAAAACTGCAGCAGGGAAAGAAAGTGAAATGGAAGGGAAAACTCATTTCTCCGCGACAAGTAATGGATTACTCGAAGGGAAAGCGCGGAAGAAAGGTGTGCATCGTGCTCGACACGCTCCCGAGGCAGGGTTACGTGAAGCATGTGAAGAATGCCGATGTGCTGGTGCACGAATCCGTTTTTGCCGCGGACCAGAAAAAAAGGGCGAAGGAAACATTCCATTGCACGGCGGAGCAGGCTGCAGGAATAGCGAAAAAGGCGAAAGTGAAAAAGCTCGTGCTCACGCATTTTTCAATGCGTTACAAGAGAGCGAAGGAACTGGAAATTGAGGCAAGGCACGTTTTCCCCCAAACAATTGCTTCCAGGGATTTAATGGAAGTGAAAGTGCCGCGGTGATTCAATGAAAGCGGTGGTGCTCGCAGCAGGCAAAGGGGTGAGAATGATGCCCCTGACAAAGGACAAGCCAAAGGCACTGGTTGAATACAGGGGGAAAGCGCTTATTGAATGGGTTCTTGCAGCGCTTGAAAAAGCGGGAATCGAAAGAGCGGGAATCGTCATAGGGACAAATGGCGGCATGGTGAGAGAAGCCCTGGGAGAACGCTACGGAAAAACTGAACTCGAGTACTTCGAGCAGAAAGGCATTGGAACAGGCACGGCAAAATCGCTGGAGAGCGCCGCGGAATTCTGCAAGGGCTCTGACTTTTTGTGCATTAACTCGGACATTGTTGTGGAAAGCGCTCTTTTCTCGGCACTAATGGAAAAGCGCGGGTTTGATGCAGTTATTTCAGTGCGCTGGTCGGAGAACTGCAGGAGATTCGGGGTCGTGAAGGTTGATGGAAGCCACGTAGCGGAAGTAATTGAAAAGCCCCAAGGAATAAAAAGCGGTTTTATCAACATAGGGGCTTACAGGTTTTCTCCGCGCGTTTTCGGAGCGATTGCCGAAACGGGGAAAAGCCCGCGCGGGGAATTCGAACTCACGGATTCCATCAACCTGCTCGTGCGGGGCGGGGGCAGCGCTGGCTTCGTTGAATGGAAGGGGAAATGGAAAGACATTGGCACGATTGAGGACCTGAAAGAATAGGTTCTTGGCGCGCGGGTCAGTATTTCAGCGTCTGCTTTGGTTTCAGCACGTGGACTTTTGTTTTGAGTATGCTTTTCTCTATTTTTTCCCTGAACTCCTGCGGAGAGGCTTTTATTATTTCGAACGTATTGTAGTGCATCGGGATTGCCACGGAGGGCTCCATTGTTTTTACTGCCCGGACAGCATCCACTACATCCATTGTAATCGTGCCGCCGATGGGAACCATCAGTATGTCCGCCTCGAGGCGGCTGAACACGTTCACCAGGTCTGTATCGCCGGCGTGGAAGATTTTTGTTCCCTGCGATTCAAGCAGGTATCCCAGCGGATAAAAGGAATTCGGGTGGTGCATTGGGACAGGCTTAATGTTGATTCCGTCCAGATTCAGGGAGGAACGCGGGTCAACGGGACGCTTAAGGCGCTCCTTTACTTTCAGTTCCCGCAAGACCTGGTCGTGACCCACGACAAGGGCATTCTCCCTTTCCGCTACCGCTTCAATTGTTTTCGTGTCAAAATGGTCAAAATGCTCGTGGGTTATGAGAATGAGGTCAATGTCTTTCAGTTTCTCTTCGGAAACGGGGCAGGGAAGCAGGCGTTCGTTGAAATTGTTTTTTGGCGGACAGTTAATGAAAGGGTCGATGAGCAGATTGCAGCCTGAAAAGGAAACCTTGAAGAAAGAGTGACCCAAATACTGAACTTTAACCATCGCGTATCACTAAAATAAACGGATAAAATCATTTTAAATCCACGACTTTGGAGGAAAGCGCAGCGGGAAGGAAAGAAATAATAAATTAATCAACAATTAAAATACTGGTGTTGCAATTTGAAAGCATTCCTGCTGGCTTTGGCATTGCTGCTTTTTCTTTCAGGCGCGAGCGCGCAGGTTTACGATATTGCAAGCCATTCAATCGACATACGCGTGGACGGTGAAGGATACGGGGAAGTAGTGGAAAGGTTCTACCTGACCTTTCCCAGCGAACTCCAGGAACAGCAGTTCAAGAGAAAGAACGACGAACTGCAGACCGATTTGGACGAATGGGAAAAGTTCGATGGAAGATTCAGACTCCACATAGGGACAAAGGACGAAATTGTGCCGGGAACAGGGAGAATCACCTTCAACCTCGAGGAAAAATTCCTGGAAATAAAGTATTCCCTGAGCACGCCCGTAATGAGCAGGAACACGGCGGAAAGCACGGGAAGAATGATTGTATTCGAGTTAAACCGCGGCACACTGAAGGAATTCTTACAAGGGGAAATATACGTAATCCCGCAGAATACCACGATTTCATTCACTTTGCCGGCGCAGGCAACAGTGGAAAGAGAGGACGTTTTCGACGCGGCGCAGATTTTTCCTGAAATGAATCCCGTGATAAGGATTCCGGGCGGAATCTCCACCAACACAATAAAACTAAAGTACAGGTACTGGACACAACTGGCACCGTCCTTCAGCCTCGCCTACCTACTCAAAGAATTCCTTGAAAACACAACGCAGGAAACCCAGACGCTGGCGCTCGCCATAGTCCTCATTGTTTTCGGGGCTGTTTACTGGAAGCGCAAAGCGCTCCGCGACAGGGCGGAAGCGTTTATTGTGAAGCATTCAAAAATAAGCTGATTTCTACGCGGAATGCCGCTCAGAGAAGCATCGGCAGCCCCACAATTGCAAGGAAAACGAGCACTACAATGTAGCGCGCCCTGTCCTCTTTCGCGAAAATAAGGGCAAAGGCAAAGAGCACAGTGAAGGCAATGAACACGCTTAACATTTCCCCCATCACTGCGAGAACGTCAATGAAAGCCATGACGGCGAGGGAGAGAGCGGCAAACATTGCAATGCATTTTTCGCCCTCGCTTACGTACATTGCAATTATTGCAATTACGAAAACCCACACAATGTTCTGCACCGCAAAGGAAAAAACCCATTCAAGATTAAGGGCGAAAAGCTGCTGCAGGAACTCCATCAGCATGAAAAAATTAGAGGGAAAACAGAATAAAAAGGTTTTCATTTAGTAACCGGCATTAATTAATCGTTTTTCGCCTTTTTTGTATGCGCGAACCGCATTCAGGGCATTTTTTGCCGGAAAACCCTTTCCCGAAAAGCTTGCCGCAGCCAGGGCAGTAGCGCTCGAAGGAAATCCTTTCCTCAATCTCGCCCTGGAGCACCGAAGAAAAGGGAATTTCAAACAGGGAAAGGAAATTCTGAATGGAAAAATCGTCCGTCAATACAATAAAGCGCCTGTCCTCGCGCTTGAGTTCGAGCGCCAGGGCGATGACCGAAACATCCGCATTGCTCACCCTGTCAAAATTGTGCTCCTCTATCTTTTCCCTTGCCTTTTTCAGAGAGGCAGCGGAGGGAGAGCGCACTTCGAGCAAAGAGTGATGCAAAGCGTTTTCCGCCAGAGCCCTGGACTCCAAAGCGCGGAACTCCCGCATTACATCAGGCGTGGTGATATAACTGTGCCTGGAATCAAAGGAAAAATTCGGCTCGTTTAATACCGCGGAAGCGTCAAGGACAAAAAGCATTTTTCCACCCTTAAGAGTGCATTACTGCAAACCTTAAAATTAATAACCCTATCAACTATATTAATCCAGCGCAATCGTGCGGAGCGGAAAAAATGGGCGAATTGCTGAATACTGCAAGGGCTTTAAGCGAAATAGAAAAAAAAGCCCTCAGGGCACTGAAGCAAGGGAATGAGCTCGATACAGGGGAACTTGCCTCCGCTACAGGCATTCCGCTGGACTCGGCGCGCAGGGCAATCGGCTGGCTCTCGGAAAAAAAACTCGCGGAAACGCGGGCAGAAAAAAGCATTGAACTAAAACTCACAAAAGAAGGCAAAGAACTGCTGCCCGAAAGAAAGCTGGTTGAATCCGTCCGCAGCCTGGGCGGGAAAGCAAAGCTCGAGGAAGCGAAAAAGCATTCGGGGCTCGGCGAAAAGGAATTCAACGCCGCGATAGGAAGAGCGAAAAGAATGAACTGGGTTGTCTTCCCAAAAAAAGGGGAAATCGAGGAAACAGGACTGCAGCGCGAAAAAAGCGAGGAGGAAAGAGTAATCGAAATGGTCGCGCGCGGGGCGTTCGAAGAAGCGCGCAAAGACGGGTTTTTGCTCAAGGAATTGATTGAAAGAGGATTAGTGGAAAGAAAAGAGTCAAGGAGAACGCTGGCGTCAATAACTGAGCGAGGACAGTCCGCGCTGAACATTGCCCTAAAAACAAAAAAAAGGAATTTTGCGCTCGGAAAAGTGGAAAGCATTCACCTGGGAAAAAAACAACCCTATGAACAGTTCCTGGAACAGATAAGGGCGAAGCTCGTGCAACTCGGCTTCAAAGAAATGCGCGCTCCGCTAATAGTGCAGGAATTCTACAACTTCGACGCATTGTTCCAGCCCCAGAACCATCCCGCCCGCACTTGGGCAAACACATACCAGCTGAAAAACCCCAGGGAAGGAATTCTTCCGCACAAAAAAGCGGTGAAAGCAGTAAAGGACGCGCACGAAACCGGCGGGAACACGGGAAGCATTGGGTGGAGATACAAATGGCAGGAAAGTGTGGCGCGCAGGCTGATGCCGGCAGCGCATGGAACAGCGCACAGCGCAAGGCAGCTGGTTGAAGGAGTGGAAGTGCCTGGAAAATATTTTGCAATAGCGCGCTGCTACAGGCCCGATACCGTGGACAAAACGCACTTGATTGAGTTCAACCAGCTCGAGGGATTCATTGTTGGCGAACTTTCATTCAAGCACCTGCTAGGAATGCTGAAACAGTTCGCGGAAGAAATCGCCCACGCAAAGGAAGTGAAATTCTATCCAGACTACTATCCGTTCACAGAACCCTCGGTACAGCTTTCAGCAAAACACTCCAAGCTCGGCTGGATCGAGTTCGGGGGCGCGGGCGTTTTCCGCCCCGAAATGGTTGCACCGCTGGGAATAAAATGCAACGTTCTCGCATGGGGCTTGGGCATTGACAGGCTCGCGATGTTCAAGCTTGGAATAGATGACATGCGGGAACTGTTCTCGCAGAAACTGGACTGGCTGCGGGAAGAAAAATTCATAGAGGTTGACTGAAATGCCGACCGTGGAATTCAGAAAAAACGACATGGAAAAGCTCGTAGGGAAAAAACTCCCGGAACAGGAACTGCGGGAAGCGGTGCTTTTCGCAAAAGGCGAAGTGGACGAAGTTCAGGGCGACAAAATCAAGGTGGACATAAAGGACACGAACAGACCCGACCTCTGGAGCGCTGAAGGGATTGCAAGGGAACTGCGCTATTATTACGGCAAGGAGTCCGGGCTAAAAAAATACAAGGCGAAAAAGAGCGGCATTACCGCAATTGTGGATCCTGCCCTTAAAGGCATCCGCCCCTGCGGGGCTTACGCCACAGCACGCGGAATAAACGTGGACGAGGAAGTAATACTGCAGATTATTCAGCTGCAGGAAAAAATATGCGAAACGTTCGGGAGAAAAAGGAAGGAAATAGCGATAGGCATTTTCGACCTCGACAAAGTGAAGGGAAACGTGAAATACTATGCTGCTTCTCCCAAAGAGGAATTCGTGCCGTTGGGCTACAGGGCGAAAATGTCACTGGAGGAAATTTTAGTGGAGCATCCCAAGGGACGGGAATACGGAAAACTCTTGGAGTCATTCACCAAATACCCGCTGCTCGTGGACGAAGAGCATTCCGTACTATCAATGCCGCCCATAATAAACTCAGAGGGCTCCGGCAAGGTTACAACGCAGACAAAAAACCTGTTCATTGACATTACGGGAATGGAGCAGAAAAAAATCAATACTGCATTGGAAACAGTGTGCATGGCTTTGGCTGACCGAGGCGCGGAGATTGGCTCGGTTGAAGTGCATTACGGGAAGAAAAGAATTGTGACGCCGGAATTCCGCTCCAAAAAAATTAGCGTGCCTCTGGCACTCATTGAAAGAACGCTCGGCGAAAAAATGCCGGCTAAAAAAGCGCTCGGGCTCGTGAGAAAAAAAGGAATGAACGCAAAACTCAAGGGCAAAAAAATTGAAGCGGAGTACGCGGAATGGAGAACCGACATACTGCACCCCATGGACATAGTGGAGGACATCCTCATTGCCTTGGGTTACAATTCAATAGAGCCGGAGCCAGTGAAGCTTGCGGTGGAAGGCTCGGAACTCAAAGAAACAAAGGAACTCGCGGCAATGAGGGAAATCTGCATTGGACTGGGACTTCAGGGCATTCTGACTTTCACTCTCACTTCGAGGGAAAAGCAGGAAAGCAAAATGAACCTGCCGGAGCAGGACCTCGTGGAACTTGAGAATCCTGTTTCAATGGAATGGAGCGTTTTGAGGAAAGCCATCCTGCCGGAACTGCTGGAATTCCTGGAAAAAAACAGGCATTGCGCTTACCCCCAAAAAATATTCGAAGTTGGAAGAACGGTGAAGACTGACAAGAGCGCGGAAACGCGCGTTAAGGAAGGCAATGTTGTGAGCATTGCTTTGACCGGAAAGGAATTCGACTTTAACGCTGCGAGAGCGCACCTTGACGCGATTGCAAGCGCGAAGGGATGGAAATGCGAACTGCAGAGAGGCGAGCACCCGAGCTTTGAGAAGGGAAGATGCGCGCTAGTGAAATGCGCTCACAGAACAGGAATTATAGGCGAGGTAAGCAAGAAAGTTCTGGAAAATTTCGGCTTGGAAATGCCGGTTGCGGCAATTGAAATGGAAATTTAAATAAGTTTTGTCTGCTTTCCTTTTTCTGCGTGCACGGGCTTCTTTTTGGCGTGCTTTTTCCCCGCCCTTTTCGCTTTCTTGGCTTCCGGTTTTGCTTCCCGCTTTGCGGACTCGGGTTTCTTTTTTACTGCGTGCCTTTCCTTTCCCGCGGGCGCGGAAAACTGCGCCATGACGCCGCGGCGTTCCGCTAGCTTGCGCTTCGCTATATCCCGCCTGAGTTCCGCGGCTTCCTCCCTTATTTTCTGAACTTTCTTTGTTTCCGGTTTTGTGCCGAGGAGAAAGGCAATTTCCTTCTCGTTGAAATCAAACAGCGCGGAAAGAAGGACAGCATTCTCTTTCTTCCCGAAAAGGAGAAAGAGCAGTGGCAACTCGTGCTGCATTACGCCGCGCGCCGAGGAGTGCATTTTTCTGCCGACTTTTTTTGAAAGCGAGTTTTTTATTTCCCTCACGGCACGAGATTTGCTGAGCTTTTTTAAAAGCGAGGGAAACTGGTACTGCACCCAGGAATGGGAAACCGAATGCCTGCTGAGCGCGGTGCAAGTGCTCATCAGTTCGTAGGAGTATCTGCGAAAACCATAATGCTGGCGCTTGAAAATGCGCCCTTCGAATTTATCCCCGCGAGAATAATAATCAAAAGCGCGTGCCTGGTCTTCTGTGGAGAATTCCCTCGGAATGTTTTCCTCTATCCAGCGCATTAAGAGTTCGTCGTCGGCTTCGCTCTTGAAGCGCGCATTGCGCGCTTCCTCGAAGGACTTGGCGCGGAAAATATCCCTGAGAACCTTGAAAATGTTTTCTTCCCTTTCGCGGTAGCCGAGTGCGTTCAAATCGGGGCGGGAAATGCTGCCTTTTGCTGCCAGCGTCTGCAGGTCCAGCAAAGCGGCGCGCATGTCGCCGCCTGAATTCTGCGCCAGCTCTTTTATGGCTTCTTCGTTGAAGTGGATGCCTTCCAGTTCGCATATTTCGCGCAAGCGCTTTGCTATTGATAAGTAGTTTATTTTTTTGAAATGGATTTTTTCACAGTAGTGAACTACGGGCGTCAGTTTTTGAATGCCGTAGATTTCATTCGCTGTGAGAATTACGGGGTGCTGTGTTTCCTTTAAGAGCTTAAGAATTGCGCTTGCGCCGCCGCGGTCCTGTCTTTGGAGACCGTCAACTTCATCCAGTAAAACCAGGCGGGGTTTCCCCGTGAATGATGCGGACTGGGAGGCTGAACCAGCAAGCCTTTCAATTATTTCTTTTGTTCTGAAGTCAGAAGCGTTGAGTTCAAATACTGTCCAGCCCATTTTTTGCGCGAGCAAAAGCGCGAGTGTGGTTTTTCCGTTTCCCGGGGAACCGTACAGCAAAAGCGGCTTTAGCTTTTTGCCCTTTTGCCAGGAATCAGCCCATTTTCTTGCCTGGCTTACCGCTTCAGAGTTTCCGATGAATTCGCTCCATTCTTTTGGGAAATACTTTTCAGTCCACATTTTCTGCGCGGTCCGCGCTGTTTGGGAAGCGGGCATGGTAAAAGGAAGGGAAAAAAGGGTTAAATTCCTTTGGCTAGAGCAAAGACAATTTAAGGAACGACTGAAGGGCAAGCCGCTGGCAGTGAAACCAAACAATACCTTTAAATTAGGTTTTTCCATATAATTTATTGTATTATCTCCCTGCCCTTGCCTTCGGGCAACGGCAGGTTTCTCTTGTTTTCGGTGTATTGCTTGAAAAAACAAAGGGCAATGGTTTTTATTGACGGCAGCAATCTTTACCACTCCCTGAAATCCAATTTTAAGAGCGCTGACCTGAACATGGGAAGGTTCTGCGAGTGGGCTGCTTCAGGCAGTAACCTGATTAAAATATGTTACTATAATGCGCCGCTTTTCCAGAAGGACAACCAAAAAGCGTACAAGAAACAGCAGAGGTTCTTTGAGTCATTGAGAAGAATAAAACGCTTGGAGTTGTTTTTGGGAAGGCTGGAAAAGAGACCCAACAACCAGAAAGCGGAAAAGGGCGTTGATGTAAAACTGGCCGTTGACTTGGTTACAAATGCTTTCTATGGCAAATACGACATTGCAATAATTGTCACAAACGACGCGGACTTTGTTCCCGCAATAAAGGCGGTGCAGGAGGGCGGGAAAGCGGTTTATAACGTGAGTTTTCCCAAAAGCAGGTCTTTCCACCTGAGCAAAGTGTGCGACAAAACCCTGATCGTGACAGAGGGCATTTTCAAAAAACTCAAATTGAAAAAATAAAATCAGCGCTTTGGCTCAAAGCCCGTCCGCTGCCAGCACGTAAAAGAGAGCGAAAAAAAAGGGTTAAATTAGTTTGGTTGGAAGGAATTATTGGTGCACTGAATGGAGATTGGACTTGTTGGAGCGCCTAATTCGGGAAAGAGCACTTTTTTTAACGCCGCAACAATGCTCGGCGTTGAAACGGGAAACAGACCTTTCGTTACAATCAAGCCCAACGAGGGCATTGCGCACGTGAAAGTGAAATGCGTTCACTCAGAGCTCGGCGGGGAATGCAAGCCGAGGCACGGCTACTGCAAGAATGGAGCAAGATTTGTGCCAATTAAATTGTGGGATGTTGCTGGCTTGGTGCCTGATGCCTGCAAGGGCAAGGGTCTCGGAAACCAGTTCCTGAACGACATAATGCAGGCCTCTGCGCTGATTCACGTGCTTGATGCCAGCGGGAGCACAAACTGCGAGGGCGAAATTGTCGGTGAGGGAAACTTTGACCCGGAAGAAATTGCCGGCTTTCTGCCCAGGGAAATAGCGCAGTGGATTAAGGGAATACTGGCGAAAAACTGGGCAGCGTTGAGCAAGAGAGTTGAATCGGAGAGCGCAAGTGAAACGCTTGCAAAGCCATTGAGCGGATTGGGCATTACAGAGGAAGACGTAAGGGAAGTGTTAAGGCACGAGGATTTTCCCGAAAAACCCCAGCAGTGGGATGAAAGTATTCTGCTCGAGTTCGCGGAAATGGTGCGGAGAAAAAGCAAGCCGATTTCTATTGCCGCGAACAAAATTGATTTGAAAAGCGCAAAGGAGAATTTTTCCAGGCTGAAAGAAAAATTCGGGGAAAAGAGCGTTGTTCCAGTGAGCGCCGAAGCGGAACTCGCGCTCCGGAAGGCGGCGGAGCACGGGCTGGTTGAATATGCATCCGGTGACTCGGATTTCAGGGAACTGAAAGAACTGCCAGGCAAACAGAAGCACGCATTGGAATTCATAAGGGAGAACGTGCTGCAGCCGTACGGGGGCACGGGAGTGCAGAAACTGCTGAATGCTGTTGCTTTTGAGATGCTTGACTTGATTGTGGTGTATCCGGTTGAAGACCAGCACAAGTGGTCCGACTCCAAGGGAAACGTGCTGCCCGATGCGTATCTGCTGAAAAAGGGTGCAACGCCATTGGATTTGGCGGCGAAAATTCATTCAAGTTTTGCGGAGAAGTTTGTAGCGGCAATAGACTGCAGGACGGGGCAGAGGATTGCGCACAACGTCGAACTGGAGAATAATGCAGTGGTGAAAATACAGAAGCGCTCTTAGCGCAATTACTCGTTGTGGAATATCGGGAATAAATCTTCGAGCTTCTTGCTTTTTAGCAGTTCGCTTTCTTCCTTTTTCACCAGTTTTTTCATTGCCGCCATCTCCGCACCCTTGTTTTCCATGCGCTGCAGTGCATAAAAGTAGGCGTTCATTATCGCGTCCAAGGAGAGCGTGCGCTTGAAGCCGAGCCTTGCAACTTCCTCGAAATACAGCTTGACGAGCCTGTAAGCGACTTCCTCGTCGGGAACAATGAAAATAGGGGTTTCTTTTTTCCGGGACATTTTTTCACCGCATTAAAGAAATCGCTATAAATAGGAAAGCAGGGTTTAAAAATGTGCGCCTGCCCTCGGTTCACAGCAATTCCTGCACCGCTTTTCTGCCTACTGCGAGCGATGCAATTCTCGTGCGACCGCGGATGCCTTTTGATTTTTCCTTGAGCTTTACGAGCTTCAGTTCGGAGAGCCTGTTGAGTTTTTTTCTGAAGGAGCGCTGGGTCAGTTTTTCCCCGCGCTCGGTGACTGCCTCGAAAAGCTTTCCCGAATAAATTTCGCCTTTTTCGCACAGCATTTTGAGAATGGCTTTTTCTTGCTCTCCCAGGAAGGGCGCTGATTTTTGGATGCTACGCGAATGAATGGAATCGAATGCCTTGCGCAGGTGTTCCACTTCAACGCTTTTCGCGCATTCCTTTTCCGCGTTCCTGCCCGCAATGAGCAGGGACTCAATTGCAATGCGCGCGTCCCCGCCATGCTTTGCGGCGTGCGCTGCAGCAACGTTTATTACTTCCGAGTCAAGCGCGCCGGAAAAGAATGCCTCCTTTGCTCTTTCCCCCAGAATCGATTTTAGCTGTTGCGGGGTGTATTGCTGGAATTCAATGGACTGCTGCATCAGGGAACTTTTCACCCTTGAATCTAACTTGGCGAGGAGTTCCGCGTCGTTGGAAATGAGGCATAATCCCAGATGGCTTTTCTGGAATTCCACAACGCGCAATAAATCGTACAGCACGGAGGAAATTTCGTTGCCTTTGAGCAGCTGGTCTATTTCATCCAGAACAATCACGGGAATGAAATCAATGCGCTTCAGAGAGTGGAGGAGTTCGGTGTACGCCTCGTCGGTGGCAATCCCGCGGCGCGGAAGAGCCGCGCCCAAAAAATTGGAAATCTCCGTGAGAATTGAATGCCTTGAATTGAACTCAAAGCAGTTGATGTACCGGCCTTTTGCCCTCGGGCTGTATTCTTCGAGTTCGCGGAGCACGAATCTGACTGAAACGGTCTTGCCCGTGCCGCTTGTTCCGTAAACAAAAAGGTTGTGGGGCTTGCCGCCGCGCAACACGGGCTTGAATGCAAGGACCATTTCCTCAATCTGCGGTTCGCGGTGCGGCAGTCTCTCGGGAACGAATTCAGGGTAAAGGAATCTCTCATCCTTGAATATCTCCGGCTCCTTTCCGCCGGAGAAAATATTTCTGGGCATTTTTATCTTAAATAAAGAAGGATTGGATAGGATTAAATTTTTAGCGGAAACCCACTCTCTCCAACCATTTAAATACCCGCCCCGGGATAATAATGGAGAGGCAAAAAAAAGAGGTGATAGGCATTGAGGATAATGAGGAAAGAGGAAATGGCAGGCATGGACCTTTCACAGCTGGAAACGCGTAAAAACAAGGTATTCAGCCAGATACTCAAGGGAAAGAATGCAAGGGCGCTAAGGAACATGCTGTACGAACTGCTTGGGGTGATTGAATTCAAGAGGAAATTCTGCTTCCCCCCGATTGAAGTTGAATTAGCCTGAATGCTCCTCAACTCCCAACCAACACCCCAACTCCAGAAGGGCGAGCTCCGGGAAGGCGGCTGAACACTCAGCCGCGGCTTCCCATCAAAAGGGAAACCGCCAGCGCAGTAATGACTGCAACGAGGGCGCTCGTGGAAAAGTAATTAATGGAAAGCAGGGTATCAAGGGGAACTGCACCCCAGAAATGACCGAGGAAAATGGAAAGAATTACTGCAAAAATTCCCGCAATGAACAAATGGAACAATCCCCTCTTATAAGAATGGTAGCTCGTGCGAATGAAAATAAACGCGCCCACCAGGAAAATACCGAAGAACATCAATCCAACTTCAGTACTCGGGGCAGGAAACGTTTTTGAGGAAAAAATCCCGAACTCCGCAATAATCACATAACTCAAAACAGCGAGCAGTGAGCGGTCTGTTCTCAGCTGCTGCAAAAACGGCATCTGGAAAGGCGCCTTAAGTGCCTGGGTTGTGAGCATTTTCGGTTCCTGCACAACAGTAGGTTCTATAGGGGGGGCAGTGGGTTCCTCAGTAACTTCTTTCTTTCTCTTTAAGTGCCCTGTAAAGGAAGGTATGGCGATTATAAGGGCGATGAGGAGCACTATTCCGCCAACGCCGCCTATTACAATTGTCATCAAAGGAGCCTGCTGTATCGCTTCCAAGGAGAACTTGTCGTAAAAATTGGTAACGAAAACATAACCGGAAGCAATTATGAGCAAGAGGAGGAAAAACCGCCTCAAAAGTGAAAAAAACCACTTTGTTACCTTAAACAATCCAACCAAAAAAACAACGAGGAAAACGCACAGCACTGCGGCAATCGCGATGTAAACAGGGTCTCCGGAGAGAACCCTCGGCACGGCTTCCCTTTGAAAATAATCAATCGACCCCCGCAAAAGGGAATTGAAATCAAAGTTCAGCAGGGGATCCATCAAAATAGGTGGAATGGAAAGAAATTTAAATTTTAATATGCCGAAATTCTCATAGAGTTGGTTGAATTGCGGGGAATTATTTCATTTACTCTGGCGTTTGCACTGGCTGCCGCGCTTCTCTTAACCGCCTCGCTGGAAAAAAGCGCGGGGGAAAGGCTCGGGGAAGCGAAATCTGTTGCGGTTGAAATTGAAAGGAACAGTTTCCTGAGAAGCGCGCTGGAGGAAAATATCGATGCACTCATCGAGAGAACGCTGGAATCGGAAATAAGAAAGGGAAACATTGAACCGGAAAAAATTTCCTCGGAAATAGAAAGAAACCTGCTGGAATTATTCAGCGAATTCGAGAGGGAATTCAGCAAAGAGCCGAAAATAGAGTTCTTCCTCATTGATTCCGGAACGGTTTTCCGCGGTGTCCCCACAGCAGAGGAATTCCTTGAAATCCGCGGGCTGGAAAAACTGTTCAAAACAATTGTTGTGAGCCCCGAAGAGCACGTTTTCCTCGCGGAAATCACCTACACCGGCGGCGAAGGAAGGCGAACACTGCTCGCGGGAAAAATTTCCTCTGCGCATTCGACATCATACTTCCTGCTGCCAGCGGGTTACACGGTTAAAAAAACCGTGGTGAGAATATGAGGAAAGCGCAGGCATCGCTTGAAGCTCTCATTGCGCTGGTCGGTTTTTTGCTTGTTGTGGGGCTTTTCCTTGCGGGAGCGTTTGCCTCTTTCTCTGAGGCGGGAAAAAGCAATGCGGAAATGCAATCCGTAATTGAAGCGGAATACTGCTCTTTCGTGCTCGATTCAATGTACGCTAACAGCGGGGCAAAGGTTTTGGGAATAAAAGCAGACTGCACCGCGCAAGGAAACAGCGTGCGCTCTGATGCCATGAAATCCCACACCGTGCCCGCGGAAACAGGCACAGTGCTGCGCAACGGGCAAACAATACTGAGGGTCGAAAATGAAAGGCATTATTTCAATTAACGAACGCGGGATTGTTTTCTCGATTGATTTCTGCATTGCCTCGCTCGCAGCCATGGGAATGCTTTTTCTTTTCCTCTTCTCGCTGGGCATTCTCGCGGAGGAACGGGAATCGGAATTGAGGGCATTCGCCCTTAAAAAGAACGCTCTTTTTCTGCTGGACTCCATGGTGAAAAATTGCTGCGGGCACTCTTCCCGCTGCCTTGCCTCCGCTGACCTGGAGAAAAAAAGGGTGCTGGAAAACGTGCTGGACGAAAAAGCTCTGGGAATGCTGCAGCAGGAAGAACCCTGTACAGGGGGCGTGGAAAGAATAACGCTGAAATTCAAAAACGGGGAAAAGCGACTGCTTTTCCAGGCAAGCCGCAGGGGCAAAAACTGCTATTCCTTAAACCGCTTCGTTTTTGCTTATGGAAAGAAGGCGCTGCTGGAACTGCGCATGTGCGGTGATTGAATGGAACGCGGATTTCATTTGACGGTTGAGGCATTCCTTTCACTGCTTTTTTTCGGAGCGCTTGTTTATGCCGTTCTTTCCCCGCAGGGGGAAAGCCCTGGACTAAGCGAACTCTACGTGCTGCAGAAAGAGCACGATTTGCTCAGGGCATGGATGCGCGAAAAAAATTTTTCACTGCAGGAAATGGCTTCGGACACGGAATTTGCTTTTCCTCAGCAGGGCTGGGAGCTGGAAGTGAACGGGGAAAAAATTTCCCGCGGAAACCGCCCCAAAAAAGCAATATCCGCGCATGTCTTATACATAACAGGGTGCGGAGCGGAGCGCGTAAAGCTAACCGTTTTCATGGAATAACTCCACTTCAACAACGCCGTGCTTTTTTTCAATAACAATGAAGGCATTCCCCTCAATTTCTTCCCGCGCGGTTTTGGCTTCTGCGCCCTGCGGCATCTCAAGGCAGAGCGTTCTGCTTTTCCCTGTCCCGTGCACTGTTATTTCAAGCCTGCTTTCCTTGCCAGAAAAAACCCATTTCCCTATTGGGGAGAAATGGAGCTCCTTTCTTGATCCTTCTGAAAGCACGCTGAATTCCCGCACTGAATGCTCCAAAGAAACCGCCAGCGATTCAGCATTCCTTGAGTCAAGCGCAAAGAGCGCGGAATGCCACGCGCTCAGCGCCGCGGGCAGCAGCAGGAGCAGTGCGGTGGAGAATGCCGCAAGCACTATGAGGAATTCGAGGGACAACTGCGCCTGCCTTCGCGCTTTCATGCCTCTTTCCCCAGCTTGTCGAGCTTGTTGAAGATTTTCTCCGATGTGCTCTCAAACTTTTTCGACGCGGTCTTGCCGGTGTCGTAAATCCTTGAAACCAGCAACAATGCAACCATTACGAGCGCCGCAAGCACCACTATCATTTCAATGGATACCTGCGCTCGCTCTTCCAACTCTCTCAACCAAACCCCTCCTAGCAGTTTTAAAGGTTCAAGCAGATTGGGCTGAAAAGGTTTTAAAAGGATAGCGCAGCACAAAGTTTTTTTCAGGGTGAACGGGATGCGCACGGAATTGAGGGATTTGCTCATAAGCTGGCTTGCGCTGAGCTTTGCTTTTTCGTTCATTGTTTTCAGGTCCGTAGCGGCAATGCTTGCAGAGCCGGAATTCGCGGGAATGCAAATGCTCGCCTTGCCTGTTTCACTGGCAATAAGCTGCCTGGCTGTGAGCACGGGCTTTGTATTCCATGAACTGGCGCACAGGCAGCTTGCAAGGAAATACGGAGCGCACGCCGAGTTCAGGAAATGGAATCTGGGCTTGATAATGGCTGTTGCATTGCCCTTGATTTCCTTCGGGAGGTTTCTTTTTGCCGCCCCGGGGGCGGTCTATATTTATGGACCGCACCTGAACCTGAAACAGAACGGGAAAATCTCAATTTGCGGACCTCTCACAAACGTGCTCGGCGCGCTCGGATTGTTTGCAATAATGATTGCGCTTGACCTCGCGGGAGCGCTCAATGCACTGGCATTCCTCGTTATTTTCTATGTAATACAGATAAACCTGTGGTTTGCTTTCTTCAATTTGATTCCCTTTCCTCCATTGGACGGGAGCAAGGTGATTGCCTGGAACCCCCTGGCGTGGGCAGTGCTTTTCTTCCCGCTCTTGTTCCTGTTTTTCTTTTTGTGAGGTCGCGGGGGCAGCAAAAAAAAATCAGCGCACATAGCTCGGCCTGTATTCCGCAAAATGTTCCCTGAATTCGCCGTATGCTTCCTTTGTTTTGTCGTTTATTGTGGGCTTCTGCCTGTCAAGCACCTTTTCAAAGTGCACCTTTTTCACAAGGGTTTTTTTCATCCTGCTTTCCTCGAGTGCCAGCAGTACTGCTTCCCTGACCAGGCCTTCCAGGTCTGCACCGGAAAAGCCGTCGGTTTTTTCCGCCAGCGCCTTGAATGAAACGTTTTTTGAAAGGGGAACATTCTTCGCGTGCACTTTTAAAATCTGTTCCCTTGCCTTTTCGTTGGGCGCTTCGATTTCAATTAATTTGTCAACCCTGCCCGGCCTGAGCAATGCCTGGTCCACCAAATCAGGCCTGTTCGTTGCGGCCATGAATACCACATCTTTCAATCCTTCCAAGCCGTCAAGCTCGGTGAGAAGCTGGTCCAGGACGCGGTTACCAACGCCTGAATCAAATGCGTTGCCGCGCGTGGAGGCAATGGAGTCAATTTCATCGAAGAAAACTATCACCGGGCTGACCTGCCTTGCTTTCCTAAAAATCTTGCGGACGCCGCGCTCGCTTTCGCCGACATACATTGACAGAATCTCGGGGCCTTTTACCGAAATGAAGTTTGCTTCCGATTCCGTTGCAACCGCTTTTGCTATGAGCGTTTTTCCGCAGCCGGGCGGACCGTAAAGCAGTATGCCTTTTGGGGGCGTGATGCCCATTTCCGCGAACGCCTTGGGGCTCTTGAGAGGCCATTCAACTGCCTGCTTAAGTTCTTTTTTTGCTTTTTCCAAGCCGCCTATATCCGCCCATTTTACTTTGGGTATTTGGACTGCGACTTCCCTGAGGGCGGAGGGTTGCACGTCCTTCAGCCCCTTGTGGAAGTCATCCTTGTTCACTTCCAGTTTTTCGAGAATTTCGGGCGGAATTTTTTCCTCCTCGAGGTTTATTTCGGGCAGATAGCGGCGCAGTGCTTTCATTGCGGATTCTTTTGCAAGCGCTGCAAGGTCCGCCCCGACAAAGCCGTGGGTTATTGTTGCAAAGTACGCAAGGTCGACGTCTTTTGCAAGCGGCATTCCTCTCGTATGAATCTGCAGTATTTCCTTCCGCTCCTTTCTGTCCGGAATGCTGAATTCTATCTCGCGGTCAAATCGGCCCGGTCTGCGCAATGCTTCATCCAGGGAATTCACCCTGTTGGTGGCAGCCATTACAATTACGTTTCCCCTTGCCTCCAGTCCGTCCATAAGGGCGAGGAGCTGCGCTACGACCCTGCGCTCTACTTCGCCTATCACTTCGTCCCGCTTCGGGGCAATTGCGTCAATTTCGTCGAAGAAGACAATGCTTGGCGCGTTCTCCTCCGCTTCCTTGAATACCTGCCTCAAGCGCTCTTCCGCTTCCCCGACAAACTTTGAGTTGTGTAAAACGGTTAAACTGTGTCCCCCTAAAAAGTTGTTGAAGGGCTCCACAGTAAGGTCATACAGGTTTTTTTCTCCTTGGTGTTTTATTTCTGTAACTTTTGCCCAGCACAAATGAGAGTTGAAGACTTTTTTCAGCCTCTTGTCTTTTGAGCCCAAAAGGAGTGAGATTTCCTCAAGCTTTCTCTGGGTTAAAGGGTCCCTTCCGGAGATATATCGCTCTGCGGGATTCTCCTCAAGGTTTTTTCCGTAAACAAGCCCCTCCCGCTCCTTTATCTCTTTTAAGAGCGGGGAAATGTTTGGAATAACAAGGTCGTCGCCTTTTTTCTTTCTTTTATTGTACCATTTTGAAACAAGTGAATATTTTTTTACATTTGATTTTATGTTTTCAGCGAAAAGTTCCCTTGCCCTGTTCCCGATGAGCACAAGGGCAAACATTTTGCCATAAGGAGTGCCCCAGTTTCTCACTTTTGAAACTATGCCCAACTTTCTTAAAAGTACGCAGAGGTCTTTCAAAACCTTTTTGCCGGAAGCATATATTCTTATCGTTGGGTAGTTGCCTGTCCCTTTGCTGACCGTGCCGTCTCCTTCCCAGTAGCCCTGAATAAAAGATGCTGTTTCATTACGTGTGAGCGAAAAAATCCATTTTGGGAGGGAATAATCGCCCTTTTTCCCCTCTGGAAAACCAAGGGCCTCCAAAAGATAGCGCCTGAGCGTTACAGAGTATACATTGACTTTGTTCTTTTTTATTTTTGGCTCTAATGCGAAAAGCTCTCTTACCAAATATGCGAATTCTTCCTTGAGGATAGGGTCTGTGTTTGCAAAGCAGAAGCCATCTTTCTGGAGGCAGCCTTCCGAATACATAAACCCAAGAAAGCGCATTAATTCGGGGGATGATTCCTCAGGGAGTGAAACAATTGAGGCGTCCTTCCTCTTGGAACGAATATCCTTGAATTCAAACTTGTGTTTCCTTCCCTCAGGGAGCTCCTTTGCAACAGCCAGGTAATTGCCCTTCCTGATTTCCGAAGAGGTCTTCCACACTATGCTGCCAAAGGCATCCATTGTTGCAAAAGGCTGGTTGGATGAAACCGTAAATTCATCGTTAAGCGAAGTCTTGATTTTAACTGTCTTTGCCCTGAGTTTAGTTACGTGGGTTATCTTGCCCTCAGCTATCTTTAAATTTTTGTCAAGGGAGTAAACTTTTTTTGGCTGTGAAAGTTCAACAATTTTCATTTTTCCATCGTTGATTAGTCTGCCTGATTTCCCCGCATTATTGAAAATGGATTCAGCAGTCTGCATGCCCGCGGGGTTTGTGAGTATTGGCGTTTTTGCATCAACGCACATTATTTCCGGCGCGTTTATTGAAATGAAATGCGCGTTTGTTTCATTTGCTACGGCTTTTGCCAGGAGAGTTTTTCCCGTTCCGGGCGGACCGTAAAGCAGGATTCCCTTGGGCGGCACTATGCCGAGTTTTCTGAAAAGCTCGGGGTGGCGCATTGGCAGTTCGACCATTTCCCTGACCTTTTTTATCTGTTCCTTCAATCCACCTATGTCCTCGTATGCAACGGTGGGAACTCCCTCGAGTTCCGCTTTAACGGGTTTTTCTTTGAGAACAAACTGCGTGAAATCCGTGACCTTCACGATGCCCTTGGGTTTCGTGTTAAGCACCCTGTAAACAAAACCGGAACCGAAAACGCTTATCCAGACGCTGTCGCCCTGGGTGAGCGGTCTGCCGAGAAAGCTTTTCTTAAGAATCCTGCCGTACCCTGAGGCAATTATGCGAACTTCTTCTGTTGGCGCGAGGATTACCTCTTTTGCTTCCTTGAATGCCGCTTTTTTTATTGTGACCGTGTCTCCCAGGCCAACGCCTGAATTGTGCCTTATGAAATTGTCCATTCTTATTATGCTCTTTCCCTCGTCCTCGCTCCGCGCTGGCCATATTACTGCTGCGGTTTTTTTCTGGCCTTTTATTTCAATTATGTCGCCTGAGGTTACGCCGAGTGCATCCTTTGATTTTCTGTCCAGTGTGACAATGTTCCTGCCCACATGAGTAGGATCGGAGTCCTGCACCCTCAGGTGGAGCTCTTTTTCAGACATAAAAACCCCTTTTGACTAAATTTTTTAATCATTTATAAGGAATTTTAAACAAAATATTTTTAATGTTTGCTGTTTGCGAGAGAAATTTTTCCCGCGGGAAGCATTCCCACTATTTCATCAAGGTCGAGGCTGATGCTAGAAAGCCTGCCCTCAAAAATTTTTTTTACCTTCTTTGCTGCTGCGCCCTTTCCCTCTGCGCCCTGCAAAACGCGCAAAGAAAAAAGCACGTGCTTTTTTACCGCTTCGGGCGGTCCGGAAATTATCCTGAATTGCTCGCCGCACTTCTCGATTCCAATGGAAAACTCGAGAGGCGTGCTGCGGAACCACTCCCTCTTCCCGTAAACCATGAATGCCCCTGTTGCAAGCGACTCACCGCTCGGGGCGCGCTTTGAAACCTGTTCGGGCTTGGCGGAATAAACATCAATCGAAGCAATGCCCGAAGGCCATGCCTTGCTGAAGACCGCAGCGAATTGCGCTGCCTCTCTTTTTGTTTTTTCTCCCGGTTCTTTACCCTGGGACTTTACGATGCAGTGCGCTGCGCCCTGGATTTCCGCGTGGAAGTAAAGGTCCTCCGGCAGCATGTGCTTTTTTACCACTGCCTCGTTTGAATGCGCATCCTTTCCTGCAATGACCAAAAAACCCTCGCTTGAATGGAACCAGTGGAATTTCTCAAACCACTCCCTCTGCCTTTTTTTCTGTGGGATTTTGCGGCGAATTTCCTCCTTTCCCGTCCTAGCAATTTTTTTCTCCGTTTCACGGATTGCTGCCTTGATTCTTTTCGCTTTTTCCTTTGCCTTTTTGCTTTTATCGAAGTAATCCGAGGCGTTCGCCTCAAGGGATTTCCCCAGGTCCAATTCTATTTCCATTCAAAACCCCTTTTTTTCTTTATGAGTTCGATTATCGAGGAGGTGCGGGAGGCGCTTTTGTAGACTGGTTCAGTCGTAAAAAAAATCTGCCTGTCCTTTATGAGGTCGTAGAGTTCCGGAATCTGCTTGTAGTAGTGTTCCTCGCTGTGCTTTCTATAGGATTCGACGTCCTCGTAGAGGAGCCTTGAGACCAGGTTCCATTTTCCGGAGGCAAGCATCCCGGAGCACCAGTAAGCGTGCGGGTCCTTCCCCAGCCTTTCAACAAACTTGTCGAATATTTTTTTCTTCGAGAGGTCAACCTGCATCAGGGTTGTTGCTTCAAGGTTGTAGCCAAGCTTGCGGAAGTCAATTTTGGGGCCATAGCCCTGCACAAGCTCTTTTTTTTCAAGGAAGTCCAAGGAGCTCTTAATAGTGGCCTTGTGGAAGCCCGTCAGCTGCTTTATGTGCCTGAGGTTGGGACGCGTGGAATTTTTTTGGAGCAGCGCCTCAAGAATCTTTATCCTGATGCTGTCATAAACACTCATCTTTGTGGACATAAAAAACCCATTTCAATGTAATTTTATTACACCAAAAATAATTTAAAGTATCGTTTTGGAACGGTTTAAATTGGAGAATTGTTTTATATGAGGAGGGACTTATCTATAGTGCTAAACAAACAGGAGGGATTTGCTCCAGTAAGGAACAATAGAACACAATAAGAAGAGGGACGGGCTCACCATGCTAAATGGGGAAAAAAGGAATACTTGGTCCCTCTTCTTACCTAATTCACCTCATTACCCAACCTTTTTCCTTTCCCTTTTTTCTTTCCCCCAAATACCCTGGCGAATGGGGTTATTCGCAGGAATATCTGAGCTGCGCTTCAATGCTTTTCAGCTGGGTGAGGGAGGAATAGAGAGAATCGCTTTTTTCCTTTACTGCAGAATCACCGAACCTTTCCGCAATTGACGCAGAAAGATCTGCAAGCGATTCCGCCTCCGCGACAAGGTCTGAAATTTCCGGGAGAGAGGAACAATCCGTTCCCCCGCTCAGTATTGCGCTGAAGGAGGAGAACCATTTTTCAGTGCGTTCCTCCAGTTCGACTGCATCAACGAGCAGGGAAACCCTGTCCGCCAAGGAAATAATTTCCCCTATTTTCTCCAGTTCTACACCAAAATCGCTTTCCGTTTCGCCGGCGTACTGCGCCCTGAAGGAGTGCACTGCCTGGTTTAACTGGAGCGCCGCGAGTTTTGCGTTCTTTGCCTTCTCGCGTATTTCCGAAAAACGGGAAAGCCCGGCTTGTACAGAAGAAAGATCACTGGGAATGCTCTCAAGCGCGGCCTTTACCGACTCAAGCGCTGCAAGGGGGCTTTCCCCAGCAAGGGAATTTTTTTCGCGTATAAATTTTGCTAGGAGAATGTTCATTTCAACATATTCTCTCAGCTTTGCCAGCTCGGCATCGCTCCCGTAAGAGGAAAGAGACTGCTTGAATTCGCTGAGCTTGGATTCCGCGTTGCCCAATTTTTCATTCCAGCCGGCTGCAGCGGAAGGCCCAATGCCAAAATCAACCTCTTTCATTTCAAAGAGTTCCGCCCGGGAAATGCCCGCTTCGCTCCATATAGCGTCAACCCTTGCCTTTCCGTCGGCAAAATTTGCCTGCGGCTTGTTCACGGGACATGCGCTGAAGAAAAGAAAAAGAGAAAGCGCGCAAAAAAGCAAAATAATTTTTTTCATTTTTTCCCCTCCTTCCCGTTCTTTTTGTTTTTCCATTCCTCCTTGCTCTTGCATTTCGGGTCAATGCACATTTCAAAGGAATAGCGCCTGCCGGAAACCCTTATCATGGGCTTGCCGCAGTGCGGGCACTTCTTTCCCGAAACCCTGATGGAGCCCTTCTGCGGAAGGGGATAGGTAACGGTGCACTTGGGATAATTGCTGCACCCGAGAAAGCGCTTCCTTGTGGCGGAACTCCTGCGGACGACTAGCATTCCGTCACAGGTTTCGGAGGTGCAGGAAAAAAACTGGCTGTCCTGCCTCAAAGCCTCGCGGAGCGACTTTCCTATGCTGTCTTTTTTTTCCATCAGCTGCTTCAACGCCTCAAGCAACAGTTCCCTTGAATCGCCAACAACTTCGAGCTTTTTCTTCTTCCCCGCCGCAACCAAGTCCATTTCCTTTTCGAGCTCGGAAGTCATTTTGGGTTTTACAATCATTCCGTCGTATTTTTCCAGAGAATCTATCACTGCAAATGCTATTTTGTTCGGCACAATTGTTTTAACGCCCGAGATGTATTTCCGAGAGTAAAGCTTTTTTATGGTTTCATGCCTAGTGGACTTTGTTCCCAGCCCGTTTTTTTCCATGAGTTTTATTAGAGAGCCCTGCGAGTAACGCGCCGGCGGCTTCGTTTTCTTCTCGAGCATTTCCAGCTTTAGCAATTCAACCCTGTCGCCCTTGCCCAGGGCAGGCAAAAACACTTCAACCGATTTGAGGTAAGGGTAGAATTCCTTCCACCCCTTTTCAAGAAAGCGCTGGCCTTTCGCAATGTAGGGTTCGCCTTTCACGAGTATTTCCGCGGTTATGAGTTCCACTTTTGCAGGCGTTGCGAGAGTGGCAAAAAAGCGCCTGCATATCAGTTCGTATATCCTCCACTGTTCTGCTGTCAGGGTCTCTTTCGGCGCGGAAACCGGGTGAATGGGGGGATGATCCCTTGTGGCCTTTTTTCCCCGCGAGGGAATTATTCTTTTCTGGGAGAGAACGCTTTTCACTATGGGAAAGAATTTGTCCACTGTGAGCAATTCGTTCAGCACTTTTTTAATGTCGAGCGTTGCAGGGTACACCGTGTTGTCCGTTCTCGGGTAACTTATTATTCCCCGCTGGTAGAGATTCTCTGCAATGCTCATTGCCCTGCCGACCGAAAAGCCGGTTGAAGAAGCGGCACGCAGGAATTCCGTAGTGTTGAACGGCAGCGGCTTTGGGATTTCCTTTTCCTCCTTTTTAACCTTTGCCACTGTTCCGTGCGAATCCTTCTTAGCGGCTATTCTCTGCGCTTTTTCCTTTTCCCATATCCTTCCGGCTTTGTGCATTGCGGTGAACTTTTTTGAATCCTTGCGGAATTCCGCCTCTATTTCCCAGTAGGGCTTTGACTTGAAGGCAAGGATTTCCTTTTCCCTGTCGATTATAAGCGCGAGCGTGGGGCTCTGCACCCTGCCTGCGGACAAAAACTGCCTGCCCAGTCTGCCGGAAACAATTGAGAGAAAGCGTGTCAGCACCGCACCCCACACGAGGTCTATTTCCCTGCGAGCGTTTGCGGAATTCGCATAATTAAGGTCGAGTTCGCCGGGATTGGAGAATGCTTCCTCGATTTCTTCCTTTGTTATTGCGGAAAAATTGGCGCGCTTTACTTTTATTCCTTTGTTCGATTCCTCAATGCATTCAAGCGCCTCAAGGGCAATGCTTTCCCCCTCCCTGTCGGAATCGGTTGCCATTATCGCCTTCTCGGCGCGCGGCGAAAAATCCCCGAGCAGGGAAATTATCGCTTTTTCCGTTCCAATGTAGTTTATTTTTGCGCTTGCCAGCCTGCGCAAATCCGTTCCAATCCAGGGCGCGAAAAGCTTCGGGAAATCAACATTGAAAATGTGACCCCGCAATGGTATAACCGTGTAATCCTTTCCCCCGCGGGAAAATTCGAAAAAGGGAACTCCTCCCCTGCTTTTCTCTTTAACTTCCGAGTCCGCGAGCAGGGACGCAATCCTTCTCCCCGCAATGGCTTTCTCAGCAATAACAAGAATCACTGCACCACACAAAACAATTCACACATTATGAATGGCATGAAAAAGAATAAAAACAATAGACGCATTCTTTAAGTATGCTTCCCATTTCAGGGGAAATAAGCACGCTCGCTGTGCTGAACCAGGTTGCGGTGATTATTGCAATCGGGATATTCCTCAAGCTGATATGCGAAAGGTTCAGGTTTCCCACAATCGTGGCATTGATCGTTTCCGGCACGCTTTTTGCCTCGCTCGGAATACTCAACCTTGAATCACTAGGTTTTTTGCCTGACCTCATAAGGGTGCTGGCGTTAATAATAGTGGTTTTCGCAAACGGCTTTTACCTCAAAGTGGACACCATCAAAAAGGAATACGGCATTGTGCTGCCGCTCGCAACAATAGGCGTGCTGCTCACCGTAACAATAATCGCGGGCTTCGGTTACTTTTTGCTCGGGCTGCCGCTCCTTATCGCGGCATTCATGGGTGCCGCGCTTGGAGGCACTGACCCGGCTGCAATTTCATCCGTGCTGAGCAAGACACCGGACAAAATTCAAACAGTACTTAACAGCGAATCAATAATGAACCAGCCCCTGACCGTGATACTGCCGCTTGTGATTCTCGATTTCCTTGCGAACAGCGGCAGGACAATGGAGGGAATCGGGGCACTGGCAATCGTGCCTGTCTACCTGCTCCAGTTCTTTCTGCTCGTGGGCGTGGGAGTAATAGTGGGGCTTGTGGGATTCTTCGGGGGGCAGGCGCTTCTCAATTACCTCAGGGGAAGGAACGAGGAGCTTGCAGGACTGATGATCGCAATAGGCGTTTACGTGCTCGCGGAAAACTTTTTTGGTTCGGGCATTCTTGCCGTGGGAATCACGAGCATTTTGCTGAATTCTCACAAAAAGCAGGAGAAAAAATCCTTCAGGGAATTCAACAAGGAAATGGCTTTCCTCTTCACAACATTCGTGTTCGTAATGCTGGGAATGACCTTTACCCTCGAAAAGCTCGCGGAGTTTCCCATTACAAGGCTGGAAATAGTCACCATACTCATAGCAATATTTGCCGCGAGGCTTTTGAGTGTGTGGGTGATTACTTTCAGGACAGAACTAAACCTTAAGGAGAGGCTGAGGCTTTCCCTCATAAGCCCCAAGGGAATCGCGCCAGCGGCACTCGCCCCGCTGCTTCTAATAGTGGGGGGCGGCATCCAGGGATTTGACGCAATCGCAGCTCAAACAGTGGTGAAAATAGTTTACCTTGCAATAATAATAAGCATTCTCATTTCCCTCATAGTGTTCGCGGCAACAAAGAAAAAGGAATCATAATTTTTTCTGCATAACGCTTGCTGGCAGGGAATTGCTGCGCTTTGCCCTGCGCAGAACCATCAAGGTTTTGATGTCCAGCACCCCGTCCAGGGAGCCAAGCCTGTTAATGAATTCCTCCGCCGAACCGAGGTCGGGCAAAACAAGCTTTGCGAGCAGATTGTATTCTCCGAGCACGTGGTAAAGCTCTGTAACATAATCAAGCGACTCAATCCTCTTGATGAGATCCCTGTTCTTGGACATGTCGCTGCGAATCTGCACGAAAACAGGCTTCTCGAAGCCAAGCACTTCCAGATTCACTTCAGCGGTAATGGTGGAAATCACCCCCTTCCGCTTGAGAGAATCCACCCTCTTTTTTATTGCAACATCGGTTAAATCGGTTTCCTTTGCAATAGCCCTGTAGCTTGTCCTACCGTCCTCGCTCAACCTTTTAACAATCTGGTAATCGACCTTGTCCAAAGAAACAATCATGCAAAATGCCCCCAAAAGAAAAAACACTATTAAGTATACTAAGCAAAAAGGTATAAAAAATTTGCTTTCCGAAACCGCTGCTTCGGTTTATTATTTTTTCCCTTTTGATTTCTTTGGTTCCTGCACTTTTGCGGGAACGCCGGCCATTTCGCTCCTTTTAATGAGGTCAAATTTGAGCATATAAGCATAAGTCTTCAGTATCTCCACAAAGGGCACAATGAAAACCATTGAAACAAGCATTGCCAAGTATTCTCCGGCAAAGAGCCTCGTTGCCACGAGGTCAACCCCGAAGGAAACAAGCAAAACGAGGGCAATGAGCACGGAGCCGGCAAAAAATACGAAAAGGAAGGAACGGAAATTCCTCCAGGTAAAGGAAACGCTCTCCATTACCGCCTGCGGCAAAGACACTTCATCTATTACCACTGCCTGGGGAACGAACACGAACGGCAGTGAAACAACAAAGAGAACGGCGTTAGCCAGAAACAGGTTCGCTCCAGCCAAAACAAGCCCGAAGCCGAGAAAAAAAAGCGCCAGAGAGTAAAGGAAAAAGAAAGCAAAAATCTTTAACGCGAACTTTTTGAGCATTTCGCTTAAGTAGAATTCCACCCTTATTTTGCTCAGGTCCTTCCTCACAGCCAAAACCACCAGGGAAACAAAAAAGGAAAAGAAAGCAAGGAACAAGGCAACCAGCACGAATTCGGCAAGCAAAAACTGCAGCGGGACCCCTGCATACTCTATCGAAAGGGTTCCGGAAGAAAACTGAATATTGGGAAACGCCGCAAAAAAAGGCACAAACACAAGCAAAAGACCGAACAAAAGCGCCAGCCGAAAATTGGAAACATACTCGCGGAAACATTTCTCCAACAGCATTTCAATCCCAAAAATTAAACATGAAAGGGAATAAAAACCTAATTTTAAGGCTGAACGATGCCCTCCAGGAAAGTGGGATGCACCGAGGCAATTCTCACCCGCGCAAACTGCCCTAGCAAATTCTCCCGCACCACAACCGGCTTGTAAGCATTCGTCCTGCCAACAAAACCGCCCTTTTCCCCGAACTCGGAAACAAGCACATGCTGAATGCTGCCGAGCAAGCGCTTGTTGCGCTCAAGCCCTATACCGCGCACCACCTCAGTGAGCTTTTTTGTGCGAAGCTTTTTCTCCGCGGAATCAATCTGCCCGGGAAAGGCATTCGCCCTTGCAAAAGGTCTTTTACCGAAAGCGGAAATGTTAACAACATCGGGCATTGTTTCCATGAGCAGCGAAACGCTTTTCTCAAAGTCCGCACTTGACTCGGAGGGAAAGCCCGCAATAATGTCGGTGGCAATGGAAAAATCCGAATCAAAATCGCGCGCCTCGCGGACCATTTTTTTGAATTCCGCAACGGAATAACCGCGGTTCATTTTTTTCAGCACTCTGTCAGAACCGCTCTGCACGGGCAAATGCAAAAAGCGGAACAAGCGCTCGTCCTCGAAACAGGACAGGAGTTCGGGAAAGAATTTTTTCGCCTGCGCGGGATTCATCATTCCAATCCGCACCCTGAAATCACCATCAACGGAAAGCAGTTCGTGCAGCATCTCGGGAAGCGATGAGCCGACGTCCAGACCATAGCACGCTGTATCATTCGAGGTGAGCCAGACTTCCTTCGCGTTCTCTAATGCCGAGGAAAATGCCTTTTTTATTCCCTGCACCGGAAAACTGCAGAGGTTTCCCCTTGCACGGGAAACACAGCAATAGGAACAGGCGCCCAGGCAGCCTGTGGAAACCGGGATAATTGAAACGAATTCGTTGAACCTCACAGGTTCAAGGGAAAGCACGCCCTGGGAAAAAGAAAAACCCAAGTGTTCCGCAAGAGCGCCGAAATCCAATCCTATGAGAACAGCGCCTGGGAAATTTTTTTCCAAGCGCTCCCTGCAAATTTCTACCAAGCAACCGAACACTATGAGCTCAAAGCCGCGCTTTTTCTGAAGTTCCGAGAGCGCTGAAAGCCTGGAAAACATTCTCTGTTCAGTGGAATGCTTCACCGCACAACCGTTGAATATTACAATGTCCGCGTTCCCCGGCTTTGATGCCAAGGCAAAGCCCTGCCTTGAGAGCATGCCCAGCATTCTTTCGCTCTCGCCCTTATTCAACGTGCAGCCGTGCCATTCAAGGAAAACCTTTTCGGGCATAAAAAAGGATTGCGAGGCAAGGGTTTAAAAACTCACGAGAAAAGGGTTTCGATAAATTCGGAAGGGTTTTAAGTTTAAACAATACTAAACCTTTGTATGGGCTCAGTGCGAAGATTGACCAGAGAGTATAATAGAATGCTGGCTAAAGAGAACAAACCAAAATACCAAAAGGCACTGGGCAAGATTGCATTGCCAATCGCCGATGCCCTTCTTCCAACCAATTATTCACAAGCTAAAAAACGGAGAATTATCCGCAGAAGGCTTAAAGCCATAAGAAGCGAATTTCCCGAACTCAATGTTGAGGATGGGCGACTTCTAAGAAACCACACATTTAGACGTTGGATTATCGGGGTTAGGGAAACTCCTGTTGCTGAGGAAGAAATAGACAGAGAAATCCGCTTGAGGCCTTACCTTTTAGGCCATGAATTTGTACATTCCCTGCGAGTTAAAAATCACCATATCGCTGCTCCCGCATTCTCCTCCTACATGGTTTTCAGAGGATTGGAAGGCAGCGAAAGCAGCGCAGGTGGGAAATTTAAATTAAGTGAACAAGAGATCCAAAAGAGACTTGACAAACTGAAAAAGGAATTAAGACATCCCTTGCCCTTTATGGCAAGCCGAGCAGAAAACAAAAAAGGATATTATTATGGAAAGGCGCTTGGCCAAGAAGCCCACTATATCGAAAAGCAATTGGGGAACGCTGGGAGGGCGCTGGCCTTTTTTTCATACGGCTTGTTTGCAGGGGCACTCCTTGGAGAGAAGCAAGAGAAATCATCCTGAGAGGCGAATTACCAGAACTCAAGGAATGGCAAAGAAAGCACTCAGGTGCTTGGAAGGAAACTAGGCATCAGGGAGAGATAGATAAGCTTATAGATCAGGGGTTAAGACAGTAAACCTTTTCAGCCATAAGAAAGGAGAACGCGGAAAAAATTATAAAAATCCTTCAAGCTTCTTCTGCAGCCGATGGGACAGCCAGCCCAGCATTCCCCCCAAATAAAAAAGCCAGAAAGCCGAATGCTTGAGTTCGTGCCAGTAATCTATATTCGACCCGCCGCTTTCGCCGAAGCACGAGGGAAAGCAAATGTTTGCCGGAGAGCCCTGCAGGAGATTGGGCAAATAAAAGAAAAACATTGCAATCCAGAAAGCGGCAATAAAGAAAACTGTGAAGAGCGCCGGAAACCAAGCAGATTCAGGAAAACTGCTTTTGAAGTAATCCTTCGCCCATTCCACGGAGAGGAAAACGAAAAAGAATCCGACTGCAGGCAGAAGGAAATACATCGGCGAAACCCAGTCCGCCCATTTCATAACAGGAATCAAAAACTCGAGCACCGTGCCCTGGAGCGGGGAAACCAAAGCCCTGCTCAGGGCGGCTAAAGCAAAAATAACTGCATAGGAAATAATGAAAAGGAAGAGAAGCAAAATCCACTTTGAATCAAAACCGCTGTTTTCCGAAGCCATAGAATCACTTTTTCCTTGAAACCCTTACAGCGGTTCCGTAGGCAAGTATTTCAACCGTGCCGGGAACAATCTGCGTGGCAACAAGCCTTACGTTGACAACAGCATTCGCTCCCAGCTCCTTTGCGTTATGGTTCAATTTCCACAAAATTTCCCTCCTTGCCTCGTTGAGCAAATCGTAGTATTCCTTCACTTCGCCGCCGAAAAAAATCCTGACCATTGCCTTCAGGTCCTGGAGGAAAAATTTTGCCCTGACCGAAGAAGCCCAGACAAGCCCCTTCACTTCCTCGGTTTTATAGCCCGGAACCTTTGAAGTTGTAACAATGTGAATTGTTCCGAGAGCGTCATCCTTTTTAATATGCCTTATGCCCCTCGCCATTTTAAACCACTTCAATAATTGCAAGGAACCCTTTAAAACAATTATTGTGCTCCCGCAATACGCAAAAAAAACTCGTGCAGGCGCCTGTCCCCCGAGAGTTCGGGGTGAAAGGTCGCGGCGAGAACGCCACGCTGCCTCAAAAGAACGGGTTTTCCGCGAAAAGAAGCAAGCACCCGGGCTTTTCCCGCAGAGCGGAAAACGGGCGCGCGGATAAAAACACCGGGAAAAGCGCCCAACCCAAGCACTTCAATTTCTGCCTCGAAGCTTTCCGCCTGCCTGCCGTAGGCATTCCTCTCAATTTCCGCTCCAAGGAGGGGAAACTTTCCCGCTTTTCCGCCAACGCTTTTGCTGAGCAGTATTGCTCCCGCGCAGGTGCCGAACACCGGCATTCCCGCGCGCAGCAGCTCAGAAACACGCGGAGTCAGCCCGCTTTCATCCAATTCCATGGACAAATGCGTGGATTCCCCGCCGGGAATTATGAGAGCATCAATTCCCTCCAGTTCCTCTGGCGCTCTGATTTCAACGGTGCGGGCACCGCAGGAGCGGAGCATTTTTAGGTGCTCTGCAACGCTGCCCTGGAACCCTATTACCCCGACAAGCATTCGAATCACTGCAAAATACCCGCAGCGGTCCTCAAAACTACCAGCCGCGGTCCTGCAACCTTTCCTTCAGTTCGGAAATCTCTTTTCCCTTCATGGGCTCGCCCAAATTTTCGGACACGCGCGCTACGACCTTTGCATCCCTGTAGTGCGCTACGGCTTCGACTATGGCGCGGGCGCGCTTGCCTGGATTAGAGGATTTGAAAATGCCCGAGCCAACAAAAACTCCGTCGCAGCCCAGTTGCATCATTAATGCTGCATCAGCGGGCGTTGCAATTCCACCGGCGGCAAAATTCACCACTGGCAGCCTGCCGAGCTTTTTTGTTTCAAGAACAAGCGACAATGGAACACGATATTCCCTTGCTTTCTTTTTTAGACGCGCGGCATTCATGCCCTTGAGTGCGGCGATTTCTTCATTCACCAAGCGCATGTGCCTCACTGCTTCAATCACGTTGCCAGTGCCTGCCTCGCCTTTTGTGCGAATCATGGCAGCGCCTTCATCAATGCGGCGCAGCGCTTCTCCCAAACAGGTGCAGCCGCAGACAAACGGAATGGCGAATTTCTTTTTGTCAATGTGGTATTTGGGGTCCGCTGGAGTTAACACTTCCGATTCATCAATAAAATCAACCTTTAAAGCTTCCAATACCTGCGCTTCCGCGAAATGCCCGATGCGGGCTTTTGCCATTACGGGAATTGAAACAGCGCTCATTATTTCCTTCACTTTTTTAGGGTCAGCCATTCTCGCAACGCCGCCCTCTTTGCGTATATCAGCAGGCACGCGCTCCAAAGCCATCACTGAAACAGCGCCTGCTTTTTCGGCAACGCGCGCCTGCTCGGCATTCACGACATCCATTATTACTCCGCCCTTGAGCATTTGCGCCAGGCCTGCTTTCACCTTGAAGCTGCCCTTCACGGCACGGGAGGCATTCTGCATACTTTTTTTCGAAGCCATAAAAAAAGCCCTCTTTATTGAACTGCTTGAAAAAATATTGTGAGAAAATCCTTTTAAAAACAGTTGGAAAAGGACAGAAAAAGGCAAAAAAAGGGTTAAAATTCTTATCCATTCTAATCTATCAAGGTGCAAGCAAATGGAAATCGAAATGCCCTGGGTGGAAAAATACCGTCCGAATAAACTCGCTGAAGTGGTGGGGCAGAAGAACATCGTGGAAAGGCTCAAGAGCTATGTTGCAAGGCGCAATGTTCCAAACCAACTGTACGCGGGCTCGGCTGGAATAGGGAAAACGAGCTGCGCTATAGCGATGGCAAGGGAATTGTTCGGAGATGGTTTCGGGCAAAATTTCCTGGAACTGAACGCAAGCGACGAGCGCGGAATAGACGTTGTGCGAAACACTATAAAGGATTTTGCCCGCACTCTGGCATTCAACGCAGACTTCAAAATAATTTTTCTGGACGAAGCCGATGCGCTTACAGCGGACGCACAGCAGGCACTGCGGAGAACAATGGAAAAATACACCAAGACCGCGCGCTTTATTCTTTCGTGCAATTACTCCTCGCGCATTATTGAACCCATTCAATCGCGCTGCGTGATATTCAGGTTCACTCCTCTCAGCGGAGTGGAAATGAAAGGGAAACTGGAGGAGATTGCCAGGCTGGAGAAAGTTTCAATAGAGCCCAAGGCGCTTGAGGCGATTGTTTACGCGAGCGAGGGCGACATGAGGAAAGCCATTAACATACTGCAGGGCTCCGCGTTCATTGAGAAAAAAATTTCGGAGAAAACCGTTTTCAATGTTTCCAGCAGGGCGAAACCTGAGGAAATAAAGCAAATAGTTAAGCTGGCATTCAAGAAAAAATTCCTCGAGGCGAGGGAACTGCTGGACAAGTTGATGTACGAGCACGGAATGAGCGGCGAGGATGTTATACTGCAGCTGTACAGGGAAATAATTTCAATGCCGGAGAAAGAACTGTCGAGCAAGAAAAAGATTGAACTCGTTGATGTAATCGGGGAATACAATTTCAGAATGGTGGAAGGCGCGAACGAAAGGATTCAGTTGGAAGCATTGTTAGCGCAGTTGATGAAATTCGGGTGACTCAAATTTAATTTATTCCGTACCTTTTCTTTACTTCTGCAAGCCACGCCTGCTGACGCATTACTTCAGTGTAGGATGTACTCATTCTTCTCTTCAGCAGGTCCAAATACCTTCTCCTTTCGGCATCCAACTGTGCTGGTCTAATTCCCCTTTCTCCCAGTTTATCCTTAATGCGCGTCCATTCATTGGATAAACGCTCTCTTATTTCTTTCTCTTCATGCGCTGGACCCCAAGCCTTCTCCGCGGTCGGAATCCGTTTTCTTTCCCTCGGGTCTACTCTCCCAACATTTTTCTTTCTCGCCGGAATAATTATCGCCCTCTTTTATCCCAATTACTATAATTCACTCCCTTTCTCTATTTAATTATTTTGCTCGAAATCTTTCAGCCTGCGCTGGTGCTTTAGCCTGTCCAGCAGCATTGATTCCCTTTCGTACTGTTTTATTGGCACTTGGAGTTTCCTGCCCAGGAATGCCAGCGCGAGCGCGAAATCGGAGAAGGCGAGCGGCTTTTGCTGCAAAGCGTGGCGCACGTTTTCGCGTATCTGCCAGACGCCCAAAGGAAGGGTGTACCCCGAGCCAATTTCCCTGAACACGATTGCAGAAGCCTGGCGCTTCTCCCTGACCAGATACTCCGCTACAGCCAGGCGGGCGGAATAGTACGCGCCGGCAACATTGGAGGCATACGTTTTCCGCCCGGAATAGAATTCGTGGTCCTGCATCATGTGGTGTTTTGCTGCGCCTTCGGTCCAGGTTCCGCCGGGGAGATAGGATTCCAGCTGCTCGAAGGACCATTCTCCTGGATACAGTAGAACCCAGAAATCGTTGTCCAGGTAATTGGAATGGAACAAGCGGATTTCACCGAGCTGCGAGAACTGCTTGACCTTTTCCTCTATGAGGTGCTTTGAAATGTTTGAATCAACTGCGGTTATGCTCCATCTTGTGGGAACAAGTTTGCGTGCTTTCTGGACTCCGAGTGTGCCCGCGCTCAGGAGCTTGTGAAGGAATGAAACCGGAAGACCTGAAGAATACAGTTCCATTACCGCTGTCTGGGCTTTTGCATCAATGTCGGCATTCAAGTAATCCACTTTTTTGTGGATTTTGGGGTTCTCTGAAAGGGAGAGCTTTTTCAAAGGCGCCTGCGGACCCATTGGCGCCACGATGTCGTGGAAGGAGTTTTTAAGCGCGGGTTTTTTTAAAAGGGAAACCTCAACCTGCACCGGGGCAATGCTCATTGTGAGCTCCTGGATTGACTGCAGTGCTTGCTGGGGATTGGATGCATCCGCAGCGGAAAACTTTTTGGAGGAGCGAATCAGAGACTGTCTGAAGTTTATTATTTTTTCCTGCGGCAGACCGAACCATTGTTCCGGCGCATCGAGCATTCCCGCATTGTTCTCCAAAGAGGGCGGGGAGAGTGGAGCGACTGAAATTTTTGGATAGCTATACCAGGAAACGAAAACGCCAGGCGGAGAGTTTCCGGAAAATTCATTTCCTTTTATTGCTTTTGCCACGCGCGCGTGCGCGGAATGCTTTTCGAGAAGGGGGCAGTAATTCATTCCACAGAGCAGCTTGCCCTTGCACTTAATGCAGAGAGAGGGAGAAATCATAGGAAAAGAATGGAGCGAAAGAAAAATAAAATCGCGCGGAAAAAAGGCGAAAACGGTGTTTTTTTAATTGTTTATTACTAATTACTATTTTATTTCCTATAATGATATAGGTGTTTTTTAATGGCTTCAAAGAGTGGAGAAATTCCCGAGGAAATGGAAAAACTCTGGCATTCCACTTCACACATTCTTTCAAGCGCTGTGAAAGAGTTGTTTCCCGAGGCAAAGCTCGGGATAGGCCCGCCCATAAAGAACGGGTTCTATTACGATTTTGACGTGAAAGAGCCGTTCACGCCGGAGGATTTGGCGAAAATAGAAAAGAAAATGAAAGAAATAATAGCGCGGGATGAAAAATTTGAGAGAAAGGAAATTTCAAAAAAGGAAGCGCTCTCGCTGTTCAAAAACGAGCCCTACAAGCTTGAACTGATAAAGGACTTGGGCGATGAGAAGCTCAGCATTTATTCAAACGGGAAATTCACGGACCTGTGCAAAGGACCTCACTTGAAGAGCGCCGGCGAAATCAAAGCATTCAAACTGCTTAAAACTGCGGGCGCGTACTGGCGCGGCTCTGAACAGAGGCCAATGCTGCAGAGGATTTACGGAGTGTCCTTCGGGGACAAAAAAAAGCTGGAAGAGCACCTCAGGAAATTGGAGGAAATGGGTGAAAGGAACCACATTAAACTGGGAAAGGAACTCGACCTTTTCTCGGTACACCCTGAAGCTCCGGGCTTTCCTTTCATTCACGGAAAGGGAATGGTGCTCTGGAGGGAAATGGAAAGGCTCTGGGAAGAGGAGCACAAAAAACTGGGATATGAAATAGTGCAAACGCCCATGATTTTAAGGAAAGAACTGTGGGAGCAGTCCGGACACTGGGATCACTACCGCGAACACATGTATTTCGTTGAAATTGACGACAATGATTTTGCAGTAAAGCCAATGAACTGCCCCGGAGGCATTTTAGTATTCAAGGAAAAAAGGCATTCTTACCGCGATCTGCCCATTAAAATGGCTGAACTCGGAACAGTGCACAGGCACGAGAAAAGCGGCGTGCTAATGGGCCTGTTCAGGGTGCGCAAATTCACCCAGGACGACGCGCACGTTTACTGCACCGAGGAACAGCTGAAAGAGCAGATAATTGAAATAATAGAACTGACCATAAGGTTGTACAGGAAATTCGGCTTCGGGGAATTCAAAATAGAAATAAGCACCCGCCCGGAGAAAGCGATGGGTTCAGCGAAAGTATGGGAGCAGGCAACAGGCGCACTGAAAAACGCGCTCGAGGACCTAAAGCTTGAGTACAGCGTGAACGAAGGGGCAGGAGCATTTTACGGACCCAAAATCGATTTCCACATAAAGGATTCCCTGGAAAGGGAATGGCAGTGCGCTACAATCCAGGTGGACTTTTCAATGCCCGAAAAATTCGACCTTTACTACATCTCCAAGGAAGACAAAAAGAAGCGCCCCGTGATGGTCCACAGGGCAATTCTCGGCTCTTTTGAAAGGTTCATGGGAATACTGATAGAGCATTATGGCGGGGCATTCCCGCTGTGGCTGAGCCCTGTGCAGGTTAAGGTTTTGGGAGTGGCGGACAGGCACTTGGGGTACGCCAGGAAAACGGAAAGGCAGATCTTCGACGCGGGAATACGCACAGAGTTTGATGAAAGCAGGGAGAGCGTGGGCAAAAAGGTGAGAGAGGCAGCGAAAGAAAAGGTCCCGTTTATCGTGGTTGTCGGCGATGAAGAAGAGAAAAAAGGAACGCTTACAGTGAGGGACAGAAACGGGAAGCTTGAAAAGAACGTCAAAGTTTCGGAATTTATTGAAACGCTCAAAAAATCGATTGAAAACCGGGAAAACTGAGCGCGGAAAAAAAAGCTGGCGGAAGGTTTAAATAGAGGAAAGACCTCTTTTAATAAGGTTGAGAGAATGCCCGCTGATTACTTAAAAGACCTCATTTCACAGGCAAAAAAGAACAAAGCCCGAGCAGAGAAGACCTCTCCAAGCGGTGTTCCGCCGGTACCCGAGTCCGGAATGAAAGCGGCAAGGGCACCTTTGCCTGAAAAGCCCGACAGAATGCCGCTCGGGGGCATGGAAAGCGAGGAGGAAATAGAGAAAAAAATAAGCGAAGTGAGGGAAAAACTCAAGCAGGGTCTCGCGGAACTCGAGGGAGAAACAAAAGAAGAAAAAAGGGAAGAGCCCCGGGGCGCCGGCTTGCCGAAAGAGGAAAAGAAAGCCGCGGAAATTCCCCCAAGGGCCCCCCCTGCCGTGCCTGAAAAGAAAGAAGTGCCGCCAGTTCCGCCGGAAGTTCCAGCTGCTCCGGCTCCCGCAGCGGAAAAGCCCGTGAAGGAGGAAAAAAGCGAAGTGGAAAAGGAAGTGGAAAAGGCAAGGGAGAAAATTGAGGTGGAAGCATACGGGAATGTAAAAATTTACAAGGTTCCGGGGCAGAGGCTTCTTTACTATTTCATTCCAGTGCCGAGGCCGACTGCAAGCGAGAAGAGAATCATAAGGATTTTGAAAGAAGCGGCAACAAGGCTCATTACTGTTGCACCGTACAAAATCCGAGACCCGGAGCAGCGCAGGGCTGTTTACAGGCAGAGGATTCTGGACATACTGCAGTCCTCCTCCGAAATAGCAATTCCCAAGGGAAAAATGAATTTCTACACCGAAGCCGTTGTAAGGGAAATGGTGGGATACGGACTTATTGATTTGCTCGTAAGGGATGACAAGCTCGAGGAAATAATGGTAATAGGCGCAAAAAAGCCGGTGTACGTTTTCCACCGGGATTACGAAATGATGAAAACAAACATTGAATTTTACACCGAGGATGAAATAAACGATTTGATTAACAGGATTGGAAGGGAAGTAGGGCGAAGAGTGGACATGTCCAATCCCCTGCTGGACGCAAGGCTCGGGGACGGAAGCAGGGTTAACGCGACAATTTCCCCCGTCTCGATTTCAGGTTCAACGCTTACAATAAGGAAGTTCCGGAAGGACCCCTTTTCAATAATTGACTTAATGAATATGAACACTATTACGCCCGAGGTCGCGGCTTTCCTGTGGCTCGCCGTCGAGGGATTCCAGACAAGACCGGCAAACATTCTCATTGCAGGAGGAACAGGAAGCGGAAAAACCACTACGCTCAACGTTCTCGCCTCTTTTATTCCGGACACCGAGAGGGTTATTACAATAGAGGACACGGCAGAACTGAACCTCCCGTTAAGGCACTGGATAAGGTTCGAGTCAAGGCCCCCGGGGCTGGAGAACAAGGGCGAAATAACGCTCGACATTCTCACAAAGAATTCCCTGAGAATGCGCCCCGACAGGATTGTCGTCGGGGAAGTGAGACACGACGAGGCATTCACGCTGTTCACCGCAATGAACACGGGGCACGACGGCTCGCTTGGAACAATTCACGCCAATTCGGCGCAGGAAGCAATTGTAAGGATTACCACTCCGCCGATGAGCGTGCCCGAAATGATGCTTTCAGGACTGAATTTTATTATCGTTGAGCACAGGCTGCACGACAGGAAAAAGGGGACAATAAGGCGGCTGACGGAAATCTCAGAGGTGACAGGAGTGCTCGAGGGAAAGGCGCAGACCCAGGCGGTATACGAGTGGAATGCCGTGAAGGACCGAATGGAGAAAACCGGAGTGCCGAGCAACTATTTGCGCGAACTCGGAAAACTTGCGGGAATGAACCAGACGGCAATAAACCAGGAACTCAAGAAAAGGGAAACGTTTCTCAGGGAACTCTCGAAAGCCGGAATGAGGACAATCGAGGACTCCTCCGAAAACATGAAGGAATTCCTCGCAAAAGGAAGTGAGTGAATTGCCCGCTTTGGATTTCATTAAAAAGAAAAAGGAGGCAGTGACAGACGAGGAAGCTGAAAAAATAGACATGGAAAAAGTCGACAAGATTGTCAGCACAATGAAGAAAAAATACACCGACGAGGGAGTGAGCGTAACCGGAGCAGATGAAGGGAAGCTCGGGGAACTGCGCGGGCTTATTGTAGGGACAGGCGGGGCAAAGTTTGAAGTGCAGAAAATCGAGGATTTGAAAGAATCGGATTCAAAGGTCGTGAAAAGGCTCGGCAACCTTTTCCTCAGCATGCGCGGTCTCACAAATCCCTTGTTCGCGCTGATTTCAAAAATGCCTGCAACGAAGCAGCTTGACTTCAATTTGTATTCAGCCAACATGAGGTATTCCGCGAGGCAGTGGGTTGCACTCACCACCATTACGGCACTCATTGTTTTCCTCGTGGTGGCTATATCGCTCGGAATCCTCACGCCTCTCGTGGGAATGCCTTTGTGGCTTCCCGCAATCCTCGCGGTTGTGGGGTTCCTTTTTACGGTGGTGTTAATGTTCCTCATTCCGAGACAGAAAGCACAAACGCGCGGAAAATCGATAAGCAGGGAACTGCCTTTTGCGTTGAGGCACATTGCAACCCAGTTAAGCGCGGGAATAGGGCTCTACAGGACAATACAGACAGTGGCGAGCGCTGATTACGGAACGCTGAGCGAGGAATTCTCGAGAACGATAAGCGAAATTGAAGAGGGAACAGACACAAGGGACGCGTTAAGGCATCTTGCCCTGAGAACGCAGTCCAATGCACTCAGAAACGCGCTAATGCACACAATACGCGCACTTAAAACGGGCGGAAACCTCTCCGAAATAATGAACGAAATAGCGACCGACGTGGCATTCCAGCTGAGAATGCGGGTGAAGGAATTCAGCGAGAAAATGAACTTCATAGGGGTAATATTCATTTTCATCGCAATTGTGATCCCTGTATTCATTGCCATACTGGGGGGAATATCCGTTACCCCTATATTCAGCGGGGAAAGCGCCTTTCTGGCAAAAACCGGGGCAACGTTCGCGGGCGTTGCCACAATCGACCCCACGGTGATGGCGCTTGTTTTCCTGGTAATAATGCCGACTATGCTGGCATGGATTTTCTTCTTTATATTCATGATGCAACCGCATGTGTGAGGGATTGAATGATAAGCACCAAGGAAATATGGGAAACCTACAAGGAATACCTCAGAGAGATAAGGTGGAAATTCAAGCCCAAGTTCTGGGTTGGGCTTTCAGTAGGAGCGGGAATAGCAGGAATGGCTCTTGTTTGGGGAATTGAATTCTTGGGAATACTGCCCGCAGACCCTGTTGCGCCGTTCCTTGCGCTTGTCGTAATACTCGACGTAATGATAGGAATCCCGTACCTGAATGCAACGAGGAGAATAGAGGAAATCGAAAGGGTGTTGCCCGACGCATTCAAGCAAATGTCCGACACGCTTAAAGCAGGCGGAACCTTCGAGTACGCATTGCGGGGAATAAGCACCTCGCAGTACGGAGCGCTCACTGTTGAAATGAACGCGGTTCTGAGAAGGCTTGAAGAGGGAGAAAACCTCCAGAACTCCATGCAGTCCTTTGCCAAAAACGTGAAAAGCAGAATCATTAAAAGGTCTGTGAACATAGTGCTCGACTCAATTGCCGCAGGGGCAAGCCTTGCGGATATACTGGACGAAATTGCCGACGACGTGCGGGCAAGCCACAGGATAAAGCAGGAAAGGAGGAGCAGCACCGTAATGCAAGTGCTCTTCATGATTGGCGCAGGCTCAGTGGTCGCACCCTTCATTCTCGGGCTTGTTTCCACTGTAATAACCTTCCTCATAAAAACTTCGGGGGGAGTGATAATGACAGCCGCTGAATTTGCGAGAAGCATGGCAAAAGCGGATTTTATTCTAACTCTTCTCAGGAGTTATCTCATAATTGCAGCCGTGGCAACCGGCGGCATGATTTCTCTTATAAGAGAGGGAAATGTGACCAAAAGTATTATATATATCCCCATACTTGTATTAATAGCCTATACGGTGTATTACGGTTCGTTTATTGTATCCCAAGGATTTTTCGGAGGGTAAAAAAATGCTGAAAGAGGAGAGGGCGCAGACTGCAACGGAATACCTCATAATAATCGGCGGCGCTGTGGCTGCAGCCACAGCGGTTGGATTGTACTTAAAAGGAATTCCCAAGGGCCAGCAGCCAATCATAGAACAGACCGTGGAAGACATAAGCAAATAAAGAGCATTTTAAGGAGGTTTAGGGAATGAAGAGGAAGGGACAAGGTGCAATGGAATACCTGTTGCTCATAGGCGCAGCGGTAGGAATAGCCGCATTCGTAATCGTGATGCTTTTCAACATGGTGAGAGCGCAGGAAGTGGAAGCGGCAAAGAAAGAGATAAGAATGATTTGCTCGCAGCAAATGACGGAATCGCAGTGCACCGCTACCGGTACGGTTGAAAGGCAGGTTTCAACCGGCACAGTGAGCTGTGACTGCGTGTGGGACGATGAAACCGCTGTGGACCCCGAGAAAAATTTATGTGAAGCAGATGAAAGCTGGACCATACCGTAAACGCAATGAGTGCTTTTTCGTAACTGTGCACGGGGTTTGGCTGGCTCGCTTTAATAGGGCTGGTAAAATGGAGGAAAGGGCGCAGGTTTCATTCGACTACCTTATCCTCCTCACCTTCATTGTGTCCATAACCGTCGTAACAATCGCGCTCATATGGGTAATTCAGAGCTTTGTAAAGATTGAAACCGAGGCTTTCACGCAAACCACCGCTCCGAATACCATCAAGGAAATAATGGGAATGAGGGGATAAAATTGGAAAAAAAAATTTTTCCCGAAAAAAAGGAGGAAAAAGCACAGGTTTCGTTCGATTATTTAATAATGCTCACTTTTATAATAGGTCTCGCAATGGTTGTAACATCGCTGGTCACAACTGTGGAGGGGGTAGCCCAAAAATTCCAGGGCGAGTTGCTGCAGTTCAGGGACGATTTCATTGGCTCGCTCATAAAGTAGGCTTTTGGGTGCATTCATGCTTTTTGAAGTTGCAGCTTTCGCTGTGTCAGTGCTCGGGCTTTCTGCTGCAACTTTCACCGATTTCAGGGAGAGAATTGTGCCCAACAGGCTCAATTTTTTCCTGCTTGGCTGCGGTTTACTGATTCACGCGCTTTATTCCGTTTTCGCTTCAAGCATTGTTCCAATGCTTTTTTCCTTGATTGCTGCAGTTGTCGCATTTCTTTTCGGCTTGCTGCTTTACAAGGCGGGAGTTTGGGCTGGCGGGGACGTAAAACTTTTGACAGCACTCGGAGCGCTGAACCCTGTGAACCCGTTTGTTGCCGGGCTTTTTTTTCCCTTTTATCCACCGCTGTCCACACCGCTGCAGGTGCCGGTTTTTCCCATCACGCTGTTCGTGTTCTCCGTTTTTTCAATGCTGCCGGTGGCAGTGCTTCTATCGCTCAGAAAAATCTGGACAAGAAAAGCGTTGAGGAGAAAAGCAGTCGAGGGAATAAAAAAAAGCGCGGGAGTCAGCACCATGGCTTTTTCTGCTTTCGCCGTTGGATTGCATTCAGTGCTCGCGCACTTTTCGGTGCCGGCATTTTACCTGCTTCCTTTCCTTTTGGCATTCGGGCTTGTGAGAGGAAGAATGCCCAAAACAGCCGCGGCTGCCGCAGTATTCCTTTTACCCCTGCTGCTGGGGGCATCGAGCGCACAGCAAGCACTGGCAGAATTCATTGCGCTGTACGCTGTTTTGTTTGTGCTTTTCAACCTGTTTTCGCTTGTTTCCCTGAGCAGGGAAGCGCTTAAAAGGAGGAAAAAAATAAGCATGCTGGAGGAGGGGGAAATTTCGGCTGAAACAATAAGACTCGAGGGAAAAAAAGCCGTGAGAGCCGAGCCCCTGGGCATGAAAAGAATTATTAATTACCTAAAACATTATAGATTGGAGGAATTATCCAAAGAACTCAGAGGAGGGGAAAACGAAATAGTGAGTTCGAGGAAAGCGCGCGGTCTTACGGAGGGGGAAATAGAAAAGCTGAAAGAGTTTGTGAAAAAAGGGATGCTCGCGGACAGCATTGAAGTCAAGGAATCCGCACCGATGGTTCCCGCAATGCTCGTTGCATACGTTGTCCTAAACTTTGTTGGTGATTTTTTATGGAACTTTTTAATCTGAAGCGCAGGGGGCAGACATCCATTGAATTCCTGCTCGTGTTCGTTATAATGCTCATTTATTTGCAGACTGTCATTCAGCCCAGCGTTTTAAGAGTATCCAATTCAGCGCAGGCGGTGAGTTCCATAGGGCAAACAAAACTCTCCGCAATGAACCTCGCCGACTCAATAAACGAAATACACATGATAAGCGGGGAAAGCAAAAAAAACGTGTGGATTTTCATCGACAGAAACAGTTCAATCACCTGTGACGATATAGGAAAAAAAATACTTTACAGGGTTGATGTTCCCGCTGCCATTTCCGGGGTTTCAGGATGCACGTCCACAAATCCCGCTTCCTCAAGGTGCAGCGGGGAAATAAAGCTTTTCGATGACGTGCAGCTTGACTGCAGCAATTTTGCCGCCGCTTCCGGAAATGAATTGAAGGGCGAGGATTCCCCCAAAGCGCTTGTTAAAGTGCAAAAACTGGATACAGGGGAAATAGTACTCCTGGACATTTAGGTGAAATAATTGGATAAGGAAAACAGGGGACAGACGGCGTTCGAGCTAATAATCGTGTCAAGTTTTGTAATGGTAATAGTGTGGACAATACTGCTCAACATTCCGCACGTGGGCAATTCCACCGGCGCAATGGTTGCAGTGAAGGAATCCGTACTGGGCATTCTCGCGGAACAGGATAAATTCTACTTTATAGAGGAAGTGACCCCGCCCGAGCTGGATGAAAGCGTTGCGCCTGCGGTGTGGAGAATGAAAGTGGTGATAGGAGGAGAGGACATTACCGCGGATGCAGCGCTCAAGAACAGGATTGAAACAGAGGGAGAAAGCGCGGTAAAAGAAAAGGGATATTACGCGGACCTCAACGTTGAAGCAGTGAAAAGCCTGGCGTGAGTTTTTTGCGCCCTATTTTGCCTCGGCGGGCATTATCAAGCCGTGCCTTGGTCTGTAGAGTTCGCCCCTTCGCACCAGTTCGTTGAGGTATTCCTGGACTCTGTCGCCTTCAATATTGAATGTTTTCGCTTCCTGGGTCACGTCTTCCACCGAAACCCTGTCGGATTGCTTTGCCAAATCCTTCACTATTTTGAGCACTGTGCGCATTCCCTCGGTTTTTGTGTGGGTTTTGCCCGTAGCAACAATGTCAAAGTCTATTTTTCCTGTTTCCGGGTCAGTGACGACATCCTTGAGCGATGATCTTAGCATTCTGACAGCGCGCTCTGCATCCTCCTTTTCAACAACATCGCTCAATCTTATGCGGGCGGACGCTTCGCTCAATCTCACCAATCCCTCCAGCTGCCTGTGGGTTGCGGCATAAGTGCCTTCTTCCTTCCCGCGCTCCCGCAGCCCCACATAGAAATCGGATATGAGCTCGATTGCCTCCTTTGTGAGGTTTGGAAAAACATGCTGCCTCGTGTATGCAATGTATTTGCGCAGTAGTTCCGGCGGAATTGCCGGAGCCACGAAATCCTCTATCTCCTTTATTTCCGATTTTTTCAGTTTCTCCCCGCTCACTTTCGCCTTGAAGAGTTTTTCCCCTGCCTGGTGCGCTTTAAGCACGTGAGCGGCAATCTCCGAGTCAAGGGTGCGGTCTAAAACGTCCCTTATCATAAAAAAGAGGTCAAAGCGGGAAACCAGTGTTGCGGGCAATTCAACCTGCTCCATAAAGGGAGTGAAAGGGTCAAAGCGCGAGAGCCGGGGGTTGGCTGCAGCGAGAATGCTCGTGTCCGTTTTAAAGCGCGTTATAATGCCGGCTTTTGCAACGCTTATCGTGCCCTGCTCCATGCACTCGTGAAGTGCAGTCCTCTCCACGGGGTCCATTTTGTCAAGTTCGTCTGCCATGGTTGTGCCGCCGGAAGCGAGCACCAAAGCGCCCGCTTTAAGGGTCCAGCCGCCCTCTCCGAATTCGTCTTTGACTGCTGTTGCAGTGAGACCGGCTCCGGAGGTGGTTCTTCCTCCAACGTAAATGCTCTTGGGCGCAATGTTGTTGGCTGCCATGAGCAACTGGGATTTTGCAACGCCCGGGTCCCCTACCAACAAAACGTGAATGTTCCCCCTTATCGCCTGCTCGCCCGGCAGAATTTTTTTCACTCCGCCGAACAACTGCAGTATTATTGCCTCCTTTACCACTTCGTGCCCGTAAATCATCGGGGCAACGCTTTTGACGAGCTTTTCGTATATTGCCGGGTCACGCGCCAGCGCCTTTATTTCTTTCTCCTCTTCCTCGCCGACTTCCACTTCCTCGAAACCCCGCGCTGTTTCCTCCAGGTAATTGCATTCAAGGAATCTCCCGAACACGAGGTTGGCTTGCTTTGTGGGATACAAGCGCAGTATTCCCGAGATTTCAATTTTGTCTCCCACAGAAGCCCTGTTGACGAAATCGTCGCTTATGTAAATGTCGAGGCTTGTGGGCTGGTCGTTTCCCTTCAGTGATTCGAGGGGTTCCTGCACCTGGATTTTCTGGAAGTCAATGAAGTCGGAGTCTTCGGCAACAAGTGAAAAATCCCTGTGCCTGCAGGCGCAGAAATCGGGCTTTTTAACCTGCCTCGAGCTCTGCAAAACGCGGTACACGTTCCCGCAGCGGTTGCATTTGAATGTTGCAAGCCTGAGCTTCGGGAGCACGTCCGTAATCTGCTTTATTATTCCCTCTATTGAAATCATTTTCCCAAGGTGCTTTGAGCCTATGTCCCGCAGCAGGATCGCGCTGTCCTCCGGGAGATTGAAAAACCGCACGTGCGGCTTGAACTGCGCTTGCTCGAGCGTGGGCAAATCCATTCCCTCGAGCGCGAATTCCGCTGCCGCCAGCAGTTCGTCGGGGTTTTCGAGCAATGCGTCAGCCAACTTGAAGTCAAACTGCCCCAGGGCAGAGAAATCCAGGAGCAAAGAGCGCTTTTCGGGATATGATTCTGCGAGCTTTTCGATTTCCTTGCGGTACACCGAATGGAAAAAGCGCTGGAATTTGTTCACAAAGGGGCTTTCCTTTCCTTTTTCCTCGGTTTTCTCCGCAGCAGGCATGCTCTCACTGTAAAAATTCCTCTTTTAAAGTTTTTAAGCGCTTTTAGAGTACGTTTCCGCTAAAAGCATGGAATTAGTGCAGGGAGTTTAAATCAGCGTTGAGAGCGGAAAAATTTGAAAAAATTTTTCCGAAAGGAAATAGGTGGGAACGGGTTTTATTAATATGCAGTTATGGAACCGAATAGGTTGAATGCTACAGAGTAATAATCCAAACCAATGCTACATAAGTTGACAGATTTTAGGGGAAACCTGCCCTCCTAAGTAATTTAAAAAGCAAAAGCGTGTTTTTTGCATGGAGGGAGTTGGTTTATCCAAGAGAAAGCTTGAAGAACTTTACGTAAAGCAGGAACTCTCCTGCAGGAAAATCGGAAAATTACTTGGCTATGACCATACAACAGTGAGCAGAGCGTTGAAGCGCTATGGGTTAAAACTGAGGTCAAAATCGGAAGAAGGGAAGCTAATCAAGCATTCGATTAAATATAAAATATCAAAAGGAAGACTCAAGGAACTCTATTGGGGGAAGAACCTCTCACCCTATCAGATTGCTAAAAAATTCAATTGCTCGCCCAGTTGTATTTTCTACAAGATGAAGAAATATGGAATCCCTTTGAGGAAATTAAAAGAAGCAATAGAACTATCGATTCCCCGAAGATCAAAGACACTTGCAAGATCGATCATCAAGTATGAAAGAAAAGACTTTAACGGGCCTGGTGCCGACAAGGCCTATTTGATTGGTTTTAGACTGGGGGACTTGCATGTGCGCAAAAACAAATATGGCGAAACCATTTATGTGTCTTCGGCAACATCCAAGCAAGAACAATTGGATTTAATGGAGCTGCTTTTTTCTGGGCATGGAAAGATTTCAAAGTACAAATTAAAAAGCGGCTGCATTCAGTTCAACTGCAACCTAAACAGCTCATTTGATTTTTTACTGAAAAAAGAGGATGCCATACCCGATTGGATTCTGTCAGACAAGGGCAGTTTCATCGCCTTTCTTGCCGGTTACATCGATGCAGAGGGGCATTTCGGGGTGTACAACAATTTTGCAGAATTCTCTGTTAGCAGTTACGATCCCAATATTCTTTCTTCAATTTGCAAAAAACTAAATGAATTCGGAATTCGGTGTAGTAAGCCGAAAATAGGTGTAGAAGAGGGGTATGTGGACAAAAGAGGGGTTAGATGGAACGGGACAATCTATAGGCTGCGGATTACGCGAAAGGAGGAGTTATTGAAACTTATTAACCTAATAAAATCCTCCATAAAACATGCAAAGAGATTTAATGACCTCTGCAAGGCCGAGGAAAACATTACAGAAAGAAATAAAAGGATTCAATTGCATTCTGCTTCTTATGGCAAAATTCTATGTAACCACGCCAATATACTATGTAAATGATGTTCCCAGCATCGGTCATGCCTATACTACAATCACGGCGGACATTCTGGCTAGATGGCACTGCTTTTCAGGCGAAAAGGCATTCTTTTTAACTGGCTTGGACGAAAACTCGCAGAAAACAGTTAAAGCCGCAGAAGAACGCGGCTTTAAGGATTTTAAAAAATATACTGATGAAATGGCGGAAAAATGGAAAATCGCCTGGAAAGAAATGGGCATAAAATACGATGGCTTTATTAGGACAACCGAGCCCAGGCATGAAAAAGTGGTTAAAGAATTTTTTCAAAAAATTTATGAAAACGGCGATATTTACAAGGGAAAATATGAAGGTCTTTACTGCGATGACTGCGAGGGATATTTAACAGAAAAGGATTTGGAGAAAGGTTTGTGTCCATACCACAAAAAGCCCCCAAAACAAATTTCGGAGGAAAATTACTTTTTCAAACTTTCCGCATATAAGGAAAAGGTTTTGAAATACATTGAAGAAAACCCTGATTTCATTAAACCAAAAACAAGAAAGCGAGAAGTTACAAGTTTCCTCAAGGGCGAAGTGAGGGATGTAAGTATTTCAAGACCCGGCTTAAAGTGGGGGATAACACTGCCCATAGATGAAAAGCAAAAAATTTGGGTTTGGTTCGATGCGTTAATTAACTATGTGTCCGGAGCGGAAGGAAACTGGCCAGCAGAACTGCACCTCTTGGCCAAGGACATATTAAGATTTCACTGTGTTATTTGGCCCGCAATGCTGATGAGTGCTGGATACGAGCTGCCTAAAACATTTTTTGTGCACGGCTTTTTAACAATCAATGGGCAGAAGATGAGCAAATCTCTTGGAAACGCAATAAACCCTATTTACTTAAAGGAAAAATATGGTCTCGACACCATAAGATATTTTATCGTTAGAGAAATCCCCTTCGGCGAAGATGGAGACTTTAGCGAGAAAGCATTGGCGACCAGACTGAACAACGAGCTTGCAAACGATTTGGGCAACCTTCTGAACAGGACTGTATCCATGATTGAACAATACAGCGATGGAAGCATTCCCGCGGGAGAAATGGACCCAGCGCTTGCAAAAAAACTCAAGCTGGAGAAAATAAAAAAGCATATGCAGGCATTCGAACTCCACCTGGCGCTCGCTGAAATAATGTCCTTTGCAAAGGCATGCAACCAGTTCATTAACGAGAAAAAGCCCTGGGAATCGGGCGGAAAAAAGCTTGACGACACCCTTTACAGTTTGGCGGAATCCCTCAGAGTGCTCGGGCTGCTTCTCTCTCCTTTCATGCCCGAGACGGGGGGAAAAATCCTCGAGCAGATCGGGGCTGGGAAAGGCAGCATTGCGGAATGCGAATTCGGAAAATTCGGGGGCGGGGAGAAAACCCGCATGGGAAAAGTGCTATTCGAAAAGATTAAATAGGTTTGAGCATTAAATCTAAAGGAATTATGAGGTGGTTTCATTGTTTGACCCAGTGCTTATTGCGGGAATAGTTTTGCTTGTAATAATAGTAGTGGTGGTGCTTATTTTCTTCGGGCTTTACAACGTGCTCGTTGCAAAAAAGAACCGTGTCAAAAACGCATGGCACCAGATAGACGTGCAGTTGAAGAAGCGTGCTGACCTGGTGCCCAATTTAATTGAAACGGTGAAGGGATACGCAAAGCACGAAAAGAGCGTGTTCCAGCAGGTCACCAGGGCAAGGACGGAATTCCTCAAAGCGGGAACTGTGGCGGAAAAAACAAAGGCAACCAACATGCTGACAGGAGCACTAAAGTCATTGTTTGCTGTGGCGGAAAACTACCCTGACCTAAAGGCAAGCAAGAACTTCATGATGCTGCAGGAAGAACTCGCGGGGATAGAAGCGAAGATCGCCTATGCAAGGCAGTTCTACAACGATTCGGTGATGAATTACGATGTTGCACTGCAGAGCTTTCCTACGAACATTGTGGCAGGGCTATTCGGCTTCAAAAAGGAGAAGGAATACTTTGAAATAGAGGAAGTTGAAAGAAGCGTTCCAAAAGTCAGCTTTGAGTGAACCCCATAACTGCAGGCACGGAAGTGAAGCCCATGATTTATGAAGAGATAGCGGGAAACAAGAGAGCATCCTATCTCCTCTTCTTTTTGTTTATTTCATTCATTGTTTTCCTCGGCTGGATTTTCGGCGAGGCATTCGCTCTCGGTCATCTCGGCATTGCAATTGCAATCGTGCTGGCAATCATCCTTTCCATTGCAGCGTACTACAATTCCGACAAAATCGTGCTCGCGATAAGCAGGGCGAGACCCGCTTCAAGGGAGGAATTCCCGCACTTATACCACACGGTGGACGGGCTTGCAATAGCCGCAGGAATTTCGAAGCCGAAATGCTACGTGATTGACGACACTGCGCCGAACGCATTTGCCACAGGCAGGGACCCAGAGCACGCGGTAATATGCGTAACCACTGGCTTGCTGAAGAAAATGAACCGCGCCGAGCTTGAAGGAGTGATTGCGCATGAAATGTCGCACATAAAGAATTACGACATACGCTTCATGATGCTCGTCACCGTAATGGTCGGAATTGTTGCATTAATGAGCGATTTCATGCTGCGCTCCTTTATATGGGGTGGAAGGAGCAGGAACAGAGGCGGGGGAAGCATGGTAATAATAGGAATTGCGCTGCTTCTCGCAGTCCTTGCGCCCATTGCAGGGGTGTTAATGAAAATGGCTTTGTCGCGCAGGCGCGAATACCTCGCGGATGCAAGCGGCGCGCTGCTGACGCGCTATCCCGAAGGGCTGGCTTCCGCGCTGGAGAAGCTTGCAGCGGACAAGGAACCATTGGAAGCGGCTAACAAAGCAACCGCCCACTTATACATAATAAATCCTTTGACCGGGCGAAAAAGCCGGTTGAATAACCTTTTCAGCACGCATCCCCCCTTAGAGGAAAGGGTGAAAAGGCTGAGGGCGATGTAAAACTTTTACCCCGTCCCCCAATCTGTTTTTCTTTACGCAACTTACGCTTTCTTTTTCCTGAAACTATTTTTCTTTTTGGCAACGTACCTTTTTCTTTTTTTAAAAGAAAAAGGCCGACGCCGAGGGAGGGATTCGAACCCCCGCGTGCCAGAGGCACACCAGCTCTCCCGCCGCGCCCTAAGCGAAAATTTTTCTTGAAACTATTTTTTCTTCGGGCAACTTGCCTTTTTTCCCTGAAACTATTTTCTTTTCTTTCCGCAACTTACGCTTTCTTTTCTTTAATAAAGAAAAGAAAGGGCAGGGCTCGAGGCTGGCGGATTAAGCCGCTCTCCCACCTCGGCATTTTCACTGCAATAATTAGTGCGCTTGGAATTTAAAAAATGCTCCCCTCAGAGCATTCTTTCCAGTCTTTTCAGCTGGAAGAACGATTCCAGCTCTGGGAGGGAAATTGCCCCGGCGAGCTCGCCTTTGTGCATTACAGGGATAAGCTCGGCTCGCTGGGACAGCACTCTTTCAACCAGGACGCTTGCCTTTGCTTCCAAGGAAACGGGCTTCACCTTTGCCGCGGTTTCTCCCGCTGGGCTGTCCAAGTTTTTCCCTGCTTCAATTATCTGCCTGGCGGAAAGGACTCCGTAGCCCTTTTCCAGTTCAACGAGCAACGCGGTCTTTTTCGCGCGGAGCATTTCCTCAACTGCGTCCCTGAGGGGGAGGCGCGCTTCAATCAAAACCGGCTTCCTGTCAAGGATTTCGGAAATCCGCGCGTTCCTGAAAAAGTGCTTCATTTTAACAATGCGTTCCTCTTCCCTGGAGCCGAAGAGGATTATTATTCCCACAATGGGTGCGAGAATTCCGAGCGTGAAAACCGAAAGAAAGAGCAGTATTGCGACAAAAGTGCTCGTTCTCGCTATAATCGAGGTTGCCCTGACATAGCCGAATTTTACGCTGAGCAGGGAACGAAACACGCGCCCGCCGTCAAGCGGCAGTGCCGGCAGCAGCAGGTTGAAAGCGCCGAGCACTATGTTTATCCAGAGCAATGCGAACAAAGGATATGAGAGCAGGGATTCCTCAAAAAGCAGGGAGCCCGAAAAAAAGCTTTCAATTAATTCCGCGGCTGAAGCGCTCGGGAAAGGCAAGGGGAATGCCGATACGAAAAGGAAAAGCAGTGCCGCAACAGAAAAATTGAAGAGCGGACCTGAAACCGCTATGAGGAATTCGTCCTTGGGTTTTTCGGGCATTTCCTCCGTGAGGGCAACGCCGCCTATGGGCAAAAGCATTATTTTTTTCACGCGGATGCCGCGCTGCAGTGAGACAACGCTGTGCGTGAGTTCGTGCAAAAAAACGCTCATGAAAAGCAGTGAAAAGAACATGATGACGGGAAGCAGGTTCCCGGGCTGGAATAATGCCAGGGAAAAAACCACCAATGCAGCGACAAGCAAAAAACTCCAGTGCAGTTCCAGTCCAATGCCGAAGAGTTTTCCGAATTTAAGCGAAGGCAACACTAACACCTTTCGAAAGGGTTTTTAGGGAAAGAATGCTTGAAAGAAAATAAAAACCAATAAGGATTGCCTGCAAAGAGAAAAATAAAAAGGGAAAGGAAGCAACTCACTTTGCTTTTTTGAATGCTTCCCCGTACCATGTTGCCATTGTTGTCAGCAGTGTGAAATTCCAGAATCCCCCGAAGAGTGCGGATATTACAAGCGCGAGCAGGGGCACTGCCCACAGGAATTCAATAACTGAATAGGCAATCAGTGCAATCACCGCAGTGTACACAAAAAACCACACAATGCAGTAAACGAATGCCGTGATACCGGGCAGGGAAGTGCTCTTTTTGAAAATTTTTCCGAGCGCGAATGCTTCTGAAAATTTTCCGCTTTTTGCGAATGCCGCGAGAGCCATAGGAACCATGAGCGCTGTAACCAGCGCGACGAGCATTCCCAAGTATAATGCTATGCTGCCCGAGCCGAGCAGTGCCGCAAGAGATTCAGCGAAATCCGCCGCGCCTGCAATTGACTTCAGGGACAGGACAGGAGTTACCGCTAGGAGCATTATGAGCGTTGCGGGAATGGAGTAAAGGAAAAATATTATTATTCCGAGAATTGATTTTATTATTAGTTCGGGGAAGTTTTTCCATTCAGCAGGCATGCTTTTTCCCTTCATCGTTTCCCCGAATGTTTTGAGCACGTATCCAACCAGAAGAAACTGCACAACGGGAATCGCGCCAATGATTGTGCCGATGGAAAGGGTTTTTGTATTGGAAAAGGGCTTTTTTATCGCTTCAATGCATTTCATCCAAAACGCCTCCGTTTAATCCTTTAAGGCAATAAATAAACAGAATCAGAGTATTTAAACCTTCCCCTGAAAAAAGGGAAAAGGGGGGTTTTGCCCCCTGATTTGCTTGTTTCCTTCAGGCGCCTGCTTTGGCAAAGTAGGCTTTTGTATCCTTGTTAAACAACAGGAAGTACAGAATCACGATGCCTATTATTGTGCCTATCGGGAAGCTCAAAAGCGACAGAATTGCGAGTATTACCGCAACCCAGCGAGCCCATCCGGCGCCCTTCCACACGAATATCCCTACAACGATTTCAATGAGCCCCATTATGATGGCTATTACTCCCGCGGCAGCCATAATGGCTCCAAACATTCCTGCGGCCTCTGCTCCTTCTGCTCCTGTCACTCCAGCCAGTCCCACCATTCCGCCGAACGCTGCACCGAAAGTAATTATCAGTATTCCGCCTACTAGACCGAGCAATCCCATTATCACAAGCAAAACTGTTGTCAGAGTTACTCCTAGCGGTTTGTCTGCCATTTCTCTTACCCCCTTTGAATTAAAAAAATCGTAATTAATAGGCAGTGCAAATATTTAAACCTTTGCAATGCGCTTGAAGGCACTGCAAAAGGATTGAAAATGGAAAAAAGAACTCAATCGAGTTCTATTTTTATTCCGCCTATTTTGGAGGCAATAAAATTGTAAATAAGCGCGCCAATCACGCCCATTACAAAGCCGCCGACGAGACCGCCGATTACCAGAGCCGCTGTGAACAAAATTCCGCCAACAAAACCCATTCCGGCGAAAAACGCTGTTCCAGAGCCAATGCCGCCCATCGCCCCGAAAACAGTGAATACAATTGTGAAAAATATTCCCTCAACGAAGAGAACTATTGCCATTATGACAGCCATTACCTTTCCGTACTGAATAGGGTCAACGCTCTTAATTGTTTTCATAGGCATTCCTCCACCTCCCCCAATGTTTTAATAAGAAAGGAAGGCGGAAAATTTAAACCTTTGCAATGCGCTTCAAAAGCGCTTTGAGGGCGCTTTTCGCTTCCTTTTCTGTCCTGGCACCCTTAACCAAAACCCTGCCTGTGGAAAACAGGCTTAGTGAACAGTGCGCGTGCTTTAAGAGAAGCAGTCTCGGGGTTTCGGAATGCAGAGAGAGGGAATTGCTGCAACGCAATGCCTCTGCAGCGCTTGCGAGGTCCAGGCGCACTGGTTTCACTGGAACGAATTCGGTTGCCGCACTGCCCTTACAGGCACGCGGGGAAAAATCCTTAAAGGAAAGATTCATTGAAACCGCCAATCCACTGCGGAATTCACTCGGACTGCTTTTTTCTCAGCACTCTTGCCTGTTCTCCAAAGCGGATGTACTCGAGTTCAACGCCGCTCTTCAATCCGCCCATTTCCTTGGGCTTCTGCACATTGAAGCACTCATAGCTCTTCAAGTCCATTATTTGCACAACGTCGCCCATTACTGCAACAACCTGGGCATTCCCGCGCTGGATTATCGGAACTTCTATTTCCGCGGAAGTGGGCTTTAACAGCTGGCGCTTCTGCCCGTCGAACAAGCCGAACGCGGAAATGCGCGCTTTTGTCGAACCGTGTCTTCCTGCCTTGCTTACCTCCATTCCCTTAACCCTGCAGGGAACCCCGTCGATTAAAAGGTAGCTTCCGTCCTTTAACTGCGAAACCTTTTTGAAAGTTTTTTCCATTGAACCCACCTCGGGAAAAAAACATGCAAAAAAAATGCACGGAAAAAAAAGCGCTTTTTGCGCTTTGCGCTTTAAAGTAATATAAAATAAATGGTTTTAAATAACTTGTGAGTTAATATTAGGAGTTTGGACTGCAAAAGCGCAGAGCCAGGTTGGTTTGAATGGACTTGCCCGCTGGACAGAAACTCGAGGAAGGACTGAAAACAAGCGAATTGAAAGCCGAATCGAAATTGCTTTCCCTCATGGAAGCCCGCTTCACAGGATATGCGATTGTAACAATTGAGGGCTATAAGGGAATAGAGGAAGGCGTTCTCCTTTTCAAGCAAGGCGCAATAATCGGCTCTTTTTACGATTACGTAAACCGCGACATGGAAATGCTCGGCGATGACGCTCTTTCCAGGGCATTAAACTGCCTTCTGGCGAGAAAAGGAATAATGGACGTTGTCGCACTAACCGAGCAGCAGCTTGACCTCATTACGGCATTCCAGGAAAAAATTCTGGTGAAAGAGCCCCTGGATTCAAAAAAAGTGCCGCGCCTGATTCCCGCAAAGTATTCGGAGAACTACGCAAAGCAGGCAATGGAGGGCAAAAAAGGGGAGGAGAAAACGCGCTTTGACATATTCAAGAGAGCGGGAATTTTTGGAGTAGAAGAGAAATAACGCGTAAAAAGAACCGGAAAAGGCAAAAAAGGGGAAAAAATCACAACGGCGGGTTTAAAAAAAATTATGCCTTAATTGTATAAAAGAAAAAAACTGCGATAAAAGTGGAAGAATGGGCAGAAGCATTACTTTTGCATCGGGAAAAGGAGGCGTTGGAAAGACAACGCTGACCGCAAACATGGGCATAGCCCTTGCAATGACGGGACAGAGGGTGCTTCTCGTGGACGCGGACATTGCAATGGCGAACCTCTCTCTCCTGCTAAAAATGCAGAACTCGCCCATTACACTGCACGAAGTGCTAATTGGTGAAGCGTCAGTTGAAGACGCAATTTATTCGGGTCCGAAAGGGGTTGACGTTATTCCGAGCGGTTTGAGCCTCGAAAGCTACAGGAGCGCCGACTCCGAACGCCTCAAGGGAATAATCGAGGCGGTGCAGGACAACTACGATTTCGTTTTGCTTGATGCCCCTGCCGGAATCGAAAGAAACGTAATGTCCGCTCTGAGCTCGGGAAAGCAGGTCCTGCTCATAACGCACCCCAATTCCCCGAGTCTGGCCGACGCGCTGAAAACAAAAATGGTCGCCGAAAGACTGCTCTCAAAACCATTCGGGGTAATAATAAACATGGTCCGCGGCGAGAAAGGCGAACTCACAAGGGACGAAATAATGAAAATGCTTGAACTGCCGTGCTATGGCGTGATTCCCTACGATCCCGAGGTAAGGAAGACATTTATTGAAAAAGACCCAAAGCCAGTAATACTGAGAAAGCCGAATTCGCCGGCAGGAAGGGCATTCCAGTCAGCGGCCGCACGCCTGAGCGGGCAGAATGTCCAGTTCGAGGAAGTTGGCAGACAGTCAATATTCTCAAGAATTTTAAGCATTTTCAGGAGAAAACAAAAAAAGCCGAAGAAAGAGCCAGAAGCAAAGGAGGAGAAAAAATGACAAAAAGGCCATTCGACGATTTGAACAACGCTGTGGGAAAGCAGGTGCTGGTGAAATTGAAGGACAACAAGAGCATCCGCGGAACGCTGAAAGCATTTGACGTGCACTTGAATCTGGTGCTCGAGGAAGCGGAAGAAATAAAAGCAGATGAAGTTAAGGCAAAATACAGCAAAATAATGCTGCGCGGCGACAACATAATACTCATTTCAATATGATTTCCTGCAGCATCCAGGCAGTCTAATTGTTTAAAACTTTTTGCTGGCACATTCTTTAACTGAGAAGGCAAAAAAGAGGGCCGGTAGATCAACGGTAGATCGCGTCCTTGGCAATCTTCAGAAAGGAGACCACGCTGGACGAGGCTCCGGGTTCGAGCCCCGGCCGGTCCAATCAACGGGAAAGGTTTTTGCCCCCAATCAGGGCGGGGAATGGAAAGGATATCTTTTTATAAATCCTTGAACTATTATTTGATTTGAAATGGACAAAACGGAAGTAATACTGGAATCCATAAGGAAACTCCTGGACCTCAACCTCAGCGAAAGCGAAATAATGCAGAACCTCAGAGACGTCGGCTTAAACGAAAGAGAAGCAAAAAAAATGATTGCGCGGGCAAAGGGAGAACTGTCAGAGGACATCAAGTTCGGGGCAATCCCCGAAAAGCGCGCGGAGGAGGCAATGAAGGGCGTCGTGGAAATAAAAGGGGAAACCCTCGCGGAAATGGAGGACAGGGAGAAAAGAAAGAAGGAAGACGAGGAAAAAATAAGGAGGATGTGGGAAAAAGGGGTAATGTCCTCCATGAGTGCAAAACTCGAGGAAATGAAAAAATTAAAAGAGGAAATGGAGAAAAGACTTTCCGGCATCTCGGAAGGAAAAGAAGCCGAGAAAAAAATGGAAAAAATGCTCAAAAGCGAAATTCAGAAAATGCAGACCCTCGTGGATTCCAAGAATGCGCTGCAGACCGAAAAAATAAAATCACTCATCGAGGAGAAAGAAAAAGGGCTGACTGAAACAATAGACGCAAAAATTGTCGAACTCAAAAAACTGAACGGCAGAATAAAATCAAACCTTGAAAAAATAAAGGAAGAGCAAAAGAAAAGCGAGGAATTCTCCGCGGAAATAGAAAAACTCGAGCAGTTGCAGCAAAACACAAAGGGGGAAATTGAAAGGCTAAAAAGAGAGCAATCCCACCTGGAAGAAGTCCACAAAACAATAGAGCAGGCAAGGCAGGAAACCGTCGCGGAACTCAGAAAAGGCATACGCGCAAAAGTCCGCAGCACGGAAAAGGAATTCGACGAACTCAAAACAGAAACAATAAAGGAAATAACAGAGCAAACACGCCAAAAAATAGGCGAAATGGCCTCCCAGTTCTCGGAAATGAAAAAGGCGCACCTAGAGGAAATGGAGGGCGTGCTCGGAAAGGCAAAATCCGACTCCTTCGCACTGATAGAAAGCTCGCGGAACGAAATAAGCGAACTGATAAATTCGTCAAAAAAAGAAACCGCTCAGTTAATAAATTCCTCGAAAGGGGAAACAACTCAGCTCATCGCCTCCTCAAAAAAGGAAATAAACTCTTTTTTGGACGACGCCGAAGGCAAACTCAAAGAACTGGATGAAAGGGTCACAAAAACACTTGAACTCGAATCCGAGGTAATAGAAGACCTCATGGACGAAGCGAAGAGCAGGATTGAAAGAGTGAAAATGTCAAACCTCGACGAATTGAAAGGGATGGTTGACAAGGAAGTGAAGGACCTCAAGGCACTGAAAAAAGACCTCTCCCCGGAAAAAATAAAGCAGAAGCTCGCAGAGCTCGAAACCACCAAAAAGAAACTCATGGAGGAAATCAGGGCAAAGGTAAACGAGGGGATAAGCCAAAAAGAGAAATTCCTGACCCAGTCAATCGACAAAAGGCTTTCGGGGGTGGATGCACTAGAAAGCGAAATGAAAAAGGAAATAGAGGAACTCGAAAAGGAAAAAACCGGAATGAAACAGGAATTCGAGAAAGGAAAGGATGAAATAAGGAAAGGGCTCTCTGACGACATCAACGCAAAACTGGAAAAATCCGCCAAGGAATTCAGCGGCAAAATGGATTCAAAGCTCGAAGAAGTAGACAAGGCAATGAAAACCTACATTGAGAAACTGGTGCTGCTGGAGAAAAAGAAGAAAGAATTGAAGGACGTGGAGGACCACCTCGTGTCCTACATGAACTCCGAACTGATAAAAACAAAGAGCGAAATGAAGAAATTCATGGAGGAAAACAACAAGGAAATGAAATCTCTGGAAGACAGAGCCAATGAAATAATACGCAGGAGAGAGGAAATAATACAGGGACTGCAGCCCTACAGCAAGCTGAGCATAGCGGAAATAAGGGAAAAACTCGTATCGGATGCAATGAAGCCCTTGTCTGCTGCAGTGGAAAAGCGTGAGAAGGAGTTCGCACACAGGGTTGAACTCACGGTAAAGCAGTTGGAGAGGGAAAGGGAAAAAATAGCAAGGGAACTCAAACAGGAAATCGACTACGAGAAAATAAAGCGCGAAACAAAAGAACTGGACGTATTCAAGGAACAGTTCATTAAGGTAATAGACCAGAACATTTCTGCATTCAACGAGAAAATAAAGAAATTCAACAGTACAACCAAACAGATGCAGGAACAGTTCAACGACAGGGTGAAGCTCATTGACGCCAAAATACTCGAACTGGAAAAATTCGAAAAACAGTTCGCCGCAGAAATGGGGCTCGCAATAAGCAGTCTTAAAGGGAAATAGGCGCAGAACTGATTCTGGAAAAAATGGGCCTGGGCAGAGTCGAACTGCCGTCACGACCATGTCAAGGTCGCATCCTAACCGCTAGACTACAGGCCCTCAAACTAATAATTTTAGGGAAAATAATTAAAACAAAACAGTCAGCTTTTTTTGCCGTGCTTTTTCCTTACCGGTCTTTTCAGGGCGCGGAGCTTCCTGCACGCATCGCACTCTTTGCCCTGCGCGGGAGAACCGCATTTCGTGCAGGAATTCAGTTTTGCCGCCGAAAACTTCCCGCTCTCCAAAAGCAATGGCTTCACCTCGTTGAAGAAATTCCACAGGGAATGCTTAGAGCCCGGATAGGATTCCTCCAATTCGTCCAGCAGAGTTCGAAAGCGGTTCCTCTTTGCCTCCCCGCGGTAGGGACAGCGTTCTCCGAAATGGAAGGGAATGTCCTTGAAGGAAGCGTAAAGCACTATCTCGTGCTCCGGGATTTCGCTCAATGGCTTGACGCGCTGCACGAAACCCTTGAATTCCTTCACTCCTGAGACCGCGCCGCTCCTAACAAACCTCGGCAAATCGTTATCGAGGGAATTCATTAAAATGCTCTGGCATTCGTCGTCCAAATTGTGGCCTGTCACCAGCCTGTCGGCACGCAGTTTGCGCGCGTACCTGTTCATTAGAGTGCGGCGCAACGTTCCGCAGAACGCGCACGGCGAGCCCAAGTTTTCTTCCGAGGAGCGCATTTTTTTAACAATGCCGTCCATCGAAAGACCGAATTCCTCGCGGAAAGAAATGCGCGTGAAGGGAATGCCCCATTCCCCGCAGTTCTTTTCCGCCACCGCCAGAGCTTTGCTGCGGTAACCGCGCACTCCTTCATCAATAAGAAGGGCGGAAATTTTGTTTCTCTGCGAAAAAAACTTTTGTCCGAGATACAGCGCTGTGAGAGAATCCTTGCCCCCGCTGACTGCAAAAAGCAGTTTGCTGCCGGCGGGAAAGAGGGAGAATGCCCGCACGGTTTTCCCGTACCTCGCTTCTATAAGGGAGCAAAAATGCTCTGCGCAGAACGCCTGCGGTCCGTAGGGAAGGAGAACTTCCGCGGGCTTGCCGCATTTTATGCATTTCGCATCCTTTTCAGGCATTTGCTTCACTCCGAAGCGCTTTTCCCCTAACATGAAACCATTTCCAATTCCTGCCTCCGCGCAGGGGGCGGCGAAAGGATTAAAATCCTTGTCCAGCAGAATAATTAAAATCCAGAAAAGGTTTTAACCTCTTTTTGCATTTTCGAACACGGGGATAAAAATGGGTTCAATGAAGTATGTGAAGGAAACATTCCAAAAGGAATTTCGGGGAGAAAAAAGCGGGGAACAGGACTATAAGCAGTTGTACAGGCAAAGAATAATGGGGTTCAGGAGACAAGAGCGCACAGTGCAGAGAGTGGAAAAACCCACAAATATTGCAAGAGCGCGCGAACTCGGGTACAGAGCGAAAAAAGGAATCCTCGTTGCAAGGGTGAAGGCGAGGAAAGGCTCCGGAGCACACAAAAGACCGAGGCACGGGCGCAGACCCAAAAGAATGGGAGTGAAAAAACTCACGAGAAGGAAGAACATACAGGCAATCGCTGAAGAAAAAGCCGCAAGGAAATTCCCCAACTGCGAAGTGCTCAATTCTTACATTGTGGGAGAAGACGGCAAGCACAAGTACTTTGAGGTCATTCTCGTGGACACCTCCGCTCCCGAGATACGCTCCGACAAGGAACTCAAGTGGATTTGCAGTAAAACGCAGAAAGGAAGAGCGCACCGCGGCCTGACCAGCGCGGGAAAAAAGCACCGCGGACTGCGCAGAAAAGGGCGCGGAGCGGAAAAGGCGCGCAGGAAAAAGAAGAGATAGAATACCTTAAAACTCTTTTCAAACTAATTCTAAAAGCATGCTCGTCAAATTCCGCGGGAAAAGGAAATGGTTCCGCGCTGTCTGGATGCAACATTCAACCGTAAAAATGATTGACCAGTGCGCGCTTCCCGCGCGCTTCAGCATTGCAACGCTCGAAAGCCACAGGGAAACAGCGAAAGCGATTGAGAACATGACCGTAAGGGGAGCGGGCTCAATCGGAGCGGCAGCAGCATTCGGCGCGGCACAGGCAGTATTGGAAGCCCCGAGAAAAAAATTCAACGATTATGTGGAGAAAGGTTTTGCGCGGCTGCGCAGCACAAGGCCAACAGCATTCGACCTGTTCTGGGCAATCGGAAGGGTGGAGCGCGCTGTAAAGGGAAAGAACTTGGAGAAGGCGGGAAAGGCAGCGGTGAAAGAGGCGGAGAAAATAAGCGACGAGTACGCAAAACGCGGGGAAATGATAGGAAAGCACGGTCAAAAACTGCTGAAAAACGGAACGCGCATGCTAACGCACTGCAATGCCGGCTGGCTTGCATTGCAGGACTGGGGTTCAGCGCTCGCGCCAGTCTATGCAGCGAAAAGGCAGGGGAAAAAAGTTTTCGTTTTCGCGGACGAAACAAGACCGAGAATGCAGGGCTCGCGCCTTACTGCATGGGAGCTTGTGAACGAGAGCATTCCGCACAGAATCATAGCGGACAACGCAGCAGGCTATTACATGCAGCGCGGCGAAATCGATTTGTGCATTGTGGGAGCGGACCGCATCGCGGCAAACGGGGACATAGCGAACAAAATAGGCACTTACGAAAAAGCGGTGCTGGCAAAGGAATGCGGCATTCCGTTCTATGTCGCCGCTCCCACGAGCACTTTTGACTTGGAGTGCGAAAAAGGCGGGAACATACCAATAGAGGAGCGCGCCGGAAAAGAGGTTCTCTTTTGCTCCGGGAAAAGAATTGCCCCCAGGAAAAGCAAAGCATTCAATCCAGGATTCGATGTTACCCCGCGCAAATACGTGCGCGGAATTATCACCGAGGAAGGAATAATAAAACCGAACCGCAAATCAATAAAGGGGCTGTTTTAATGGCAGAGGAATACGCTGGAACAAAATTTGAAGTGGAATTCCTGGAAGGGGAAAGGGAAATGCAGAATGCCGCGGAACTAATAAAATGGTGCCGTGAGTTCCACAGCATGGGGGTTGCCTCCCCCGGCGGAGATGTCGCTGGAAACATTTCCGTAAGGACAGGCAGGGGCTTCCTTATAACGCCGAGCGGAAGGAACTTTTCCAGCATAACTGAGGACGAGCTCGTGGAAGTGGTCGAAGTGAACGAAGCATCTCTCACCATAAGAGCCATAGGAGACAACGAGCCATCAAGCGAAGCGTTCCTGCACGCGGGAATCTATGGCGCGAGAAGCGATGTAAGTGCAGTATTGCACGGACACAACGCCGCAATAACAAAACATGCTTCGGAATTGGGGATTGTGGAAACGGAAAAAGAGCGACCTTACGGAACCCTTGCATTGAAGGACGAAGTGCTTAAAGTGCTTTCAGGAAACAATGTCCTGCAGATGAAAGGGCACGGATTCATTGCCTTGGGTGCAACGCTGGAGGAAGCCGGGCAAAGGGCAGTCGAACTGAACAAAAAAGCGGAGGAAGCAGAGGGTTGAAAATGGAGTTTGAAAAAAAGCGTAAAAAGCAGGCCTTTTTTGCATTGCTCGAGGTATTGCTCGTGGCAATGGTTTTGCTTGGACTGCTGCGCTTTCAGTGGCGTGTTGAATCTCTTGTTTACAGCGAAATGGCTCTCGCTGTAGTTTACCTGGCACTGCTGGCACTCGGCGTTTTCGGCGAATTCAAGGAGGACAAGTTTGCCTTCGTGGTTCTCTTCGGAGTGCTGCTACTTATAGTGCAGGCAGCGGTTTTTTTGGTGTTCACCTCGGAGGGATTCCTGGCGGGCTTCAATGCTGCGCTCATGCTTGCAGTTTCACTTCTCGCATTCGTTCTTTTTTTCAAAGCATTCTTTTCGAAAGGAAAGGTGAAAGGCAGGGTAATACTGTGCGACAGCGAGAACGCTGCAATCGAAATCCCTTTCGATATCTTTTCGGGGGTAAGGGAAGGAAAATACGTGGTTGAGACGAACAGGAAATACGGGAAAGGAGAAACGGTGAAAGTGAAAATCGGAAGGAAGCTTTTTGGCAAAGAGCCTGTTGCAATCACGGGAAAAGCGGAACAATAAGTGTTTTTAATTTTTTCCGAGCGCAATTTTTTCAATGCTGGGAGAGCACAGGTTGAACCAGTTCGCTTTGCTGTGCGGGCTGGCGGGGATAGTTTTCCTCTTTTATTACTCTTATTCGGGGGAATGCCCGCCCATTCCCGCGGGAAAAATAAACGAGGGAATGCTGGAAAAAGAAGTGTGCGTCCGCGGAATGGTGGAATGGGCTCATCTGGGGGAAAGCGCGTTACTCTTCGGAATCAACGACGGCAACAGGGTGAAAGTGGTTCTTTTCAATCCGCGCCGGGAGCACGCTGAACTCGTAAAGGAAGGCGCGCTTGTCTCCGTCAGGGGAAAAGTGCAGGAATACAGGGGCGAACTGGAAATTGTTGCGTTGGAGATAAAATGATTGAACTGCTCTTTTTCATTTTTGCCGGATGCCTGCTAGGAACTCTTACGGGAATGGTGCCGGGCATTCACGTGAACACAATGTCCGCTTTAATACTGCTTTTTGCATTTGCTGCCGGTCCCGATGGCATTGCACTCATTGTTGCAATGGGGGTAACGCATTCCTTTATGGATTTCATTCCGAGCATTGTTCTCGGAGCGCCTGATTCTGAAAGCTTTCTGGCAGTGCTGCCGGGGCATAGGTATTTGCTGAGGGGAAAGGGCTTCAGGGCACTGAGCCTTACCGTGACGGGCGGGCTCGTGGGAGGAATTCTCGCGCTCGCGCTCTCCCCTTTTTTCCTCTTGTTCATTTCAAGGATTGAATTTCTGCTTCCGGCAATTATTCCCCTTGTGCTTGCGGCGGTGCTTGCCTCAATGCTTTTCTCGGAGAAAGGAAGGAGGGGAAGCGCTGCACTGGTGCTTGCACTGAGCGGATTGCTAGGAACAATCGTACTCAGGGCAGGCACAATTCCCAATCCATTAGTGCCGCTGATAATAGGGTTTTTTGCTGTTGCAACGCTGCTGCATTCGCTGAGGAAAAAGCCGTTGCTGAGAGAACAGGAAGTGGAAAGGGAAAGCGTGGGAGCGGGGGATGCACTGCAGGGTTCCTTTCTAAGCGTTATGGCGGGAAGCACGGTTTCACTGATGCCGAGCATAGGACCGGCGCAGGCGGCATTCCTTGTGAAAAAGGTTATGGGGAAAATGCGCACCGAGCAGTACTTGGTTCTTTTAGGAGGCATCAACACCGTGAACTTGATTTTTTCCTTTTTTGTTTTATTCGCGCTCGGAAAAACAAGGACAGGGGTTGCCGCAGCAATCAGGGAAATTGTCGTGCTGAAGGAAGCGCATCTCGCGCTTATTTCCGGAGCGGTGCTGATTGCAATGTGCTTTTCCGTTTTCGCCGCGCTCTTTTTGGGAAGGGCTTTGCTCAAAAGAATTGCATCGATTCCCTACCGCGCTCTAAACCTCTCGGTGCTCGGGTTTCTTTTTCCTCTCGTGCTTTTTCTGAGCGGGTTTTTGGGCGTGATTGCAACGGCAGCAAGCGCCGCAATAGGGTATTACTGCATTGCCTCCGGAATCAGGAGAACGAACTGCATGGCTTTTTTAATGGTGCCCACCGTTATTATTTACCTGGGGTTCTGAAGAGGAAACGCTCACTTTAATTAAGTGCGGGGGGTTATTAGTACTATGGCGGTTAAAATAAAGCGCGCAACGCTTGAAGCGATCGCCCAAGCCGCGCGAAATCTTTATCCCAATGAATTCTTTGCATTGCTCGGAAGCAGTGGAAAAAACGGAATAATCGACGAAATTGTAATGATTCCGAGCATTTACGGAAAGCAGCATGCTTCATTCCGCTTGGACCTGGTGCCGGTGGATTTTTCAATAAAGGGCAGCGCGCACTCCCATCCCGGTCCTGCTGCAACGCCGTCTCGCGGGGACTTGCGGGCGTTCGCAAAAACTGGGGAAATACATTTAATAATCTCCTACCCATTCAATATTGAGAATGCGAGGATGTTCGACGTGAAAGGGCGCGAAATTGAATGGAGCGTGGCGGAGTGACCGTGAAAGGAAAAAGGGCAAAAATAATGCTTGTCGTTTGCGACGGGATGGGGGATTTGCCCTGCAGGGAACTCGCGGGAAAAACCCCGCTTGAAGCCGCCAAAACGCCCAATCTGGACCGACTTGCTGCAGAGGGAATCACCGGGATAATGGACGTGCTTGGCAAAGGTCTCACCCCAAGCTCTGACCGCGGCCACCTTGCTTTATTCGGCTATGATTTCAAAAAAATAAGGGTCGGACGCGGTCCAATTGAAGCATTGGGCATTAAAATGAATTTAAAGCACGGTGATGTGGCGTTTAGAGGCAATCTGGGAACGGTTGACCGGGAAAGGAGGATACTGGACAGGCGCGCCGGAAGAATAAAAAACGCGGTTAAACTGGCAAAAGCCCTCAACGGAATGCGTATTCAGGGCATTCAATTTTTAGTGAAAGCAGGCACTTCCCACCGCGTTGCAATTGTAATGCGGGGTCCCGGTCTCAGCGAAAAAGTAAGCGACAGCGATCCGCACGAGGAGGGAAAAAAAGCGCTCAAAGTAAAGGCAACGGACAGATCGGGGAAAGCGGAATTCACTGCCTCCGTTCTAAACGAATTCCTGGAAAAAGCGCACAGCATTCTGTCAAAACACCCGCTGAACGCTGAAAGGAAAAGGAGAGGACTTCCTGAGGCAAATTTTGTGCTGACACGGGGCGCAGGCGCAATGAAAAAAGTCAGGAGTTTCAGGGAGAAATACGGATTGAATGCGTGCTGCATTGCCGGCGGCGGTCTTTACAAGGGCGTCGCAGCACTGGTCGGAATGAAAGTGATTGATGTAAGGGGAGCCACGGGAACGCCGCAGACAAACATAAAAGGAAAAATCTCCCGCGCTGTAAAAGAACTTAAAGGAAAGCACGATTTTGTTTTCGTGCACATCAAGGGAACTGATGTGTTCGGGCACGACGGAGATGCGCCTGCAAAAAAAAGGTTCATTGAAAGGATTGACGCTGAGCTTAAACCCCTGCTCGCACTCGAGGACGCAATTGTAATTGTTACCGCGGACCACTCGACGCCCTGCTCAAAAAAAGACCATTCTTCAGACCCTGTTCCCCTGCTTTTATGGGGAAAGGGAATTAAAGCGGATTCCGTGCAACGCTTCGGGGAGAGGGAATGCGGAAAAGGAAGCATTGGAAGAATTCGGGGAATTGAATTAATGGGAAAGGTTTTGAGTATTGCCGCGGGAAAAAGGCAATAGGATTAAATACTTCTTTTTTTATTATAACTACATGCGGGCTGGAAAAGGGCAGATAAGCATTGAATTCATTTTCACAATTGTTTCATTCTTCTCAATCGCAATAGTTCTCTCCGTGATTTCAGCGCAGTTCACCGAACACCAGAGCGAAATCCACATAAGGAGCCAGGAGAAAAAAATAGCAGAATCCGTGGCGGAAATAGCAGGAGTCAGCGCAATATACGACCAGCAGGAAGCCAAGGGCACAGTACGCTACAGGATTCCGGAAATGCATCTGCTGGGAAAGTCTTCGGGGATTCCCTGCACGGTTGCAATAGAAAACGCCCCCGGCAGCGGGCAAATAGTGAAAGTAAGCGCGAAGTACAACGAAAAAACGATCGAGGAAACCGTTTCCCTCGTAAAGCCCTCCTCGCTACCCCTCCTCACAGTGCACAGCGGGGAATATCTCGACATTGACTACACGTGATTTCAATGGAAAAAAAGGGACAAATAGTGAGCTTGGACTTTGTTTTCTCACTTGTGCTTGTGATGCTCGCGCTAGGTCTTGTCATGAGGGCGGCTGAGGCAAACAATTACAAAATGAAACAGGACGAATTGTTCTGGGAAACACAGAGAGTAGGCAGGGTTGCAAGCGCAATGCTCCTAAACCACGAGGATTTCAGCTGCGAAGTGCAGGATGAAGGAGGAATAAAACTCTACAACATAATAAACTGCGCTGACAAGGGCAGAATCGCGGCTGCATCAAAAAGCGATTTGCTTATTCCTGACGATTTCAAGTTCAGGGTGGAAATAAGCGATGCCAGCGGAGGGCTCTCAATGGGGGATGTCGTGGGAGACGCGCCCTTCGTTTACTCGGAGGAAAGGAAAGCGCTGACATCAAACGGCCCGATTTCAAAGAAAAACCTTGAAAACTGCATGAGTGGGGCGTGCGGGATAGACACCGGAACGGTTACTTTATGGGTGTGGCGTTCGCAATGAACAGAGGATTCGTTTTCACAATCGACAGCATTCTCGCAATTACAGCGGTTACGACAATACTCACGGTGTGGGTTTTAATGCCCGCCTTCGAAAGCACCACCGCGCTAAGGAACCTCGAACTCAAAGCACAGGATGAAGTGACAGTGGGGCTTTACACTGGCAACACTTTCCCCGGAAGCGTGCCCACGCAATCAGAATGGGACGATTTGAATTACGGAGTGTGCAAAAAATACTTCTATGTACAGGACTTTGTAAGCGGCGCGGTAGAGCACAACACTTACTGCGAGAAGGTGTCGTGATGGAAAAAGGAATTTACACTGCGGCAATGGGGGTGATGGCAACCGCGGTCGTAATACTCATCGTTTTTTCAACCCAGGCAAGCATTGAAAGGAAGACTTCGTCGAGCTACGCAACAGTAATAACGGACGTTAAAAGAGTGTGGCAGAACACGCGCTTCGTGCTCGACAAGGAAACAACAAGCGTTTTCCTCCAGAACTGCAACGACTCAGAGGACCCGAGCGCGGAATTCAACAACGCCCTCAACGAAATATTCAACCAGACGGGAATTACATGCACTGCAAGCAATTTGACCGCGGCGGGGGGCGCGGTGAACTTGGACCTGGAATGCGAAAAAAAGCTTGAAGTGGACGGAGAGGAAATTTTCCGCGCCTCATATTCAGGAAGCATTACATTTGAAAAAACCGTTGCAGGACCTCCGTGCACAATCACCGACGTGCAGTCCGGGATTCAGGAAGCCCCCTGATTTTTCCAAATGCCTTTTTCACTTCCCCCGCAATCCCTGCATCGAACTGAATTGCCTTTTTTTCCATTGAACAGATTTCCTCCGGCAATCCTTTTCTGCGCGCAAGTTCGCGCAACGGATGCTTTCTCAGCGCATCACCGGGGAAAAAAATTTTTTCCTCCGCCGGAAAAGCCAGCGCCTGGAGCATGAAGGCACGGTCAAGGAAAGGCGTTTTTGGCTCAAGCCCGAAAAAGCGCGCAAGAGCCGTTTCCCTGCAAGCATTCCTCTCGTAAAAGCCGAGCAGTTTCTCCCTTATCTTTTCCTCCACAGCGGAATAGCCGCCCTGCTCAAGCACCGAAAGAAATTCCACGTAGCCCGCAAAAAGCTCGTCAGCGCCCTGCCCTGAAAAAATTGCATGGAAAGAATCCCTCTTCACCGCGCGCAGGGCACAGAATGCGGGCAGGGCAATCTGCAGCTGGAGAATGCTGCGGGAAGCAATCGCTCCCGAAACGGTTTCAGCAAGCAGGGGAATTTCCCCTCTTTCAATCGACGTAATTTCGAGCGGGAGACCCAAGAGCCCCGAACTTTTCTCCGCTCTTCCGAGCACCGGCGAATCAACCATGCCCGAACAATAAAGCTTCACTTCCGTGAAGCCGGAGAGAGCGCTCGCAATAAGCGAGGAATCAACGCCGCCGGAAAAAAGCACTGCTGCTTTTTCCAAGCCGCGGGCACTGCGCGCAATGGATTCATCGAATGCCCTTTCAAGCGCGGAAAGGGAATGCCCCCGGGGAACGCGGGAAAGAAGGGCGCGAATCTTTGCACGGGATTTGAAAAAGCCGAGACTCATGGGAATAATACGGCGGAAAACCTATAAAAACAAAAACAATCGCTCAAAGAGAAAGGAACGACCCTTTTTATTTAAGTCAGGCGTAATAGTACTTGTCTTTCTTTTTCTGCTCCTTGTCTTTCTGTGAATCGAACTTGTTAGCGCGGGGCCTGCCTGTTTGCGGATCGCGCCTGAAAGTAATTCCCAGAGCGGAGAGGAACTCGTTCATTCCCGATTCCATTTCCTGCGGCGGGAGGGCATGACCCCGCCTTGAAGGAACTCCCTCAAACACGATGAGCCTGTCGCTGAGAAAATCCTGGAACAATAGATCGTGATCAACGACCAGGCAGGCATTCTCCCTCTTAAGCGTAATCGATTTAATCAGCGAGGCGGCATTCAACCTTTCCTCAATGTCGAGGAAAGCCGAGGGTTCGTCGAGCAACACCAAATCAGCATCCCTGCACAATGCAACGGAAACTGCAACTTTTTGCAGTTCACCGCCGCTCAGTTCTTCAAGATTTCTTTCAAGGAGTTCCCTGAGATTGAACGCAGGGAGCGCTTCGCTGTTGAACAGTTTTTGCTCGACATTGCTTTCGGCAATGAACTCCTGCACTGTTTTTTCCCTTTCCGGCTGCAGGTACTGGGGCTTGAGGGAAACGCGCAGAGAAGAATCCAGCGAGGTGTTATCCGGCTTCAGGATGCCGGCAAGCATTTTAACGAATGTTGTTTTCCCTGTTGCATTGGGTCCGAGGATCCCCAAAACCTCGCCTTTCATTATCGTCCCCGGCTCCGCTTTGAGGAAAAACCCCCTGAACTTTTTTTCCAGTGCAGGGTAATCCATTGCCTTTTTTTTCGCGCTGGACTTCGCGGGAGAACGTACATCAAAGCGTATTTCCCTGTCCCTGAAACGTATGTTCTCCGTTTTGAGGTATCCCTCCAAGTACTGGTTTATACCGTTGCGGACACTCTGTCTCGAGCCTATCGCCCCGTAAACGGCTTTCTGTCCGAACAAAACATGGACAAAATCGCTCAAGTAGTCAAGCACCGCCAAATCGTGCTCCACAACCATTACCTTTTTTCCCTTTTGCGCAAGAGCCCTTATCTGCTTCGCCACCCTGAGCCTTTCTCCCACGTCGAGATATGAAGTGGGCTCGTCGAAAAAGTAAAGCTCCGCATTCTTCAACATTGCCGCGGCAATGGCGCAGCGCTGCAGTTCACCGCCTGAAATTTTCGCAACGCTGCTTGAAAGAATTCCAGCGAGGGAGAATTCCTCCGCTGTTTGCCGCAGGGTTTTCTCATTACCTGATTCGTTGAACTGCTGCAGGAGTTCTCGAACAGAACCCTTGAATTTTTCCGGAATGGCGGAAATGCGCTGGGGCTTGAAGGAAACCCCTGCCTTTTTTCCCGCAAGGCTTTCAAAAAAGGCCTGCAATTCCCTGCCCTTGAAGAACTCTGTTACTGCAGAATAATCCTTTCCCCGCCCTTCCCCCAGGTTAGGAATGATTTTTCCGGCGAGAATGCTGAGCGCAGTGCTCTTCCCAATGCCGTTCCTTCCAATCAATCCGACAATGCCGGTATCGGAAGGCGTGGGCAGCCCGTACAAGCGGAAGCCGTTTTTCCCGAACTGGTGCACCGGCTTTCCAAGAGAAGCGGACAAGTTCACAATGCTTATTGCATTGAAAGGGCACTTGTGAACGCAAATCCTGCAGCCCGTGCAGAGCGTTTCAGAAATCTGCGGAGCATTCTCCGCACTCTTGACAATGCATTCCTTCCCGAGCCTGTTCACTGGACAGACATTCATGCACAGGTATCCGCATTTCTGCGGGGCGCATTTCCTGTAATCAATTACCGCTATGCGTATCCTTTCATCGCTTTCCTTTTTCATAATAAAACCGTTTGTGAAAGAATTTAATTGTTTTTTGGTGGATAGTTTGGTGTGAGAAGATGAGAATAATAAAGTTAAACAGGGAAAAGGGCTTTGCGCGTGTAATGCCTGAATCAAAGGACGACCTCTGGCACCTAGAGAGAGTGATTGAAAAGGGCGATTTGGTCAGCGGCAGCAGCACCAGAAAAATAAAAGGGGGGGAGGGCGAGCAAACTCGCAGGGAAAAAATGTTCATAAAGCTCAGGGTACAGGAAACGGAATTCGACAAATTCAGTGGCGTTCTCAGGATTCACGGAACAATCGCCGGGGGAAAACCCCAGGAAATGCTTGAACTCGGGGCAGCTCATTCGCTTTCAGTTGAAGCAGGCACTGTGGTGAAAATTGAAAAGGAAAATCTTTCGCAAAGGCACATTGAAAGGCTGAAAAAAGCGGAAAAAACCACGCATGCAAAACCATTGCTCTGCATCCTGCTGGATGACGAAAGAGCGGACTTTTTCGAACTGCGCGCGTTCAAGGTGGAAAGGAAAGGCTCGTTGAGAAGTGGCAAGAGCGGAAAGCAGTTCGACGCAGGGGACTGGGAAAATACATTCTTCCAAAAATTGCTCAAAAAGATTGAGGAAACGGGAACAGAGCAGCTGCTCGTTGCCGGACCGGGCTTCACAAAAAGCGATTTCGCGGAATTCCTCAGAGAAAAGGGATTCGGGGGAAAAACGCTGGTGGAGGGCACCAACAGCATTGGAGTAACGGGCCTGAACGAACTGCTCAAGGGCAAGCGCGCTGGAAAAATAATGGAAAAAATGCAGGTTGCACTGGACGCAAAAATAATGGAAGAAGTGCTGGCAGAACTGGGCAGGGAAACAGGGCTGGCAGAGTATGGCCCGGAACAGGTAAAGAAAGCCGTGCTTGCGGGAAGCGTGAAAAAACTGCTCCTGCTTGACAAATTCTTTCTTGAAAAGCGCGCTGAACTGGAGGAATTGATGCAGCAAGTGGAGCAAGCGCGCGGCAAAGTGCACATACTTGACGCGGAAAGCGAAGCGGGAAAGCAGCTCGAAGGAATAGGCGGAATTGCTGCTTTGCTCCGTTACAGAATCAGCTGACAATTAATTACATCCGCTCCAATTAATATGCTCCTTTCAGGCAGATTAACCCAGAAAATGGCAAATGTTAAATTATGTTTGCCTTTCCCTCTTGTTATGGAATTTGAGTTCACGGAAAACAGGATAAAGTTTGAGCGAGAACTGTCAAACCTGGATAGGCTTGTCATAAAATTCGTGAGAGTTCTTGACCGGCTTGAAATTGAATACGTCATTGTTTCAGGGTATATAGCAATACTGTTCGGGAGAAGCAGGCACACCGAAGATGTTGACATGTTCATTAAAGAAATGCCGCTTGAAAAATTCAAGTTGTTCTGGAAAGAACTCGAAAAAGAGGGTTTCCAGTGCATTAATGCCGCAAGCCCGGAAAGCGCTTACAAAGATTACCTGCAGGAAAAACTGGCAGTAAGGTTCGCGGAAAAAGGAATGATTCAACCCAACTTTGAACTGAAGTTTCCGAAGACAAGATACAACATTTACTCCTTAAAAAACAAAGTGCAGGTAGTCCTCAACAGGAAAAAACTGTGGGCATCCGAAATAGAATTGCAGATTGCATTCAAGCTGAGCCTTGGCAGCGACAAGGACCGTGAGGATGCGAGGCACCTCTACCAGGTTTTTAAAGAACATTTGGACATGAAACTATTGAAAAAGCAAATCAGTGAACTAAGAGTTGAAAAGCAGGCAGAGGCGGTTTTATGGAAAAAGGACTGGAATTAACGGAAAAAGACCTCAAAGAACTGGAAGAGGAAAAGGAAAGAAACAGAAAACAGCGCATGGAATTCGTCAACCAATACGCTGAATGGCTGAAAAAAACCCCGAACAAAAAATGGAGCAAACAACAAGCAAAATACCTGAAGTAAAAAATCCTGGCTTGAAAGTCAGGGCGTTCTCTTCTGCTATAACCAAGGTTTCTTCGAAATCAGTTAAAATCATTGATAAAGCGAAGGGACCGCTAAAATCAGGCTTTTTAAATCCATGACCCATCCAATCAACAACACTCTGGCCCTTATCTTGCCTACTATAGCTGCCCCCAGCCATGCCAGTTGTTCCCACTCTCCATTAAAATAAAATTCAATTTCATATCTCCCTTTATATCTCTCCTTTTCCAAATGCTTAATCCGAAATTTAGTCATCTCAAAAACCTTGACTTTCTAGCAGTATATAACCTCCCATGGATTACAATTTTTATTCATAATGCGAAAAAGCAAACCTTCTTTAAAACTCTTTATACAAATTATTCAATACCCTAATGATTAGCTGACCTTTAACTCTAACCATTCCACCATTTTTTTCCGCACTAGTTCCTTTATGCTTTTCTGTTTTTCCGAGAGGCGGGAGCCCGCCGCCTTGAACTCGCAGAACACTATTCTGTCATCGGTGAATGCTACTCCGTCCACGGGCGAACCAATAAAGCGGAATTCTTCCGCGGGAAAAGGGAATTCCGCGGAAAAAGGAATCCATTGCTCGGTGAGTTTGCCGTATTTCACGGACTGGGACTGCTTTTTGAACTCGAGAGCGGAGAGCTCTGCCTCGAGGGCGCGGAACTTGCGGTAGAAGAACAGAAGAAAGAGGGCGAGCACTGCCACAACAAGCAAGAGCACAAGGGAAAGGAATGCAAAAATTTCTCCAGGCATTAGTAAACTGGAGCGGAAGGAAATAAAAAAATTGCGCGGAACGCAGGCGCGCGTTCCGAAAATCAGTAGAACTTCATTCCGTCCCCAGTGAGCACTACAATTTTGAACTCTCTGCCGGATTCTTTCAATGCGGCGAGCAGTGCCATGTGCTCTTTCCCTATCCCCGAGGAAAGGGAAACCGAAATTTCACCCGGAGGCAATGCTTCCTTTATCTGGTCCTTCATTGCATCAAAGCCCGAGCGGTTGTTTACCATTACCCAGGAGCATTCTTTTGCCGGGGCGAAATTCTCTTTTCCGAATTCATTGCTTATAAGCAGAATTGTGCTCCAATCCCCTTCTTTGATTATGCGCGCAACATGCCCCCATGTGCCTCGCCCTTTTCCCAGCGTTGCAATAAAAACACTGCCCATAAAAAAAACCTCTAAAATTACAAAAAAAGCCTCAAAAAAAGGCGTTTTAAAAGTTAGAGAAGAAAACATTTAAAACTGTTTTCACGTGCCAAGCATGCTTGTTTTCGCCTTTTCGAACACCCCCAAGAACGCTTTTCCCTTTTCATTCAAATAATACATTTCCGAGGAGGCAACACGCATTTTGTTCACGAGCCCTGCTTCGAAAAGGGACTCAAGTATGAGTTCCAGGTCAGACATTTCAACCTGGGGGAATGCCCTCATCAGCTGTATTTTCCCCTTTGCCCCCTGGGCGAGGGATTTCACCACCGCCATATGCACGGGGGAGCGCATTATCGAATAGCATGCGGGATTCTGCTGCACGAATTCCATGAATTCCTTTGGGGCATCCATTGCATTCCTCCAGTCAAGAAAAGGCAGAACTCATATTAAAGTTTTTTGTAAAGGTATTCCCCCCTGGAACGGTAGCCAATGTTCCTGTAATACTCTTTCACGCCGAGTCCCGAAATAACTATTACGCCGCGCTTGCCGAATTCCCGGGAAAGGCGCTCGGCTTCAAGCATCAGCCTCTGCCCGATTCCCTTGTGCTGCAGTGCTGAATGCTCCCTTTCGTGCAATGGCAGCGCCTTACCGAAAACCCTGAGTTCCCTCACAACGGCATTCGCTCTTCCGATTTCTTTTATGTAAGAAGACTCAGGAACGCGGAACCGGCAGAAACCGAACAGTGCATTCCTGTTCCTGTTCTCGAGGGAAATGAAAAGCTCAGTGCCATTGCTCGCCGAATATTCGTCCAAAAAAAGCCGCGCTTTTTTTTGTGGGGCATGAATGCCTTTTCGCTCCAACAGGCCGGCTTCCCTGCATCTTATGCAATTACATTTTTCTTTCCTCTCTTCAAGCCTTTTGAGAACCAGCTGGCGCAGGTTGCTCTTTTTTACTCCCCCCTCTATGAGCTGTGCGGGAATGTCGCGCTGCACTCTCATTATTCTCACCCAAGGCGGCACAATTCTCTTCATTGATGAAATGAGTTCAATTGCTTGCTCTGTGGAAAGAGGGGAGAATGCTCCGCGCTTGAATTTTTTGTACAGCGGAGTGCCCTTTATCACAAGGCAGGGATACAGCTTGAGCATGTCGGGCTTGAAGTCCGCATTGAAAAACATTTCCTTGAAAGAATCGAGGTCTGTGCCGGGAGAAGAGCCAGGCAGGCCGGGCATTATGTGATAGGCAACCTTAAAACCCGCGTCTTTAAGACTGCGGGTTGCCGATGCAACGTCCTTTACAGAATGGTTTCTTTTGATTTTTTTGTAGACCGCGTCACTTAAAACCTGCACGCCGAGCTCGCAGCGCGTGCCCCCCAGGAGAAGCATTTCCTTAACCTGCTCCTCAGAGCAGTAATCTGGTCTTGTTTCAAATGTTATTCCCGTAATCCTTTTTTTCGAGGACTCGGCTTTTTTCTTTGCGCCGGCGAGAGTACGCGCTTTTGCGCCGCTCACGGCGTTTATTGCCCTGCGCATGAAATCGTCACGAAATTCTTTGCCCTGCGAAAGGAACGTGCCGCCCATCACAATCAATTCAACCTTTTCAGTGGAGTGCGCGGTCTGCTCCAGCTGTTCCAGCCGGGATTCAACCTGTAGCGCGGGGTCAAAGCGGTAGCGCAAAGCGCGCATTGCTGCCGGCTCCCTGCCCGTATAACTCTTTGGGGTTTCCTCCTCCACCATGCTCGAGGGACAGTAAACGCATTCCCCGGGACAGGAATGCGGGGAGGTCATTATTGCTATCACCGCTATCCCCGAAAGGGTTTTAACGGGTTTTTTTCCCAGGATTTTCACAAGCGCGGGGCTCTTCCTGCGGGCGCACTTCAAAATATCGGGGTTTGTCGGCAGTTCATTCAAAGAATGCTTTTTTGCCAGGCGCTGCTTCCAGCGGTTCAGTTCACGCTTGCTTTTTATTTTGCCTTTTTCTATCATTTCCACGAGTTCAAGGCAGAATTCCCGCGAGGTCATGAGAAATCCGTCTCAAAAGAAACAGAGGAAAGGAAGAAATCAACCAGGTAATAGGGAAAGAGGGTTACTGAAAAGAAAGGGAACCCGCTTCCAATCGAAGTGTACTTTCCCTGCAGTGTCGGCAGGACAACCATTTCCTGTTCCGAGGAAAGGAACCTTTCCCCGTTGAACGCCGAATCAACAAAGAACGCGAATGCCCTGTAGCCAGGGCTTTTTCCGCAAACCTCCAGGTTTGCGTCAAGGGATTCATGCGGGGCGAGGGAAATTTTTCTCGGGAAAAACCAGTACTCTGGCAAATCGCTCTTTATTTCTATTTCGTGCGCGGCTATGCTCTCGTTAAGCGCCCTGAGCCTGTACTTTGCGCATTCGTTCACGTTAACCTCCATTTTAAGGGCTCGGATTTCCGGAACAATTAGTCCTTTCCTCACATTCACCAATGCATTAAACCTCTCCTCAAGCATGTCGTTGAACGCTATTACGCCCAGGTTTTGTGTTGCCGTTTTTGCTTCCGCCGGAACCTGCACTCTCAGAAGAATTGACCTGTCCCTTTTCTCTGAGGAATAATTCCAGCCCGGGGGCAGGAGATCGGTGTCGATTCTCGCCGAAACCCATTCAATGCTTCCCGATTTTTTCTCAATTGAAATTTCAAGGGTTTCGCCCGGCTGCAATCCGCCCAATGAAACCGTGCCGCCTGATTCCACTACCTGCTCGACCGGCAGGAGTACCGAAACAGAGGAAAAAGAGCACTGCAAAAGGAAAACAAGGAAAAGCACGGGAAAAATTTTCCTCACAATCAAGCACCCAATAATTAAAACCGAAGAAAGAATAAAAATCCTTTGTATTAATGCGTTTTAGGGGAAAAAGCATGAGAATTCTGGCGCTGAGCGACATACACAACTCCCTGGGATTACTTAAAAGGGTTGCGGAAAAAGCACCCGAGAGCGATATCGCGTTAATATGCGGGGATTTGACATCGCTAGGTCCCAAAGAAAACTGTTCGAAAATAATGAAAATTCTGCACCCGCGCAAAGTTCTCGCTGTTCCCGGAAACATGGACTCCAACGAAGTGCTTGAAACGCTTGAGGCAATGCATGCATCAATCCATTGTTCAGAGCAAGTGCTGTTTGGAAAAAAATTCTGCGGTTTCGGCGGCGGGCTGTCGGGGAGAGCCGGGCTGCTGAATTTTTCAGAGGAAGAAATAGAGAAATGCCTCGCCGGGCTGGTGCAGGGGGAAAGCATACTCGTAACGCACCTGCCTCCCTTCGGGAGCAGTCTCGATTTGGCGCAGGACAGAGAGCACATAGGAAGCAGTGCGGTAAGGAGAATAATAGAGGAAAAAAAACCGCTACTGCACCTGTGCGGGCACGTGCACGAAGCATTCGGGGAAGAAAGGCTGGGAAGCACGCTTTCAGTGAACGTTGGCGCTGTAAAAAACGGAAAAGCAGCATTTATAGAAATAGGCAAAAGAGGAAAAATGGAAATTGAAAGGATTGAAGCGGAATGAACATGGAAAAAAAGAAGCGCGGAAAGGAAAAGGGAAAAACCCGATTCAAAATGGTGAAGAAAAGACATTATTCAACGCTGAAGCGCGCGGAGGAGGAGAAAAAAATGGACCCCCAACTGCTGGAATTATGCGATTTTCTGGCGGAAACAAGGGAATACTTCACTTCCTCGGGGTGCAGCGGAAGGATAATGCTTTTGGGACTGCAGGGCACAAAAAAGCGAGATTCATACTTCCACAGGAAATGGCATTCTGAAGTGAGCGCAGAAAAAGTGTGGAAGGCATTGCAGGAAAATACCAAGGGAGAAATATGGTTCAAAATGGAGCCCTTTATACTGCACATTGGAACATGCTCTCTGGAGAACGCGGGGAGGATTCTGCGCGTTAAGGATTTGAGCGGGGTGAAGCGCGGCGGTGTGATTGTTGCAAAAAAGGGGAAGTTTTTGGTGGAACTCGTGGGAACGGAAGAAATCGCCTTCCCCATGAAAAAAGAGCGCAAAGTACTCGTGGAAAGGGAATTCGTGGACTTCATCGTGAAGGAAGCGAACAAAAAAATAAAAAGGAATTACGCGCGCCTTAAACTGTTCGAAAAAAACCTCAAAAAGGAGCTCTCTGAATGAACACTAAAAGGCTCTTTGTTGCTGTCAATCTCCCCGAGAAAACAAAGGAAAGTATTGAAAGGGAACTGCTGGGGGTGCTGCCTGAAAAGGAAGTGAAAAAAGTTGAAAGGGAGAACCTGCACATTACAATGAAGTTTTTGGGGCATTTGCCAGAGGCAGACATTCCGAGAATAGCGGGAAAAATAAAATGCGTAGGGGAATTCAGCCCTTTCGAGGCAAGGCTTGAGGGAATAGGGCACTTCAACAAAAGAGTGATATGGCTCGGCGTGAGAGAAGGCGGAAGCATTCTTGGAAAAATCTCGGAAAAAATAAACGAGGCGCTGGGACTGACGGAAGAAAGGTTTCACGCGCACGTGACGATTGCAAGGAACAGGCACTTGAAGTTTGCGGAAGTGGGAATGCTGCTTGAAAAACTGCGCGAAGCGAAATTCAGCGAAGGGATACGCATTAAAAGCGTTGACTTGATGGAATCGCGGCTGGGCAAAAAAGGACCAAAATATTTTGTTGTTGAAAAAATAGGGCTCAGTCCTTAGCGGGAATCCTGCCCGCAACCATCTGGAGGACGGACTGCGGGTCAAGGTAGTATTCCTGTATTATTTTTTCCACTTCGGGAGCGGTGCGGATGTTGTTCTCAAGCATCCATTCGAGTATCCTCTGCCTTATGAGCAGTTCCTCCTTTATTTCGTTTTTCTTCATGTTTACTTTTTCAGCGAGCTTGTCAAGGGTGCGCGAGGGAACATTTGTTTTTTCAACCGAATCCGAGCGGCGGTTCCACTCGAACACGTTGCTGAGCAGAATTTTTTCCTCCATTCTGTCAAGTTCCGCGATTTCCTTCACCCGGCGGATTAAGCCGCGGTTTCTGTCATACATCCTGAACATTACAACGGAAATATTCACCAATGAAAGCATGTGGTTGGGCACGTTCATTGGAGCGCTCTTAAGCCTGAGAAGCAGTTCTCTCGAAGTGTTCGCGTGCACCGTTCCCAGGATTCCGCGATGACCTGTATCCATTGCCACAAAGAGGGTCTGCGCTTCCTTGCTTCTCACTTCTCCTACAAGCAGCCTGTCGGGGCGCATTCTCAGGGAATTCCTCAACAAATCGTCCATTTCAATCTGTTCGTATTTGTGCGTTCCCGGTCTTGATTCCATTTGAATCCAGTTTTCCCTTGAACCCAAATCGAGTTCCAGGGTATCCTCTATTGAAATAACCCTGTCGTCATAGCGTATGAATGTAGCAAGCGCGTTCATCAGCGTGGTTTTTCCACTGCTCGCCCCTCCCGCAATTATTATGTTCATGGGCTCTATTTTGAGACCCTCAACCATAAGCCAGAGGAAGGATGCAGCTTCCGAAGAAATCGTGCCGCTGGCTATGAGGTCAACGATTGAAATGGGCATTTTCGTGAACTTCCTTACCGTGAGAGAAGTGCCAAACGGAGTGACAAGGGAAAATGTTGCATTCGCCCTGCTCCCGTCGGGGAGCCTTGCATCAAGCAGGGGATTGGCTTCATCAAATTTTTTTCCGACAGTGAAAGCGATTTTTGAGCAAAGCTTGAGTATCTGCCTCTCGGATTCCATCACTATGTTTGTCTTGCACATCCCGTGCTTTTTGTGGAAAACGAACACAGGCAGATTCTCGCCGTTCACCATTATTTCCTCGAGCAGCGAGTCGTCCACCAGCGGGGAAATCGGGCCATAGCCAATTGAATTGCTGAGTATTTCCGAGGCAACCTCGTTCTTTGCCTTCATTCCTGGAAAGTACCTCTCGAACAATTTCAAGAGGCTGTCACTGAGTTCTTTGTAGAGTTTTTCGTCCGGAAGCTTGAGGAGCAATTCGTTTATTTCAATCGTCTGGACTATTTCGCTGTTGAATTCGTTTGAGAAATCCATCGCGTTCTGTATTTCAATGCTTTCCCTTATCTCGTCCAAAGAATAGGTCCTGCTTATCGACGCGGAAAGAGTCTTCACAAGCTTCTTTTCCGTTTCGCTCAGTGAAACCGGAATTATTTTATAGCGCTTGTAGGGGAATCCCTCGAAAATCTGCACCCTGTCATAGGAATCAATCATTTCGCCTTTTACTTCAAGGAGCCCAGTACGCGACAAAATCCCACCAAAAGAACCAAACGATTAAAGTTTACAAAAGGTTAATTTAATTAATAATAATGCCTTCTTATATTAAAGTTTTGTGGTAGGTGGGAAGAAATAAAGCGCTTGCTGAAAGAAGTTTTAAGGAACGCCACACCGAGCGAAAGGGAAAAAGCCAAGGAAAAAGAAACCGCGGAAAAGGTAATGGACAGAATCAAAAAAATGAAAGGAAAGCACACGGGAGTGAAATTGTGCGGCTCGATTGCAAGGGACACTCACCTCAAAGGGGACAGGGACATTGACATTTTCGTTCTTTTTCCTGAAAGCATGCCCCGCGCGGAGTTCGAACGCGAGGGGTTAAGAATAGGGCGCAAAGCGTTCCGCGGCAACGAATGCTGGGAGGAATACAGCGAACACCCATACATAAAGGGAATAATCGACGGCTTCGAAATAGAGGTTGTACCATCCTACAAGGTAAAGCAGGCGTCAAGGCTCAAAAGCTCCGTGGACAGGTCACCCTTCCACCAGCAATTCCTTTCAAAAAGGCTCACTCCCAAGAAAAAAAGCGAAGTAAGGCTTCTTAAGGCATTCCTCAAGGGGATTGACTGTTACGGTGCGAAGATAGAAAAGGAGGGCTTTTCGGGTTATCTCGCGGAACTTTTAATACTCAAATACGGCTCTTTTAAGGAATGCCTCAGTGCGGCGAAAAAATGGAAACCCGGCATTTCTCTGGCACTGTCAAAAACAGGGAGCAAAAAAAAATTTGATGCCCCGCTTGCATTCATCGACCCGACTGACAAGAAAAGGAATGTTGCAGCGGCATTAAGCGAAGAGCAGTTCGCGAGGTTTGTGGCTGCGGCACGCGCTTTCCTTGAAAAACCGCACAAAAAATTCTTCTACCCCAAGAGGAAGAGCAGCATTTCAAAAAAGCGAATGCGAAAGCTTATTGGCGTTGACCAAATGTACGCATTGAGGATGCCCTTTCCGAGCAAGGCGCCGAGCGACGTAATATGGGGGCAGATGCGCAGGTTCAGCAAACTGCTCCAAAAAAGGCTTGAAAGCGAGGACTTTTTGGTGAGAAGGATTGCACTCTTCGCCGAGGACGGAAAGGAAATAAACTATTTTGTTGAACTTGAATCCATGGAACTGAACGATACCGCGATTTTTTTGGGCCCGTTTGCCTGGGACGAGGCGAACTCAAAAGCATTCAAGAAAAAACATTTCACTCCGCTAACAGGACCGAGGATTGAAGCAGGGAGATGGGTTGTGGAGGAGAAAAGGAGGCACACCAATGCCTTGGGGCTCGCCAAAATTTTTCTCAGGGAGCGGAGGAAACTGGAAAAAATGCCGATGAAAAAGGCGCTGGCAAAAGCGGAATTCCTCGAGAAAAAGGAATTCCTCCGCAAGGCAAGGGCGAATGCCTTCTTCAAGTACAACCTGTCGCGTTTCCTTGAAGGAACGGAAAGCTTCCTTTGATTCCCGAAACTATTTCCTTTTTTGGCAACACGTCCTTTTCTTTCTGGATTGTTTTTTTCTTTTGGGCAACTTACCCTTTTCTTTTTCTAAAAGAAAAGGGCAGATGACCCCGGGGGGACTCGGACCCCCAGCCTCCCGGTTTCTCCAAGCGTGGGGGAATTTCTTTTTTCATGCAATTTTTTCTTTTCCCTAGGCTTTTCTTTTTTCCAAAAAGAAAAGGCTATCCGAAGCCGGGTGCTCTGTCCAATTAAGCTACGGGGCCAACTGCGGTATTTCTGGGAAGATTTAAAAGTTTATTCCCCGAAAGAATTAATACTGTTTGAATTTTAAAAATGAACTCTTTGGGTTTTTTTGGTGGAAGAATGAGAAAATGCACTTCATGCAACAAGGTTGTTTCAAGCGATTACACTGAATTCAAGTGCCCCAAATGCCTGAAGGGCACAATAATCCGCTGCGATACATGCAAGAAATCGAACAGGGAATACAAATGCGAGGAATGCGGCTTCATCGGGCCCTGAAGTGAGGGTGGAAAAATGGGCGAAGTAATGGTTGTACTCAAGGTTTTTCCCAGCGAACCCGGAAAGGAGGGCGAAGTGGAGCGGGCGCTCAAAGGTCTCAAAACAGGGGAAGTGGCGGAAATAAAGAAAGAGCCCATAGCGTTCGGGCTTTTTGCACTCAAAGTCGGGGTTGTGCTGGCAAACAGGAAAGAAGGGGAAATGAGCTCCCTGGAAAAAGAAGTCAAGGGGATTCCCGGAGTGAACGAAGTGGAAGTTGAAACTACGACGCTGCTCTGATTCTTATTTAACATTTCCGCATTTTAACTATTTCTATGATTAAAAAGCTCAGGCTGAAGAACTGGCGTTCCCACAAGGACTCGGAGTTCGAATTCGGCGCTGGAACAAACGTGTTAGTGGGGAGAATGGGCTCCGGGAAAAGCAGTGCAATGGATGCATTGTGCTTTGCATTGTTCGGAACGTTTCCCGCGCTGCAGAGAAGGGAGGCAGAGCTAGATTCAGTCATAATGGACAAGCCCTCGGTGGAAGAGAGCGCGGAAGTGGAAATGGATTTCGCCTACGCTGGAAAAGAGTACAGGGTGGAGCGGATTGTGTTCCGCGGGAAAAAAACAAACGAGGGGAAACTCTACAGGAACGGAACGCTCATTGCAGGACCCAAAGTGAGCGATGTAAGCGAAGCGGTTGAAAGGGAGATTGAACTGAACTACGAATTGTTCTCGCGTGCAGTTTACTCGGAGCAGAACCAAATGGACTACTTTCTGCGCTTGAGCCCCCTGAAGAGAAAGGAAAAATTCGACGAATTGCTGGAACTGGACAAATATGAAAAAGCGAGAAAAAACGCTGTAAGCGTTAAAAACACTATTAAAAGGATTGCGGAGGAGAGAAACGCGCAGCTCAAAAGCATTAGGGAAGGATTCAGCGAAAAGGAACTGCTTTCCCTGGAAAAGGAAATCTCGGAATTAAGGGAAAGCGTTGCCGGACGGGAAAAAAGCGCAGAAGAAAGGGAAAAGGAACTCTCTGAAGAGGAAAAAAGCGCAGAGGAACTGCGTAAAAAAAGGGAAAAATTCAACTCGCTCAGAGAGAAAAGCATTTCCATAAAAAGCAGGATTCAGGCACTTGGAGAGGAAATAAAGGGAATTGAAAAGGAATACGGGGAAAAACTGGGCTTGGAAAAAAAAGAGAGCATTGAAACGAAAGGAAAGGAACTGGCGGAAGAACTCGCCTGCCTGGAAGAAAAGGCAAAGGAACTCAGGGAAACCGAAACAAAACTCAGGGAAATCAGAGCCCGCACTGAACTTTTGCTCGGGGAGAAAAAAACCCTAAGCGCGAGAATTCCCAAGGGAATGGAAAGCAAGGAGAACATAGAGAGAGAGAAAAAGAAACTGCGGGAAAAAATAAAGGGAAATGCAGAAAAAAGAGGGGTTTTGAAAAAACAAACCGAAGATGCCCTGGGCAAAATCTCGGCGATTGAGGAAAAGAAGGCATTCAGCGATAAAAGGAAGAAAGAGGAAATGCAGCTGCTGCAGCATCTGGAAAAGTCCGGGGCAAAGTGCCCGCTGTGCAGGACTGAACTTAAAACAAAAACAAGGGAAGAACTCATACGGGAAAAAAAGGAACTCATAGGCAAACTGGGGGAGGAAATCGAAAAAAGCGAAAGGGAACGGAAAGCCCTCTCCGAAAAAGAAAAGGAAATAAGGAAAAAGGAGGAGGAAGCGGAAAGGGAAGCGGAAGAGCTGAACGAGAGGAGGACAATAATTGAAAACCTGGCTGAAACCGTTGAAAGAACGGAGGAAATAGGAAAAAAACTCCGGCTGGGGGAAAAGGAAACCAAATCCGCGCGGGAGAGGAAAGGAGAGCTTGAAGAGTCCGCCGGCGAAAAACAGCTCGAGGAAAAAAGGAAAGAACTGGAAAGAATTGAAAGGGCGCTTGAAGGAATCAAAAGGTTTGAAGAAATCAGCGGAATGGAAAAGGAGCAGAAAGAAACAGAAAAGAAAATTGCGGAACTGGAGTTCGACGAGGAAAAGGCACTGAAAATGGAGAAAAAAATCGTGGAAAAAAGAGAAAGACTCAGTTCACTGCTTGAGGGAATACGCTCCTCGAAAAGCCTCCTGGAGGAAAAGGGAAAAAGGGAAAAAGAACTGGAAAAAACAAAAGAGCTGATTGAAAGACTTGGGAGAAAAATAAGCGCGCTGCGCTCCGTGGATGAAAAAATGGCGCTTTTCGTCAACGCGCTGAAGGCAGCGCAGGCGGAACTGCGCGCCTCCCTGATTGAAACAATAAACAGCGCAATGGAAAGCCTGTGGAAAAAAGTGTATCCTTACAGGGACTACGAGAGCGCCAAAATCGAAATAAGCCAAGGAAACTATCTGCTCAAAGCAAAAACCCCCGCGGGAAAATGGGTGAACATTGAGGGAACGCTAAGCGGCGGGGAAAGGAGCGCTGCTGCAGTTACCCTGAGGATCGCTTTCTCTCTCGTGCTTGCTAGAAACCTGGGATGGATTATTCTCGACGAGCCGACCCACAACCTAGACGAGAACGCCGTAAGCAGGCTGAGCGAAATGATGCGCGGGGAACTTCCGAAAATAGTGGAGCAGGTTTTTCTCATAACGCATGATAAGGAAATGGAGAAAGCCGCGAATGCATCGCTTTACATGCTCAAAAGAAGCGGGGAAAGAGAGGGAATCACCCGCGCGGAACTCGTTCCCCTGCGCTGACTTTTTTCCTTGACTTTGAAAGCTTTCTTGAAATAAAGCCAGCCATGAGGTTCTGCTCTACCTTTGAAAAAGGCAGATTCAGTTCGCGCAAAGCCGCCTTGTTTTTTTCAAAATCATCACTGAACGACTCGGAATATTTTTCCAGCAATGTTTTTGCGCGCTGCTTCACTGCTTTTGGTACTGCCTTGCCCATCAAAAACCACTCAGTTTGCCTCTATTTTTTTAGTGCTCCCGTCAGGCATTCTCCTGATAACGCACATTGGAAGTATGCCTTTGGCGAGTTCCTCTTTTGCCAAAGCATAAGAAGTTGAATCGTCCCTTGGCTTTACAAGGGGAGGAGCGCCCAGTGAAAGCTGTAAAGCCCGTGCACTAATCAAGCGCGTTATTTCAAACCTTGTTATTTTGTCCATTAAAACACCAAACAGCAGGGATTCACAAAAAAAGTTACTACCAATTAGTGCAGGGAAAGGATTAAAAAAGTTAATCTCAGCACGCCCTGCCTGCTTTTGCCTGTCCGGACTCCGCTGCTGGTCCCGGACCTAAAAAATCACTGTTCTTTTTTTCCAGGCAGTCTAGGGCAGCATTTTCAAGGCTCTTACGCGCCTTTGCGAATGCCCTGAGCATTGAAAGACTGGAGGAACTGTTGAGGAGCGTGAACGCCCCAAGACCGTTTCTCACAAATGCGTTCCTTTCAATTTTTGAAATTTTTTCCTCGAGCTGTTTTCTCTCCATTGCGCTTCTTTTAATCGCATTGTAAAAAAGGGATTCTTTTTTCATGCAGAACCAGTGGAATTCTGTGCTTTTTCCGTCAATCCTTGCAAACCCTTCCCTTGAGATTTTTTTCGCATCAGCCAGGGGAATCGTTTCCCTTTGGCGGGAGAAGAAAGGTCCGACAGGAAAGCCGGGAAGACAGAATTCTTTTTTCCTGCGCATCCTTGCGTCTTTTTTTGCATGCGAATTGTGGAATGCCCAGGCGAATGCCGGAAAAAAGGACTGGAAGTAAAAGCCGTCGGCGAGAAATTCAACCTGTACAGTGGAAGTGGGAAGGACATTCCTTTCATAAAGCGAGGCAGGCTTGCAGCACTCGCAGTCGATTGTGTCCGGGCCAACGCTTAATCCGGAGAGCAGTGAAGCGGAAGGCACGGCATTCTTTGGAACTTTTCCGAGGAAGAGAAAGAGAGAATTTTCAAGGAACAACTCGCCCTTTTCCCAGTTTCTTTCGGGAACCGATTCCAAAGGGATTCCAAGAACGTTCGAAAGCGCTATTTTTCGGAGAGCGCTTTCGCCCAGTTCTCCGCCCAGAATCTTTTCAAGCACTGAAACGCCGCGCTCGGAGTCCGAAGCGAGAGGGTAATGCCTGAGCGGGGAATTTATTGTGAAGATGTCGAAGTAATTCCATTTTTTCTGGAGCAAAAACTGCCTTTCGGGTTCAATCAGCGAAATTGCTTTTTGGAGGGAAAGGGAGAGCAATTTGTGCAGTTTTTTCAATTGAGAAAAAGTGGCGGCCGTAACAACTGCACAATTGCCGTCCCTCGACATGGAAAAGGTTTCGGGGTCATAATGAGCGAGAATTTCGGAAAGCGCACTCTCTTTCTTTTTCGGGAAGGGAAATTTCATGGAGGGAAAGAAGGCGAATTTCCTGAACCTGCTTTTACCCATTCCCCTGAATTTTACTTCCACTTCCCTCCTTTCTTCCGAGTATTCGGTTCTTTCCAGGTAAAACGTGTTGAGAGCCATTTCAGTAAAAAATGCTCTTTCCGGCTTTAAAAAGGTGCTGAGAGAGCGGGTTTCCCCTAAACTTGAAACATTGTCAGAGAAACTGCTCGGTCTCTTTGTCCTTTGCGGACTGCGCTTCCTCGAATTTTTTGGCGGCTTCTTCCAAGGAAATTTCGTGCTTGCTTGGAGCGGACTTGCGCTCCCGCACCTTGAAGAAAAGGGGATAGTTCACGGCTTCCCCGATAATTAGTGCTTCCCCCACCTGCAGCGAGGTAATCATGTCCATGCTTCTCTGGTCGAGAGCTTCTGCCGATTCAGCCAAATGCTTCAGATCATAGGGGTTCGTCACACGGAGAATGAGTTTAGTATTGCATTGCGATAAGGCAGTGGTGTCCAGCTGCACCGGTCTCTGGGAGATAAGGCAAAGGGAAGCGCCGAATTTCCTTCCTTCCCTTGCAATTGTCCGAATGATGCTGCGTGAAATCGCTGTTTCCTTTGCCGCCTGCTCGGGCGCGAACTGGTGGGCTTCCTCCAGAACGAGCAGAAACGGCGGAACGAACTTTTTTCTGCGTTCCTCGAACAATTTCTTTGCAAAATGGCTCACGATTATCTGCTTTTTGCGAATGTTTATTATGTCCGAGAGGTCAATAATCGTAAGAGTGCCGGGGTTCACCAAATCAGGCAAACTCGGGGAACTCACCTTTCCGAACAAGCGCATCGCGCTGAGTTCCGACAACCAGCCGAGTAATGGGGCTTTTGTGTTCTTTTTTATTTTTTCGCTTTTCTGTATTGCTTCCTTTACTTCTGAGAAATCGAAAGGGCCTTTTCCTTCTTTCATTTCCGAGCGCAGTTCTGAAAATATCTCGTCCAAGTCCCTTTTTTGCGCAGCGCTCAGCCCCGGAATTATTCCCGCAAGAATTCCGATGCTCAAGCTCGACACACCGATGCGTATGTTTCTTCCCCTGACTATGCGGCTCCTGTCGCTGTAATCGGCATGGGGCTTTTTCGCCGGCTCGGCAAATGAACTGTATTCCCCGTGAGGGTCAAGCACTATGCACGCAATCCTTCCGTGCTCTTTTTTTCTGTCCAGGAGTTCTTCGAAGAGGACACTGGTTGCATAACTTTTTCCGGAACCGCTTATTGAAAGGATTGCCAGGTGCTTCTTGAGCAGGCGGGTCATGTTCAGGCAAACATCCAAATCGTGGAACTGCACTCTTCCGAGCATTAAGCCTGAGTCGGTGTCAAACCTGAAGAAACTTTTGAGGTTTTCATTTCCCGCAATGCGAACCTTTGTTCCCGGCGATGGCGGGAAAGTGGAGCGCGCGATTTTTTCCTCCGTGAAAACTCCGAGTGGCTTTGTTTCCGCCACAAGGTATTCCCACTCTGAAGTGGGAAACTGTTCGAAGAGCGCGGAACCCCTGGCTTCGAATTCTTTCACCGAGTCAGCCCTCTCAAAATACTTGTTCGTTTTCACCACGTTTGTAACAAGCGAAATGAGCGTTCCCTCGGAATAATCCGCTTCAACAAACTGCCCTCGGTGTACAATGCCTTGGGAAACAACAAAGTTCATCCTGCTCGGCGAGGGCGAATCCATCGTGGAAATAATCGTGCCGATTTCTTCTTTTTCCTTTTTTTCTTTTTTCATTGCCACACCATTCAGAACGGTCTTGCTTCCCTTCTCAGACCCAAAAAATGCCTGCCCAGTCTGTCAAATATTTTGTCGCAAACAACATTTATTTCTTCGGGCTTGAGTCTCGCCCTTAAATCCGCTTCTATAAGAACGCTGGGATACGCGTAAGAGCGGTGCATCGAGCTTAGAGCGAACGCCACGGCGGAGAGCTTTTCCGCTTTTTCCGCAACCCTGCTTTTCTCGGAAAGGAATTCAATTCGCAATGGTCTGTCGAGCGCTGACGGCTTCAGGTAGAGCACATGCACTCTCTCTGCCCATGTTTTCGAAAAATCCTTGAGCACTGGATGCACATTCGCATTTGAAGCATACGGGAAAGCGAAAGTGCGCTCCGATTCCCCGAGCAGATAGTTGAGTATTGCCGAATCATAGCATTCGTTCAATGCGTCAAGCCCGGGAATTCTGCCGGAAAGGCATTCCTGGAGAATGCCCCCGAAGCGCGTTCCCCTTGAATCCTCAACGCACGCAACGAGGTCGCATTTTTTTTCTTCCGCTGTTTCGAAGAGCGATTCAAAGCAGCGTATTACCTCCAAATAAAATGGCTTCATTTTGGAATTCTCCCTCGGCTTGTCGGCGTGCTGCGGCACGATTGAACCGTCCAAAAAACAGTACCGGGGAGAAAATTCCTCAACCACTTTTTCCGCGAGTGTTATTTCCTTTTTGAGGCGCTGCAGTGATTTGTTTGTTGAAATGTCGGATTTTTCCAGTGCCGCATTGCTTATTAAGGGCTCCGGAAAGGACGCAAAGAGCGGGAAGTATTCGGATTTGGAGAGCTTTCCCCGGGAGTAAGTGAAGATTGCTGAGCGCGCCCTAACGAGCAGAATGTCAAGGGAATAGAGGTTTTTCCCCACAAAGCCGGAGTCAACGCCCGCAATTCTCTCGTTGAGCAAATGCTTTTTCACAGGCAAAACTATTCTGCTTTCCGGCATTCCGGAATTTTTCAATTCCTTCCGCGCAAAAGGCGTCATTGCCGCGGCAGTTTTTTTCCTTTTTTTCTCCGCCGCAATCGCGGAATCTATTGCAGAGTCAAGAAAACTGCCCATAGGGAAATAATAAGAAAAAAGGGGTTTTTAAATGTAGTCAAAGCGGAATTCCGCTAAAATGAAAAACAGCAAATCCTGTCAAGAAGTCTCAAAATTCAATACAACCTTGTCGTTTACCACGCCGGCGTTCGAGATTGTGATATTGTGCCCGCCCTTCGGCAGCCTCAGGTCTCCGTTAATGTCAACGTCCGACCCATAGTAGTCCAGTCCGACGGTTATTTCGTACTCCGCATCCTCGCCAAAGCAGAAAGCTGGCTCTTTCCTCTGCGTGAGGAAAGTGTAATTCCTCACCATCACCATCATTGAATCCAGGTAGGAAAAAATGCAGTTTCCATGCATTGCCCATATTTCCCTTTTTGTATTGGTGTCATAGCGCTGGTGGAAGTAAATGTTGAAAGTGCCGGGATTCACGTTTGTGATGTCCACATGGAACACTGGGTCGCTGGGAACAATGCCGAAAATATCGCTCGTGCCCTGGAATGCGGCGTAATCAATCCTGTTTGAGCTTGTAATTGTTTGCGTTGAAGTCTGCTGCACGTTCTGGTCTGAAACAAAGCCGGGAATCTTCACATTGTAGTCGCGGTAGTTGCCGTCCATTATCAAGCCGATGGAAAAATTGTGGTCGCCTCCGAGGATTGCGGCATAGGTTGTGCGCACTGACTCCACATTGCCGGCTCTGTCCACTGAATAATACCGAACTGAATGGTTGCCGTCCCCTGAAACCCGCACGCTGCTCCCCGTGCTCCAGCCCTCGTAGTCAACACTGTAGCGTGAAAAATTGCAGTCGCTTTCGCCCGCGCCGTCCTGGCAAGAAAAGGTCACAGTGACAGGATTGGACTGCCATCCGCCTGGAGCATTGTCGCTTGTGGCCGGAGCGTTCTGGTCGACCATGAAACTTGCATTACTTGAATCCTGGGCATTGTAATCGGAATCCCAAACGTTCAGGTCAATGAAATAGTTTCCGTCGGTTATTTCCCCGATTGTCCAGCTGTAAATGCACCTGGTTGAATCCTCCCAGTTCGAGTCGTCGCAGTCAAGACTGGGGAGGTCTGCATAATCGTCAAGGTTCAGGTCGGAAACAATTGTGTTGGCGAATGCTCCCGCGGTTTCGGAATAGGCAATTTTTAAGTGCAGTTCGTTGTTGTCGGCGTCCTGCACGTTGAAAATGACGTTCGCGTCGCTTGAAACGTAATGCCCTGCCTGGGGGAAGACAAGTGTCACGGAAGGCGCTGCGGCATTCGCTCCCAAGAAAGAGAGGAGCAATGCAAGAAATAAAATGCAGAATTTTGCGCCTTTCATTCAAAAACACTTTTCCTTTGCTTAAACTTGGCTGTTTCCATTCTATTACTCTTTTCCCAAATAAAAAGGTTTTGCAGGAGAGCAAAGGCGGGAAAAAGGAAAAAAACATGTTGAATTGTGCAAAAAAAAGCAGCATGCAATGCAGAGCAGCATTCTCCTCCCGAAAACCAAAGGTATTTAAATGAGTTTAACGCTATTATTTCCACGTTTTGCTTAAAAAGAAAGCAATGGAACAAAATGCAGCAGGGGTGATATATGGTGAACGAAAAGGGAGTGAGCCCGTTAATAGCAACAATACTCCTACTCCTAGTAGCAATGGGAATAGGCGCACTAGTATGGGGATTCATGCAAGAATACACAACAGAACAAACAAGCACGGCAGCGACAACCTCG